>OUMS01000009.1_pt1 | contig 324815 bp, 284 predicted proteins | sample 1691071 | NCBI WGS metagenome assembly OUMS01 (sample SAMEA3914864, study PRJEB12502) | metagenome | biome: forest; material: soil | place: USA | collected 2012-03-12 | depth 0.3 m | reverse complement strand
GCGGTGGCGGCGGTCGCGGTGGCAATGGCCCCGGCGGCGGTCGTGGGAACGGTGGCGGCGGCTTTGGCAACGGTGGCGGCGGAGGTCGCGGTGGCCCCGGCGGTGGAGGAGGAGGCGGCGGTGGCCGCGGCGGCGGCGGCGGTGGAGGCCGCACAGGCGGTGGCCCTGGAGGAGGCGGCGGTGGCCGCGGTGGCCGGTAATTTGGAATTTTCAGAAGAGCTGACCTATGAATCTCAAACCACAGCGCCATTCGCACCGGCAGGGCTCCGCCCTGATCGCAGTGCTCTGGCTGATCGCGATCTTGGCCTTGGCCTCGATGGCGGCGATCCGCGTGGTGTCCTTTGACGTGGACCTGGCCACTTCCCAGATCCACGGCTTCCGGGCCCGGCAGCTGGCGGAGATGGGCATCGCCATCGCCGCGAATCCGGCGGTCAAGCGGACCGATCCACTGCTCAAGCAGATGTCCGGGGACACCGGCGAGGGCTTCGAAGCCCGCCTGATCTCCGAGGGCGAGAAATTCAACATCAACGCGCTCGTCCTCCGCCAGGATGAGAACTTCTTCAAAGACCTCTTCACCAGCTGGGGTCTGGAGCTTGAGGATGCGCAGGCCGTGACGGACGCGCTGTTCGACTGGGTGGATGCCGACGACGAGAAGGGCTTGAACGGCGCGGAAGTCGACTGGTATAACGAGCAGGGTCACCTGAACCAGCCCTTCAACCGGCCCTTCTACAGCCTGGACGAGGTCCGCCTGGTGAAGGGCATGGACCTAGTGGAAGCGATGAAGCCGGACTGGCGGAATTGGTTCACCATCTGGAGCAGCGGCCAGCTGGACCTGAATGAAGCGTCTGCCGAGCTGATCGCCGCCGCCACGGGCTGCAACCCGGACGAGGCCACCGTGATTCCGGAGACCGTCCGCGGGCCGGACGGTATTCGCGATACGGATGACGATGCGCCTTTCCAGGACGTGAATACAGCGCTCACCCTGATCGGGGTGAATACCGAGCTGCAGCCAGAAGTTTTGCCACGGGTAACGGTGAATGACGCCACCCAGCGCATCGAAAGCATCGGCACCGTATCCGGTGCCAAACGCAAGATCACGGTCATCGTGCGCAACCGCACAGGTCGACCGGCGGTTTTGGAACGAACCGAGGAGGTAGTGAATTGAGCAAGCAACAGGAAACGATACTGCTCGTACCCGGAGCCCGGGGATGGGAGATTTGGAAGCAATCCGCGGTTGGCGGCTTCACGCTGCAGACCGCGGAGGGTCCGCCGCGCGCCTCGGATTTGGGCGGCCTGCCGGGCGGGAATCTGGCGATGCTGTTCCCGGTGCGGGGCATGCACGCGCTGCCCTTCAAGGCTTCCAGTGCGGATGAATCCCTGTTCGAGGACCTTTCCGCGATGCATGCCGAGCGCCTCGGCGTGCGCGCCGATCCGATGGCCGGCCAGCTCTCGGACACCTTTGTGATCAGCAAGGAGGAGGACAGCGCCACGCTGCTCTGCGTGGTGCTGAAGTCCCCCGGGGACGGCGACCTGCCGCCGCGCAGCCCGAAGGAATTCGACGTCTCGCCGCGCGCCTTCCAAGTGAATGGGGAGGCGATTGCCGTGTGGATGGAGTTCGGCCGCTGGGTCTTCGCCTTCTACCGGAATGGCAAGCTGCTCTACTCGCAGGCTACCTCCAGCAGCGGCCCGGCGCCGGACGCCGCCTGCCTGCGGGAGATCCAGCTCGCGCTCGGCCAGCTTTCGATCCAGGGGCTCGCGCTCCGTCCGGAGGCCGTCCACGTCTGGTCGCCGGAGGGCGATTCCGGATCGGCAGGCAGCCTGGAAAGGGGCTTGGGCCTCACCGCGCGGGTCTCGCCGCGCCCGGAGCCGGTCCTGCCGAGCCCGCGCAGCAAGCTGCTGCCGGCGGACGTGCGGGCCGCCCGGCGCGTGCAAGTCGCCCGCCAGCAACGCTTCGCCGCGATTGCCGCCGTGCTGGTCGCCTATTTGGGTGTGGTCGGCTGGTTCGGCTACCAGGTGTTCCGGGAGAAGCAGAAGACCAACGACTACAAGAAGCAGGCGAACGCCATCATGTCGCCGGACATGCGCAACGCCATGGAACTGCACAAGCAGGAGTGGGAGGAGCTGGACTTGGCGATGAACATCAACCGCTCCCCGGTGGAGCTGATGTCCCGGGTGGCCAAGGCCATCCCGCCGAACCAGGGCCTGCGCCTGAAGAGCGCGGATGTCGACGGCGGGGAAATCAAGCTGACGGGGGAGGCCCAGCAGGCCGGTCCCGTGAATACCTTCAGCCTGAACCTCTCCGCCAAGAAGGCGAGCAACACCCTCGGCGAGTTTGCCTGGACCAACCCGCCGCCGACCAGCGACCCGAAGGGCTGGAAATTCAACTTCAACGGCACGATCCCGAAGAAGTGAGCTTGCACCGACAAAAATTGCTCCCTGTGGCATTCCCTCTCCGACCTCACGATTCATGAGCGACCGCGAAAAGAAACTAGTCCTGATCTTCGGCCTCGCGGCTTTCGTGTTGATCAATGTCTTCGGCATCTCCCGCTTCCGCCAGTACCGCGACAAGGTCCATCAGGACATGATCTCCGCCCAGAAGGGGATCGCCGTCGCCCAGGACCTCCGCGATATTTACGATGAGCGGGAGGATGAGATCACCTGGATGGCAGATCACCGGCCGGAGCCCAAGGCGCGGCAGACCGTGGAGACGGAACTGGAGCAGTTCGCCACCAAGGAAGCGCAGGCGGCCTCGCTCACGATCGCGAGCAACGGCGGCAAGGGCAAATTCCTGGAAAGCCTGGAGACCGGTTACTTCCACCGCGCCCGGGTGGAGTACACCAAGGTGAGCGGCAGTGAGCAGGCACTCTACCACTGGCTGGCCCGCCTGCGCTCCCCGGATGATTTCCGCGCCGTGACCTTCCTCCGCCTGAAGCCGGATGAGAAGGACGACACCCAGATCGACGCCCAGGTCACCGTGGAACAGTGGTTCATCCCGGAGACCGCGGAGACAGAAGAAGATGCCGCGCCGTCCGAGTGAAGAGGTGCGAGTCAGACTGAGATTTTAAACCGCAGAAGTCATGAAGACCATTTCCATTGCATCCCTACTTGCCTTGCTCGCTGTCGGCGTGGCCGGGGCGGAGGTGCCGAAGAAGGTTTCGGACAGCACCTACAGCCATCTCTGGAACAGCTCGCCCTTCACCAACAAGCCGCCGCCGGTCGTACCGACCGAGGCTCCGAGTGCCTTTGAAGACTGGGCGCTGAGCGGCGTTTCCCAAGTCAACGGCGGCTACCTCGTCACGCTCCAGCACCGGAAGAACCAGGGCGAGTCCCAGGTCATCAAGCCGGACCGCGTGATCAAGTATCTGGCCGATGGCACGGCGGAGGAGACCATGGCCGGGAAGGCCGGGGCCTTCAAGGTGGACAGCGTGGAATACAGCAAGAAGGGCTGGAAGGAAACGGTGGTCCATCTGTCCGCCGGCGGACGCAGCGGCACGGTGAAGTTCGACGACAAGTTGCTGTCTCCGAAGGTGGCCGCAGCCCCGCAGCAGCAGCGCGGCCAGCAGGGGATGAACCCAAATGGCCAGAACAACGGTCAGAACGGCCAGCCGCCGATGAATAACAACGGCCAAGTGCAGCCGCAACCGGCCCAGCCCACCAATCAGCAACCTGCTGCCGCGGGAACGCCGCAAGTGCGCCCGCCACGCCCGCGCCGCTAAAGGCTGAACTCCTTGCCTGAACTCTCATGACGCCTGCCCGCTTCATCACTCTAAGCTGCCTGCTCGCCGGCGGAATCGCTTCCGCCGGAGTGCCGGTCCAACGGTCCTTGGAGGCTTACAGGACCCTTTGGAATCCCGGGTTGATGACCAGTCCCCCCCGTCAGGTGATTGGTGACCCGCCTCCCAATCCACTGGCCGACTGGCAACTGACCGGAGTCTCGGAGCTGAAGGACGGCTACCTGGTGACCCTCGCGAGCCGCAAGGTCGCCGGGGAGCAACTGGTGATCCGGCCCACCGGCGCAAGGATCCTGGGCTCTGACAAGGCCGGCCCCGATTTCAAAGTGGCACGCGTTCAGTTCGCCAAGGAATGGCGCGACAGCGTGGTCCACCTCGATTGTGGGGGCAACGTCGCCATGATCCGCTTCGACGACAAACTTCCTGTTCCCGCAGCCGCCAAGGCCGCAGCTCCGGTTCCGCCACAGACGGCGGAGCGGGAGGGCCGCCCGCGCACTGTTCATCCTCCGGCCCCTGCCAATCTGAAACCCCACGCGCCTGCCCGCTAACAATCTTTGTCTCCCATGTTGCTCAAACCGCACTTCTACTTGGCCGGATGGCTTCTTGCCAGCGTGGCGTTTGCCCAAGGTCCTGTTCCCGCGCCGCCGGCACCCGGTGGCAATGTACCGAACGTGCCCGGTGGGAACGGCCCCGGCGGTGCCAACCGCCCGGTCCGCGAACCGAATGCCGCACCGCTCAATGCCGCTCCCGATCCGGATGCCGTGAATCAGGAGGGCTTTATCCAGCCGGCGATCGACGGGCAGACCCTGGGTGAACTCTACACCTTGCTCACCGGACGCCGCGTGACCTTGGGCAATGAGGCCATCACGGCGCAGTTCCGCTTCGTGCAGCAGGGGCCGATTACCAACCGGGAGGCCACCCGCTTGCTCAAGGTGGCGGCCCTGATGGGAGGTTTCGTGTTCGTGCCGGACGGTGAAAACCACGACCGCCTTATCTTCTCACAGCCCCAGGTTGTGGTGCAGGGCCAGCCGCTGCCCTTTATCTCCGATGCCGCGGAGCTTCCGGTGGATGAGCAGGTGGTGACCTACGTCATGGCGCTGAAGTTCGTGAAGCCGCAGGACATGCAGAACATCCTGCAGCAGGTCATCCGCCAGGTCGGCAGCTACGGCACGATCGCGCCGGTGCCGAATGCCTCCTGCCTGCTGATCACGGAAAGCTCGACGCTGATCCGCCGCTTGGTCGAGATCCAGAAGGAAGTGGACGTGCCCTCGCAACGGGTGGCCACGCGCTTCATCAAGGTCCAATACGCGGACGTGCAGGAGCTGGCGGACACGCTGAATGAAATCCTGGGCGCCCAGCAGCAGACGACGCAGCGCACCGCCGGTGTGCAGCGGGTACAGGGGCAGGGCGGAGGCGTCAATTTGACTCCGAACCTCCCGGCCAATGCCGCCGCTGCCGTGGCCGGCGGCGGTGAGGGCAGTGCCGGTGAGGACGTGCCGATCCAGATCGTGGCCGCGTCCCGCACCAATGAGATCTTCGTGATGGGCCGCCCGATCGATATTGTTTTCGCCGAGACCCTGGTCCACGGCTTCGACACGCCGACGGATCAGAAGAACTTCCTGCGCCGGAAGCTGAAGTTCCTGGCCGTGAAGGATTTCCTGCCGGTGGCCGAGCAGGCGCTGCAGCGCGCCTTCAGTGGTAATACCCAAGGCGGCTCGGCCGGTGGCGGCAATGGCGCAGGCGGTGCCGGCGGCGGTCGCGGCGCGAACTTCGGCGGTGGCGGCGGTGCCGGTGGCGGCAACCGCACCAGCGGCACCGGCGGCAGCAGCCGCACCAGCGGTAGCGGCAGCAGCAGTTCTTTCGGCAGCAGCGGTAGCTCCTTCGGTGGCAGCGGAAGCAGCGGCTCCGGAAGCTCCGGCAGCGGTGCTGGCTCAGGTTTGAGCAGCGGCACCGGCGGCCTGAGCAATCCGAATGTCAGCACGGCACCGGAGTCCCTGCTCGTGGGCCGCACCCTGCTGGTGGCGGACAACATCACCAACTCGATCGTGATCCAGGGCCCGCCGGCCAGCCTGGAGGTGGTGAGCCACCTGCTTGATGAGATCGACGTGAAGGCGGAGCAGGTCATGATCTCCTGCGTCTTCGGCCAGCTCGCCCTGGGCAAGGACTTCAACTACGGCATCGATTACCTGCGCACGGTGGAAACCCGCGGCGACAACGTGATCGGTGGCCGCGGCGGCAGCGGCGCGGGTCCGATCGTTCCGCTGGATGGCAGCACCTTCGATCCCGGCAACCTCGCCGCCACCGCGGGTCTCGGCCTCTACGGCCGCATCGGGCCCCACATGAACATGTATCTGGAAGCCCTGCAGTCCACGGACAAGTTCAACGTGATCTCCCGCCCGACGGTCTACATGGCGAACAACCAGTTGGGCCGGATCACCAGCGGTCAGGAAATCGCAGTGCCCACCAACAGCTTCAACAGCGGCACCACCGGCCAGAGCACCAACATCGACTACAAGCGGGTGGCGCTCACCCTGGAAGTCATCCCGCTGGTGAACTCGTCGGATGAAGTGACCCTGCAGATCGCGCTGGGGAATGACGAAGTGCTCGGCACCCAGGTGATCGAAGGCGTGGGCGAAGTGCCCACCATCGCGACCCGCGAGCTGGTGACCACCGTGACCGTGCCGAACAACGACACGATCGTGCTCGGCGGCCTGATCACTACCCGCGACCGCAAGACGCGCTCCGGCATCCCGATCCTCAGCCAGATCCCGTGGATCGGTGGCTTCTTCGGCACCACCACGAATGGTGAGGACCGCGAGGAACTGCTGATCTTCATCCAGCCGAAGATCATCAACGACACCGCCAGCCTCTACGATGCGCAGGTGGACGTGGATGCCCGCTACAAGATCGACGACCAGAACCGCGCCTTCATCGATGGCCCTGGCGTGCTGCCCGGCCGCCACACGATCGTGGATCCCAAGTCCAGCAAGGAAGACGGCGCGGTCCCGCCGCCGCCGGTGCCCGGTGGCAGCTCCCGCAACGCCAAGCCCGTGGAAGATCTCCCCGCCGAAAAGGTGAAGGTCAAGACCTCGACCGCCGGCGAGACCTCAACCAAGACCCAAGCTTCCGCCAAGAAGAAGATGGGGATCAAGAACCGCTGAGACGGACGGCGTATATACAAGGCAACTCAATGGCATGCCGCGGGTGGATCACCCGCGGCATTTCCATGAAATAAGGTCGTTTACTGGCTCAAGTTCCCTATTCCAGTACTTGCCAAGGCCGGTCTCCGGCATTCATTTTGCCTCGCCGGGAGGCGGAGAATCCCGGCCCTTTCACAAAAACCATTCAATTTCGCTCCATGCCCGAGATCACCGAAGCAGAACTGCCGCCCAATGTGAGAGCCCTGTGGCTCAAGGCCCTCAGCGCGGTCCAAACGAACAACCACGGTTATGCCGTCAAGCTGTTGCTGCCCGTACTGAAGGATGCCCCGGCATTCCTGGATGGCCGCAAGGTCTTGCGGAAATGCGAAAGCATCGTGACCGGCGGCCCGAAGAAGGCCGCGTCCGTGTTCGGCATCAAGACCGGCAGCAACATGAAGGGCGCTGTCAAGAAGGACCCCGCGACGGCCGTGAACCTGATCGAGGCGGAACTGGAGAAGGATCCGTACAACACCGATCTGAACGACAGCCTGTTCGAGGCCTTCAACGCGCTCGGCCTGCCGGATAGCGCGGCCTTCGCACTGGAGACCGTGCGCCAGGGCCACCCGGAGAATGCCAAGCTGCTGCACAAGCTCGCGGAGTTCTACATCGGCCGGGAAGAGCCCCAAAAGGCGGCGGATGTTTACCGCGATATCGTCAAGCATCATCCGACCGACTCCGCCGCCATCAAAGGCGAGAAAGATAGCACCGCCCGGGCGTCCATGAAGTCTGGCGGCTGGAGTGAAACCGCCCGGATGCAGGACCTGCAGCGCCACAAAGGCGAGGCCGCCGATCTGGAGGCTGCCAGCAAGACCGGTCTGACCCGCGACCAGTTGGAGGACCGCCAGTACCGGCTGGAGGCGCGCTACAACGAGGACATCAACAATCTGCCGGTGGTCAAGGACTTGGCCAGCGTCTACGAGCAGCTCGAAAACTGGGCGCAAGCGCAGGCCTTCTACGACTGGGCCTTCCAGCTCAGCAATGGTGACGTGGCCCTGCAGACCAAGGCCGGTCACATGAAGGACAAGGTGGCGGATTCCCACATGAAGGAGCTGGAGGCGCGGGCGAAGTCCAATCCCGACGATCCGGAAGTGCAGGCGATGCTGGCCGAGCGCCGCGCCATCCGGACCGCGGAGGCGGTGGAAGAAGCCAAGCGCCGCGTGGAGATCAACCCCACCGACCCGATCTCGCGCTACGAGCTCGGCCAGGCTCTCTTCAATGCAGGCGACTACAGCAGCGCGATCCCGCACCTGCAGCAGGCCAAGCGCAACCCGCACATCCAATCGAAGGTGCTGTTGCTGCTCGGCCGGACCTTCAAAGCCAAGGGCATGTTCGACATGGCGGCCAAGCAGCTCACCGACGCGCTGGCCGACATGCACGCGATGGATAACACCAAGAAGGAAGTGCTCTACGAGAAGGGCCTGATCCACGAGCAGATGGGCGACAAGGACGGCGCCTTGGATTCCTTCAAGCAGATCTACGAAGTGGACTACGGTTACCGCGACGTGGCTCAGCGCGTGGAGGCCTCCTACGGTTGAGGGTGCTTACAGAGTTTAAAGGGCGCGGGGGATTCTCCCCGCGCCCTTTCGCTTTAAGGGCCAAGTATTGAAGAAGTGCCAAGTGCCAATGGGGAAAAGTTCCAAATTCCAAGTTCCAAGTGCCAAGGAACAGCCACCGATGATGCGCATGGCCGGGATCTCTGGACAAGCGATGGCACCGTGGCGGGCACGGTGCGCATCCCTCTGCCGAAGTGAGCGCCCCTCTTCACTTCACTTCGCGTCGTAGCGGAAGGGGTCGGAGAACTTCGGATCGCTGGTCACCGTGGTATCGGTCAGGGTCTTGAGGAAGGCGACCAGCGCGGCTTTTTCCCCGTTGGTGAGGTTCAGGCGGCGGGGCGGGCCGCCGGGTCCGCCGGCGCGGAGCTGCGGGGAGAGATTGGGGTTGTTGGTCACGCCGCTGTTGTAGAACTCCACGACCTCTTCAAGCGTGGCGAAGCGGCCATCGTGCATGTAGGGCCCGGTGAGTTCGATGTTCCGCAGGGAAGGCACCTTGAAGGAGCCGACGTCCTGGGCGCGCAGGGTGATGCCGCCGATGCCAAGGTCCACGGAGGGATTCTCGATGCCGTTGTTGAAGATCGCGTTGCCGGGCACGAAGTTGTCGCTGCCGTGGCAGGCGGCGCAGCCACCGCGGCCACCGACGAAGATATTGCGGCCTTGGTTCTCCTGGGCGGTGAAGTTGGAGAAGTTGGTGGCGACGCCTTGGTCATACTTCGAGCTCCCGCTTACGATGGAGCGCACGAACTGGGCGAGCGCGCGGGAGATGCGGGTGCTATTGACCTGCGAGGAGCCGAAGGCACTGGTGAAGAGCTCCGCGTAGTAAGGCTCCGCGCTCACGCGGGCCATCACGGCATCCAGGGTCATGCCCATCTCCACGGAATTCTGGATCGGCAGCAGCACCTGGTCTTCCAGCGTGTTTGCGCGTTCATCCCAGAAATAGTGGCCGCGCAGGTAGTAGCGGTTGTTGGTCAGGCCCATCGAGTTCCGGCCTGTTAGACCGCCGTTGAAGCCCACGCTGAAGCGGCGTGAATCCGCGAAGCCGTGCTCGGCCTGGTGGCAGGAGGAGCAGGAGATGGTCTGGTTTGCCGAGAGCCGCTTGTCGTAGAAGAGCACGCGGCCCAGCGTGGCACCGGCATTCGTGGTGGGGTTCGCGGCCGGGGTATTGTCCTGGGCCAGGATGGGCGGCGCGAGCAGGTGCTGCGGCAGCGTGGGGTTCGCGTAGTTGAAGGTGGTGGCCGGCAGGAGCAGCGCATTCGCCGCGGAGGAAGAGACGCTCCCCGCGAGATCCGAATCCAAGCGGAAGAAGCGCTGGGTGCCATCCCGGCCAAGCGGGATGCGCAGGGATCCATTGAACACGCGGTGCGTGGTGACGTTGGACCAGTTCGTCAGGTCGCTGCTGCTCTGCAGCATCCAGGCGTGGTTGCCGGGGTCTGCGACTTCCAGGGTGAAGCCGCTGCCCTGCGGCGTGAAGCGGACGCTGGTATTGTCCGCGGGAAGCTGGATGGCCACTTGGGCCAGCGAGGTCATTGTGAGAACCGGCAGCAAAAGGATCGTTTTCACGAGTCCACGGAAGACAGTGATCCTGCAAAAGAACGAGTAACTTTACTTTAGCTTCACGTCCGGGGGGAGGGTTTTACCTTAAGCTCACGTTAAGGCTCAATCCGCCTGGTAGCGGAAGGGATCGGAGAACTTCTCGTCCGTGGTTACGCTGGTGTCCGTGAGGGTCTTGAGGAAGGCGACCAGGGCATCCTTCTGGCCTTGGTTGAGGTGCATCCCCGCGGGCTTCGCAAAGCGGGTGAGGGAGCGCGACAGGTTGGGGTGAGGAGTGATCCCGGAGTTGTAGAATTCGATCACCTCTTCCAGGGTCTGGAAGCGCCCGTCATGCATGTAGGGAGCGGTGAGTTCGACATTGCGCAGGGAGGCAACCTTGAACAGGCCTTCGGCTCCCGGATCCTCGTCGACCTCACCCATGCCTTTGTCGGCCAAGGGGAACTCCAGGCCGTTGGCGGTGGGGTTGCGCGGCATGAAGTTCTGGCTGAAATGGCAGGTCGCGCAACTGAATGCGGTGAAGAGGGCGCGGCCCTGGGCCTCCTTCACGGTGAAGTTCGAGAAGTTGATCGTGACGCCCGCATCGAACTTCGATTTGGCGGAGGCGATGGAGCGGATGAACTGGGCGAGGGCGCGGGAGATGCGGGTGCTGTCGATCTCCGGCGTGCCGAAGGCGGAGGTGAAGAGCTCTTGATAGAAGGGCTCGGCTTCAAGCCGGGTGATGAGCGCGGGCAAGGTGAGCCCCATCTCGATGGGATCTTGGATCGGCATGAGCACCTGCTCCTCCAGCGTGGCGGCTCGCTCGTCCCAGAGGAAGCGGCCCCGCCTGTAGTAGCGCGCGTTTGTTAGACCCATGGAATTGCGGCGGGTATGTCCACCGGCGAAGCCCACGCTAAGAGGCCGCGGATCGGCGAAGCCGTGCTCGCGCTGATGGCAGGAGGCGCAGGAGACGGATTGGTTCGCGGAGAGGCGTTTGTCGTAGAAGAGCACGCGGCCCAGGGTGGCACCGGCATCGGTCACCACATTGTCGGCAGGCTGGTTGTCGCTGGGTCCGCTGTTAGAGACGAAGGCAGCCGGGAGCGCGGGCTGGGCGTAGTTGAAGGGGAGCGCGGGAAGCCGGAGGGCGCTTGCGGCGGTGGAGGAGCCCGGCTGTGCTGCTTCCGGGTTCAAGCGGAAGAACTGCCGGCCGCTGACCTCGGGAAGCGGGATGCGGAAGAGCCCATTGAAGGCGCGATAGGTCGGGCCATCGCTCCAGGAAGAAAGGTCAGTGGAGCTTTGCAGCCGCCAAGCCTGATTGCCGGGATCGTCGATCTCGAGGGCACGCCCTTCGCTCCCGGTGAGCAGCCGGAGGCGTGCCTCTGCAGGCGCGAACTGCGAAGGCTCTTGCGCGAGCGCCGGCAGGATGAGAGCGGCAAGAAGGAGAAGGGCTTTCAAGGGAGAGACCCGCCATGCAAGCAGGAGGCAGCGCTCCTGTCAGCTACATAGGAGGGTTACTCCCCGCGCTCCGCGGCGGTGACGGCTGCCGGCTGGAGGGACTCCAGGAAGAACTGGCAGAGGTCCGCATAGAGGGCGTGGGAGCCCATCGAAAGGACGTGGTGGTGGTCCGCGCCGGGGACGACACGGAACTGCTTCCGGGAGGCGGGGATGGCGGCGAAGATCTCGCGGGCTTGGCCGATATCGATGAAGGTATCCAGCTCACCGTGGCCGATGAAGACGGGCATGTGGAGCTTGGCGGCGGCATCCACCGGGCGGACGTCCTCCGGCCAGAAGCCGGCGCGCAGGCGCGTGCCGCAGGCCACGCTGAGGGCGAAGACGGGGGAGGCGCCGCGCACGCAGGCCGGCGTCATGTTCCGGGCGGTGTTCGCGACCGGGCGGTCCAGGGAGGCGAAGGTCGCCAGGCTGGCGACTGCCTGCCACTTGGCGGGATTCCGCGCGGCGGTCTGGAGGGCGATGGCACCGCCCTGGGAGAGGCCGAAGAGGAAGGCGGGCGCGGGCATGAAGGCGAAGCGCTTGGAGGCCTCGTCAAAGATCCGCTCGACCAGCGGGGCCTCTTTCACGCCGAAGGTGCCGAAAGGGGCCGGATGATCGCCCTGGCCGGGCAGGTCCAGGATCAGGCAGCGGAAGCCGGCGGCGCAGAAGCGCTCACAGACGGGCAGGTGGTCCTCCTTCCGCCCGGCGTGGCCGTGGAGGAGGACGATGGTACCGTTGATCTCCCCCCAGGGCGGGAGGCGCAGGCCGCGCTTTTCCAGTTCGTCCCGCAGGATGTGGGATTTCTTCGCCTCGCCGGGCTGGGCGGCGGGGGTGACCAGCAGGCAGGGCGTCTGGCCGGTGCCGGTGAAGGCCTCGATCTTCAGGCCGTAGTTGGCCGGGGCTGCCAGGATCTCGCGGTGGTAGTCCTGCAGGGCGCGGCGCTGCGGGCAGACGAGCCGGGAGGAGCCGAGCCAGCCGACCACCCCTAGGAAGATGAGGAAGAGCAGGAGGAGGGCCGCGGCGAAGCGCAGGGCAAAACGGCGGAAGCGCTTCATCATTCGTGGTCCGGGCGACGCGGCAGATACGAGCCGAGCTGGCACAATTTCGCAAGATCGCGTTTGCCAGTCAGCCCTGCGGGGTCTAGGGAGGGCGCATGACGACTCTGATGACCGAGACCTCATCCGTGATGGAGAAGACCCGCGAACTCTGCGCCGCGATCGCCGCGGACAAGCACTTCGCCAAGCTCCAGAAGGACGTGGAGCGGTTCCTGGACGACGATGCTGCGCGCCTGATGTACCAGACCGTGCACGAGCGCGGCGAGGAACTGCATCACAAGCAGCACTCCGGCGTGAAGCTGTCCCCAACGGAGATCCGCGAATTTGAGGCCGCGCGCGACGAACTGATGCGCAACGAAGTGGCTAGCGCCTTCCTGGATGCCCAGGGCGAGCTGGAGAACATGCAGCGCACCATCAACAAGTACGTGAACATGACCTTGGAACTCGGCCGCGTGCCGACCGAGAAGGACCTGGTGGAAGCTGAAAAGGGCGACTGCTGCGGCGGTGGCTGCGGCTGCCACTGATCTGGAAGCTCCAAATTCCAAACTCTAAATTCCAAGGAAAGGCAGAAGAGGCCCCTTGGATGTGAGAAGCCCCGGTCGGTTGACCGGGGCTTTTCCATTTTGAGATTTAGAGTTTGGACCTTGGAATTTCGGTCTTACTGCTGTCGCGGGCGGTTGAAGCGCTGGACGACGTTCTGGGGGAGGGACTGGGCGTTGTTGGCGAGCCAGCGGCGGGCGGCGTTTTCGTCCTGCCGCATCCAGGCACCGAGCTGGCGCTGGTAGTAGTTCTCCTGAAGCTTGGGATCGCTGATCCGGGCGACGTAGTCGAGCGAGGCTTGCGGGGATTGGCGGAAGCTTTCCTCGATGTAGACGGTGCGGGCACCATCGAGATCAGTGCTGTTGCCAAGGCCGTTGAGCCATTGGGCGGCAGCGGCGGGATCTTCCCGGGCGTAGCGGCGGGCGATGCCCTCGGCGGCTTCGGTGCGGGTGTTTTCTGGAAGGCCCTCCACCCAAGTGCGAGCGGCGGCGAGGTCTTGGCGGGCCCAGCGGTCGGAGACGGTCTCGGAGACGTCGCGGCGCAGGTTGACGTCGGTCATGGCAGCGTTCCACTGCCCGGCCTTGGCGGGGTCGAGGTTGGCGATGTCGCGGGCCATCTGGCGGGTGGCCTGCTCCTGCATCTTCGCATCGCCGATGCCGGTGAGCCAATTGGTGGCGTAGTCGAAGCCGTACTGCATGACATAGGGCTGCATGGCATTGAGGGCCTGGTTGCGAGTCTCGCCTTCGAGCTGGCCGAGGAAGTCGCGGGCCAGCTCTGGATCGGCGGCGGCGATGCCGCGCGTGGCACCGAGCAGCCAGTTGTTCACGTTGCCCTCGTCGGGGGCGGTGGAGGCCCAGGCGAAGGCACCCTGCGGATCGTTCGCGGCCCAAGTGGCCACGGTGGTTTCGCGCTCCCAGTCTTCCGCGCCTTTTTCCTGGAGGAAGGAGAGGGCAGAGTGCGGGTCCTTCTCGGCCCAGGCCTGCAGGAACAGCGAGCGCTCCGAGGCGCGCAAGTTCACGCCCGGCATGTTCCGGAATTCGTCATACGCCGCGGCAAATTGCTCCGGCGGCAGGTGGTCTAGGAAGGCCAGCAGGCGCTGCGTGCGGTCGAGCCGGCTGGTGGACTCGAAGATCGCCTTCAGATTGGTGTCGATGGATTTGGCGGAGACGGTGCGGCCGTCCTTGTCCTTGCGGGAGCCATTGCCACTGTCGAAGCGGCCATTGCCGCCGCGCTCGTTGCTACGGGCACTGGCTGCGCCGCTGGCACCGGACTTGTCGCCCTCCGGTGCGCTGATCCGGCCGATCATGACGCCGGCTCCCAGAGCCAGGGCAAGACCGCCAGCACTCCAGATCCATTGGGATTTCTTCGGATTCATCGGGTGACTAAAACGTTTCGGAAACGGCGATCTTTTCGGGAAAGTGCGCGCCGGGTCGTATTCGTTTGAAGCAGAATGAGGGCCGGAGATTCCCAGGAAGTTCGTTTGGTAGAGAACGAACCGCGGAGGCGCAGAGGTCGCGGAGGGGGGCGCGCGGAGGAAGGCAGGGAGAAAACATCGAACATCGAACGTTCAACATTGAACGTCGAAGTGAAGAGGCGGTGAGGGGCTATTGGAGAAGTTCCTTTACCAAAGCCAAGCCGGGGAATTGGCGAAAGCCTGCGTCCATGGTTGCCAAAGCACTGCCAGACTCGATCGCGAGCGCTGCGAGATAGGCATCGTTAACCACCTTTGGAGATGCGGGAAAGGGCTGGCATAGCCTCCTCCAGCAATCCTCAAGTTTAGATGGCTCCTGTAGAAAACCCATGCCAGCGGCGCCTAACAGGGCATCAACATGAGCCCATGCCTGTGAAAGCGTCATGGGCTTCCCTTGCATTACGGCTGAGGTTGCCAAGAGCCGGACGAGAGCGCTTTGGGTATTCCTGCAGAGCAACAGGCGATCTCCGCTTCGCAGTGTTCCCAGCCATGCGCTGACCTTGGAACGCGCGGAGTGCTGCGGATCGGTTAGGGCAAGCAGGACATTCACGTCCGCGAGAATGGTCCTCATGGTTGGGAATCCTCGTAGAGAAGGTGATCAATCTCCTCATAAGATAGCGAGTAAGGCTTCCGCCCCTTGATCGCGATTTGGGGAAGTGAGGTGAGGGTCGGCGGGGGAAGGACAGATGCGCCTTCGGGAGACGACAGTTCCTTTTCCAAGGCCCGAATGATGATTTCCCGGAGCGTCGATTCCGTCTCCACGGCACGGATTTTCGCCTTCCTAGCCAGCAGATCGGGAAGATCGATAGTTGTGCGCATGCATAAATATGCCTTTATGCCAGTAGCTAGTCAAGGCGAAGGCGGGTAAGACGGAGTCAATTCAGCGACCGCCGAGAAGTCACCTCCAGCCCGCCGCCGAGGCGCTTGTGGGTGAGGACGAATTCCTCGCGGGTGGTGTCGTGCTTGTCCGCGGCACCGTATTCGATGGTGACGGTGACGATGCCGGCGTTGTTCACCACATTGGCGAGGCGGAAGATCGGCTCGCGGCGGAGGCGGAGGAAGCAGAAGAGCGGGACATCCGGGTGGTGGGCATTCCAGAGCCACTGGGCGGGCAGGAAATCCGGCACATCGGCCAGTGCGGCGAAGATGGAGCGAAGGCGGCGCTCGCCATGGCGGGCGGCGAGGCGCGAGGCGGTCTTGCGGGCCAGCAGGCCTTCCCACCAAGCGGCGAGCGGGTTCTCCTTCGCCTCCACGACCTCTTCAATGAGGTTCCGCGCGTGGAAGGCCATGGCGGAGTGCAGCTGCTCGCGGGTCATCAGGCCCGCTTCGTAGTCGGCGAAGAGCTGAGGCGGAGTGCGGAGCATAAAATCCCAAGGTCCAAACTCTAAATTCCAAGGAAAGGCAAAAGAGGCGCTGGCGGCAGGATTATGCCGCAAGGTACGCCGCTTGCCACGGGAACTTTTCGGGGTCAGCGCAAGCGGCTGCTGGCTGCCCGGCTGTTCCTTGGCACTTGGAACTTCTTCTTAACTTGGCACTTTGGCCCGCAGCGCGGTGGCGATCTGCTGGAACGCAGCGGAGACCGGATGCTCCGCGGCCGGAATCAAGGCCACCGGGGTGCCGGCGTCGCCGCGCTCGCGGGTCTGGGGGTCGATGGGGATCTGGGCGAGCAGGGGGACGCTCAGGGTGGCGGCCTCGCGGACGCCGCCGCCTTCGCCGAAGAGGTAGTAGCGCTGGCCGTGGTCGCACTCGAACCAAGCCATGTTCTCGACCAAGCCGAGGATGGGGACATTCACCTTGGCAAACATGGAGACCGCCTTGCGGGCATCGATGAGGGCCATTTCCTGCGGGGTGGTCACGATCACCACGCCGTCCACGGCGACGGTCTGGACGATGGTGAGCTGGATGTCCCCGGTGCCGGGCGGGAGGTCGAGCACGAGGTAGTCGAGCTCGCCCCACTCCACCTGGCGGAGGAATTGCTGGGTGTAGCGGGTGGCCATGGGGCCGCGGACGATGACCGGCGAGCGGTCTTCCAGCAGGAAGCCCATGGACATGAGCTTCAGGCCGTGGGCCTCGACCGGGATGATCTCGTCGCGCTCATTCGCCAGCGGGCGCTCGTGGCTGCCGAACATCTGGGCGACGGAGGGACCGTAGAGGTCGCAATCGCAGAGGCCGACCCGCGCACCGCTCTTGGCGAGGGCGACGGCGAGGTTCGCGGCGACGGTGGACTTGCCCACGCCGCCCTTGCCGGAGGCCACGGCGATGATGCGCTTCACGCCGGGGATGGAAGACTTGCCCTGGAGGGCCTCCGAGGAGGCACCCTGAGCGCCCTGCGGATCCTTCACCACGATCTCCACCTTCACGCTGCCGATGTCCGGCAGGTGGTCCAGCGCGGCGTGGCAATCCTTGAAGATCTGCTCGGGAATCTTCGGGTCCTTGGTCGCCACTTCGAGGTGGACGGTCAGGGTGCCATCCGCCTGGCGGATGTCCTTGACCAAGCCGAAGGAGACGATGTCCCGGGAGAAGCCGGGGTAGCGGACATTGCGGAGGGCTTCCTTGATGAATTCGGGGCTCACGGCGGCGGAAGCAATGGCGGGAATGGCCGGGGTGTCAACCCCCGGAAAGCAGCCAATTACCGATCCCCAATCTTCTCATCGCAAATCCGGGAGGGGAGCTTCGCGGCATCGGTTTCTGCGATGGTCCCTTCAAGAAAACCGATTTCGCGGGATGGAAGGGATGGGCATGATGGTGCCATGAAGGACGCGTCCCCGGCATGGTGAGCATCGTGCAAAGCGATCAGAAGGCGATGCGGTTGCCCGCGGCGATGCTCTCGTCCCAAGGTATGGGCTGGCCATCGAGAGTGGGCTGGAAATTGGAAGGAGCGGGATCGAGGCGCTGGAGGAAGCAGAGTTCGCTGAAGACGCCACCGATGGTGCAGGCGAGGGTCGCGAAGTTGCCAGCGAAGTGCGGGTGCTCGATGTGGACGGTCTTGGGGGTGATGCCGTGCTGGAGCTTGGCGAAGGCTTCGGTGAGATCGAGCGGGGTATTGACGTTATCGAGCGCGGCGGGATGCGGGAGAGCGAGGATTTTCGGATCGAGCGAGCGGAGGAAGTGGCGGGCGCGTGGTTCGCCGCGGGCGAGCCAGGCGCTGGCCTGCGGGATGGCGCCGGGCTCGAAGACGGCGCAGAGCGGCTCGGGCTTGCCGTCGAGACGGTTGGCGAAGGCGGTGGCGGCGCGGGATGGATCGCGCTGGTCTAACAGGACGCGCAGGGTGGCCTCGTCTAACAGGAAGAGGTCCGCGCCTAACAGGAGGACCGGCTCGCCGGGGTGGGCGTGGTGATAGGCATCCAGCGCGGCGAGGGGGCCGGCACCGGGATGGCGGTCGCGGACTACTGGAAGTTCGAGTGGCGGTGGGGGCGCGTCATCGCGCATCGAGAGCAGCGGCTCCAGCCCCACCTCGCGGGTGATGGCGGCGAGGTGATCGATTTGGCGCAGGCCATCCGGGCGCATGATGAGCGCCTTGTCCTGCCCCATGCGGGTGCTGTGGCCGGCGATGAGGATCAGGGCGCGCATGGTGCTGGCTCAGCGGAAGCCGCGCTTGGTATCGGGCATGCTGAAAGGCTTTTCAAAGAAGCGGGTGACGGCAGCATTGAAGCGCTCCGGATCTTCCGAGGAGATCATGTGCGTGGCCCCGGGGAAGATGAGCAACTGGGACTTCGGAATGTTCTCGAAGATCTCCACGGTGTGGGCGGTGCGGATGATGTCGCGGTCGCCCGCCATCACCAGCACCGGGTTCTTGATCTTCTTCAGGCTATCCACGGCGATGTCCGGCTGCTTGCCGAGCAGATCGAAGTACTGGAGGTAGAGCTTGATCTCCTTGTTGTCCGGGTCCTTGGCCAGTGCGGCTTCGCCTCGCTTCACCTCGCGTGCGACCCAGGCCTGGGCCCAATCGTAGGCTCCGGCGGGATTGAGGTTTGCGCCCATGATCGCCATCTGGCCGACCTTGTCCGGATGGTTGATCGCGAGCAGCAGGCCGATGATCCCGCCATCGCTCCAGCCGATGATCTTGGCTTGCTTGATCTGCAATTGGTCCATCAGCACGGAGAAGTCCTCCGCCATTTCCGGGTAGAGCAGGCGGCCATTGCCGACCCCGCTCTTGCCGTGGCCGCGGCTGTCCACGGCGATCACACGGTAGCGCTTGGAGAATTCCTCGATCTGGGGAGACATGTTGCTGATGCTCCCGGAATTCGGGTGGATCAACAGCAGCGGATCACCCTCGCCGTAGGTCTCGTAGTAGAGCTTGATGCCGTTAACCTCCGCATACTTTCCGGCGGTGTCGTTCGAGCCGTAGTCGGGTGCCTCCTTGGCATGAGCCGTGGCGAAGGTGAGCAGCAGGGCGAGCAGGAGCTTCAGGGCGGGGCGGCGGTGCATGGGCCGGTGTTAGCAGGCCGGCGCGCGGCGTCGATGCCGGAAGCGGTGCGGGCCCTGCGATCTTGCTTGAGGAAGCGCTGTGAGTCGCGCTGGATGAGACGAGATAAACCAAGATTTTCCCCCATATGAAGATGAAGACGCATTCCCTTTTACTGCCGTTGCTGAGCTGCGCGCTGTCCCTGCCGGTGATGGTGCTGGAGGCGGATACCTACCGGATCGTGGAGCTGGCGGACCTGGGCATCAAAGAGAGTGAGGCGGACCGCAATGTGCCGCGTGAACCGGCGATCGCCGAGGATCAAGTGCTCTATCCCGGCGTGCGCGGACCGCAGATCCTGGAGGCCTGTGTCGTGCCTCCCGCGGAGGGAGCAGAGAATTGGTCCACCCCGCAGGGCCATATGCGCGTGGCGCTGCGGCTGAAGGACGAGAAGCCGGTGGAGGGTTTCATGGACCTGCTGCCGGACCCGGGAAGCGGCGGGAATCCGATGGATGCAGAGCTGGGGCGGCACGGGAAACATTTGGCGGCGCAGGCCTTCAGCTTCGATCCGGGCAAGTTTCCGGCGGCGAGCGCGGAGGAGTTCGCGGCGGCGCGCAAGACCTACGATGCGCGCCTGGCGAAGTCCGGCCTACCGGGGACGATCTGGTTCAGGCACCTGGCGGGAGCGGTGCCGCCGGATCCCACGCGCAGGGGCAACTTCGGGCAAAGCGGGATGGATAACACCTTCCGCATGGCGGCGGGTGGACGCGCGGTGGCGGAGAACCTGGCGCTGGATCGCGATCTGATCCTGGGCAGCGATGTGAAGGGCGAGGCCGTGGACATCGGCACGCTCAAGGGCATCACGGTGCCGGCGATCAACTGGACGGGGAAGCTGAAGCCCGGCGAGGTGAAGGTGGATCCGCTGGCGATGCTGGTGCCGCAGGACCAGCACTTCTTTACGGCACCATCGCTAGCGGCCATGTTCGAGCTGAAGGAGGTGATGGACAAGGAGGGCGCGCCGATCCTGCAGAGTTACGATGTGCGTAGTCCCTATTGCGGGCTGGTGGCGCGCTACCAGGAGCAGATGGGCATCGGCAATCTGGACGGGATCGCGAAGACGTTGAAACTGGGCAGCGTGGCGGTGACGGGGAGTGATCCTTTCTTCGCCACGGGCACGGACATGGCGCTGATCTTCCAGACGGACAAGGCGGACATGGTCTTCAATGCGCTGGACCTGGCGGTGGGGCTGAAGGCGAAGTTCTCCGGTGTGGCGCTGAAGGAGGAGGGCGGGGTGCGCAGCTATCAATCGGCGGACCGCTCGCTCTCCGCGCACCTGGCGAAGTTCGAGGGCGCGGTGGTGATCTCGAACTCTGCGGCGCAGGTGAAGAAGATCGCGGCGGTGGCGCGGAAGGAAGCACCGGCGCTGGGCGCGCTGGAGGAATACAAGTTCTTCCGCCAGCGCTATCCGGCGGATGCGGCGGAGGATGCCTATCTCTTCCTGTCCGATGCGACGCTGCGGCGCTGGTGCGGGCCTGCTGTTAGAATCGCGGCCTCGCGGCGGACACGGGCCGCGGCAGCGCTGGGCGAACTGGTGGCGGCCAGGCTGGATGGCAAGGAGCCGGTGGAGAACTATGAGGCGCTGCTGGGCAAGACCACGGTGGCGGGAGGCAGCATCCGCAGTGAGATCTACAATACGCTTGGCTTCCTGACACCCGCGGGGGAGCTGGAGGTGAAGAGCGTGCTGCCAGCAGAGGCGAATGCCTACACGCGCTGGCGGGAGGGCTATGAGAGCGGCTGGCGGCGCGTCTTCGATCCCATCGCGATCCGCCTGAAGATGGAAGGGGCGAAGCGCGAGATCGATCTGTCCGTGGTGCCGCTGACGGTGGAGAGCGAGTACCGGCAGTGGATGTCGCTGACCGGGCGCAAGAAGCCGGAACATGGCGCGCAGGTGGCGCATCCGGAGGCGAAGGCCTTCTTCTCCTTCGCCGTGGATCATGACAGCGAGCTGTTTAAGAAGGCGGGCGTGAATCTGTTAGAGATGCTGCCATCCCTGAAGGCGAACGCGCTGGGCTGGGTGGGAGACTCGGTTTCGGTCTATGTGGATGATGGCTTCTTCTGGAAGGCGCTGCGCATGGGGGATGCGGAGCAGATCCTGGAGCAGAACTACGCGCGCCTGCCACTGGGGGTGAGGATTTCCTCGCAGAGCAGCGTGCAGCTCGCGGTATTCATCACCGCGCTGCGGGCGATGGCGGAAGACTCCGCGCCGAATTTGTTAGACTGGCAGAAGCGCCAGCACGGGGACGTGAGCTACGTGGCGGTGGTGAGCCGGGAGGATGAGGATGGCCCCGGGGGGAAGGTGGCGGTCTACTATGCGACAATGAAGGATGCGCTGTTGCTATCCCTGGATGAGCGGGTCCTGCTGCGCGCGATCGACCGGGAGAAGGACAAGAAGAAGCCAGCGGCCAGCGGCGAGCATATCCACATGGAAGCGGACAGCGTGGTGGCGGGACTGCTGGGCATGTCCGGGGAGAGCCGGCTGCAGCAGCAGCGGCTGGAGAGCTGGGGCGCACTGCCGGTGCTGAATGAGTGGCACCGCCGCGAGCCCACGAAGGATCCGGTGGCGGGCCTTGCGGCGGTCTTTGGCGAGGAGATCCGCTGCCCGGGTGGCAAGGGCTATCGCTGGAACGAGGCGGCGGGTACGATGGAGTCGGTGGTCTTCGGCCATCCGGCGGAGCCGCGGGGTGAGGAAGTGAAGTTCGCCAGCGGGCCGATGCGTTTCAGCGCAGGGTTGAACTTTGAAGATGACGGGCTGCGCCTCACTGCGGGGATGGAGCCCGCCCCTGTGTCTCCGGTGGAAGAGAAGCAGGAGATCGTGGTGCCGGAGGGCTTCCCGCAGGTGAAGGATCTGCTGCCGGTGATGGAAGGCTTGGAGCTGAGCTACCAGGCGGATGATACGAATATCGGAGGATCTTACACGGAGGTGCAGAAGCAACTCGCGCCGGAACAGCGCGCGGATGGCACACTGATCCGCTGGCAGGTCAAGATCGATGCGGAGGGCGAGGAGAATGACGATAGCTATGTGCAGGAGGAACTCCTTTCCAATGCGGGCAAGGGCTTCGGCAGGGTGGGAATGAAACGTGCCGGAAGCGAAACGATCTACACTCCGCTGCTGCTGGATCTGCCGGGCAAGCTGGCGCCGGGAGTGGTCTTCGAGAGCGACTGCGATGCGGAGACGAAGGCAGAGGAAGGTGGCAGCAAGGAGACCAGGACGCTGCGCGGGCGGGTGATCGGGCTGGAGACGGTGGAGCTGCCTGCCGGGGTCTTCCAGAACTGCGTGAGGGTGGACTGCGAATACGACTACATCACGGATGGCGTGATCGGCCACGCGAGCGACTCGGTCTGGTATGCGCCAGGCGTGGGGGCGGTGAAGGTGCTATGGAAGGCGGGTGAGGGCCACGGCTCCGAGGTGCTGGAGAAGGTGGTGAAGCCTTGACCTTGACGCCGGGGCGGGGGAGCGCAGGCTCCCCGGCTCATGGACGGAGAGACGATCGAGATCCGGCGGCTGCGGGTGAAGACCTTCATCGGCGTGCCGGAGGAGGAGCGCGCGGCGGCGCAGGAGCTGCTGGTGACGGTGAAGATCCGTCCGCGCCTGGCCTTCGCGGGGATGGCGGATGAAATCGGGAAGACGGTGGACTACGCCGCGCTGGCAGAGGGGATCAAGGCGCTGGGTCTGGAGAAGCCGCGGAAGTTGATCGAGACCTTGGCGGCGGATGTGGCGGCGTTTGTTCTAACAGATCCGCAGGCGGAGGGGGTGGAGGTGGTGGTGGAGAAGTTCATCCTGCCGGATACGGAGTGCGTGGCGGTGAGGGTGGTGGGGTAGCAGGGCCGCCGCGCAGCGGCCTTGGACTGCGTGCAACCCTGTTGCCGCTTTCGGCAGGCAACCCTGTTGCCGTGAAGCAGCGGGTTAGTGTGCCCGATTACTCACCGTGAGCGTCCGCGATTGGAAAAGCCGTGGCGCGGCCCCCTGGAGTCTCCGCACTTCCGCGAGGCCTAACAGCACGAAGCTCCCGCCCGCGTGCATCGGTCCTTTTCACGGTGGGTGAAGGAGGACATCACCCGTGCTGCGCTTTCCGTTGGGGGGCTTGTCGGTGGATCGACATCGCACGCTGGCCGTGGGGCGCAGTGAGAGGTGATCGGGCGGATCGGGAGCTCACTCACGGCAACAGGGTTGCCTGCGTGAAAGCGGCAACAGGGTTGCACGCAGTCCAAGGCGGCTGCGCCGCGGATGATGATGCATCACCTTTTGGCCTTCAGCCAAGCGACGCCAGAGACAAGCCCTGCCACCAAGCCGGGCCAGAGAGTCGGATCCCAGTGCCAGAGCACGATCTTCGCGTAGAACGTGATGGCGGTGACGATGAGTGCCAAGGCGCGCGCGAGCGGATGCCGGCAGGTCAGCAGGGCATGCACGCAGAACCAGGCGTGGCCGGAGAGCGGCGGCTGGCCTGTTAGAGGACGGGCAAGGCAGAGTGCGGCGACGAGGGTGTCGATGGTCCAGCGCCATCTCCCATGCGGTCCCTCCGCAATGCGGGCCGCGGTGAAGGCTCCGGCGAGCGCTGCCGCCGGGGTGTAATACCAGAGCCGGTAGAAACGCTCATGATCATCCCCTCTGAAGCCAAACCAAACATAGGCCGCCTCGGCGAGCGACGCGATGAAGGCGGCGAGGGGAATGCAAAGAGGACGAATACGGAATCTCAAGGCTACTGGTTCGGCGTGAGATACGGCATCGCCTTGGCATCGCTATCGATTCCCAGCAGATTGAGAATGCCGGCGGGGTTTTTGAAGAGCAGGTCCTGGCTGACCAGGTCATCATACTCTTGCTTCAACTTGGCGATGTCCGGGGAAGCCTTGATCTGCTCCGGGGTGATCCAGGCGGACGTAAAGCGCGGGATGGTGACCATCTGGGGCAGCACACCATTGTCGATCACGCGGCCGGCCTGGATCCAATCCATCTGGTTGGTGAAGACCCGCCCGGCGTATTCGCCGTGTTTCAGCACGTGGCGGTTCTTGCTGGTCTCCGGGATCTGGATGAGATCTTCCACCTTCACGCCGCCGCCTATGCAGCCCTCGACGGTCATGGCTTCCTTGCCCTTCTCGCGGGCGATGAACTCCTGTGCCTTTTTGGTGTAGAGCGCACCATCCCGGTCAGCGATGCGCAGGCCGATCAGGCCGTAGATCCCCGCAACGCCGGATTTGTCCGCCAGTGCGGTGAAGGTGGGCACCGCCTCCTTGTCGCTGAGGATGACGAGCAGGGCGACGGTGTTCCCGCTGGTCACGCCACCAATGCCGGCCTGAGTGCCAAGCACCACTTGCGGAGCCCTCTCCAACTCGGCGATGGCGGCCTTCACGGTCTTCTCTTCGAAGCCATGGGCGAAGCCGGCGGCCAGGGCGAGAGAGACTACCAGCGTGCGGATGGTTCGTTTCATGGCGTGCTTATTTTTTATCTTCGGCCTGCTCCTTCACCGTGACTTCCGCGGTCTTGATGTCGCCCTTCCAATTGGTGAAGCCACCTTCCTCCCGGGAATTCACCACCGCAGTGAAGTGGCCGGTGAGCTTGAGGGGGAAAGTCCAGGCGGGCTCGAAGTCGAGCGGCTGGGGATTGGATTTCTCGTCGAAGCGACAGACCCGGTAACGGGATTCCATTCCTTTCCCGAAGTCAGGGTCCAAGGTGAGCGTGCAGGCGCAGCGGAATTCCTTGCCGGGCTCGATGGTGAAGCTGCTCGGGCAGTTCTTATACCAGACATCCTTCCGGCTGATGAATCCGAGTTTCTGGCCCGCCGCGGTCGTGGCGGTGAAGGTCCACTGGCCGTTGCCCCAGCCATTCCAGCGTTCGGAAAGATGGATCGGCTCCTTCTCCGAGAGGTTCTTCAGGACGAACTGCAATTCGATGGTCGCGGGAGCCTTGGCATCGAAGCGAACCTCTTCCATCCGGGCTTCGAGCATGCCCTCTGCCACGAGTGGAGTGGCGGGGATGCTCGACGCTGAGGCTTGTCCGGCAGGCGCAGGCGTCGTCTCCGCAAGGCCTATGCCAGCTGGCGCAAGGACGCAGAATGGCATGAGAAGCCCTGCAAGATGTTTCCGTCCCATGGATACCTAGACTACATCCACGTGGAGACGGGCAAAAGGAGCAAATACCCACGCTGGCACCTCGGACGCCGAATTTATACCTCCTCACTCAGGATTCCCTCCCTTTCCCCCTCAGATCCTCCGTAAATCCCCCTACAAAACCGCCACCAAGGTTTTTGTTGCGGCATTTCGAAAGCGGGGTCTATCCTCGCGGCCCGCCGTCGCGTCCTTTCATTTGCAAGGTGCAGGAAGCATGCGAAGGCGGTAAGCCACGCATTTCATTCCTTTTAGCCAGCGATGAACCCCGACCGCGCGACCCTGAATTTCCTCAACAGTTTCCCAGAAGACGCCCGCAAGCGCGGCGAGAAACTGCAGAAAGAAGGCACTGTCACGCAGATCTTCGGCAATCACCTGTTCATCCAGGGCCGTGTGGAGGACGAGACCGGGACCTTCCGCACCAGCCTGCGCCTCCAGGGGAACCGCTGGTTCGGCTCCTGCACGGCGGAGGACGAACTGGTCTCCGGCGCCTGCCAGTATGCGACCATGATGGAGCGCATGCACCGCGGCGAGGACCTGCCGGAGTCGCCGAATGAATTCGATGACACCCCGGTGCTCGACATCATCGAGGACAAGCTGGGCCGCGAGCTGGACGACAAGGAGGCCGACTTCGTCTCCAAGATCGAGAAGCGCTACCGCCGCTACGTGATCGAGGGCGAGTTGCACGACCACGACATGGTCCGCATCACGCCGCGCTGGGAAATCACCACCTACGAGCCGCTGGAGCTGTGGCCGATGCCGCCGGGTGATATCCTGGAATTCTGGAACTACCTGGCTTACGCCTTCTACAAGAAGAAGCTGCCATACCCGGAGTTCATGAACGTGATCACCGATCTGGCGCACGTTCAGAAGAAGATGGCGGATTGGGAGCAGGAGCGCGAGGTCGCTTCTTGGTATGACCGCATCGAGCAGGTCAACGAGCGCCCGCCGCAGGACCCGCCGGTGGACATCGCATTCCGCCTGGTGGCGACTATCAATGAGGCCCGCATCGAGGTGAAGGAAGGCGCGAACGGCCTGTGGACGCAGATCCGCGAGAAGAACGAGATCGAGCGCCTGGTGCAGATGCACCACCACGCCGCGCTGCGCATGGATGCCCCCAGCCAGGTGCTGTGGGAGCACTACCTTTCCTACTACCGCGACAACAACGAGACGACCTTCGACTTCGACCTGGAGGAAGCCTGCCGTTTCATGAACCGCGTCTTCCGCCAGCCAGCCTTGAAGGGCTACCTGGTCAATCTCGACGAGCGCGAGTTCAAGGTGGTCACCGAGGCCCTGAGGTGGGTCTGCGAGGACGATCCGTATGATCCGAACAGTTTCGCGCTGCAACTGGTGACCGAAGGCGGCGAGAATGTCTCGCACTCGGTCCGCATGCTGCCGGGCCGCAAGGAGCTCTATCAATCCGACGAAACCGTCTTCCCCGGCCCGCCGCGCTGGCTGGAGGAAACGGAAGTGATGCCGCGCTACCTGATCCCGAAGCGGGTAATCGACTCGCTGGAAGGCGTGGAGTTCCTGCGCAAGATCGGCGCTTCTCTGCCGGAGTCGCTGAAGAAGCGCGTGGTGGACCTGGAGCTGAAGCCGAAGTTCGAACTGAAGCTGGTGGCCGGCCTGACGGCTGCGGAGACCGAGCACCTGGTCATCGACGTCACCGCCATCGAGTCGAAGGAGCGCCGCACCGAGCGCCTGACCAAGGAGGGCTGGGAGCTGGTCGAGCAGCAGGCTCTCAAGGGCAAGCAGCTCCTGCGCTTCGCGCGTGAAGATCTCTACCCCGTCCCCGGCTTGCTGGAGGAGATGGGCCTGACCTACGATGAGAAGCTGCTGGCTTTCAAATCGCGGATCACGAAGCAATTCCCGGAGAAGTTCGCAGAGTGGATCAAGGCGATGCCGGAAGCGGTCACCCTGGACATCGACCTGCGCCTGAAGTCGATCCTCAACGACCCGGTCACCGCCGCGGTGCGCTTCGAGGTGATCAACCAGGAGATCGACTGGTTCGACCTGCGCATCGTCATCGATGTGGAAGGCGTGAATCTTTCCAAGGCGCAGATCCGCCAGCTCGTCGCCGCGCGCGGTGGCTACGTCCGCATGGAGGATGGCTCGTGGATGCGGCTTGAGATCAAGCTGGATGCCGACCAGCGCGAGGCCGTCACGCGCCTTGGCCTGGACCCCTTCGACCTTTCCGGCGAGACGCACCGCTTGCACGCGCTGCAGCTCGCCGATCCGAAGGCCGCGGATGTCTTCGACCCGAAGGCATGGAAGCGGATCAAGGACCGGGCAGGGGACATCCAGATCGAGGTGCTGCCGCCGGTGCCGGACAAGCTCAACGCGACGCTGCGGCCCTATCAGGTCGATGGCTTCCGTTTCCTCGCTTACCTTTCCACCAACGGCTTCGGCGGCATCCTCGCGGATGACATGGGTCTCGGTAAGACCATCCAGTCCCTCACCTACATCCTGTGGCTGATGGAAGAGGCGGAGAAGAACAAGGAGGCTCACCGCCCCGTGCTCGTCGTCTGTCCGAAGTCGGTCTTGGACGTATGGGCCAGTGAGGCAGTGAAGTTCGCCCCCGGGGTGCGCGTGAAGGTTCTGCGCAACCGCGAGGATCTCAACGTGAAGGAGACCCAGGAAGACATCGACATGCTGGTGCTGAACTACGCCCAGCTGCGCGTCTGCGGTGACCTCCTCAACGAGATCAAGTGGCTGACCACGATCCTGGACGAAGGCCAGCAGATCAAGAACCCGGACTCGAAGGCCGCCAAGTGCGCCCGCGAGCTGGACTCCGCGAACCGCCTGGTCCTCACCGGTACGCCGATCGAGAACCGCCTGCTGGACATGTGGTCGCTCATGGCCTTCGCCATGCCGGGCGTGCTCGGCAGCCGCGCCTACTTCAAGAAGCGCTTCGACAAGCGGAAGGACCCGCTCTCACAGAACCGCCTGGCCGCCCGCCTGCGTCCCTTCCTGCTCCGCCGCACCAAGCTGCAGGTGGCCCAGGACCTGCCGCCGCGGACGGAAGAGGAAGTCTACTCCAAGATGGAGAACATCCAGCAGGAACTCTACAAGGCCGAGCTCAAGCGCATCCAGAAGGCGCTGCTGGGTCTCGATTCCGACGAGGCGGTGAAGAAGAACTCCTTCGCGATTCTGCAAGGCCTCATGCGCCTGCGCCAGATCTGCTGTCACCCGGGCCTGATCGATCCGAAGTACCTGAAGGAAGAGTCCGCCAAGATGGAGTCGCTCTTCTATCTGCTCGATCAGCTCCACGAGGAAGGTCACAAAGTACTAGTCTTCTCGCAGTTCGTCTCGATGCTGGATCTGATCAAGGCCCGCCTCGAACTCGAAGCGCGTCCCTTCCACTACCTCACCGGCCAGACCAAGGACCGCAAGGGCGAGATCGAGCGCTTCCAGACCACCAAGGATCCGTCCGTCTTCATGCTCTCGCTGAAGGCTGGTGGTGCTGGTCTGAACCTGACCTCGGCGTCCTACGTCATCCTCTACGATCCGTGGTGGAACCCGGCCGTGGAAAACCAGGCCATCGACCGTACGCACCGTATCGGCCAGAAGAACAAGGTGATCGCGTATCGCCTGCTCACCCGCGACACCGTGGAAGAGAAGATCCGCATCCTCCAGCACCAGAAGACCCAACTCGTGACCAACGTGCTCGGCGACGAAGGCTTCGCCTCGAACCTGGGCCTGGAAGACCTGCAGTTCATCCTGAACCACGGCGGCGAGGACGAAGAGCCGAGCTGAACTGACCTGAACCAACTCCTGCAAGCCTAGCGCTTACCAAAGGCGGCTGCTTCCCAAGGGCAGCCGCCTTTCTATTTCCACCGTGGCGCAGCCACCTTGGACTGCTGCAACCCTGTTGCAGCTTTCGGCAGGCAACCTTGTTGCCGTGAGCGAGCCCTGATATCACCCGATCACTCTTCACTGCACCCGACGACCGGCGTGTGATGCCGATCTAACCAAGAAGCTCCCCACGGAGTTCGCCCAGACCACGGACTTGATCCAAGCGCCAATCCGGCCATCATGCCTGAAAGCCGTGGACCTGATCACATCCGCAAACGTCACCAAGGTGATCTCAATCGCGACTGCCATCTATTGGGCGATCTTCGGGGCGATGTTTTGGGACTTCCACGCGGTCGAGGGCGCAGGCCTGTGGAATGAATTGGCCTCCGGCGAGTGGCGACAGAATGGGGGGGGATGGGTTCCCGTCCTCTTGCTCATCAGTCTCTGCGGTGCCGCCTTTTGGGTGATGCTTGCTTCCACCTTCGTCCGGGCCCTCAAGGCAGACCTGCGCTCCTTCAGCATCGGCAAGCTCGCAAAGGCCGCCTGGTGCCTCAGCACGCTTCCGATGGTCCTCTGGCTGGTCTTGGTGCTGTGTGATTCGGTGAGGCAGGGCTGACCTAACCAAGGATCCTTACCCCTTGAGAAATCCTGCGGACTTCGGCAAGCTCCCTTCCGCGATCAGACCTTGGGCTCACCGATGAAATCCACACGGCATCCATTTCGTCTCGCGCTTGTAAGCCTTCCCGGCTTCCTCCTGATCGGTCCGGCACTGGCACAGCAGCCACCCGCACCCGTGACAAATAGGATCGCCGCGGTGGTGGACGGCATCGCGATCACGGAGAACCGGGTTGCCATACTGCTGTCTCCGGAGAAAAGGCGCTTGGTGGCTCGCTTTCCTGACGGAGGCCCGGAATACGACAGGCAATTGCAGGCGGCCCGGGAGGCTTCCCTCAACGAGCTGATCGAACGTGAGAAATTGCTCCAACAGCACAAGCAGGCCTTGGCTCCGGTCGCTGCCGGGGCGATTGACAAGGAGATCCAGCGCGAGATCCGCGAGAACTACGCGGGAGATAAAGAGCGGTTCGCCTCTGCATTGGTGGATAGCCGCATGACCATGAAGGGATACCGGAAGCTCACCGAGGAGAAGCTCCTTGCCGAAGCCTTCCGCCCACGTGCGGCCAAGAAGAAATGAGCATTGGACCGTCACCACCGCAACTCGCCTGCCCCTTGTGCGGCTTGGCCAATGAGTGTGCCGTTGCAGCCTCTGGCGATCCCAATGCCCCATGCTGGTGCCGTGAAATGTTCCCTCATGACCTGACGGCAAAGCTGCCTGATGACCTAAGAGGCAAAGCCTGCATCTGCCGCCAATGTGCCGGGGCGGAGGATACGAGCCCTCTCCCATGAAACTCTCGCGCGTCATCGGGTGGTTTGCCGTGCTCGTGCCGGCATCACTCATCCTGCTCATCATCTACGCGGTCTTTTTCCAGACTCCGGTCGCCCGCTATCGCTACAAGAGCAAGTGGGTCGAGCGTTTCTCCGCCTACCACGGAGGCGGCAAGATCCCCGCAGAGTGGAAAGATGATGTGGCTCTTCGCACCTTGCCCTCAGGCGAGTGGGTCTTGGCCGCCATGCATCACGGCTCCTGCGCGCCCGGCCCGGAAGGCAACTTCGATGCCTCGGTGATCCTCGATTCAACGGGCGCGATCTACTACCAGGATTGGTCGCCCTGCGCGTCGGGCCTGTCAGATGAGGTGAAGTTCTGGGAGGGCGCATCGGAGCCGGAACTCAAGCTCGCCGACTTGCACGCGAACCGGACCAGGTGGCTGCGGGTTGAGCCTTGAAGGTGGCAATTCCCCAGCCCCGGCGTACCCTGCGGAATGACTCCCACACCAAAGTCTATCGATCTCAGCTCCGCTTCCGACAGGGCTCTCCAAATCCGTGAACTCTACACCAAGCTGGAGCAACGGATGCATGGCGGTGCCTGGACGCCTCAAGAGCTCATGATCGGCTACCTCTACGATGTCGGGGAACTCGGTCGCTTGATCATGGCGAAGGAGGACCGCTGGGTGCATCAGGGCGATCTCCCGAAAGAACTGGAAGACAAACTCTCCGAGTGCCTGTGGTGGGTTCTCGTGCTCGCGACTCGCACAGGTGTGGACATCAGCAAGGCCTTCACCGCGAAGATGAATGAGCTGGATGCGGATCTGACGAAGAGCGTGGGGAAAGGCAGTCTGTAGAGGTTGGGTTCAATGCCGCATCGCTTCTTGATCTGGGCCTAACGAAGTGCCATTTGGGCATCGTCACGATTGCGCGCTCGCGTCTCACCATCCACCCCATCTTGCAAGGCGATCGGGTTCCTTATCTATCGCTCGGCACAAGCTTCCTGAAGGCCGAACCCACCTCATGCATTACACCACACCGAAAATTCTCGCCTACGTGCTCGCCTGGACAATGCCGGCTCTGCTGCTCTACCTGCCTTCGAGGTGGATGGAAAAGCGCTCGGTCGCAGCTTCGACGCAACGGGTGGTGCGTGTATTCCTGATCCCCCTCGCATGGTTCCTCGGCTTGGTCTTCTTCTACTTGGGCCAGTTCTTCCATGAGAGCGCTTGGTTCATGGAACATGCCCGGGGTTCGCAGACCGAGGAGGATATGATGACTCTCGGCGACTACCCGAACGCGACGGCCACGTGGATCGTCGCCGGCTGGATACCTGTCGCTATTGGCTTGATTCTTGCCCGGCGCCCATCAAGCGGCGCCTAATTCCTCGATCTGATTTATGGTTACCGAATCCAACTCTTATTCTCCGGCTTGGTTCACGCACTTCCATGAGGGCATCCCGGATGCTCGAACAGCCCAGGAGACAGCCTTTGTGACTGCTCATTGCCCCTTGTCCTCCTTCCCGCGTGTCCTGGATGTGTGCTGTGGAATGGGCCGTCATGCGGGCGCTCTGTCAGGCTTGGGCTATGCCGTAACCGGCTTCGAGCGTGATGCCCGTGCCCTCGCGGTCGCCAGGGAGAAGGCAGGAGGTCCCGTCTATCTCGAGGGCGATATCCGGGAATACGCACCGCCGGAGCAAACCTTCGATGCGGTGCTCATCCTTTCGCAGAGCTTCGGTTACTTCGATGCTGCGACCAACCTCGGGATCCTGCGACGCTTGGGGGCGGCGCTGCGCCAGGGCGGCCACCTGATCCTCGATCTCTGGAACCCGGATTTCTTCCGTAGCCGTCAGGGTGAACATCGCTTCAATCTCCCTGCAGGGGAAGTCCTGGAAACCAAGCGTATGGAAGGCGATCGCCTCTTGACTCGCCTCGACTATCCAGATGGCAGCAGCGACGCGTTTGAGTTCCAGACTTTCTCCGCGCAGCAAATGGCCGCACTTGCCAGCTCTGCCGGCCTAAGCTTGGACAGGACCTGCAGCGAGTTCACCAGCGGCGTCACGCCCTCGCCTGAGCACTCCAAGGTGCAATATCTCCTGCGCAGGTAACTTGGGTGAGGTTCTGGATTTCCATGTGACGCTAGGGGCCGAGCAAAATCTCTTCCAGGGGATTTCCTTAAAGTTGCTCCGACTCCAGCACCTTCCTCCCCGGCACTCCTGCCAGCGCCCGGTCTAACAGCGCCTTCGCGATCCGCGCCGCAGGCACCACGCGATACCTCCGCGGCACGACCGGCTTCAGCGCCGTGAGCGCGAAGATCGCGAAGCTCTCCCCGAGCCGCACTTCCTGCCGCTCCGCCCAAATCACGGAGGGCCGCACGATCGTGTAGGAGCAATACCCCAGTGCATCCAGATCCCGCTCCACCTCGCCCTTGGTGCGCAGGTAGAAGCTCTTCGATTCCGAATTCGCGCCCACGGAGGAATTGAGCGCATAGCTGCGCGCCCCGTGCAGCAGCGCATGCCGCGCCACCGTCAGCGGGTATTCGTGATCGACCCGCCGAAAGGCCTCCTGCGAGCCGGCCTTCTTGATCGTGGTGCCAAGTGTGCAGATCACCGCATCCACATCCCACCATGGCTCCTCGCCGGTGAGCTGGGCATACTCGATCACGGGATTCTCCAGGCGCGGGTGAGGGGAGAGTGCGCGGCGCGTGGGGGCGATCACGCGCTCCACGTGCATTTCATCGGCAAGCGCGAGCCGCAGGACCTCACGCCCCACCGCCCCCGTTGCGCCTGCGATCAATATCCTAGCCATGTTTTCATTGGTGGAGAGGAAGAAAGCAAGGCTACCGGACTCGGCAACTGGGAACTTCAACCGTCGGCCTTGTTCTTGCCAAGCCCGACGCTTTCTTGGGATACCCTCGGGCAATGACATGGTATGCCCACAACCTCTACGCGCCTGCCACCGAGGAAGTCCTCCAGGAGTTGCGGGAGAATCCGGTGTTGCGACCCCACCTCCGCCTGGTCCGTGATCTCCGCGATTACCGTTGGTATACTCCGGAAAGGAAGCACGACCTCGGCGGCTGTGGTCTTGCCGTGATCAGGCCGCTTGGCCCTCGCGACGGGGATTGCACGGAGTGGTATGAATGCCAGGAACGCATGCTCTCATGGGATGCACTGGAAGGCCGGAGTGACGAAGCGCCGGTCCAGGCTCACACCGATCCCGAAGATGCTCCGCCGCTGTCCTTGCTCCGCTTTTGCCGCGATCTCTCGGGAACCACCGGCGTGCCGGTGATGTACTACTGGGCGATGTGTTGGGGCGGCGACACCGAGTTCGAAGGGGCTTGGGTTTTCGATCCGGATCAGCATACCTTCATTCTGAATTCCGAGGTGGGTGTTCCGGGCACGCTACAGGCCTTCGATGCCAGAGGGAACAAGCGGATTCTCAATGGCCAAGGTAGAACGGCGCTCACCGAAGGCCTCGCACTGTTAGGCGTGAATCTTCCCACTCCCTTCTTCGCCTTGCATACCCGGGGCTTTCCTTGGAATCGCCACATGGGCGTCAAGTAGGCATCGAGTCCCCATTCCCATGCCCCTTCCCGAAGAAACCCTCAGACGCGAGTGGCTGACCTCTGGCACCTGCGAGCTCTGGGGTGCCAGAGGCACCTACACCCCGGTTGAATACGGGCGCCTGCCCGCATTGGATTCCTCCTCGCAAGCTGGTTTCGGCTGGCTCTGCGAACTTCCGGAACGCGACTATGGCTGGACGCTTGAGAATGAGGAGAATCGCATCGGCGGTCTCAAGGCGATCGAAGAACAAGTCGAGGCCCTGGGCCTCCTGCTGCCCTTGGACTTCCTTCTCTTCTTCACTCAAGCCGAGCTGCGCGACCGCGTGCCTTCCTGCACCGCTTGCTTCTTGGAGCTGTCGGATGAAGTGGTGCCTTTTCCCGGTGCCCCCGGCTGCCATGCGCTGCGCTTCATGAATGACTCGCAGCACTGCGTGATGTGGTATCTGCTCTTCCAACCCGATCTGCCACCACGCGTCATCACCAGCGGCTACTTCATCGAGCCGGACATTTTCGAGGCGATGGGCTACGAGAGGGAAGCCGAGTCTGACGATGAAATAGAGCCGCTACCCTACGAGAACATTCTTTCCGATATCCACATTTGCGCCGAGTCCTTCGGCGAGTTCATCCACCGCTTCTGCATCGAGAACACGATCTGGTTCGCGACGAAGGACAAGCTGCCCCTATGCGCGGCAGAACTCGCCTACCTCCAAGTTGCCAAAGCGAAGCAATGACCGGAGAATCATGAACCCTTGGCCCTTCGACCAACCCCGCAACTGCGCCACAGTCACCATGCGCCAAGTGATCGATGGCAGCGATTCCATTCTCTTGGTCTCGCACAACGCCGATGACCATGGCTGGCAATTCATCGGCAGTACAGGTGCCTCCATGGAGCACGCGATGCTTGTCGCCCTGGAGGAGGTCGTCGATCTGGATCCCACGGTCATAGAACTAGCCGACCTCCCTCCCGGGTGGGAAGCCATCCGGGCCGCAGTGGGCGAGCCTTGGGCGCGAAGAGAAAGCCCACCGATTCCCGATGAGGAGCTGTAGTGGGGTTCGAAGCACAAATCCCCTTGAGACAGGACGCCTATCCGTGCAGGGATGATGCTGTTCCATGAAGCTCTACCCGATCCCGCGGCGCGCCCTGCTGGCCTTGTCACTGGTCCTGTCCGCCACGACCGGCCACTCGGAGGAGCGCGCAACGCCACCCACGGCAAGCTTGCCCCAGGTGCCGCAGCCCAAAGTGGTGGACGGCAGTTGGAACATTCCCCTTCGCTATTGGTGCGAGCTCTCGCCGCTTGTGGAGGGCACCGGCGGATTTGATTTCCTCTGCGAAGTTCAAGCGCTTGGGGATAGGATCCTGGCTCAGGACCAAGGTCCGGCCCGCTTCCAGACGGGCGTGCTCAAGGTGATCGAGGTCCTTCACGCCGACACCGAACGCTTTCCAGCGCTCAAGACTGTGAGGACTCTCCATGTCGAGGGCTGCGAGGGCCTTCAGGTGGGCGACCGGCTTCTCCTCTTCGTCGACAGCGAGCCCTATGAGGGGGGCTATGTGATTGACCGGCACCGCGGGACGAACTGCCTGATCGGCCACCGCCTCGCCTGCAAGGACGAGAAGGACGCCGATGGCGAGTCTGAAGCCGCGCTACTCGAACTTGTCCGGAAGGGAAGGACGACTGTCTCGAAAGCCACGCCGGACGAACTGCGGGTCTTGGCCAGGATGGATCCTGCCGGCGTCGCCGAGGGGCTGATCCGGATGATGGATATGGGAGATCTGGTGAGGAAGCCCGCAGGCAAGTGAAGGAAACGCTTCATCCAGCGCTCGCACGGTCATGAAGTTCTCCTTTTTCAAGCCCAAGCCCTTCGCGCCGGACTTTCCCATCATCCCGCTTCATGCCAGCGAGGATGAGGCCCGGCATCTTCTCGAACAACATGCGCCGGTCGCTACGGAAGACGCCGGAAACGACCACGCCATCGCGCAGAAGGTGCTGGTAGCGGCTACAGGCCAGACCCGCATTTCCGTGGGCATCTGGAATGGACGGGTGCGCTTCACAAACTACCTGACGAGACTTTTCAATGAGACCGACAAGCTCAAGGGCCTCAAGCTCGCTTGGTTCGTCGACTACTACGGAGGGCAGGGAGAGTTCAACGAGCCTATGGATACGGGCCACATGATCTTCTGGAAGAATCCTGTGAGGAAGATCACGATCGTCTTCGGGCTCCACCTCGGTCCCGTCGGGATCATTGACGATGATCCCAGGCACTGGAACGATGTGCCATGATCCGCTCCGCCGTCCCCGTCATCTCCATCACGGACTCTGCCTGCGCGATGGACTACTACTCGCGTGTCCTGGGCTTTACCCGGACCTTCCTCTATCAGGCGGATCCGCATCGCGCTGATCCCTGCTACCTCGGCATGGAGCGGGATGGCGTGGCGATCCACCTCGAATCCTACCGGCCGGACCGGGCGGGCATGGCCGGGATCTTCTTTTGGGTGGAGGATGTCGACGCTCTCTATCGGGACTTCGTAGCTCGCGGCGCTACGATCCAGTTGCCGCCTACCGACCAGACTTGGGGCACCCGGGAAATCCACGTCCGGGATCCAGATGGGAATGTCCTGGGCTTCGCGATGAAATGAAGTGATCTCAGCGGAATTTCTTCCGCACCGCCCGCTGCATGGCCTCCGGGGCCGGAAGCTGGTTGCGATAGAAGGTGTAGGAATTCACGGCGGACAAGATCCCGTCATTCTTGGTCGCGGAGCCTACCCATGCGTCCTCCGGCAGTGTCCCCGTGGTGCGTTTCACAAAGTCCGCATGGGACAAGCCTACGTCCGGCGTGTAGTATGTGACCTCTTCTTCCTGCACGATGATGAGGAAGTAGTATCCCTCCCGGATGGCCATGCGCGTGTCTTCAGTCTGGGGCATGGTAGGGCTGCTAAGCTCGAATGACGGCTTTTCAAGCGAAAGCTGCTGGGCTGAAGTCCTCTGACCACCCATGTTCCAGCGCGCCTTCATCGAACAACGCGGCAATCAGAAGTACCGGCACGAGGAAATGCTGGTCCGCCAGGCATGCGCGGCATGGGGTATCGAGGTGGTGCCCTTCCTCTCCAAGCAAATCCAGCGCCGCCAGCTCCCGCTGACGCGGGACTGCTTCATCTGCGGGGACATGGATGTCATGCACGGCGCCATGAAGCAGCTGGGCATCGAGCCTCCGGCGCCGAATGATTTCCCCGCCTCGCTCCAGCCTTGGCTTCACCGGAAGGTCTGGAGGGCGTCTATCCGCTCGCTGGAGCAGGCGCTTGAACAAGGGCGCGAGGTCTTTGCCAAGCCGGCGGGGCGTCGCAAGCGCTTTACCGGCCGTGTCTTCACCTCACCCGGTGACCGCTACTATCTCGCCGGGACCAGTGCGCAGGAGCCGCTGTGGTGCTCGGATATCGTTCGTTGGCTTTCGGAGTTCCGCGTCTACGTCGTCGCTGGCGAGGTCGTCTCGATCCACTCTTACGATGGCGATGCGAGCGTGGGCTTGGATGAGTCCAGCTTGCGCGAAGCGATTGCCGCGTTCACCGCCTCGGGTGAAGCACCGGCTGCCTACGGCATCGACTTCGGCGTGCTGGACAGTGGCGAAACCGCGCTGGTGGAGGCCAACGACGGCTATTCCCTGGGTGCCTATGGGATCGATGCGGAGCCCTATACACGCCTGCTATTCACCCGCTGGCAGCAGCTCCTGCAGGCCTGAGCGCAACCTCCGCCCCTGTCGCGGGTTCGCAGTGCCATGAAGCTCTCCTCGGTCCTTCTGCCCGCGCTCATCGCCAGTGCCCGCCTCTTCGCTGCGGAGCCGGCGGCCTACGATCCGCTCAAGGTGCCGGACACCAAGATCGAATCCAAGACCTTCGAGGTGAAGGATGCGAAGCGCGGGCGCACGCTGCCGATCCGCGTCTATCTCCCTGCCAGCGAGAAGCCTGCGCCGGTGGTGATCTTCTCCCACGGCCTCGGCGGCTCGCGGGATAACAATCCCTATCTCGGCAACCACTGGGCCAAGCGCGGTTACGCCGTGGTCTTCGTCCAGCACCCCGGCAGCGATGAAAGCGTGTGGAAGGACACCCCGGCCGCAGACCGGATCGGCGAGCTGCGCAAGGCCGCCTCGCTCGATGCCTACATGGATCGCACCAAGGACATCCCCGCCGTGATCGATGCCCTGACTGCCTGGAACGCGGAGAAGGATCATGCGCTCAAGGGCCGTCTCGACCTCGAGCACCTCGGCATGTCGGGCCACTCCTTTGGCGCACAGACCACTCAGGCCATGGCCGGACAGACGGCGGCCCGTGGTCGCTTGAGCTTCGGCGAGAAGCGCATTGATGCCGCGGTGATGATGAGCCCCAGCCCGCCGAGCATGAGCGATCCGGCTGAAGCCTTCGCCAGCATCAAGATTCCCTGCCTGCTCATGACCGGCACGGAAGATGACAGCCCGATCGGCAACACCACTCCGGCGGACCGCCTGAAGGTGTTCCCGAACATTGCCAACGCGCCCGCATGGGAGGTCGTCTTCGACAAGGGAAACCACATGACCTTCGGCGAGCGGCCGCTTGCAGGCGAGGCAGTCGGTGACCCGCGCTACCACAAAGCCATCCTGGCCCTGACCACCGCCTTTTGGGATGCCGAGCTGAAGGGCGACTCTGCCGCCAAGTCCTGGCTCAACGGCGCGGGTGCCAGGTCCGTGCTGAAGACGGAGGACAAGTGGGAGGCGAATGCCAAGGCGAAGGCACCCTGAGTCTCCTCACGCGGCGAACTCGATCTGCTCGTAAATCTCCGCGAGAGGAAGGATCGCCTCGATCTCTGGCAGGGGAATCACCGCGTCCAGGCCGGTGTAGTGTTCGATCTGGAATCCACCGTCCACCTGGCGGCGGTGGACAAGCACACGCGGCTCATTCGGTTCCACCACGATCAGCACCTTCAGGGAGGAGATGCCCAAATAGGCGGGACGCTTCTCAACCAGATCGGTGCGGCGGGTGGATTCGCTCAAGACCTCGACCACCACCACGGGGTTATCTTGGAAATGATCAGTGTTCGGGTTTGGGCGGCAAACGACCTGCGCGTCCGGATAGTAGAAGCGGACGTGATCGGAGAACTCAATGCGGACCTTGGTGTCAGAGTTGAAGAGGCGGGAGGGCTTTCCGCGGAGGCCTGCACCCAAAGAAAGCAGGCTATTGGTGGCGATGGCATTGTGCCGGTTGCTGGCACCCGCCATGGCATGCACCTCCCCGCCGAGATATTCGTGCTTCACGCCGGACAGTTCTTCGCCCGCTAGATACTCAGCGACGGAAATCGGGGAGGCCTGTCTCATCGCGGTTATCGAAGCTTCATTAGCGGATGCGGGTGGTCTTCGCAAGGCTCCGCAGCTACCGGATTCCCACTTGGGCGATGCCCCGGGGATCCGGACTTTGGCGTTGGCAAGGGCAGAAGGGGGAGTTAATTTGATGCGGTGATCATCACACTTCCGGACGATCCCGCGTTAGAGGGGCTGACCGAGCCGGAGATCCGGCTCGATCTGGCCTGTGGTCTCCTTGGTGCCGGACGGATCTCGCGCAGCGTGGCCGCTCGGATGGCCGGTTTGTCTCAGTACGATTTCGATGCGGAACTCTACCGGCGGCGGATCCCGGCTTACACGGAGGAGTTGCTGGATGAGGACATCTCGACGCTTCGGAAGCTGTTTCCAGGGTGATTGTCATCACGGACACTTCCGTGGTCTTGAGCCTGTGCCTCTTGGGAAAGGGGTTGCTGCTCCATGAGATCTTCGGCACGGTGTTCGCACCGCCCTCTGTTGCCTCGGAATTCCACCGCCTTGCTACTGTCGACCCACGGTTTGCAGGGGTGGCTTGGCCATCCTTCATCTCGATCCAAGCCCCGGCGGGAACTCACTTGGCGCTCTCGGGAAATCGTCGTTTGCACCGTGGAGAATTGGACGCGCTGTCCCTCGCCGCCGAATTGGGAGCGGATGCGGTGTTAATCGACGAACTCGCCGGTCGTGCAGCAGCGTCGTCCATTGGACTGAAGTGTGTGGGCATCTTGGGAATCCTGATCCAAGCCAAGACGACAGGCCTATGTCCGGCCATTGAGCCTCTGATCGATAGCCTCCAGACCCAAGGTGGATTTTGGATCTCGGCCCAACTCCGGCAACAAGTGCTGCGCGCGGCGGGCGAGTAGTCTCTTTGGGGGACGGGGCGAATGCTCTAACGCCGGTAGAAAATCGGAAAATTCCGCGTATGATCCCGGCGTGAAGAAGTTCATCGCGTTCCTGTTCGCCCTAGCCTCGGGCCCCTACTTTTTCCTGCTGGGGTGGATTCCAGATCCCATTCCATTTGTAGACGAAGCGACAGCATTGATCATTTTTGTGAAGTCGGTGCAGGTTCTTGGCGTCGATCTGACCCGCTTTGTTCCCTTCTTGGGCAAGAAAATGAAGGCTGCGCCCCGGCCGCCCGGGCCGGTAGTTGATGTTTGAATTTTCCCGAATTCCTGCGAAAACCCGCCTCGCACCTGCGTAAAGACCTGCCCATGACCGATTCCGAAGCCCACGGCCGCTCGCTCCTCGGCCCCGTTTTTCTCACCATCTTCGGCCTGGCCGTTATTGTCGCCTTGGCGATCCTGCCTACTTGGGCCGGTCCGCCGCCGGAGGACGGTCTGCCGGATCTGGCCAAGTTTTTCGGCCGCTTCCACCCGGTGATGCTCCACCTGCCGATCGGCATGTTGCTGCTGGTGCTGGCACTTGAGTTCGGCTGGCTATTCCGGAAGAAGAGGTCTTCCTCCACCCAGGTGCCCATGTTCTTCGCGGCGGCCTCGGCTGTGGTGGCCACGCTGCTGGGCTTCGTCCTGTACTACAGCATGGCCAGCGATTATGGGAAGGAGGTCGCCCCGCGGCACCTGATCGGCGGCATCGTGTTCGCTTGCGCCACCGTGGGTGCCTTTCTCGTGAAGGTATGGGTGGACTACGCGGGCGGGAAGGGGACCTGGCTTTACATCACCACGCTGCTGGCCTGCGCCACCGTCATGGGCTTCGCCAGCCACGACGGCGCTACCCTGACTCATGGCGATGGCTACCTCACGCGGTACATGCCGAATGAGATGCGCAAGGTTCTCGGCGTGCCGCTCAAGGAGGAGAAAGAGAAGAAGCCGCACGGCAAGTCTTCCGGCGAGAGCGAGCCCGCAGTGGCAAGCACGCAGGAGAGCAGCGGCGAGACCGGGACAGCGAAGAAGAGCCCGGCTGCGGAATCCTCCGTGGTCCCGGTGGCCCTGACCGATGCCAGCTTCCAGCAAGTCGTTTACAAGGACATCATCGTCCCGCTCCTCGACCAGCGCTGCTACTCTTGCCACAATGCGGAGAAGAAGAAGGGCAAGTTCCAGATGGACCAATACGAGCTGCTGCTGAAGGGCGGCAAGGAAGGTGAAGGCCTGATCCCCGGCAAGTCCAAGGAGAGTGCCATCATTACCCGCGTGGAGCTGGATGAGGAGGACGACGAGCGCATGCCGCCGGACAAGAAGAAGGGTCTGGAGCCGCACGAGGTGATGCTCGTGAAGTGGTGGATCGACGCCGGTGCCTCGAAGGACGCCAAGGTGGCTGACCTCAAGCCGAGCGATGAGATCAAGGCCGCGCTGGGCAAGATCGTGCCGCCCGAAGTGATCGCCAAGGAGAAGGCCGCCGCGGAGCAGGAAGTGAAGGCTGCCGCCGGCAAGCGCGATTCGGTGAAGGTCGAGGTGGATCGCCTGCGCAAGGAATTCCCAGCCGCGCTGAATTTCGAATCGCAGAGTTCCAGCGGTGTCACCTTCACCGCCGTGAGCATGCGCAAGGACTTCGGTGACGATGACCTGGCGAAGCTCACTCCCGTGATCCCGGCGCTCGTCTCCTTGGATCTCTCCGCTTCCACCGTGACCGACAATGGCGCGAAGCTTCTCAAGGACGCCGCCGACCTGAAATCCCTGCGTCTCTCCGAGACCGGCGTGACCGATGCCGGCCTCGATGTCCTGGCAAGCCTGCCGAAGCTTGAATCCCTGAACCTCTACGGCACCCAGGTGACCAACCAGGGTGTGGAGAAGCTGGCAGGCCTCAAGAGCCTGAAGAAGCTCTACCTCTGGCAGACCAAGGTCGACCAAGCAGGCGTGGATGCGCTCAAGTCGAAGATGCCGGGCTGCGAGATCGTGATGGGACTCTGAAGGAGTGCCGCTCTACGAGCGACATTTCAGGGACTGGCTTCTTTCGAGAAGCCAGCCCTACCCTAACAGCCCCGCCAGCTCTTCCTCCCCGATCACCTTCACGCCCAGCTTCTCCGCCTTGTCGCGCTTTGAGCCGCCGCCTTCGCCGCTGAGCAGGTAGTCGGTCTTGGCAGACACGGAGCCGGAGACCTTCGCCCCCTTGGATTCCAGGAAGGCCTTCATCTCATCCCGGTCCATCGAGAGCGTGCCGGTGATCACGAAGGTCTTGCCCGCCAGCGGCAGGTCCGAAAGGTCTGCCTCATCCAGCTTCGGCAGGTAGTTCTCCGACTTCGGATTGATCTCCAGTTTCGCCAGGCGCTCTAACACATGCTTGCCTGCTTCGGACTCGAAGAAGGCGAGTACGGACTCGGCCACCACTTGGCCGACATCCGCGGAGACCTTATAGCCGGCGATGCTCTTCTTCAGCTCCGCGGCCTCCGCTTTCAGGGCTGCGTAGGCCTCCTTGCGCTCCTTCTTCTCCTCGTCGTTCGCAGGGGGATTCTCCTTGTTGGTCGGTGAGATTCTCTTCGCCTCTGCCTCCTTCGTGGCCGCTCCATGGATCGCCTTCAGAATGGGTGAGCACTCGACCTCATCGCCCCCGATATGCGCCAAGTCGCGCAGGGATTCATGCAGGCGTGCCAGTTCTTTTGACGCGGACTCGCCGACTTGGCGGATGCCCATCGCGAAGAGCCAGCGAGCCAGCGGCTTCTGCCGGGACGCCTCAAGCGCCTCGATCACCTTGCCCGCATTCTTCTCGCCGAAGCGCCGCGGTTCGTCATCGCTGCCGAGGTTGAGTGATGCCAGCCGCTCTTGATCCAAGGTGAAAAGATCCAGCGGTGTGCGGCACAGGCCGCGGTTGACCAGCGCCTCCGCCACGATCCCGCCCACCGCTTCGATATCCAGCGCCTTGCGCGAGGCGAACTGCCGGATCTTCGAGACCGCCTGTGCCGGGCATTCGAAGTTCGTGCAGCGCCAGGCCACGAAACCTTCCTCCTTCGAGACCGGGCCACCGCAGGAAGGACATGCGCTTCCAATGTGCTCTAACAGCGAGAAAGGCTTCGAGCCCGCCGGGCGCTTCTCCATCACCACCCGCACCACCGCGGGGATGATTTCGCCCGCCTTCTCCACGATCACCGTATCGCCCAGCCGCACGTCCTTGCGCTGGATCTCCTCTTCGTTGTGCAGCGTCGCGCGGGAGACCGTGGTGCCGGAGACGAAGACCGGCTCCAGCTCCGCCACCGGGGTCAGCACGCCGGTGCGGCCCACCTGCACGGTGATATCCTTCAGCAGCGTCTCCTTCTGCTCCGGCAGGAACTTGTAGGCGGCCGCCCAGCGCGGCGCGCGCGAGGTGAAGCCCAGCTTCGTGCGCTCCGCCCGGTCCAGCACCTTCACCACCGCGCCATCCGTGCCGTAGCCTAGGTCGTGGCGCTCCACGTCCACCTTCCGGACCTGCTCTAACAGGTCGGCCAGCGAGTTCGCGATCCACACCGGGTGATTGCGCGGAATCCCCATCTTCCCTAACAGATCGTGGAAGTCGGACTCCGACACCAGCTCCGGCCCTTCATAGGCACCCAGCCCGTGGGCCAGGAAGGCGAGCGGACGCTTTGCCACCAGCTTGGGATCGAGCTGCTTGAGCGCGCCGGCGCTGGCATTCCGCGGGTTCACGAAGGTCGGCAGCCCGGCCTCCTCGCGCTCCGCATTCATCGCCGCGAAGGCCTCGTTCGGCATGTAGATCTCGCCGCGCACCTCCAGCAGCGGCGGTGCACCGGTGGGCAAGGCGAGGGGAATCGAGCGGATCGTCCGCACGTTGTTCGTGATGTCGTCCCCGGTTGTCCCATCGCCACGCGTCGCGGCATAGGCCAGTTTGCCCTCGCGATACACCAGCGAGACCGCCACACCGTCGATCTTCGGTTCCACCGTCACCGCGATGTCTTCACGGCCCAGGCCCTTCTGCAGGCGCTTGTAGAAATCGATCAACTCCGCCTCCGGCACCTCCGCATCCTTGAGCTCGAACTTGTCGTCGATGCTCAGCATCGGCACCAGGTGGCGCACCTGTTGGAAGCTGTCCAAGGGCGCGCCGCCCACCCGCTTCGTCGGCGAGTTCGGGTCGTCGAATTCCGGGTGCTTTTCCTCCAGCTCTTCCAGCTCGCGGTAGAGCTTGTCGTATTCCGCATCAGAGATCTCCGGGTTCGCGTCCGTGTAGTAGAGGCGATTGTGGCGCTCCAGCTCGGAGCGCAGCTGCTCGATCCGATCCGCGGCGCCCGCGAGGCAAGTGTTGAAGAGCTCATCCATGGGAGAAGAAAGTCCGGGTGGTGTTAGCGCGGAGGGCGAAGAGAGTTCATCATCCCCTCGATCTTCCCGGCATCGCCTGGCAGGCGATCAGGAAGACTATTCCCCGCAGCACGCGGGCAGGATGGCTCTCATCCCGCCGCATCTCAAGAGGCATCAAGCTGCATTCACTTCCCCGTGGCCGGCGTGGACTCCGGTGGCTTCGGTTCGCCATCTGCCGGCTTCTGCTTTTCCTCCTGGGCGATAATCTCGTCCATTGCCTTGGCCCCCTCCGCCCAGTCATCGGAATAGACGTGGGTCACTTCAAACTGGCGCTTGTCCGCATCCGCATGATGGCGGATCCCCAGGATCACCCGGCGTGCCATGGTCCGCTTCCCGGCTTCCTCGATTTCTCCTGGCACCGGGGCCGCGATCACCGCATCAAGGGCCTTGTGCAGGGTGCCGTCCCGCGGTGCGTAGCAGAACATCGAGTCCTGCCGGTCGGGCGATTGCATCCCATAGCAGACCCACTTGGACTCATCGCGGAAGTGGCCGTTGTAGTACCTGTCGTTGGCGATGTTCACGCGCACCTTGCCATCCACCGCGCCGCCGCCGAGCAGGGTATCCCAAGCCGGGCTCCCGTAGCGGTCGAAGCCGTCGAAATCGACCTTCCACTTCCCATCCGCATCTGGCGCGAGGAGTGCCAGCCGGTTGCGTCCGCCGACGAAGTCCACCAGCACCGCCTCAATCTGCACGCAGCGGCTGCGGAGCGGGTAGATGTACTTCACCCGCCGCAGCTTGCCATCCACTTCTTCCAGCTTGGCGAGCTTCGCCACCATCGCCGCGGGATCCTGTTCCGACTTGCGGACCAGACCGCCCAGGGCTTCCGGGGTGCGGGCCGCCAGCATGGCCTGTACCAGAGCCTCCATCTCGTGTGCAGGCGGAGTGACAACCTTGCCATCGGACTGCACCTGGCCGAGCACGAACTGCTTCGCCCCGCCGTTTTCAAAAGGCTTCTTCCTCACATTGAAGACCGCCCAGACCGCCAGGCTCATCACGACCAGACCGAAGATGACCAGAAACGCGATCAGCCCGTGGGCCAGCGTCGGCTTGAAATCACGCAGGGAACCGAGCCTGTCACTGCGTGCCGCCCCGGATCCAGAGCCTCCGCGCGACGAGGACGACGAAGAGCGGGCACCCTGACGCATCCGCGATACCCGGCCAATATCCGGGGCATCGCCTACTCCGCGTGAGGGTCTTGGCGATTGCCCGTCCCGTCTGTCTGGAAGACTCATGGTGGTATGGGAGAAGGCCGCAGGGCTCAGTGCGGATAGAGGGTGATCCGGTAGGGATCATAGTGGTCATCCGGACGGAAGAGGAAGCCCGGATTCTTGTTCACCACCTCGTAGCCGGTGAGCATGAAGGTCGGCAGGAACTGGTTGCTGTTCGGGTCGTAGCTCTCCGGCATGAAGTAGCCGTGCAGCTTGTACTCGTAGTTGTTGTCGTAGCCGTAGCGCTGGCCGTCCGGGCCGTTCTCCGGCATGCGGTCCGGCTGCTTCTTCTTGTCCTCGCGCAGCAGCACCATCTTGGCCTTGTCCCAGCCCTCGTGGGGGCGGCGGACGTAGCCCCAGAAGCGGGTCTTCTGCACATAGTAGCGGCGGCCGTAGAAGAAGTCCCCGCCGGGCTCGGAGGCGATCGACGCCTTCCGCTCCTCCATCGTGGGGCCACCCATATTGCCGTTGCTGCCCATTCCCCCGCCGCATTGGCAGAGGACCACTGTTCCGAGAATCGCTAGTCCGCGCGAGATCAGGCGCATAGGCCGCGAAGCTAAGGAAGCGGCATGGGTGGCCGCAAGCGCCAATCCCGGATGGGAAATCCACTTGCAAAGTGGTACGCCGATGAGTACCTCCGGCTTCCCGCGCCGGTGAAGTCCGGCTAGTTCTTTCACGGAAACATGAAGCTGGCGAACCTCCTCACTCCCGACCGGATCATCCTCGAGATGACCGCCGGGGAGCATTGGCCGGCCATCGTCGAGCTCATCGACCACCTCGTGGCCACCAGCTCGCTGGAGAGCGGCCTGCGGGAAGAAGTCCTCGAAGCCCTCAAAATCCGCGAGGAACAGGTTAGCACCGGCGTCGGCCACGGGGTCGCGATCCCGCACGCCTTCTCTGACAAACTGGACAAGGTGGTGGCCGTCTTCGGTCGCTCCCAGGGGGGCATCGATTTTGAGGCCCTGGACCAGCGTCCGGTCCATTTCGTGATTCTCTTCCTGGTGCCGAAGCGTGACTATCATCTTCACCTCCAGACACTTGCGGCAATCGCCAAGATGTTCACCAATGTCGAGGTGCGACGACGTCTGGCCGAGGCCACGCAGCATCAGGAGATCCTCGATATCTTCGCTGGCAAGTCTTCCAAGGCCGCCGCGAACGGGTCCGCCTGAGGCCGCTGGCCCGGCCCTTGCCCGCTTCGTTTGCCTCCCTTTCCCGCTTGGCCTTTCCGGCGACTTCGCGGTGAATCCCTTCCGCTTTTCCGACTTTCGATTTTCTTTCGCATGACCCTTATCCAGGACCTTGAATCCCGGCTCGCTGCGGCCTTCCAGACCGTGCTCGGCGAGGCCGTGAGCGCCCCCGTGGTGGCCGCCGCGGACCTCCGTTTCGGCGACTATCAGAGCAATGCCGCCATGGCGCTGGCCAAGCAGCGCAAGACGAACCCGCGCGCGCTGGCAGAGCAGGTCATCGCGGCCATCGATCTCGGCGGCCTCGGCACCGCGGACATCGCCGGCCCCGGCTTTATTAATTTCCGCATTTCTCCGGAAACCTTCGCCGCCCGGGCGAAGGCACAACTGGCGGACGAGCGCCTCGGCGTGCCGGAGCTTGCTGAGAGGAAGACCATCGTCGTCGATTTCTCCGCGCCGAACGTCGCCAAGCCGATGCATGTCGGTCACATTCGCTCGACTATCATCGGTGATGCGCTTGCGCGAATATCACGCTTTTTGGGGCACCACGTTATCACCGACAATCACATCGGCGACTGGGGCACGCAGTTTGGCATGATCCTGCATGGCTGGAAGACGCTGCTGGATGAAGATGCTCTCGCCCGGGATCCCATCTCGGAACTCCTGCGCCTCTATCGCGACGTGAATGCGGCGACCAAGGCCGATCCCGCCGTGCTCGATACCTGCAAGGCGGAACTGGTGAAGCTCCAAGCCGGAGATGCCGGAAACCTGGCGATCTGGCAGCGTTGTGTGGAACTCTCCAAGCAGGGTCTCCAACGGATCTATGACCGGCTCGATATCCACTTCGACCATTGGCTCGGCGAGAGCTTCTTCAATGATCGCCTCTCCGGGCTTGTGGAGGAGTTCCTCGCAGCGGGCATCGCCCGTGTCAGTGATGGTGCGGTGTGTATTTTCTCCAGCGGGACCAAGCCTCCCGAGAGTGATCCTTTCAAAGTAGGCCGCGAGGATGGTTGGGGAGACAATCCCTCGATCATCCGCAAGGCAGATGGTGGCTTCCTTTACGCCACCACCGATCTCGCGACGCTTGAGTATCGCATTGACCAGTGGAAGGCCGACGAGATCTGGTATGTCGTGGGTGTGCCGCAGCAGCTGCATTTCCGTCAGATCTTCGATGCGGCGGAGCGCTGGGGAAAGACCGCGAACTTCCAGCATGTCGCTTTCGGATCGATCTTGGGAGAAGACCGCAAGCTCATGCGGACTCGCTCGGGTGAAAACGTCGGGCTCATCGAGGTGTTGGGCGAAGCTGTTGAGCGCGCCGCGAATGCCATCGCCGAGAAGAACCCTGACCTGGTCGGCGAGGAAGCGGCCAATGTCGCCGAGATCGTGGGTATTGGTGCGGTGAAGTTCGCCGAACTCTCGCAGAACCGCCTCACCGATTATGTTTTTGCGTGGGACCGGATGCTCGCCTTGCAGGGCGACACGGCACCCTATCTCCAATACAGTCATGTCCGTATTCGCGGGATTTTCCGCAAGATGGAGGGGGAGTTCGATGCCTCCACCGCAGCGATTCATCTCTCTGAAGACGCCGAAATTCATTTGGCACGCCTGCTGGCCCGCTTCGGCGAAGTCTTGCCTCAAGTGCTTGTTGACCATCGTCCCAACCTGCTGGCTAACTACCTGTTGGAGCTTGCCCGGGCCTTCCATTCGTTCTTCGAGGCCTGTCCGGTCCTCAAGGCGGAGGAGCCACTGCGCACCAGCCGCCTTGCACTGTGCGAGCTAAGCAGCCGGGTATTGGGCCAAGGTCTCGGCCTGCTCGGAATCCGTTGCCCCGAACGCATGTAAGCGTCCACGCACCGGATGCCTTTCCTTGGAATTTAGAGTTTGGAATTTGGAACTTCACCCCGCCCCATGGAGCCACCTCGCCTCGCACTGCCCTTCTACGTCATCGGCCACAAGAATCCCGATACGGATGCCATCTGCTCGGCGATCGGTAATGCGGCTCTGCTGCGTGCCACCGGGGAGATGTCCGCCGTTGCCGCGCGTTGCGGTGAAGTTCCGGCCCGCACCGCATGGGTGCTGGAGCAGGCGGGGATCGAGACCCCGCCGCTGGTGACCGACGTGCGCGCCACCGCCGGCATGATCTGCCGCAAGGATGTCGTCCAAGTCGCGCCGAGCGATACCTTCCTGATTGCCTATCGACGGATGCTGGCCAGCGGTGTGCGCTGCGTGCCGGTCGTCGATGGCGATGGCCATGTCCACGGCATGCTGCGCTACCTCGATCTGCTAGAGTTGCTCGTTCCGGGCGATGCCAGCGGCATCCAGGTCCGTACGGTGAATGTCGCGCTGTCCAAGATGGCCATGACCCTGCAGGCCGAGAGCGTGGGCGCGCCCATGCCAGAAGGCGATGACGAGGAAGAACTGATCCTGCTGGTCGGCGCGTCCTCACAGGCCACTGTCGAGCGTCGCCTGAAGCAGGCCACGAAGGAAGGCAACGTGGACCGCTTCCTCGTGATCTGCGGGGACCGCCCCGTGGTGCAACACTTCGCGATCGAGAACGGCGCGCGCGCCCTGCTCGTGACCGGTGGCAATGGCGTGGAAGCCTCGCTCCGCGATTTGGCGAAGAAGCGCGGCGTCATCGTCCTGCTCTGCTCGCAGGACACCGCCAGCTCCTCCACGCTGATCCGCTGCTCCCGCACTGTGCACCACGTGATGGAGAAGCAGTTCAACGCCGTCGCCGCCCACGAGCCGGTAAGCCGCCTGCGCAAGAGCCTGGCTCACTTCGAGCAGGACCTCTTCCCGGTGGAGGATCCTATCACTAAGGGCATGATTGGCGTGCTCTCCAAGTCCGACCTCATCGATCCGCCGCGCACCCGGCTCGCGCTGGTGGACCACAACGAATTCGCCCAGGCCGTGACCGGTGTGGAGGAATCGGAAATCGTCGAGGTGATCGACCACCACCGCCTCGCCGGTGACCTGGTCTCGCGCGAGCCGATCCGCTTCCTCAATGAGCCGGTGGGCTCCACCTCCACCTTGGTCGCGCGCAAGTTCCGCCACCGCTACCTGGAGCCGGACCGGGGCACCGCGCTCTGCCTCTGCGCTGGCATCATCGCGGACACGCTCTGCCTGACTTCGCCGACCACTGCGGAGCTGGATCACGAAATGTTAGGCTGGCTCAGCGGCCTCGCGGGCATCGATCCTGCTGCTTTCAAGAAGGAGTTCTTCGCCGTCGGCTCACTGCTTGCCACCGGCACTCCGGAGGCCATCCTGAATGCCGACCGCAAGGAGTTCGACGACGAGGGCGTGAAGGTCACCATCGCCCAGGTCGAGGAACTTGGCCTGCAAGGCTTCGAGCCGCGCCGCGAGGAACTGGAAAAAGCGCTGAAGGGTCTGGCCAAGGATCACGCCTACGAGCTGGCCGTGCTCGTCATCACCGACATCGCGGAGCACCACAGCCTCGTGCTTGCCGCGGGCGACCCGGCCTTCGTGGCGAACATCCCCTACGAGCGCATCGATACCAGTCTCTACAACGCACCCGGCGTGGTCAGCCGCAAGAAGCAGATCTTCCCCGCGGTGTGCCAAGCCTTGCGGAGAGCTGTCTAAGGTACCAATTTTCCGGAGGAATGAGGAAGCTGGCCAAGCTGATCGGGGTTCTGGCTCTCGCGGTCGTGATCGCGCTGGTAATGAGCTTCAAGCCGAAGTTCGACAACATGGCCTCGGAGTATGGCACTGCTCGGGCCATCTCAGCCATCGCGGATTACTTGAGGACCCACCAGGGCAAGTGGCCCGCTTCTCCCGCGGATCTCGGTTATCCCGCCACTCCCGGCAAGAAGGATCCCGTGATCGACTACAGCCTCGACTCCCAGCGGATCCTCGCCAATCCGGGACTGCTCGATACGGCAGTGAGACCAAGGGACGGGCATTTCTACACCTATCCTCACCACCGGCGTGATCTGGATCGATTGCTGGAGGTGCTGCGCGAGACGAATCCTTCCGACCCTTGAGCTTCATCCGCCGATGAAGAAGGAGAAGTATGATGCCAATGCATGTGCCATTCGCACCTGGCACCTACTTCGCCAGCCCCTTCTTCACCAACTCTTCCTTCCACTTCACATCCTCCGCGCCCTCATCCCGCAGGTAGCGCTGGTAATCCTCCCGTAGCTTTCCGATCCGCGCCTCGACATTCGAGGTGCTGATCTTCTCTCCATAGGCACTCAGCTCCGGATTCTCCACCGGCCAGCCCATCATCTGGGACAGCATGCCTTCACCCACATCCTTGGTGAAGTGCTCCAGGTCCCGCCAGTGCAGCAGTTCGGAGTCCTTGCCCTCCAAGGGCCGTACCCGCTCCCGGTTGTAAGCTTGGTAGGAATAGAAATCCCACAACTCCACCGCAGGCCCGGAGCCATAGGCATTCACCCTTGCGACCATCGCCACCAGCTCGCGCCGGTCGGTCTCGAAGGGCACCCACTCTTTACCGAGGTCCGCGGACTTCGCCTGCAAGAGCACATGGTTCGGATGCAGGAACATCACCAGCCGCACGCCTTCTTCCCGGCAATGCTTCATCAGTGTCTCCAGCTTCATTGCCTTGTCCTGGTTGACCACCGTGCCCGCGCCGGGCTTCTCCGGGATGCGCGCATCATCGACAAAGCGGTTCTTGATGAAATTCAGCTGGCCCTTTCCCGGGGAAGCAGCACCGCCGCCACCCCCGTGGCTCGGGCGATCGCGGAAGCCGTGGTCATTGTATTCCCCGGGGGTCTTCTTAACCTGCAGCATCAGGGTCTCCAGCGAGATTTCGAAGGTCGAGATGCCCACGACATAGCGCAGCTCCCGGTCCAGTGCCCCATCCGGATTCAGCGGCGAGGCCATGTAGTCTACCAGCGGCCGCGTATCGCGTTTGTCGGTGAGATCGCCCGGATCGATGCCGAGCACCACCAGCTCCGCCTGCGGCTGCCGCGCGATGAAGTACTCCGCCATCGCCACGTTCTCATACATCAGCCCGCCCGGCATCCCCAGGTTCACCACCCGCTTCTCACCCCAGCCCGCGGCCTGCGGATCGAGCGAACTGATCACGCGCGAGGAGCCGAAAATCCCCACCTGCCAATCCTTCCTCACGCGGATCAAGCCTGCCTTGCCGGTGCGCGTCTTCGCGGAGATGTCCCGATACGGATCCACCTTCTTGCTCGCCCAAGGCGCGCCCGCCACGCGGAAAGGATCCACGATGGTGTTCACCGCCGAGGCCACCACGACAGCAAACAGCCCCCCGCAGAGCAGGATGCCCGCGTAGCGCCGGGTGATTCGCGTGCCCGCCTTCATTTGTTCTTCTTGATTCCTAACAGCCCGCGCAGCCAGCGCTTGAAGGCCTTCTTCCGGTAGCGCGATGCCTCGCCCAGCATGTGGTCCGCATACAGGCGGTTCACCGCGGGCGACTCCGCCTTGGCCGGATACTTCAGTGGGAAGCCGAGCGTTCCCGTCTTCGCCCGCGCCACGAAGCTCGTGGCATCCGTGGTGTGCGTCGCATCCTCGCCGAAGCCGAGGTTCGAGATCTGGTTCACTGCCGGGGAGATGCACAGCCCGCGGCGCTTCATCACCGCATACTGCCACTGATAGTCCCACACATCGTGGTGATGATGCTCCAGCGTCGAGACCACGCGGTCGCGGTGCGCCTCGCGCCGCAAGTTCTCCACGCCTGCCACATCGAAGTCCTCGGCCGTAGCATCGCGGATGCCCTTCGCATCGTAGTCGAAATGCTGCCAGGCGCGCGCCCACGAGGCCCAACCCCAGGCCTGCGCATAGCGGCAGAAGCCGAAGCTAGACCCATCGTAGATCGTGCTCGGATCCGCGGGCGCGAAGTTATTGCCATTGATGTGCATCACCTCCGCATCCGTCGAGTAATGCTCCAACAGCTCCGCGCAAAAAGGAAAGAAGCTCAGCTCCGGCAAGCAGTCATCCTCCAGGATGATCCCCGCCTTCTCCTGCGAGAAGAACCAGGAGATCGCATTGCTCGGTCCGCGCCCGCAACCCTGGTTCACTTCCGAGAAGCGCGTCTTCAGCTCGCAGGGCCAATCGACCTGTTCCGCCAGCGCCCGGCAGCGCGCCGTCAACTCCGCGTCCTTGGGCCGGCTCTCCCGCGCGCCATCCACCGCCATGTAGAGCTGCGCGGGCCGCGCCTGCCGCACCCGCTCCAGCACCTGCACTGCTAGCTCCGGGCGATTGAAAAGGATCATCAGCACCGGCGGGCACGCCCCTCCCTCCGGGCGATGGCCCGTGGCGGGAATCGGTGTGGCGTCCTCCATTCGGCAGCCCTTTGGAATCCCGCATCGCGCCCCGGCGCAACGAAATTTTCACCGACGGGGCGGGTAAGGGAAAATACAGGGGATTGCTCCCAGACGGGACCGCCGGATAGGATCGCCTCGTGGGCCTTCACCGTTCGCTCAGTTTCTGGTCGGGAGTGCTGGTCGTCCTATACGTCATCTGGGCGTGGCTGGATTCCGTGGAGACGCACAACCTCGCGATAGCCGGGCGATGGGAATTTTCGAGTCGCGACTCGGCGCTAGCGGTGAAACACGAGTTGAGCTGGTCCAATTACCACTTCTCCCGGAACCCAATCCCCGGGCATGAGATTGGGCTGGGTTATCAACTTGGGGAAGACCCCGGGAGTTTGCGGATCGTCTCTGAAACAACGCACCCGAATGTACGGCGGATCCGCATGGCTTTGCCGGGCTTCCTCTATCTTGATCCAGACGACCTTGATGGGCTGCTTCGGCAGCTTGATCAGGACGGACTCGACAGGGAATTGAGACGATCCGGGATGGGCGCTATCGGAGGGTATGGCATGCCCATCGGGTCGGTGCCGCCGGGATGGGTTTTGCTGGTGCCCTACTGGTTGATCTTGCTGGCGGTGCTGGTAGTGTGGAGCGGGCTACTGCTGTGGAGAGCGCGAAGGATCAGGAAGGCCAAGATGCTACAGCCATAGGTGGCGGTCATCGGCCTCTCGCGGTGCGTTCTCAGGATTTCTTCCCGCGGATCGAAGTCTTCCGAACGACCTTCTGGGCGGGTAGCACCACATCACCGCCGCTCTGCTGGGCTGCCACTCGTGGACCCGCCGGAGTCGCCAGACGGCTCAAGATATCCTGGCGGACATTCGGATCGCAGGACATCAGTGCATGGATCGCGCAGGACACCGTCACGTTCTCCGCCCGCGCCCAATTGCAATTGGAGGAGGGCACGATCATCAAATCCGCGCAGGTCCGGTAGGTTACCGCCGGCATCTTCCCCAGCTTGGGCTCCGTCGCGGCCAGCTTCTGCAGCCACTCGCTGCCGGGGCGCATCTGGTAGGCACCTTCACCATACCACAGCCAGGCCGTGCGCGTGCCGTAGTGCGGCGTGGCCACCGTGAAGATCCCGTCGCAGCGGCTCGCCCCGCCCATCTCCTGGAGATAATAGCGCCCGATCAGTCCGCCCATGCTGAAGCCGATCAAGACAAAGCGCTCATTCGGCTTCCATTTCGCCTCCACCGCCGCCTTGAGTTGCTCCGCCAGCGCGGGCAGGCCATTGCGCGCATCCGCCGGCTTAAGCGAGGGGCAGATACACTCCACGCCCTGGGCCTCCAGCTCCCGGCGCAAATGGCCGAAGCAGCGCCACTCATCTTGGAAGATGCCATGCACCATCACCACCCGCTTCACCGGCAGCGGCCGGTCCTGGGTCATGGACGGAGCTTGGGCCCGCGCTTGCGCGCCAGAGGCGGGACAAACGGCAAGCAACGAAAGGGCAGCGGCCACGCAGGCCATGGCTTTTCTCATCGGCCGCAGGAAAGCAGATATTCTACCAACCGCAATCTAACTCCCTCCGCAATTGTAGGAGACTAGCCCGGTGGCCAGTCCAAGGGCCGCCCGGCCAGGATGTGGATGTGCAGATGCGGCACGGTCTCCCCGCCATCGCGCCCATTGTTCACCACCAGGCGGAAGCCATTCTCCGCCAGCCCCTGCTCCCGCGCCACCTGGGCTGCCGTCACGAAGAGATGCCCCACCAGCGGTTCATCCGCCGCCACCGTCTCCGCGATCCGCGGGATCGGCCGCCGAGGCACAAGGACCAGGTGCACCGGCGCTTGCGGAGAGATGTCCCGGAAGCACACGCACTGCTCGTCCTCATAAACGATGTCACCGGGGATCTCGCGATCGCAGATCTTCTGGAAGAGGGTCTTCGACATGCCCGGAGCCTAGGGTGGGGTGGCTCTGAATTGAACCGCGAAAAGCGCGAAATTTAAAGGCAGGAAAGGCAGTGAAGGAACCACGAATGAACACCGATGAACACGAATGAAGAGCAGGGGATTTCACCGGAGTTTGATCTTCATTCGTGTTGATTCGTGCCCATTCGTGGTTCCTCCCGGCTGTTCAAATTTCGCGGCCTTTCGCGATTTTCGCGGTTGAACCAAAGCTCTCTCCAAGCTCACCGCTCGCCCTCAATCCTCACCCGCATCGGCCTGCGGAAGCGGAAGCGATCCCGGTCCATCTCCCCGAGAAAATTCCGGATATCCGCCAGCACCGCATCGCAGCGCGTATCCCAGGCCTCCACGCCGCACAGGGTCTGCGCCGCCTCCTTCAAGCCGGTGAAGCGGATCTCCTCCGCGCCCACCGCATGCAGCTCGGCCATCTCCTCCTTCACCAGGCGGAAGAAGGCCAGCTCGAAGCCATTGCCCGCTTCCTTCGCGAGCTTCACCAGCGACAGCGGCACCGGCGGCGCCACCGTTTCCAGCTTTTCCGCGATGTTCTCGCAGCCGATCCGCACCAGCAGGTAACGCACCCGCTCGTACAGATCGGGTAGGCTCAGCAAGCTCAGCGGGCACTTCGTCTCGAGGTAGTTCTCGATGCCGCGGCGGATTTCATCCACGAAGGGAAAGTCCTCTCGCTCCGCTGCGCTGGCCGCACGGCGGATGGCCACCGCCAGCCAGGCGGTGTCGTAGTTCATCACTTGATATCGGCCCACCTGGATGGCGGGCCGGGAACCGATGAGGGAAATCACGTCAGTTTTTTCGGATCAAGGTGAGGTGGGTGCGGACGGGGTTGAGGGTGGTAACAGCAGGGTGGGTGAATGGGATCTCATCGGGGGGAGTGGGGGAAAATCGGTTAGTCTTTGAAGAGGCGGCGTTGCATCGGATCACGCGAGGGCCGCCGCTCCAGCGCCTGGATCTCGCGGATGAACTCGCCCACGTCCTCGAACTGTCGGTATACCGACACGTAGCGCACGTAGGCCACCGGATCGATCTGGTGGAGCTTCTCCATCACCTTCGCCCCGATGTTCGAGGAAGGCACTTCGGAGAGGTGATCCTGATGCAACTCGGTCAGGATCTCCTCCACCGCACGGTCCAAGCGGTCCATGGAGACGGGCCGCTTCTCGCAGGCCTTGATCATGCCGCCGATGATCTTCTCGCGGTGAATCGCCTCGCGGGTCCCATCGCGCTTCACGACGCGGAGCTCGGTCCGCTCGATCTGCTCGTAGGTGGTGTAGCGGTAAGTGCAGCCCAGGCATTCGCGGCGCCGCCGGATCGTGGTGCCATCCTTCGACATCCTCGAGTCGAGCACCTTGTCCTTGAATGAGCCACATTGCACACACCGCATATCCCCCTAAAACGATGCCGCGGAGCATGCCTACCACCCGTGGCCACGTCAACGTGAAAACTACGCTAGATTTAGTAGAATGGCCGTATAGTCCGCCTTTATGGACCTAACTTTTTAAGGAGTGGCGGAAGCGTCACCGAACTCCGGTGAATGCCGTAAAAAGATCGGGCACGCCCGTGCCCTGTGGAGAGCAGACACTCTTGTCCGCACGAACTTGAAGAGCGGACACAAGTGTCCGCTCTCCACAACCGGCTGCGGACATGCCGCTCTAACAGGATCTGCCGGTCCTCACTTCAAATCCGCCGGCTTCACGCCCTTCTTGTAGCCATTGAAGCCAAACTCCGAGGGCTCGTACTTGCCCACGGGTGCCGTATCCATCTTCGCCGGGATCGGCAGGCCGATGCCCCAGTAGACGCAGTTCGTCACGAAGCGGCCCATGCCAGGCGACAGGAAGTCCGTGGCCGCACCCATGGTGGTGCAGATCACCTTCTGCGTCTCGCCCTTGTCCGTCTTGCGCTCGCGCACCCAGGCCACCGGCATCATCTGTGGCTCGTTGCGGTCGCTCTTGAGAACTTCGTCCTTGGGATTCATCCCGGTCAGGACTGCGCCGCGGAAGAGCACCTTGGCATCGTCCGGCAGCTTGCCCACCTGATAAACATCCGTCTTGCCCCAGATGTCTTCCACGCCGGTCAGCACCGGGTGGCTCTTGTTCGCCTCCTCGATTATACCGCGCGTGCTCTGCTTGCCATGCTGGCCCCAGTGGTTCACCCAGGTCTCGCCCAGCACCTTTTTGCCGAAGCCGCCATTGTTGTCGTGGGACCACGAGGCATAGGGGCTGTCCTTCTTCTTGTAGGCGAAGGCATGGGTGGAAGTCCGCATGCCCAGCAGCGGCTTGCCTGCCTCCACGTAGTCCACGATGTGCTTCATGTCTGCATCCGGCAGCTCGCGGAAGCGCAGGGCCATGATCACGAAGTCCGCGGAATCCACCGCAGCCACATTCGGAATGTTGTTCTGCTCGTTCGGATTGATCTCGCCCGTGGTCTTGTCGATCGCGAACAGCACCGTGCACTTGAAGCCGTGCTTCTCCGCCAGCATCTTGCCCAGCATCGGCAGACTCTCCTCGGAGCGGTACTCTTCATCGCCGCCGATCAGGACCACATTCTTGCCCTTGCCGGGACCGCTTTTGCCCTCGAACACCAGCCACGGATCGTCGGCTGCCATGGCAGTGAGTGTGAGGGCGGCGGCGGGCAGGAGCGTACGGAGAAGCATCGTATTCATCATGGATTTCCGGGATACCGCGCAGCCAAGCGGCTTCTTGCCGGGCAGGCAAGGACTCTCAAGAAAATCACAGAAAAACGCGCAAAACCAAACATGTCTCCGGGACGGCACGATGGGGCACATCAACTACAAATGAACATGCAGAAGCTCCCTGGGTGTTCACCTCCATAGGGTCTCCCGGCTGTTCCTTGGCACTTGGAACTTAGAATTTGGAACTTCTTCCCCTTGGCACTTGGAACTTCTTCTTCACTTGGCACTTCCCGCCTACTGCCACTTCACCTTTGCCCACACCGGGAAGTGGTCCGAGGGCCGGTCCTCCACCTTCACCACACGCTGGATGCCCGTGGCCTCCACCGCCGCCCCGGCTGAAACCAGAATGTGATCGATCCGCGGCCAACCCTCCTTCAGCGGCTGCCACAGCTGCAGGGTCTGCTGGCTCTTGCCACCCGGCGGCACCATCACCTTGAAGACGTCCGTCATCGGGTGGGGCAGCGGCCCCGCATTCTTTCCGTAGAGGACCACCGGCTTCCCCGTGAAATAGCCGAAGGCCGCGCTGTCCGGCCCCGAATTGAAATCGCCTAGCAGCACCACTGGCTCGTCCTTGTTCTGCCGTTGCTCGATCCGCTGCTCGATCAGCAGCGCCGCGCGCTGGCGGGAATCCTCGTTTTGGTGGTCCAAGTGTGTGTTGAAGACGTAGAAGCCCTTCGAGCTGGCCCGGTCGATCAGGCGTGTCCAGGTCACGATCCGCGGGAAGAAATTTCCCCAGGTCTTGGACCCCGGCTTCTCCGGTGTATCGGAAAGCCAGAAGACGCCCTGCTCGCTCACGTCCTGCTCGAAGCGATCGCGCCGGTAGAAGATCCCCGCGTATTCGCCCGCCCACTTCCCGTCATCCCGACCCACGCCGTAGAAGGCATAGTCCGGCATGGAGGCCCACAGGTCCGCGCACTGCCCGTGCATCGCCTCCTGCACGCCCAGCACATCCGGGCCCATCGTCCGGATCGTCTTGAGCACCCCGCGCATCCGGTTCGGCCATGCCTTGAAGCCGCTCAAGTCATCGCCCTCGTACTTGATGTTGAAGGTGGCCAGCGTCAGATGCAGCGCGCCATCTTCCGACACTTCCACGCCACGCGGCGTGCGCGCCCGCTGGCAGCCAGTGATGCTGAAAAGGAGGAGGCCCGAGGCCACACAGGCAAGTGAAGTCCGCAAGCGGGTATCGAGCATGGGTTCCTTCCTCAAGCGACGCAGCCTCCCGGATCTGTCAAAGGACTTCCAAGACTTCCATGTGCGAATGGGACAGGATAGTCGCGTGATCCCAGATCTGCCACAAGAGCACTCCGAGGAACACAGTTAGCACGATGCCAATCAGTATCCGAATACCACTGTGGTGTCCGTCCGGATCCTTTTTGATGTCCCGCAGTGCCCACACCAGGAAGCCAACAGGCACGAGAAGCAGGAAGTATCCCCAGTTTCTTACTGCGTAGGCATACCAAGGAACAGAGTCGGCGGGCACAAAGAAGCTCTCGCTCGTCGCCACGCGAATCGCAAAGGTGCCAACCATCACAAAGGCCACCTGAAAACAAGCGAGTACCGTGTAGATGCGATGCTCTGGAACTGAGACTTCCATGGCAGCACTTCTAGCCATAGCGCTGTCCGAAGGCAACAGCGCCTTGGCATCACTCACTGCTTCCGGATCTCCACCGTCGCGCCCGGACGCAGCAGTGTCGGAATCCGGATCGCATCCCAGTTCGCCAGGCGGATGCAGCCGTGGCTCTGTGCGCGGCCGATCGTTTCCGGATCGGGAGTGCCGTGCAGGCCGATCCCCGGCTTGCTCAGGCCATTCCAGATGATCCCCACCGGGCTGTTCGGGCCGGGCGGGATGTTCATCGACTCATTGCTGCGCTTGCCGGTTTCGAGCAGGGACTTGTCGTAGCGCCACACCGGCAGCTCCACGCTGTTGGCCAGCTTCCACACACCGTAGTGGATGAACTGCGGCTGGCCGGGGGTGATCGGGAAGGATGCCACCAGCGCCGTGTTCGGCTTGATCTTGGCCTTCACTACCACCGGCTTGTTGGAGACCACCGCATCCTCGTCATCCTCCACCTCCATCGCCGGCGGAGCGCCTTCGAAGATCCGGACCTGATTCTTTTTCACATCCACCACCGCGTGGCGCTCGGACAGCACGGTGTCCGCCTCATAGCGCTTGCCCGTGACGATCTCCACTTGGAAAGGCTTCACGTTCGGCACGATCAGCGTGCCCTCACCGGCCTTCGCGCCCCAGGTGTTCTTGGCACCGTTCAGCTCCAGCAGGAATTCCACATCCGTGTGGAAGCGCTCGGACATGAACTCCGCCAGGCTGCGGTAGCTCATCTGCTTGGCTCCCACTTGGCCCTCGCGCTTGTAGGGTAGCGCGCTGTTCACCCACTTCGTCGCCGCTGCCGGCACCGGCGCCGTGGCGAAGGGATTCGGCACCGCCTTGTGCGCCGCCGCCATCACCGGGCCCATATCACCCGGCGCATGGCCGTGGACCTCATTCCAAGACTCCACCGCCTGCACCGTGAAGCGCCCCGGCTTCCCGTCGATCACGCCTGGGCCGAAGTTCGATTGATCCAGGAAAATCTGCAAACGCACCGCATCCTCGCCCACTGGCAGATTCGCCAGATCCGGCGCATCCGTCTTCGCCGCAGGCTTCGCCGGCGCGAGTTTCACGCTGCCCGGCGGCAGGGGCGTGATCTCCGCGGCCGGGGCTGCGGCAGGCTTCGCCGCCGTGGCGGCTGGGGGCGTGGCAGGAGCCGTCGGCACGGCCGGATTGGCCTTGCCCTCCGGCGTGATTTCAGAGGGATCCACCGGCAGCGCGCGGGCCACAGTGGTGTTCTTGGGCTTTTCCTGGGCAAAACCCGGGCAAGCGACGGCAGAAAGGAGAACGAGGGCGAGCGATTTCCGGAACATCTTCGGCAAGTCTGAAGGTCGGGACGCGGGGAATATTCCACGGCTCCCCAAGAATGTCACGCCATGATCCCTAACGGTTTTCGCGGGCAGCTGCGGCGGCCGTTTTGAACGAACCGCGGAGGCGCAGAGGTCGCAGAGAAGATCGCGGAGAAAGGCAGGGAAGGGCGGGTATGCTCCGGCCTTCATCCGCGCCATCCGCGGTCCAAACCTCTTATCCCATTCATCCCATCCATCCCGGTCCAAAAACAGAGGGCCAGCTTCTCCTTCACCCCAGTTGCCCCCAGAATTCCAGATTCGTGGGATTCGTCCGATTCGTGGTGCCTCCTCCCTCCCTCGGCCCCCTCAAAAACCCATCAAATTCCGCATTGCCAAACCAAATCCCGCACCCTAGCTTCCGCGCTCCGACGCCGAAGAGCCCCTTGGTGTAATGGTAACACTACGGATTTTGATTCCGTCTTTCCAGGTTCGAGTCCTGGGGGGGCTGCTCTTCAAAAGCTCTGTCGGAGGGCCGCACGGCAAGCTTCCGAGGTTGCCAGAACGGGTCGGTCAGCCTAGCCTTCGCAGCGACGCACAAGCAAAGAGCCCCTTGGTGTAATGGTAACACTACGGATTCTGATTCCGTCTTTCCAGGTTCGAGTCCTGGGGGGGCTGCTCTTTACAAGGAAGCTTGGCGGAAGTTTTTAATCGGCAGTCGTAGTCCAGCGACTCAATGGGCTGCCGTATCCCAGCCTCCAAGTGTGGAGCTGAGCGTGCCCTCCACTTGGGCAGAGATATCGGTCCCCCACTTCTTCCGGATCTGCGTTAGAATGCCCGCTGCCATGGCCACGGCTCGATCGAAGTCCACGCTGCCCTCTTCGAGAACGATCGAATAGCCCGCGCCATCCGGGCCGCAGTAGAATCCCCATTCAGTGTTTTCGATGCGAATCTGACCTTCGCCTTGGCCATAGTTGACGGCTTCGCCCTTGAAGCCGTCGGGAACGAGATCGCGGAGATCCTTCATTCCATCGATCCTCATTGCGTCGGAGGGCGAAAGGCTGATCTTCATGACGGACTGGCTTGCTGGAGACTGAGCCCATTCATTCTTCGTCTCGCCCGCCAGAAGAGCAAGCCGAGCCAAGGGGCGGCTACAGTAAGCAGGATGAGCCAATGAGAGATGAATACTCCCCAGGCCTCCGGGGGACAGAATGAGTAAGCACCGCGAAGTGCTTCCCGGTAGAAGGCTTCACCCCAAGGCGGCGGGAACTTGGAGGTGAAGACGCCACCACCGCGGACCACGAAAGGAGGCGGCAAGAACTCGTATCGATATTGCCCGCGCCGTGTGGGGCTGTGCCCCGCATCATCCGCACCCGGAAGGAGGGTCTGGCCAAGTGAGACATGCCCTTCGGCATTCGCCGGCACACGGCCGTGATAGTTGATGTAGGACCGGTAATCGTAAGAGACCGACCACGCCCAGCAAACAAACACCACCACCAGCAGGCCGGACCAGAAGGTAACGGAGCGGTGGAGGGCGAGTCTCATCCGGCCAGCTTGGCGACAAGGCAGGAAGATGGAAAGCGAGCGATCAGGAAGCCGACGAAGCTGCGCCCCCTTTGCCGTTGGAAGTCCTTTTGATTTGGCCTGCTGACCTTGGTCTTCCTTAGCTTACTTTTTCTGCAGTGTCAGCATCGCCTCGCCCATCGCCTTGCCGATGCGGTTGAACCAGATGGCGCTGCCCAGATAGTGGTAGCCATGGTCGCCGCCGGTCCGCTTCCACTCGTCTTGGTTTTCCTGCCACCTTGGATACAATTCCTCGGCGGCCTTGTCGACAAGCAGGTCGGTGCGGATCGCCAGGACGTTGCCCTTGAATTCCGCGATGTCGTTCATGCCGAGCTGGGCTGACTGGATCTTCAACATCGCCCCTTCCGCCGGCTTCGATCCGTTCTGGCCCATGGCGGCAATGACGAAGGGAAGCTTCGGCGTGTTCAGGTCCTTGCGCACGTCTTCGATGAAGTGCTTCATGTTCGCAGCGTATTCGTCCTCGCCGCCGTATTGGTCGTTCCAACCCTGGAACCACACGAAGCCGGCCAACTCCGGAGTCCGGCCCTTCAATTCGGGAAAAGCCTTTGCCGGGTTGCCGGTCACGTCCCGCACTTCAGCCAGCATGTTGCGATAGGAGCTGCCGTATCCTGCCTTGATCTCATCCATCGTCGGCAAGCGATCCTCCTTGTGCCCCTTCTCGTTGTCCTTCCTCACCCGTTCTTGCGCCTGGGCGAGCTCGTTTTGAAGCACTTCCTCATCAGGGAGACCGGCGGATGGCGGGCGGAATTGCTTCACGAGAGAATGACCACCCCAAGCAGTCTTGATCAGCAGCACCGGTTCGTCGAAGTGATCGCCCATGGTGTTGCCGAATTCCAACTCGGGCCCGGTTCGGTCCGGCGAACCGTAACCGATGGTGAGTTTTCCCTTGCGATCGAGGAACTTGATGAACACGTCCTCACGAACGATCCATTGGCCATCCTTTCGCAGGTGGCTGAACAGATCCTTCGTCTTGGCGTCGGTCGCCTGGCTCTCGAACAAGGCGTTGGGCGCTTTACCCTCCATGTTTGACTGGCCGGCGAGGACGAAGACTTTGACGGCCCCGGCCTCGTCGGCACGGCCACCGGTCACGAGAGCGGCGAGGGCAGCGAAAGCCAGCGTGATGGAGCGGATCGGGACGAGCTTCATGGGGACTTGATAACCTTTACGCAGATGACAGACGGAATCTGAAATATTGCGTGTCATTGCATCCCGTATTCCTGCCCCGTATGAGGGACTGGAACCTTGAGCTTCCGGCTGCTTCCATGGAGGGTGATGGCCATGCACCGGTTCACCCTGGTTCTCCTCTTCCTCTTCACCGCCGCCTTCCATGGCACAGCCCAGGTCCAACCACCGGCGCGGGAGTCCTTCGATATCTACCTCCTCATGGGTCAATCGAACATGGTGGGCCGGGACACGGAGGGAATGGCATCGCAGGTGGACAACCCGCGGGTGCTCGCCTTCAACCCGGAGGGCCAGTGGCTCGTGGCGCGCGATCCGCTCCATGCCAAGGTCGGCCGCATCGAATGCGGGGTCGGTCCAGGGCTCTCCTTCGCGCAGGAGATGCTCAATACCGCTCCGCCTAACAAGACCATCGGCCTCGTGCCCTGCGCCGTGGGCGGCACGCCATTGAAGCGCTGGGTGAAGGGCGGCGATCTCTATGAGCAAGCCGTCGCCAAGGCCAAGCTCGCTGCGAAGAACGGGATCATCCGCGGTGTACTCTGGCACCAGGGTGAGACGGACACGGAGGACCAAAAGAATGCCGAGACCTACGAAGCCCGTCTAACAGCCATGCTCGCCGACCTGCGCGCGGATCTCGGCGCGCCGGAGCTGCCGGTCATCGTCGGCCAGTTGGGTGAGTTCCTGGCCTTGCAAGCGGAGAAGCATCCTCATCTCGAAACCGTCCGCAGTGCCATCCAGCACATGCCCGCGGCATCGCCCCACACCGGCTACGCGGATTCCGCCGGGCTGGCAGACAAGGGCGACAAACTGCACTTCAGCGCCGCCGCACAGAGGGAATTCGGTGCCCGCTTCGCCAAGGCCATGCAGGCCCTGCAAGGCGGGCCACCCGGCACCAGCTACGATCTCTGGCCGGAGGGCAAGATGCCGGGGAAGGGGAGCCGCGACCCGGAAGGCCCGCGCGCCCCGGAGCGCACGGATGCCACCCGCATCACCAATGTCAGCCGCCCCACGCTCACCCTCTTTCCGGCCCCGGGTAAGGAAGCAGCCCCCGCCATGATCGTCTGCCCCGGCGGCGGCTACGGCTACGTGGTCATCGACAAGGAGGGCTCGGAGGTCGCCGCGTGGCTGAATTCAAAAGGCATCAGCGCCCTGGTCCTGAAATACCGCGTGCCGAACAACCGCGCCGGCGCTCTCCAAGACGTCCAGCGCGCCCTCAGCCTCGCCCGCGCGAAAGCAACGGAGTGGAAGCTCGATCCGAAGCATCTCGGCATCATCGGCTTCTCCGCCGGCGGCCACCTCGCCGCCCGCGCCAGCACCGGCTTCGGCACCCGCAGCTACCCACCCATCGATGATGCGGACCAGCAGAGCTGCCGTCCGGACTTCGCCGTGCTGGTCTATCCCGCCTACCTTGCCGACAAGCAGGGTGCCGTCTCCGCCGATCTCGATCTAACAGCGGACATCCCTCCCACCCTCATCGTCCACAGTGAGGACGACGCCAGCTTCGTCCCCGGCAGCAAGGCCTACCACCAAGCGCTGGAGACAGCGAAGAAGCCGCACGAATTCCTGCTCTATCCCACCGGCGGTCACGGCTACGGCCTGCGTAGTAGTTTGGAAGCCCGTGCTTGGCCGGATGCCGCCGCAGCCTGGCTCCAGAAGAACGGCATCATGCCCTGAACCGGCCCTCAATCCTCGCCTTCATGGCCCATAGGGATCGAAGGGCCAGGAGATCTGGCGGTGCTCGTCGAAGATCCGGACAAAGGCATCGAAGTCCTCCGCGGCGGTCGCAACCTTCCTCTCCTGCATCACCCACCATCCAACACTGCCGTCGCGCCTGACGAGGATGTGGCAACCGTTGCGTGCGTGGTAGAGCATCAGTGCTCCCTTCCATTCCTCGAAACCTTGGGTGGCCTGCAGGTTGATGTCAGGCAAGCCAGTGTGATCAAAAGCGCGCCAATCGTAGGCCTCGGACACAAAATGCCCCGCCGTCTCCGTGTCTTCCGCCAAGCCGCCGAAGAAGAAGAGAAAGTCCGCAAGCGCCTCGTTCCCTTCCAACCCAAAAGGGATGAGCCGCCTGGCGATTTCCTCACGCTCCATCGGCCCCGCCAGATACCAGTAGTCGCCGATCCCGGGATCATCCGCGCCATCGCGGTAAGCCTTGATGGCAAAGCCGCTGTGGATCTTGGCGATTCCCTCCACTTCAAACTCCAGCAGCGTATCCCGCAGGCCGATGAGCGAGGGCCGCTGGATCGCGCTCCACCGCTCCCTCAAACGCTGCCCGGCCTGCTCGGTGTCCAAGCCGACAAACCCGGCCACCCACGGATCGAGCTCGGATCTCACCGTGGACGGGATGTCGCTCGCGGGAAGATAGAAGGTCGACATGGGAGGAGGGCTTGAGCTCAGAGCTGCGTCACCTTGAGCCGCACCAGCATCTTGGGGCCTGGCTTGTTCAGGGTCACCGTCACCTTCGAGATCCCGCCGCCCTGATCCTCCACCAGAACATTGGCCGCCGGATTCGGATAGACCGGTACATCCGTCCAAGCCGAGAGATTGGTCCCATACTGCACGGTCTGCACCGTATCCGTGGTCGAGGCCGTTTTGCGGAAGAAGCTGAACTTCACAGTGGAGGCTCCAGAGGGATCCAGCACCGGCAGGATGCTCTTCGGGTCGATGAGCGCCGGATTCCCGTTCAGCACGTATTCCACTCCATTGGGGACGCCGTCCCCGTCGCTGTCGCTATCGAAGCTCCGCAGGGCAGAGTTGCTGATCTGTTGCGACCAGGACGAGTAGCCAGGCACCGTCAAGGGCACCTGCACCGAGCCGGTCGCCTTCAGTGTGCCGCTCGCGGTGATGTTCACCGTCGTGCTACCTGTCACGAAGCTGTCCGCGATGGCGATCGGCATGATCACCGTCACGTTGAAGGTGCGGACGCCGCCGGAATCGCCCGCCGGAACCAAGGTCACCGTCCCGGTGCCACTGCCCGTGCCGCTCGCCGGGTTCCCCGGCGTGAAGGACTCGTTGATCGCATTGGCCCCGATCAAGCCGCTCGTGCTGCCGGTGACCGTCCCTTGGTCGATGTCGAACTTGTGCTGCTCCGCCGCGAATTGTCCGGTGGCAGCAGTCACCACACCCGGCGGCGCGATTGTATAGACTGCGGCGGAAACATTCGCCACGGTGATGGTGTAGCCCGCCAAGCCGAAGGGGAGCGACTTCGCGAAAGTCATGTTCGTCCCGTTCGCCCGGCCGTTGGAGAGCGTCAGCTCGCTCGTCGTGGCGGCCTGGGCATCGATGTCCAGCCGCGCTTGCACCGTGCCGGTCATCGTCGTCGTCTTCGTATCCGCCAGCCCGGAGCCGGGATCGATCGTGACGGTCACCTTGTTGTAGTTCGTCTCGTTGACCAGTGTCAGCGTGGTGTTGGAGATGGCGGCAGCAAGAGGCGAAATGGCGAGCAGCCAAACGGTCAGGATGGGTTTCATGGGGCGTGGGAGAACGGTGGGGGGACCGGAGGCTAACACTACGGCTCCGATCCCGAATCCTAATCAAATTCGGAGAAATGCGGAAAGGGGCGCAAGTCCCATTCCGTGAAAAACCCGCGCCCGCCGTCCCCGGCCTCAGTCCAGCTGAAGGCTCAGCGCCTGCTGGTCCACCGCATGCCGCATCGCCGTCTCCGGGGCGATCACGCCCTTTCGCACCAAGTTCGCCAGCGAGCGCTCCAGCGTGATCATCCCCGCTTCGCTGCCCGTCAGCATCGCGTTCCGCAGATAGTGATCCTGCGCGTCGCGGATGCCGGTGGCCACCGCGGGAGTGACCACCAGCTTCTCGATCGCCGGGATCAATTCCTTGTTCCGCGTCGGCACCAGCCGTTGCGAGACCACCGCCTTCAGCGAGCATGCCAGCTGCACCCGGATGTGCTGCTGCTGGTGGCCGGGGAAGACATCCACGATCCGGCTCACCGCAGAGCTCGCGCTGCCGGAGTGCAGCGTGCCCAGCACCAGGTGCCCCGTCTCCGCGGCGGTCAGCGCGGCGGTGATGGTGTCCAGGTCGCGCAACTCGCCTAACAGAATCACGTCCGGGTTCTCGCGCAGCGCCGCGCGTAGGCCAGTGCTGAAGCTCTCCACATCCTGACCGACCTCGCGCTGGTGGATCAGGCACTGGATCTCCTGGTGCTGATATTCCACCGGGTCTTCGATCGTGATCACATGCCGCGCCTGCGTGCGGTTGAGATGATCGATCAGCGCTGCCAGGGTGGTAGACTTCCCCGAGCCCGATGTGCCTGTCACCAGCACCAGGCCGCCCGTGTAGGAGATCAGATCTAACAGGGACTCGGGCAGGTTCAGCTCCGCCAGCGAGGGCAAGCGTTCACGGATCGGCCGCAGCGCCGCCGCCACCCCATCGAGATGCCGGAAAATATTGACCCGGAAACGCCGCGTGCCCGCGGACAAATCCCAGCGCGCCGCGAAGTCCGCATTCCCGCTCCGCTCGAATTCCGCCCGCGCCTCCGCATCCGGCAGCAGCTGCAGGATCTGCGCGGCCTCCGGCGGATACGCGTCGATCTTCGTCAGCACGCCCTTCCGCCGCACCCGCGGCACCCTGCCCGCAGAGAGGAAGATGTCCGAGACCTCATCCGACATCGCCCGGTCGATGGTATCTAACAGATCGGGCCGGGCGCTCGACCGTGTCACTGTCGCGACACTCACCGGCGCGGCAGGCGAAGACGCCTCCGCCAGGGCCGCAAGGTTCTGGTGCCATGGCTCCTCCGCCACCTCATCCTCCACAGGTGGCCCTCCTCCCAGTGCCTCGATATCGATCCGGTAGGCCGGGCCCGCGGACTGGATGTGATAGCTGAAGTCCGCGCCATCCGCCGCTTCAAAAGAACCTTCGCGCGGTCCGCTCGCTTCCGTCTCTTCGCTCGTGATCTCCTTGCGGATTCGCGCGAGGAATTCTCCCCGCAGCGCCGGCATGGACAGCTCGATCGTCTCCCCGCCCTTGAGCAGGTAGGGCACCGCATCCGGCACCAGCACCAGGCGCTCCGCGCGCTTCTCCAGCATCAGCTTCAGGAAAGTGTCGATCAAGGCCATCCGCTTCCAATGCCACAGGGCAGGGGATTTGTCGCCGGAAGAAGGGGAAACCCGTGCCCGGTAAATTCCGCCCGGGATCATCCTTCCGTCATGTTTCGCCCTGTAGTATGCTCACAGTTCAGGAATCCCGCAGCGGTCCTCCTATCTCAGCGGTCTTCACACCTTCAATCCGCACTCCCGATGAAAACACCGGTCCTATTCCTGTCGGCCCTCGGGCTTGGCCTGATCCTCGCCGTGATCGTGGAGGAGCAGCGGCATGCCGGGCAGATGGATGCCCAGCGCGCGGCTTGGGAGCAGGAGAAGGCGCGGCTTGAGACAGAGTCGAATCGCCGGGAGGCCAGGCGCAGCCCGGGTTCCCGCCCGGCCATGGAATCGGCCCGGCAAGAGCCCGGTGCCGTGGGACCCAGCGCCCAGTCCCTGCTCAATGAGCTGGCGGACCTGCCCGTCAATGAAGGCGACACCAGGGCGACGAGGCAGATGCTCGCGGCGCTGGAGCAGCTCTCTCGCCTCGGCCCGAAGGCCCTGCCCGCCATCCGCCAATTCCTCATCACCGGCACGGACCGCACCTATCTTCCCGCTGGCAACCGGGCGCGGCGCAATGTGAAGGGCCTCGTCAATGCCTTGGTGCCCGTCTCGCTCCGGATGGGTCTGTTTGATCTGCTGCGCCAGACCGGAGGCAAGGAGGCAGAGGGAATTCTTGTCGAGGCCCTCGGGCGCACCCGGGATGGCCTGGAGCTCGCCTTCCTGACCGAGATCCTCGAGGAGATGTCGCCCGGGACCTACAAGAGCGAGGCCCTCGCGGCTGCGGGCAGGCTGTTAGAAGAGGGAGCGAGTGCCGACCGGGACATGATCTTCGAGGTGATGAGGCGCTTCGGCGACACCTCCTATGTGGAGACGGCCCAGCGTCAGATCGTCCGGCCCGATGGCCATGTGGATGGTGCCGCCTTGCGCTATCTCCAGCAATCCCTCGGGGTCCAGAGCATGGCTCTGGTGAGCCGCTACTATCAGGACACGCGCTTGTCGGAGCCGGGGAGCAAGGAGCCCCTCGCGCGCGTTGCCCTGTCTTACGTTGGTGCGAACGAGCAGGCGCTCGATCTGTTTCACACCGCGGTGCTCGATCCTGCACTGCTGCCCGACCAGAAGCGCAACCTGGTGGAAGACCTGAACGAGGATGGCATCGCCAACCGGAAGAACCCGACTCCCGAGGATCTACAGATCATCGCGAACCGCTACGCCTTGACCCAGTCCTACCTGCAGCAGGACTACGTGCGGAATGACCGCTTGCTCAACGAGGCATTCCACGAAGCGGACAAGGACCTGCGCAACATGCTCGATCGTGCCGCGGCCACTCCCGCGAAGTGACGCACCGTTTCTGAAATGAAGAAGGCGGAGGATCTCTCCTCCGCCTTCGTCGTGATTCTCAGTTGGCCGGGACTGGCTCAGCCCTCCTTGCCGCAGCACTGCTTGTACTTCTTCCCGGATCCACACGGGCAGGCTGCATTGCGGCCCATCTGGTTGATGTCGAAGCTCGGCGGGCGGCGTTTCGGCAGGTTCAGCCGGATCTCGCCGGCATTCGGATCTTCCACGATCACGTGGCCGGAGCTGCCGGTCTGCGCGATGTTCGAGTGGGAAATGTCCCGCGGCTGCTGCTGCTGTGCCTCGCCGCTGTGAAGTTCCTGCGGCATGCCGTGAAGCTGCTTCAGGATCTGCTCCAGGTTCCCGGCGGAGCGGAAGAGGTTCTGCAACGCTTCCTGCTCGATGTTCGACATCAGCGCCTGGAAGAGTTCGTAGGCCTCGTTCTTGTATTCGATCAGCGGGTCCTTCTGACCCTGTGCGCGGAGGTAAACACCCTCGCGCAGTGCATCCATGTTGTAGAGGTGCGCCTGCCACTGGCGGTCGATCGCCGCGAGCATCATGCGCCGCTCTTCCATTTCCAGGATCTCCGGCGGGAGCCCATCCACGCGGTGATGGTAGGCTTCCTTCACCTTGTCCATCAGGAAGGACGCGATCTCCTCTGCGGACTTCGACTGGACGTCGAGTTCCTCTGGAGTCACGCGGATCGGCAGGGTGGTGGACACCCAGTGTAGCAGCTCGTTGTAGTCCGGGCTCGCGTCATCGCGGTCAGCCAGGAAACCTTCGACCTTCTGCGGGATGACCTTCTCGATGATCTCGTTGACGAGGTCGCGCGGGTCTTCCGTGGTGAGCACCTCGTTGCGGTAACCGTAGACCACTTCGCGCTGCTTGTTCATCACGTCGTCGAACTCCAGCACCCGCTTGCGCCAGGTGTAGTTGCGTTGCTCGACGCGCTTCTGCGCGGTCTCCACCGACTTGTTCAGCCAGGCGTGCTCCAGGGCCTCGCCCTCTTGCATGCCGAAGCGCTCCATCATCGCCGTCATGCGGTCCGCCGCGGCGAAGTTGCGCATCAGGTCGTCTTCGAAAGAGATGTAGAACTGGCTCAGTCCCGGGTCACCCTGGCGCGCGCAGCGGCCGCGCAACTGGCGGTCCACACGGCGGGACTCATAACGCTCCGTGCCGATTACGAACAGGCCGCCCAGATCGGACACGCCCTCGCCCAGCTTGATGTCCGTGCCGCGGCCCGCCATGTTGGTGGACACCGTCACCGCGCCCTTCTGGCCGGCCTTTGCGACGATCTCCGCTTCCTGCATGTGCATCTTCGCGTTCAGCACCGTGTGCGGGATCTTGCTGCGCTTGAGCATGCGGGAGACCGTTTCGGAGGCATCCACGGAGGCCGTGCCGACCAGCACCGGCTGGCCCTTGGCATGCGCTTCCTCGATCTTCTTGATCACCGCGTTGTACTTCTCGCGGCGGGTCTTGAAGACCTGGTCGTTCAGGTCCTTGCGCTGGTTCGGCCGGTTCGCCGGGATCGGCAGCACGTCCAGCTTGTAAATGTCGGAGAACTCCGCCGCTTCCGTTTCCGCGGTGCCGGTCATGCCGCCCAGCTTCTCGTAGAGGCGGAAGTAGTTCTGGATGGTGATGGTGGCAAAGGTCTGGGTCTCCTTCTCGATCGCCACGTTTTCCTTCGCTTCCACCGCCTGGTGCAGGCCGTCCGACCAGCGGCGGCCGGCCATCTCGCGGCCAGTGTTTTCATCCACGATCAGGACCTTGCCTTCCTTCACCACGTACTGGACGTCCTTCTCGTAGACGCAGTAGGCCTTCAGCAGCTGGGAGATGTTGTGCATCTTCTCCGCCTGGGAATCGAGCCGTTGCTGCGCCGTTTCCTTGGCCGCGGCACGCTGCTCGTCGGTCAGCGTGGTGTCGTTCTCGAGATCCGCGAAGATGGTGCCGATGTCCGGTAGCACGAAGGAATCCTTGTCGTCCGGAGACAGGAAATCGCGGCCTTTCTCCATCAGGTCGGAGTCGTGGCTCTTCTCGTCGATCGTGAAGTAGAGCTCTTCCTTCAGTGCGAAGAGTTCCTTCTTCTGCGCGTCCTGGTAGAAGGACAGCTCGGTCTTCTCCAGCAGGCGGCGGATCTCCGGCTCCTGCATCATGCGCATCAACTGGCGGTTGCGCGGCTGGCCCAGCTTCACCTTGAAGAGCGCGCGGCCCGCGGCCTCCATGTCGCCGGCTTCCTGCTGTTTCTTCGCCTCGGTCATCAGCTCGTTGCACTGCAGCGTCTGCTGCCGCACGATCTGCTCCACCATCGGCTTGTACTTGTCGAACTGGTGGCTGGAGACGGAGGACGGACCGGAAATGATCAGCGGCGTGCGCGCCTCGTCGATCAGGATCGAGTCCACTTCGTCGATCACCGCGAAGTAGTGGCCGCGCTGCACCTGCTCATCGCGGGTGGAGGCCATGCCATTGTCACGCAGGTAGTCGAAGCCAAATTCCGAATTCGTCCCGTAAGTGATATCGCACTGATAATACTGGCGGCGATCCCAAGGCGGCATCTGGTTCTGGATACAGCCGACCGTCAGGCCCAGGAATTTGAACAGCGAGCCCATCCACTCGGAGTCGCGGCGGGCCAGGTAATCGTTCACCGTGATGACGTGCACGCCCATGCCGGTCAGTGCATTCAGATACACCGGCAGGGTGGCGACCAGGGTCTTGCCCTCACCGGTCATCATTTCCGCGATCATCCCGCGGTGGATCGCGATGCCGCCCACGAACTGGACGTCGAAGTGCACCATCTCCCACTTGATCGGCTGGTCGCAGACGCTGATCGTCTGGCCGCACATCCGGCGCGCGCCGTTCTTCACGACCGCGTAGGCCTCGGGCAGGATCTTCTCCAGGAATTTGGCGCGCAGGGGGATGAACTCGCCCTCGACTTCGTGGAAGGCGGCCTTGGCTGCCTCGATCGACTCGACCGTGGCCTCCACCTTGGCCGGCAGGTTCGGGAAATCTTCACGCAGCCGCTGCAGGCGGCCGCTCATGTAGGTGGCGGCTTCCGCCAGTCCGTCCTTCTCCATGCGCTCGATCTGCGGCTTGGTCGCCACTTGGAGCGCGTGATAGCGGGACAGGCTCTCCTGCCACTTCGCGGTCATCTCGCGCAGCTTCTCCTCCGGCTCCCGCTGCAGCGCTTCCTCGATTTCCTTGATGCGCTCGATGGTCGGGCGGATCCGGCGGATTTCGCGCTGGTTCTTCGAGCCGACGATTTTCTGGAGGATCCACTTGATCATGTGCAGGGCAGGTAGGGCACCGGAGTTGCAGCCGGGGCGCACGCAATACACGCGGAAGCGCGACTGTGCAAGCGGCACGGAGGGGAGGTTTTCGGGCGAATCGTAGCTAGGGGTAGGGGATTGGACTAGCGGGGCGTCTCCGAGGCGGAGAATTGACCCTATTCGGAGGCCAACTTGCGGGCGGTCTCGATGAGATCATCTGAAAGCCAATAACCTGCGGAGCGTGCCTGCAAAAGAAGCGGGACCACGAGCTCGATGTGTCCTCTCTGCTTGGCGGTCAAGAGCAGCCCGGCGAAACCCATGCAAGGGATGTCGAGAGCCCGCGCCACCCTTCGGCCGGCTGCGTCATCGAGGAGCGCTACTGCTCCCGCTGAAATCGCCAGGGCAATGACCACTGCTTCTCCGGGGTCCAAGGGGCGAATTGCCGCGGCGACAGCGGCGGGAATGGGCGGCGGCGTGGACACCACATGCAGGAAAGAGCGCGCAGCCGCCAGAATGCGGTCCGTCTCCATCCCCGGCTTGGCCAGCAATTCATGGAAGACCGTCTCCGGAACCTGAACTTGGGAGCCAATCCTCTCCAGCAGGTGAAGATGATCGATTTTCGCCAAGGCGATCACCGGGCTGGCGTTGCACGCGAAGTTCATTCCTCCCCCAGCTTCAATTCCGCGCTTAGTTCGCTCTCCAACTCTTCACTGGGAAGGTTAAACGGGCTTACTTCATAGCGGGAGCAGGTCTCGAAAAAGTCCACCCGGCTGAGCCCGGCCAAGCGTGCCGCCGTCCCGCTGCTGATTTTGCCCAGTTCGAACATTTTGAGGGCAGCCATCAGGCGGAGATGAGGCTCCAGCTCGGCGCGCGTCAATCCAACCACCGCCTCAAATCCTTCCAGATCAGAAGCAAGCGGAGGGGTATCGACACTCATCCGGACTTGGGCGCTCATGATTCCGCAGAATAGGACCCGGCCGTGGAAATTCAATTCCAATCCGGATCTACCCGCCGCGCACGGAGCCCTCAGATCTTCATCGCATTGAACCCGCCATCCACCACCAGCTCGGAGCCAGTGATGAAGCCGCCGGCCTTGTTCGAAGCCAGCAGGAGGGTCGCGGCGATCAGGTCGTCCGGGCTGCCGAAGCGGCTCATCGGGGTCTGGCGAAGGATGTCCAGCACCCGGCTCTCATCCAGCACCTTGCGGTTCTGCTCGGCGGGGAAGAAGCCCGGGACCAGCGTGTTCACGCGGATCGAATACTCCGCCCACTCGCGGGCCAGATTCTTGGACAGGTTGTGCACCGCCGCCTTGCTCGCGGAGTAAGTGAAGACCCGCGACAGCGGCACCAGCCCGGACATCGAGCCGAGGTTAATGATCGAGGCGGGGATCCCCTCGTTGATGAAATACTTGCCGAAGACTTGGCAGGTCCGGAACACCGCCGTCAGGTTGGTGTCGATGATCCTCTGGAATTCCTCCTCCTCGATTTCCAGGAAGGGGGTGGGGGCGTTGATCCCCGCGCCATTGATCAGGATGTCCACCCGGCCCGAGCGCTCGACCACTTGGTCCACCAGCTCCTGCAGGGAGTCACGGGAGGTGACATCCGCCGGCAGGAAATAGCCCTTGCCGCCGAATTCCTCCACCTCGGCCAGCAGGCGCTCCGCCTTCTCACGGATCCGGCCGACCAGCACGACTTCCGCGCCGGCGTGGGCCAGGCCCTGGGCCATGCAGCCGCACAATTCCCCGGTGCCGCCGATCACCACGGCAGTTTGTCCATCCAGGCCGAAGAGGTCTTTGAAAAAGGCGGCGGTTTGCATCGCGGCGAGGTTCGTTTGATCACCCCGCGGCGGCAAGCGGAATGAGCGTTCTGCCAGCCAAGTGCGCAAAGGTTCACCGGCCAAACCGATTCTCCAAGTCCCAGCGGAACTTCGTAACACAGCCCGGAGTTGCGACGAAGGAGCTACTCTGGGTGCGAGGCCGGAAAATTTTAACGCCAACGGCGTTGCGGATGGAGGGCCGTTCACGGAATGCCTATGACCACCGGTCGCCGGGCGTCTGAGCATTTGCCCAATGCCGCAATTCGCTCAAATTGGCAAAGAACGGATCGTCGTCATCCAGGCCCTCCAAGCTGTGGGACTGAGTCCGGGGCAGGGAAAGATTGGCCTGAAGGGCCTCGATCACCAAGTCGTCCAAGCTCCGGCCCTGTCGCGCAGCGATAACCTCGGCCCGCCGCAAGAGATCGTCAGGCAAATCGATCGCTATCCTCACGGAGACAGCTTACGGGATGAGCGCTCTTTGGCGAGACGGTTCGCCCATTTCCGTTAAGCCATTGGCTCAAGCCCTTGATTCCGCTCCCCGCCGCCTACCCAAAATCCCATACTTCGGCGCGAAGAACAGCGAAGCAAAAAACACCAGCCCCTGCACCAGCACGATGCAGCCGCCCGTGGAGGCATTCAGGTGATAGCTGGCGAAAATCCCCACCACGGTCGAGTTCACGGCCGACCCCACGGCGATCAGCAGCATCCGGTCAAAGCGGTCCGTCCACAGTTGGGCGATGCTTCCCGGCGTGACCAGCATGGCCGCCACCAGGATGATTCCCACCGTCTGGATGGACACCACGATCGCGCCGGCGAGCAGAGCCAGGAGCAGGTAATTCAGAAAGCGGTCCGGGAGGGCGAGCACGCGGGCCTGTCCCGGATCGAAGCAGACCAACAGCAGGTCGCGGCGCAGCGCCAGGGTGATGCCGAGCACCGCCCCGCCGAGCACCAGGGTCTCCACGATCTGGGCGCGGGCGATGCCGAGGATGTTTCCCACCAGGATGTGATCCAAGTGCATGTCGGACTCCGTGCGGCTGAAGAGCACCAGGCCGATCGCGAAGAGGCCGGTGAAGACCACGCCCATCACCGTGTCCTCCTTCAGCCGGCTGTTCCGCTTGATGAAGCCGGTGCCAATGGCACAGAGCAGGCCAGCTGCAAAGGCCCCGAGCGCCAAAGGCAGCCCGGCGATGTAGGCCAGGACGATGCCGGGCAGGACCGCGTGGGAAATGGCATCACCCATCAGCGACCAGCCTTTCAGCACCAGGAAGCAGGACAGCACCGCACACATCGCCGCCACCATGGTGCCCATCAGCAGGGCATCGCGCATGAAGGCGTAGTTCAAAGGTTCAAGAAGATCGCTCATAAGCCTGGTGTGGCAGCTTGTGCAGCACGGCGGCGGGCCGCGAGGATCCCGTGCTTGGGTGCGAAGAGAAAGGCGACCAGGAAAACAAGGGTCTGCAGCGTGACGATGCAGCCGCCGGTGGCGCCATTGAAATAGTAGCTCGCGTAGGCCCCCACGAGCGAGGTGAGCAAACCCATCAGTGAAGACAGCAGGACCATCTTCCCGAAGCGATCGCAGAGCAAATAGGCGGTGGCCCCCGGCGTGACCAGCATGGCCACCACCAGGCAGGCACCAACCGCTTGCAGGGCTGCCACCGCCGTGGCCGCCAGCAGGGTGAGCAGCACCACGTGTAGCAGCGTGGTGGGCAAGCCGATGGTGCGCGCCTGATTCGCATCGAAGCAGAACAGCATCAGGTCCTTCCACTTCAGGCCCAGGATCAGCAGCGTGATCGCGCTGATCACAATCACCTGCAGGATATCCGGATCAGAGATGCCGAGGATGTTCCCGAGGATGATCGTCCTCAGATCCACCCGTGCAGGAAAGAGCGTGATCAGCACCAGCCCCAGCGCGAAGTAAGTCGTGAAGACGATGCCGATGGTTGCGTCCTCGCGGATCCGGCTCTGCGCTTTGATGAAGGCCATCGTCCCCGCGGCCAGCAATCCGGCGACGAATGCTCCCAAGGCAAAAGGCAGGCCCAGAATGTAGGCCAGTGCCACTCCTGGCACCACCGCGTGCGAAAGCGCATCGCCCATCAGCGACCAGCCCTTGAGCGTGATGAAGGACGAAAGGAAGCCGCAGACCCCGCCTATCAGCGCGCTCACGCCGATCGCCTTCAGCATGTACTCGTAGTGGAGCGGGGTGAGCAGTGATGAAAGGAACTCAGTCATGTTCCTCCGATCGTTGCTTCAGCAGTTCTTCGTGCGGCCGGCGGTCTTTGTATTCGAGATGGCCGTCCTTGCCGAAAACCAAGGGGCGCTCGTCATCGCTGAGCACCCGCACCGCGCGGGCATCGTGATCCTGGATGGTGGATTCCTCGAAGTGGAATTGCCGCAAGACTCCACCGAAGGCAGCGGTCAGGTTCTCCTCCGTGAAGACCTGCGAGGTCGGGCCGTAGGCCAGCACGGTGCGATTGATCAGCACCACCTGGTCGCAAAATTCCGGCACGCTGCCCAGATTGTGGGTGGACACCAGGATGATGCAGCCCGAGCTCCGCAGCTCGCGCAGCAGTGCGATGATCTCCTCCTCGGTTTTCACGTCCACACCGGTGAAAGGCTCGTCTAACAGAATCACCCGTCCGCCCTGTGCCAACGCTCGCGCCAGGAAGACGCGCTTCTTCTGGCCCCCGCTCAGCTCGCCGATCTGGCGGTCGCGGAAGTCCCACATCGAGACCCGCTTGAGGCTTTCCTCCACCTTCGCCTTGTCGGTGGCGCGCGGGATGCGCAGGAAATTCATCGCGCCGTAGCGACCCATCATCACCACGTCCCACACGCTCACCGGGAATTGCCAGTCCACCTCTTCCGCCTGCGGGACGTAGGCCACCAGGTTGCGCTTCAGCACCTCGCGCACCGGCATGCCGCTGATGCTGACCTTGCCGGCCTTGGGCGTCAGGAAGCCCATGATGCTCTTGAAGAGCGTGGACTTGCCGCTGCCATTCACACCCACCAGTGCGCAGATCGTCCCGCTGCCCAGGTGGAAGCTGGCATCGCGCAGCGCCAGGTGGCCATTTGCATAGACCATCGTCACCCCTTCGACATCGAGCCGGGGCATGAACTCGTTCGTCATCTCGCGTGAACTCATGGCGTGCTGCTCGGAATGAAGCCCTTCACGATGGTATCGGCGTTGGTCTCTAACAGCTTTAGATAGGTAGGCGCCGGGCCATCGGCTTCCGTCAGCGAATCCACAAACAGCACTCCGCCGTAGCGCGCGCCCGTCTCCTGGGCCACCTGCTGCGCCGGCTTGTCGCTCACGGTGCTTTCAGAGAAGACCACCGGGATCTTGTGCTCGCGCACGCCATCGATGACCTTGCGCACCTGCTGCGGGGTACCCTGCGCATCCGCATTGATCGGCCACAGGTAAAGCTGCTTCAGCCCGTAATTCGAGCAGAGGTAGGAGAATGCTCCCTCGCTGCTCACCAGCCAGCGCTGGCTCTCCGGGATGGCCGCGAGCTTCTGCCGCACCGGCTCATCCAGCGCCTTGATCTTGGCGATGTAGGCGGCGGCGTTGGCATTGAAGGTCGGCTCATTGGGCGGGTCCATTTTCACCAGCGCCTTGCGGATGTTCTCCACGTAGATCACGGCGTTTGCCGGGGACATCCAGGCATGCGGGTTCGGCTTACCGGTGTAGGGGCCTTCCGAGATGCCCATCGGCGTGATGCCCTCCGTGAGCACCGCGCTCGGCACATCCTCGACGTTCTGGAAAAACTTCTCGAACCACAGCTCCAGGTTCATCCCGTTCCACAGCACCAGATCGGCCTTCTGCGCCTTCACGATGTCCTTCGGCGTGGGGTCATAGCCGTGGATCTCCGCGCCGGGCTTGGTGATGGATTCCACGATGGCCGCATCCCCGGCCACCTCCCGGGCCATGTCCGCGATGATGGTGAAGCTCGTCACCACCCGCTTCTTGCCGGATTCCGCGGATTCCTTCTTCGCCCCCTTGCAGCCACACAGGGCCAAGAGGGCGACTAACAACAGGAACCACGATCTCACGGGCGTTAAACTGTACGAATTCATTTTCGATTCAACGTAGAATTTTAGAGGAGGCTAAATTTGAGATCAAAATTTGGTGCTCAGGCCGAGGAATGGGGTAAAATCCGTGGCCGCATCCGTCAGGCCGAGCCGCACGCCGCCGTCGATCTGCCAGGTGGGCGTCAGCGCCCAGGTCATCCCGGTGTTGAAATAGGCCTCCCAGTCCGCCCCGGATTCGGCGCTCAGAACGCTCACCATTTCGAAGAACACGGCGGTGCTTTCCGTGAGATCGTGGCTGGTCGTGGCGGAGGTCACGGCGGTGAAGTGATGTCCGCTGCCGTCCTCATCGGCCTCGATGTCGCCCTCGAACATCACCGCGCAGGACCAGCCCGCCGGTCCCTCAAAGGCGAAGGGAATGATCAGCCCGCCTTCGAACTCACCGTTCCCCAGGTCATCGTGCGCCGTCGGCAGCTTCAGGAAGGGCATGAGGGCGAGCGCGGTGGAGCCCTCGTCATTGCCCCACAGGTTCCGCTTCAGGCGGATCTCGATGTCGCCGAAGCCTTCGTCCCCGCCGCGCACGTGGGTGTAGAGGGGAAGCACCACCTGCAAGTCCGTCGCCGCATCCAAGCCCATCTTGGCGTTCAGCTCGCCCAGCGTCAGCTCCCGCTCGCGCCCGTCCTTCGCCCAAGCGGCAATCTCCATCTCGAACTGGAAGTGCCCGGCATCCACCGTGTAGGGGCTCTCGGTCGTGTCCGGGCGGTCGGTGCTCAGCGGGCGCAGTTCGGCGGCAGAGACGGAGGACAAGAAGGCGAATACCGAGAGAAGGCAGGAGGCGCGCGGTGGCAAAGGCATGCCGCGAATTAGCCAAGGCTAATTTTAATGTCCAATGCTAAATTCGAGGCCGATTGCTTGATGTCATGAGCGATCGTACAATGGGCTATGGGCGAACGACCTGTAGCTGAATACTATCCCGATACAGGCTTCGGAGTGAAGGACACTTCCCCGGAGGTCAACCGCATGATGTTCGAGCTGATCATGGCCAAGACGCCTGAGGAGCGTTTGGAAATGGGGTTCTCGATGCTTGGCACTGCCAAAGAACTGATCGCTGCCAGCCTACCCAAGGACATGAGCGAATCCGAACGCCGCCGCCGGATCTACGAGCGCCTGTATGGCGAAGCGCTTCCCAAGGGCTTTCCGCATTGAGGCCGGCTAAGGTTTGGCTGCCGCCTTGGCCAGGGAGACCCACGCCACCGAAAAGTTGGCAGGCTTGCCCGGCTCATGGCTCATGTGCCCGATCGCGATGATGCACGAATCGCCGGCTTGGATGCCGGCGAAAGGCTTCGAGCCCGGGTTCGCCTTAAGGGTAGCAGAGTCGAGAACATGACGCGTCTTCGACGGATCGAATTCCGCCGAATATTGCCGGTCGTTCCCGATGATGAGCTGAACGGAATTGCATTCCTTCTCACCGGATTTGGGGTCGAGTTTTGGCTGGTAGCTCCCGGTATCAAGGATCATGCCCCCTGATGGAGAGATGGGATAGGACGGGGGCTCGGTTCCATCTTTGCGTTCGGTCTGATGATGGGCCAAATCGACCGCGATGGTGGGGTAGTCCTTCATGGCCGAGACCTCCGGTGCCTTTTCGCCGTCCTTTTTCTGCTCCTTGCATCCTGTCAGGAGGACCACCGCTCCAAGCGCCACACAGAATACCTTCATTTTTCCAAGACTGTGATGATGGTTGCTGGGTGGCGCGCAGATCAGAAAGTCCCGTTCAACTTCCTTCCAATCCAGAACAGCGAGAGCAAGAACACTACCAGCGCCACGCTTGCCCAGTGCGACCATAGCGGCAGGCGGTTCTCGATCGGGCGTGGCTCGGGCAGGGACTCGATTTCCTTGATCAGGTCCGGCAGTTGCTCGGGGCCGATCATCCGGCCCTTGGCGATGCGGGCCATCTCCGCGAGCACTTCAGGGCGAGCCGGTTGGCCGGATTGTTCGAGCTCGATGCCCTGCGCCAGCAGCTTGGTCTCGACCGGCTTGGCCGCAGGATCATCGATGGAGGCGCGGAGCTGCCATTCGCCCGGCAGGCTGATCTTCATGCGGCCGGAGAAGGCCCCCCAGGCGGTGTTGTTCTTCTCCAGCGCGATGCGTTCCTTGGTGCCATCCGGGGCGACGGCATCCACATAGACGGTGCCTTCCTCCAACGGTGCGCCCGCGGCATTGAAGGCATTTGCATTGAAGGTGACGGTATCGCCCGGCACGGGCCGCTCCGGCGTGAAGTAGAGGCGCACGCGCTCGCCCGCGGCCATGTTCCGCTGGTAGGACATCCAGCGCGCCACCTGGCCCCAGAAGCGGTAGTGATACTTGTCCTCCACGCCGCGCCGCCAGCGCCATGCGGAGTCGATGCCCATGAAGAGCACCTTGCCGTTGCCTGCGGTCTTGGTGACGATCAGCGGGATCGGGCCGAAGCGTCCGCCGCGGTTCATGTGCACGGCCAGCACCTCGGTGCCGCCCTTCGACTTCACCACCGGCGCGTGCCAGTAGAAGCCCGGCAGCGATTCCCAGACCTGCGGGTTCGCGTCCTCAGAATCCGCGAGCATGGTCAGCAGCGAGCTGCGGCCCTCACCTGTTAGACGCATCGGGGAGGCCACTTCATCGGAGATCCCGTTCTTGTTCTCGGGATCCAGTACCACCGGCATCAGGTCCCACAGGCCGGTGTCTTGAAGCGTGAACTCATTGCCCTGCGCACCCGGCAGGAAGACGATGCCGCTTGCTTGGTTCTCCACCAGGCCCTTCAGCAGGTCGCACTGCTCCTTGGTGAGCTGGTCCGGTCCCACGCCCACATCGCCGATGAAGATCACATCGTACTTCGCGAGGTCCTCCGGCTTGGAAGGGAACTCCTGAATGTAGTCCGGCCCGTCGCCCTTGCCGAGCTGCGGGTGGAGCAGCAGGCAGGAAAGCTCCACGCCGGGATCGCGGGACAGCGCATTGCGAAGGTAGCGGTACTCCCAGCGCGGCAGGGTCTCGATCACCAGCACCTTGATCGACTCCGGCCGGCCGGAGAGCGTGAACTTCCGCGAGTTGTTCGCCTCGATCCGCTCGCCATCCGCCATCGGCACGGAGAGCTCCAGGGTGGCTGCACCTTCCTTCTCGATCCGCCAGAGGATCGACTCATAGGACGGCTGGCCCGGCGGCAGGGTGACCTCCTTGGTCTTCTCGCGCCCGGTCTCATCCTTCAGGCGGACGATCGTCTTCACCTCACGGTCCAGCGAGGAGCGGATGGTGAAGGGGATCTGCACATTCTCGCCCACGATGCCGTAGGCGGGCGCGGTGACGGAAAGCAGGTCCAGGTCCGGCAGGCGGTTCTTGCTGCCCACGGGAATCGTGAACAGCGGCACGCCGCGCTGCAGCAGCTTCTGCGCGGCCACCACCGGCGGCTGGCCCAGGTTGTAGTCGCCGTCGGAGATCATCACCACGGCGCGCAGGTTGGTCTCGTTCTCTAACAGGTCCTCGATCGGCGCGCAGAGATCGGTGCCGGCCATGGGCAGCTCGGCGGGATTTTCCGGCGGCGCAGCGAAGGCGCGGTCCACCACCTCATTCTTGTCGCCATTCTCCAGCGGGCCCCACAGCGGGCTATCGAGCGCGGAGCGAGTCCAGTCCTTGCGCGAGACCACTGCGCGGGTCGGCGAGAACATCTGCGGCATCTCGGCATCGATGGTCTCCATCGACTTCGAGGCATCCCACAGGATCGCGATCCGCGGCTTGCTGTGCGGATGCAGGACGGTGAGCCACTCCGGCTTCCACAGCAGGAGTACGACGAGCAGCGTACATAGGAAGCGCAGGCTTTCCAGGATCGCGGTGCGCCGCGGGTGCGGGCTGCGCTTCCAAGAGAGCACGCAGATCACGCCAACGATCACCAGTGCCGCGATCCCGATGGTCAGGGTGACCGGGGTGGTCGTGAATTGCAGGTTATGGATGGAGAAGGACAAGGCGGTGGGTGAATCGAAAGATCGCTCAAACTTGGGAAGGGCGGCCTGGCAGCGGCGCGGCGGCAGCAGCAGCGGGGGATCTCTTGGGCAGGCAGAGCAGCGCCTCGGAGATCATGAAGAATAGCATGGCGACCAGGAAGCCGCGCCAGATATCGCTGAAGGCCTTGGAGTCCGCGCTGGTCACGCTCTTGTCCTCGAACAGCAGGAAGCCGGTGTTGTGCAGGGTGGCGTTCAAGGCCTCGCGGCTGAGGATTTCCGGATCGTCTTCCTCCGCCGGCCGGTTCAGTGCCAGGGTGCGCTCGCCGAAGCGGTGGATGCCGGCCTCGTAGGCTTCATTCGAGGGCACCGGCGCGCCGTAGTCATCCAGGCGCGTGCGGCCTTCGCCGGGTCGCGGCAGGGCGGCGCGGCTGCCGATGTCCGCCAGGTAACCGGCATCGAAGCGCTCCGCTCCCTGGCTGACCGCGCGCTGGCATACGGGCAGCAGCACGTCGGCATCGCCCAGGTTCGACCAGGTGTAGTCCGGCAGCGAGCCGACGAACCAAGCCGTGCCGCGGTCCACCACGCGCCGGGTGATGAAGGTTTTGCCATCGTCCCAGCGGGCCAGAGCGGTGGCCTCGCCCTCGGGCAGGCGTCGCTTGAAAGCCTTCAGGCGCTCCGCCGGGATGGCCGTGCCGTCCAGGCCATCGCGTAGCAGGCCGTCGTCATGGTCCCAGGAATCGAGAATGAAGAACTTGTCCGCTGCCGAGGTCTGCAGGGCCGACCAGCTCAGGCCCAGGAAGGCAGCGGTGCTTTCTCCTTGCGGCGCGAAGAACACGGCCTCCCCGCCATCAATCAGGAAGCGGTTCAAGTCCTCCGCCATCTGGCCGGTAGGCAGGGGTGCTGCCCAGAAGATCGTGGCCACCCCATCCGTGTTCAGCCGCGGAAGCTGTGCCGGGTCGAGGCGCTCGATCGATTGGCCGCCATGCCCGGCAGGTGCCGCAGCGATGGCCAGGTAGTTGGCCGCTTCCCCGGGCGGGGCGATCAGCAGGCTCTTCACCGCGCGCGCCGGGCCGTAGGCGAAAAAGGCGGCATTGTCGCGCAAGTTGCCATCGCCGGGGATCGAGAGCCAGCCGTAGCCGGACTCCTCCTGCGGTGGCACGGGCAGCACTTTGCGGAAGCGGAAGTTCTGACCCGCCAGGGTCACGTTCGTCGTGCTGCGCACGCCATTGAGCGTGGCCGTGAGCGGAACGTTCAGCGGCGCGGCGGCGTCGTCACTGCGGGAGATCTCAATGTCCAGGATGAGCTGGGCACCCGCGCGATGGGAGGACAGCAGGCGGATCGATTGGTTCGGCGAGGGCTCGCCGCCGAGCGAGAGAACCCGCATCTTGGGCGGCTGCGGCAGGGAAGCCAGCGCGGCCCGCACCGAGGTCCAGCGGTCATTGTCCGGCTTCCAGTTCGACTTCTGCAAATCGGAAGCGATCCACAGCTCGGAGCGACCGGGCGTCTCCATCAGGAACTCAGCCGCGCGTTCCGCGAGTGCGGGCAGGTCTGCCGTGGTATCGGTCGGCGCGGTGGAAGAAATGCGGTCGAGCACGTCCGGGCTCGGCACCTCCTGTGGCTGGCCCGAAGCGCTATCGATCAGCACGAGACGCGTTCCCGCGAGATCGCCCAAGGCTGCCTTGATCCGCTGCAGCGCAAGGTCCCGGCGCGGCACCGTGCCGCTCTTCGGCGTGGCCTCCATGCTGGCCGAGCGATCGAGAATGAGCACCACCAGGTCCGGCTTCCCGCCGCCCCAGCCGAGCATCCCGCTGACCAAGGGCCGCGCTGCCGCGGTAACCAAGGTCGCGATTCCCAGTGTGCGGCAAGTGAGGATCAGGATGTGCCGCAGCTTCTTCTTCCCCCGCGATTCCCGCGTAGCCTTCAGCAGGAACTGCATCGCCGCCCACATCACCGTCTTGTGGCGGCGGCGATTCAGAAGGTGGATGATGATGGGGATGCTCGCGGCGAAGAGGCCCCAGAGCATGGACTGTTGAAGGAAGGTCACGTGGGGTGGTGCAAATTACTAATTACTAAGCACTAATTTTCAAACCAGAGTGTGTTTGGGAGAGGATTGCTGGCTCGGGATCACGGTTTGGTTTTTCGGTGGATCGAGGCGAGGATACGGACCAGTTCCTCCGCTTCGCGATAGAGGGAGCGTAGCGGTTCGCGGGCTTTGTCCGTGCTTGTCGTGGCACCGAGGAGCCTGAGCCAGAGTCGGGACTCGACGGCTTCCTTCTTCGACACTCCGATCCGATAGATGAAGTCCGGTCGCGAAGCTGCATTGTTGGCCTCGACGTAGTTGGCTGCGACCGAGCCGGACGAACGCAAAAGCTGCCTAACGTCGGTCCATTGAGCGCGAGTCCACCGATGGGCCGAAACGACCTCCCGGATCCGCAGCGCAAACTGGAAGGTTCGCTCCTCCAGATCGAATGTCCGCTCACCCTCCTCCTCGTTCTTCTCCACACTTCGGTTTAAAAATTAGTGCTTAGTAATTAGTAATTGGAACCACTAGCTGTGCCCCTTCTTCGGAAGACGCGCCGTCAGAAAGTCTCTCAAGAGTGGCTCCAAAGGAGTGTTCGTCGGCACCAACTGATAGTCAGCGGCAGCATCGTGGCACTTTGCTTTTACAGTGGTGAGAAACTCCCGCAGCGCCGTGTGATATTCGTCCGCGATCAGGTTCGGTTCTACGACGAGTGCCGTACCATCCTCCATGTCCACGAAGCGGTGCGGGCGATCGAATTCAAAGCCGAGCTCCTGCGGGTCCATCAGGTGGAAGACGCAGATGTCGTGCTTCCGGTAGCGCAGGTGCTGCAGCGCATCCGAGAATGCCTGGGTGTCGGTGAAAAGGTCGGAGAGGATCACCACGAAGGCGCGCTGGCTGATCTTCTCCGCGATGGTGTGTAGTGCTCCGACTAGGCCGGTATCGCCGGAAGGCTCCAGCTTCCCCAAGGTATCGAAGATATACTGCAAGTGCGCGGGCCGCCGACTGGGAGGGACTTCCAAGTGCAGCTTGTCAGTGCAGACCGAAAGACCCGCCGCATCCCCTTGGTTCACTAACAGATAAGCCAGCGAGGCCGCGATGCGATTGGCGTAAGCGATCTTCGCTTCGCCCTGCGGACTATGGAACTTCATCGAGCCCGAGGCATCGACCACGAAGTAGGCCCGGAGGTTGGTGTCGGCTTCGAATTCTTTGATGTAGAAACGATCCGAACGCGCGAAGGCTTTCCAGTCCAATCGCCGTGTGTCATCGCCCGGCACATACTTCCGGTACTCTGCGAATTCGACCGACGAGCCGCGGTGCGGCGAGCGGTGCTTGCCCGCCACGTTGCCGAGCATCGGCACGCGGGTCTCCAGCGGGATGGCTCCCAGCCGGGCTAACAGGCCGCTATCGAGAAACTCATACTTCATGGTGAGTCGGCTTCCGGATGGATTCGGAGGCGAGCAAGATGTCTTTGAAGTCGGGGCTCGTGAGGGCGGATGTCGTGCATCTTCCGGTATCCGACCACGAGCTGCCAAGCTGCGTCATTTATTTCATCCGTGGAAAGCTCCTGCCATTCGCTGAGCTGAGCTATTCGCATCTCCTCGTGGGATTCGAACTTTCGGATGACCTTCGCGATCGCCATACTTGAAGGGCTAGTCTTCGCGCATTTCCGCGATCAAACGTTCCACGACCTTCTTCGAAGTCATCCCCTGCGACTCCGCCGCGAAGTTCGTGATCACCCGGTGGCCGAGCACGGGGATGGCCACTTGCTCCAAGTCCTCGATGCTCGCCATGTAGCCGCCGCGCAGGGCGGCCCGGGACTTCGCGCCGAGAATCAGGTACTGCACCGCACGCGGACCTGCGCCCCAGGCGACGTAATCCTTGATCCAAGCCGGGGCCTCCGGGGTGCCGGGGCGGGTCTTGCGGACGATCGAAACGGCGTAGTCGTAGATGTGCTCCGGCACGGGCACGCGGCGGACCAGTTGCTGGTAGGCCATCACCGCGTGGCCATCCAAGAGGTGATTCAGGATCGAGCGGGCGGTGCCGGTGGTCTCCCGGGCGATGCGCTTTTCCTCCGCGGCACTCGGGTAGTCCACCTCGATCAGGAACATGAAGCGGTCCAGCTGGGCCTCCGGCAGCGGGTAGGTGCCTTCTTGCTCCACCGGGTTCTGCGTGGCCAGCACGAAGAAGGGCGGCTGCAGGTCATAGCTGCGGCCCAGCACGGTGACCTTCAGCTCCTGCATGGCCTCCAGCATCGCAGACTGGGTCTTGGCCGGGGCGCGGTTGATTTCGTCCGCCAGCACGATGTTCGCGAAGACCGGGCCGCGCACGAATTCAAACTCGCGCCGCCCGCCAACGCCGGACTCCTGGATGATGTCCGTGCCGGTGATGTCCGCCGGCATCAGGTCCGGGGTGAACTGGATGCGGTTGAAAGTCAGGTCGAAGGTGCGGGCCACGGAGGACACCAGCAGGGTCTTGGCCAGGCCGGGCACGCCCATCAGCAGGGCATGGCCACGGGCGAAGAGGCAGATGGCAAGTTGCTCGATGACCTTTTCTTGGCCGATGATCGCCTTGCCGAGTTCCGCTTTGAGAGCCGCGTAGGTTTTCCCCAGTTTGTCGATCGCCGCCACGTCATCGGGCGGGAGTTCGTGGTCCGTGTGGGACGGCGCTGCAGAGGGTTCCGGGGTGGAAGGGGAGACAGGAGGAGGGTCCGTGTGGGTGGGCGCGGAGGAGATGGTTTCTTCCATGAATCAGAGCGGTTTGCGGAATTTCAACGAAGCTAGAAGGATGCCCGGTTTTGTCGAGGCGTATGGTATAATGTATGAAGGGAATGCGGCTTGCGCGGGGCAGGGGAGCAGTCAGTCTGCCAGCATCATGCGCAAGCTCCTCATGCTCTCCGCGATTCTGGCCGGCACCGCCATGGCGGACCCGGGTAAGGAAGTCTCCATCTTCAACGGCAAGGACCTCTCCGGCTGGAAGAGCGCCACCGGCGGTGCGCCTGGCGCGGGCTGGAAGGTCGAGGAAGGCGGGGTGCTCCACCGGGCAGAGAAGGGCGGCGATCTCATTTCCGACAAGGAATACGCGGACTTCGAGCTGGAATTTGACTGGAAGATCTCAAAAGCCGGAAACAGCGGGGTGAAATACCGCGTGCGCAAAACCGCCGGCGGCTGGATTGGCGCCGAATATCAGGTGCTGGACGATGCCGGCCACCCGAATGGCAAGGTGCCGGACACCACCGCCGCCTCCCTCTATGAGGTCGTCCCTGCCGCGAAGGACAAGGATCTCAAGCCCGTGGGCGAGTGGAACCACTCCAAGGTGGTCGCCAAGGGCAACGTCCTGGAGCACTACCTGAACGGCAAGCTGACCGTGAAGATCGACACCACCAGCAAGGAGTGGGCGGAGATGAAGAAGGACAGCAAGTTCGCCAAGGTCGAGGGTTTCGCCGAGGCGGGTCCGGGGCACATCCTGCTCCAGGACCACGACGCCGAAGTCTGGTTCAAGGACATCAAGATCCACGAACTGTGATCCGGCAGGTGATTGGTTTGGCTCTCTTGCCTTTCAAGTTCAGCGAATTTTCGCGTTTTCCCGGGGTGGGGAATCTCACTCACCCCGGCCTTGGCGGCGTCCATCTGCGGGCGATCTGCCGCCTCTCCCAAGATAGTCCCGGAAAATTTCGGTTTTCCACTTGCCAGAGGGGGGGCGTCTGCTAAACAGCCCGCCCGCTTCGGAAGCGGGGACGTTCTGGCGTCCCTTTATCCCGGGCAGGCTCTCCGCTTACCACAGCATCACATGGCACGTATTTTCGGTATCGAAATTCCCAACGAGAAGCGCATTGAAGCGTCGTTGCAGTACATGTACGGCGTCGGCATCACCACCGCCTCCCGTATCCTCGAGCAAGCCGGCATCGACCCGGACATCCGCACCGGTCAGCTGACCGAGGACCAGCTCGTGAAGATCGCCACCGTGATCCAGAGCCAGGGCATCGTGATCGAAGGCGACCTGCGCCGCGAGAAGCAAGCCCAGCTCAAGCGCCTGACCTCCATCAACTGCTACCGCGGCATCCGCCACAAGCGTGGTCTGCCCGTCCGTGGCAAGCGCACCCGCACCAACGCCCGCACCCGCAAGGGCAAGCGCCGCACCGTCGGCGTGAAGAAGTAATCCGCGTGCGCTGAACCCTGAACCTTTTTCCCGAAATGGCTGACGAAGAAACCACAACACCGGCACCGGAAGCCGCCGCGGCTCCTGCTGCCGCTGCGACCCCGGCTGCCCCCGCTCCCGCCGCGCCTGCTGCCCCCGCTGAGGAGGCTGTTGCTCCCAAGAAGGACGACAAGAAGCGCGACATTTTCGCCGAGATCGCCGGCGCCGAGGAAACCCAGATCAAGGTTCACAAGGCCAAGGGTTCCAAGAACATCTCCCGCGGCATCGTCCACGTGACGGCCACCTTCAACAACACCATCGTCAGCGTGACGGACTCCAGCGGTAACACGCTCGGCTGGTCCAGCGCCGGCAAGATGGGCTTCAAGGGCTCCCGCAAGAGCACCGCCTACGCCGCGCAGGTCGTGTCGCAAGACGCGTGCCGCCAGGCGATGGGCCACGGCCTGAAGGAAGCGGAAGTCCGCGTGAAGGGTCCGGGTTCCGGCCGCGAGTCCGCCGTTCGTGCCGTGCAGGCGCTCGGCATCGAGCTGCTGGCGATCAAGGACGTCACCCCGATCCCGCACAACGGTTGCCGTCCGAAGAAGGCGCGCCGCGTGTAATCCAGCCGACCTGCTAATTTTCCAAGATCATGGCTCGCTATACCGGTCCTACCACCAAGATCAGCCGCCGCTTCGGCGTGGCTCTCTTCGGTTCCTCGAAGTCGCTTGAGCGCCGCAATTTCCCGCCGGGCCAGCATGGCCTGCGCGCCGGCCGCAAGAAGAAGAGCGATTACTCCGTCGCCCTTGGCGAAAAGCAGAAGCTCCGCTTCCAATACGGCGTCCTCGAAAAGCAATTCCGCGGCTACTACGAAGAAGCTGCCCGCCGCCGCGGTGTGACCGGCGAGATCCTGCTCCAGCTTCTGGAACTGCGTCTCGACAACGTCTGCTATCGCCTCGGTTTCGCGAACAGCCGCCAGGCTGCCCGCCAGCTCGTCAACCACGGCCACGTGCTCGTGAATGGCAAGCGCGTGGACATCGCTTCCTACCAGGTGAAGCCGGGTGACAAGGTGAAGATCGGTGGCAAGCCCTCTTCCCAGCAGCTCGCCCTGCGCATGATGGACATCACCCAATCCTCGCCGCTGGCCGATTGGCTCACCCTTGAGAAGGAAGCTCTCGAAGGCACTATCTCCCGCATCCCCGACAAGGCCGACATCAACCCGCTCGTCAACGAGCAGCTGATCGTCGAACTTTACTCGCGCTAATCGGGCGAGGGATCACCGAACGATTTCAGAGAGGCCCGGAGGAAACTCCGGGCCTTTTTGTTTGCCGGGGGAACGGCGAAAGATTGGCCGGGATAGGAGTCCTTGTCTCAACGCAAGAGCGCCACAAATCCCGCCTGTTCGAAATGATGATCGGCGGTTAGGGCTTCCCTGATGCCCTCGTCCCTCATCACGACGAAGGAAATGCGGTCGGTGGGTGACCTCTCCTTGTCGGGACGACTTGCGTAAAGATCGAAGCCACTTGCGAATTGTTCTTCGGTGACCGGAAGGACTCGCACAAAGGGGCTTTCCTCGGCGCGCCTGATTAAAGGCGGTGGCGATGCTTCGGAGCGATGGCAGCGCGAAGCCATTGGCAATCTCCGCGAGAATCCAGCGGGTGGTTACGATCTCGCCCTTCCATCCGCGGGAGAACTCAATCGCTCGCGTGTGGTCCTGATCCTTGGGGTTCAAGAGCGCGAGGAAGTAATGGGTATCTCCCAAAGCGCGCTTCATGAGGCAGAGCGCTTCGGGCTGCCGTGAATGTAGTGATCGTGCTGCGCCGCAAAGTCCGCGGGCAGGCCCTCAGCCTTGCCGACGAGGTCCTGGATCGAATCGAAGAACGAACCGTCGCTGGAGGCCGGATCGGCATCGTCTTTTAAGACGATCACCACCTCCGTTCCGTCTGCGACCGGAACGGGGAGTTCGACCCTGTTGTTGTGGACGACCGCAGTGATATTCATCGCGAGGCAAGAATAGCCTGCCAAGGCAGCGCATTCAAGCCGGACTGAAATGACGGGACTAGCTCCTCACTTCAGTTCCCCTGCGGTCCACGGCTTGCCGGTGCGCTCCTTGGTGGCTTCGCGTTGCTTCTTCACCTGGTCCGGCGTCACGGCGGTGGCCTTGTTGCCCCACTCGTTGCGCACGTAGGTGATCACGTCGGCGAGCTTGTCGTCGGTGAAGAGCGGGTTGATTCCCAGCGCGGGCATTTCCGCCGCGGTGGTGTAGGTCTGACCAGCCACGCTGACCGGGCCGGTCAGGCCGTGAAGGAGGATCTTGATCGTGGTTTCCGGCTTGCCGGTGACCCACTCCGAGCCGGCCAGCGGCGGCCCGAGCATCGGCTGCCCGCCGCCATCCGGAGCGTGACAGGAGAAGCAGGCGGCCTCGCCACCGTAGAGTACCTTGCCGCGCTCGAAGGATGCCAGCTCTTCGCCCTTCAAGGAAGGGCCCGCCGGCGTGGCTGGGCCACCCTTCTCGCCCTGTGTCAGCCAGTCCGTGAAGTTCTTGTCCTTCACGCTGGTCACCTTGGCGAACTGCGCTTCGTGACCGTGCAGGCCGGAGATCGCCGCCTCGCGGATGAAGCGGGCCTTCGCCTCATCCTTCAGCAAGGCATCCAAGGCTGTTAGGGACTTCTCCGTGCCCACGGAGCCGAGCACCCGGGCGAGGAAGGGAGCACCCTCCACAGCGGCCGGCTTCAGGGAAACCAGCACCGGCTCCAGCTTGGAAAGTTCAGACGCATCCAGCCGTGTGCAGGCCCACAGTGCGGAGGACTGCACCTTCGCATCCTTGTCCTTCAATGCAGCCGTCAGGTGCTCCGCCTTGAGCGCGCCCATGCCTTCCAGAGTCCAGATCGCATGGACCCGCGACACCGCATCGCCACCCGCCACCAGCTTCACCAGCAGGGGAATCGTCGCCGGGTCCTTCTTCTCCACCAGCACGCGCTGCGCGGTCTCGCGGTGCCAGGCATTCGGATGCGTGAGCATCTTCACCAAGTCCAGGCCCTGGAGTGCGGCGATGTCGGTCTTTGGCTCCAGCTTGCCGGAAGTACTACGGATACGGTAGATGCGGCCGTTCCCCAGCGCCGGCTTGTCCAGCCCGCGGGACAGATGCTGATCCCGCAGGTAGGAGGTCTGGAAGGTCTTGTGCTGGATGATGCCGTGGTAGATGTCCACGATGTAGAGCGAGCCATCCGGCGCATTGTAGGCATTCACCGGGCGGAAGCGCTCATCGGTGGAGGCTAGGAATTCCTTCTCGCCCGTGGGATTGGTGCCGGAGAGCTTGCCGTCCTTCTCGCTGATCTTGATCGCCTTCACCAGCGCCACGCAGGACTCCGTGACGAAGCCGGTGCCATACCAGTCCTTCGGGAAGTTCGTGCCGCGATAGACCGTGAAGCCCGCGGCCGCGGTGCAATTGATCAGCTTGTAGGTCTTGGGGTCCAGGGTCTGCTCATTGTAGCCGTTCGCCTTCGAGAGGTAGCCGCGGTTCACACCCGGCGTCACGCGGATCGGCCAGACGCGGTTGCTGCCCAGCAGCGGGGTGTCGTCATACTTCATCTTCACCGCCACGTTGCCCTGCAGCAGGTTCGGCGCGAGGCTTTCGCCGAAGAGGAAGGCGGAGTTGTTGTTGCTGTAGATGCGGCCCCAGTTGTCCCGCGCCACGCCCCACTGGCCGCGGAAGGCGGTGGGCTCGATCTCCCACTTCTCACCCTCGCGGCGGATCCGCTTGTCGGACTTCGCGAGGTAGAGATAGTTGTCCAGGTTCGGCATCAGGCCGTTCGGCTTGTGCTCCACATTGCCACCGCTGGCGAACTTCGCATCGATCACCTTGATCTCACCGGAGGGCTTCAGGCCGTCGCGCTTCTGCCAGCACAGGCGCTCCTGGTCGATGAAGAGGACGCCATCGCCATACACGCAGATCGCGCGCGGCAGCATGATCTTGTCCATGAAGACGGTGTTCTTATCCACCTTGCCATCGCCATCCGTATCCTCCAGCACGCTGATCCGGCCCTGCGGGACGCTCTCGCCCTTGCCATCGATGTCAGGCATGTAGCCGCGCATCTCACAGACCCACATCCGCCCCGCGGGGTCGAAGTCCAGGCAGACCGGCTTCTCCACGAAGGGCTCCGTGGCCACCGGCTCGATCACGAAACCCGGGGCGATCTGGAAAGTCTTCATCTCCTCCGCGGGCGTCAGCACCGGGGAAGGGGGGATCTTGTCCAGCGGGACCACCGGGCTCATGTTCTCGTGGTCCTTCTTGTCGCCCTGCTGGGCGGCGAGGGGCAGCGAACAACAAAGGAAAGAGGCGAGGGTGTGACGCAGGCGCATGGGTTTTCCGGATACGATAGGCTCGCCGGCGATCTTCGACAACGGAGGGGAAAAGTCAAAATTTGTATGACAGAAATAGAGGCATGCGAATCCGGCCCTTTCCCGGGATTGCCCGATTGCGGGGCGCGTGCCTAGGCTGCGGGCGATGCAGCAACCCGATTCACTGGCAGGAGCGCTGGAGCGTGCCCGGCGCGAAAGGGCTGAGGTCCTGCCCGGCGACTTTGCGGCGGGCGTGATGGACCGGATTCAGGCGGCGGAGGCATTCCGGCGCAGGAGTCTCTTCGTTCCCGCGCTGGCCATGGCGGCGGCCATCGTCTTCACCGCGGGTGTGGTGAGCTTCTACGCGGGTGGCGGCCATGAAGGCAGTGCACCGCCACGGCTCGGGATCTTCGGCAGTCCGGGTTCGCATTCACCCTTAGCGGCCGCACCATGAGCACCGCCACGGGTCGCATTTTCCAAGCCGTGGCCGTCATTGGACTGGCCGCGCTCACGGCGCTGCTGGTGTCGCAATGGACGAAGCGCGGAGGCAAGCCTGCGGCAAGCCAAGAGGACGACTTCCACCGCTGGATGCACGAACAGCTTGCGATCACCCCTGCCCAGCACGAGGCCCTGGCACCGGTGGAGAAGGCCTTCGAGGAAGAACGCGCCCGCCTACGCGCAGAGATCGTCAGCGCCGGACGTGAGTTGGCCGATGCGGTTCGCAAGGGCAAGTCCGGCTCTCCCGAAATCGATGCCGTGTTGACCCGTCTCAACGCAGCCCAAGCCAAGCTCCAGCGAGCGACCTTGGACCATTTCTTTGCGATGAAGGATCAGCTCGATCCGGCCCAAGCCGAAAAGCTTTTGCAATGGACCCATGACAGCATCCTCCATCAGTGACGCCGCGGCTCTCGCCGGATTGGCTGCGCCGCCCGTGATCGAGTTGGCGGAGCTCGCCATGATCCATGCCGCGCAGGGCGGCTGTGGGGATGCCTTCCGCAGGATCGTGGAAAGCCATCAGGAGCGGGTCTATCACTTCTGCTTCCAGTATCTCCGGGATTCCGGTGATGCGCGGGAGGCCTGCCAGGATACCTTTATCCGCGCGCACCGGGCGCTCCCTAGTTTCAAGCCGCAGGCCAAGCTTGGAACTTGGCTCTTTCAGATCGCGCTGAATCTTTGCCGGGACCGCGTGCGCGCCCGAAAGAACCGCCGCTTTATGGGAGCCTTGGATCGTCAAGCCCTCGATCTGCCTTGCCGCCAAGCCACACCGGAGCAAGCGGCGATCCGCCATGCGGACCTCGCCAAGTTGGATCGCGGGCTGGCTGCACTGCCTGAGAAGTTGAAAGAGATCCTGATTCTTTCGTGCTTGGAGGACCTGAGTCACGCTGAGTGTGCGGTGATCCTCAAGTGCTCAGAGCGCGCGGTGGAAGGCCGCCTCTACCGGGCCCGCGAGCGTCTCGCCGCGTGGTGGGAGCGCGAGTCTTGAAAAAAGCGCGTGGGATTTTCTGCGGGGTCTCGTTCCAGAGACGTGACTTTCCATTTTGCCTCTCGTTCGGCACTTCTCGCCCTCGCTCTCCTGACCGCTTCCGCCTCCGCACAGGATGTGCTGGAACCCATGGTCGTCACCGGCAAGGCGGAGAATCTGCTGGGTGAGGCGGATACCGCCTCGAAGGGGCATGCGTCCCGCAAGGAATTGTTAGATCGGCCTTGGCTGCGCCGCGGCGAGCTGCTGGAGACCGTGCCCGGCCTGATCGTCACCCAGCATTCCGGGGACGGGAAGGCGAACCAGTACTTCGTCCGCGGCTACAACCTCGACCACGGCACGGACTTCGGCACCTTCGTGGATGGCATGCCGGCGAACTACCGCTCCCATGCCCACGGCCAGGGCTATACGGATCTCAACTTCATCATCCCGGAGTTCGTCCAGCGGCTCGACTACCAGAAGGGCCCCTTCGCCGCGAACCGTGGTGATCTCTCCACCGCGGGCTCAGCGGAGTTCACGCTGGTGGATGAGTTGCCACGCGGCTTTGCCGGGATCACCATGGGCGAGGACCAGTACTGGCGTGGTGTCTTCGGGGACTCCGTGAAGGCTTGGGGCGGCACGCTGACCTACGGCGGTGAAGCAAGCTGGTATGAAGGCCCCTGGGTGATGCCGGAAGATGTCCACCGCTTTAATGGCTTGCTGCGCTGGCACCGCGGGGATGAGGACAACTACTTCAATGTCACCTTGATGGGTTCGCAGGGCAAGTGGCGTGCCACCGACCAGATCCCCGAACGTGCCGTCGACTCCGGGCTGATCGACCGCTTCGGCTTCATCGATCCGAGCACCGGCGGCCAATCGCAGCGTTACTCGATCTCGACCACCTTCGGGCGGCGGGAAGGGGATGTGGTGATGCGCGGCAAGGCCTACGCCGGCTACTACGACTTGGATCTCTTCTCGAACTTCACCTACTTCCTGGATGATCCGGTGAATGGCGACCAGTTCCGCCAGAGCGATGCGCGCATCTTCGCCGGAGCGGACCTCGCGGTGGACTTCGAGAACCGCCGTCTCTTCGGCGCGGAGACTACCTACACGGCGGGTTTCCAGACCCACAACGACTGGATCAGCAACTTGGGCCTGGCCCGCACCAAGTTCCGCAATGACGTGAACAAAGTGCGCGAGGACGATGTCTTCACTGGCAGCTACTCGCTCTATCTCCAAGCGAATACCAAGTGGAACGATTGGTTCCGCACCGAGGCCGCGCTGCGCGGTGATCTCTTCGCCTTCGATGTGGACAGCGATCTGCCCGCGAACAGCGGCAGCGATGTGGCTGCCATGGTGGTGCCCAAGCTGAACCTGATCTTCGGCCCCTGGCAGAACAATGAGTTCTACGTGAACCTGGGCGGCGGTTTCCACAGCAACGACGCCCGCGGCGTGACCCTCAAGATCGACCCGAACACGGGTGCACCGGCCGCAGCGGTGGATCCGCTGGTCCGCACTTGGGGTACGGAGCTCGGCATGCGCAGCCAGTGGTCCGATTGCCTGACCACCACGGTGGCGCTATGGGCGCTCTTCAATGATTCCGAGCTGATCTACGTGGGCGATGCCGGCAACGTGGAGGCCGGCCCCTCCACCACCCGCTACGGTATCGAGTTCGCCGGCTATTACCGCCCGAACGATTGGTTCACCTTCGATGGGGAGGTGTCACTGGCGCAAGGTCGCTACAATGACAGCTTGAGCGCCGGGGGGCCTTGGATTGAGAACCAGGTGCCGGTGGTCGTCTCCTCCGGCTTCACGATCGGCAAAGAGCTCGGCTTCTTCGGTGCTCTGCGCGCCCGCTACTTCTCGGAGCGCCCCCTGACCGCGAACAAGGGCGTGCAGAGCGGCGATTCCTTCCAGGTGAATGCCCGCGCTGGCTACCGCTGGGAAAACTGCGAAGTCGCGCTCGATTGCCTGAACCTGCTGGACCGCGCGGACAACGACATTGAGTACTACTACACCTCGCGCCTGCCCGGGGAGCCCGCCGGAGGTGTGGATGACGTCCACTTCCACCCTGCCGAGCCGCGCACGCTGCGGGCCAGCGTGACTTGGTACTGGTGATCGTTTTTCAAAGGGCGGGAGCTGCCTTTGAACCCTAGTTTTTGCTGATATTCAATGGCTTTTGGCAACCTCGTATAACCCTTGAGTTCCTCCCCGGGAGGTGCTTGATTCGCCCCGCGATGAAACCCGTTTTGTGCCTCGTGCCCCTTGCGGTTCTGTTCACGGCTTGTGACAGCAATGATGAAAAGGAAAGCGCTGCGGGAAACCCGCCAAAGGCAATCGTAGTGGAGGAGAAGACGGCCGCAGTTCCTGAAGAGGACGCAGCACCCGCACCGCGGGCCATCTTGATCTCGGAGCCGGATGAGCAAGACATCGCGGAAGTCTCCGCGCCACGTGCCATCCTCGTTTCCGAAGTGGAGGAAGAGCCGGTCATGCTGGGCAAGCCGACGCTAGACCGCGTGATGGAAGGTTCCGGAGAGAAGATCGAAGAGTCCGCGAAGGGCGCCGAGCGAGATTGAGCCGGGCTGGCTTCACGGTAAATTCACGGTCAAACGGTGATTGAAGTTTGAGGCTCTCCCGGCGGGAAGCTATGGCTCGCTGCTATGAGAGCCAGTCCACTTTGGATCCGCGTGTTGGCCCCTTGCCTGGCCCTGAGCTTGGGCGGCGGGTATGTGTGGATGCGTCACAAGCGGGCCGAAGCCGCGGAGATCGCGGCCAAGGCTGCAGAGGCCGAGGCGGCGAAGCCATCGCGGCGGACCCTCTTGCCCGGATCGAAGGCACCGGTAGGATTGATGGATCGGGAGTTGGTCGATGAAGGCGGCAAGATTTTGCCGGGCTCGAAGATTGGCGAGGTGATCCGCCTCCGGGTGGAGGAAACGCCAGCGGAGGCCAAGCCACCGGAGACCCCAAATGCGGACGAGTCGCTCCTGCCGCCATTCCCGGCAGACGCTCCCCAGGAGCCGGAGCCGGAAGCGGAGAGGGTGAGAATACTTCCCGGTTCGAAGAGCGCCGGGATCATCGACCCGGAAGACTTCAGACAGGGGAAAGGAAAGCAGGCCCAGGGCAATGGCGCGATCAACCGCAACAACATCGACGAGGTGCTGAACAATCCCCAGCGGCTCAAGCCGCCTGCGCAGAAAGATGAGCCGGCAGCTCCACAACAGCAGCAGCAACCCGCGAAGCCGGCCAAGCCATGAACCTGCTTCTCACGCTAGTCTCCACGGGGGCGAGCTTCCTCTTCCTCTGCGTGGTCTTCCGGCCCTTGGAAATGGCCTTCCCCGCCAAGCCGGGACAGCGCTTCTTCCGTCCCGAGTGGTGGACGGATCTGCTCTTCTTCCTCGGCCAGTATCTGCTCTGGACTGGCCTGGTGGTTAGCCTGCTGGTCTTCGGCGGCAAGTGGCTGGGTGGCGTGATGCCGCATGAGTTCCGCGCCGCTGTGGCGGGGCAGCCATGGTGGTTGCAAGCGGTGGAGGTGATCGTGCTGAGTGATTTCTGCGTCTATTGGGGGCACCGCCTGCAGCACCGCATTCCTTTCCTGTGGCGCTTCCATTCGATCCATCACAGCGCCGAGCATCTGGATTGGCTGGCGGCCCACCGCGAGCATCCGCTCGATACCGTCTACACGATGGGCTTGATCAATATCCCGGCCTTCATCCTCGGCTTCCCGCTGGAGACCCTGGGCGGCTTGATCGCGTTCCGCGGGATCTGGGCGATCTACATCCACTCGAATGTCCGCCTGCCGATCGGGCCGCTGCGCTGGTTCATCGGCGCGCCGGAGCTGCATCACTGGCACCACGACCGCGCGCGGGATGCGGGCAACTATGCGAACATCTCGCCGCTGATGGACATCATCTTCGGCACCTACCGCTGCCCGGATCATGAGCCGGAGTCCTTCGGTATCCATGAGAAGATCCCGCGCAGTTACCTCGGGCAGATGCTGCATCCGTTCAAGCGCAGGAAGCGGACGAAGAAGAAAGCGAAGCTGATGGCGCAGGAGGAGCTCATCACGCCCCCTGCGGATGCTCCGGAGTTCGCGGCAACCGAATCGCGAAGCTGAAGCTCGGGTTGCTTCACTTCACGCGTTTCAAGGTGAAGCTGTGCTCGCCCTTCGACTTGCCGCCCGCGTAGAGCGTCCACTGGTGTTCCAGTGTGTCCGCATCAACGAAGTTCAGCTTCAGCGCGTGCATGTGCGTCTCCTTTTCCACGTCGATCTTTGAGGAGGATGGATCGAAGTCGAAGCTGATGCTCTTGCCGTCGCTTTCCTTGAGCATCATCGCGGGTTGGTTGCACAGCATGCAGTAGTGGGTCAGTGCCAGCTTGCCGCCCTTGTCGTGGTACATGGTGACCATCTCCTTCGGCGTATCGGCGAAGAGGCGCTCCTCCACCACGCTGCCACCGGAGACCACGCGATACTCCGCGTTGAAGGGCGTTTCGCCGGCATCGGTCTGCATGGTGCCGGTCCACTTGCCAGCCAGCGCTTTCAGGCGCTCGAGTTCCTTCGAGCTTTGATGGCCGGTCTCCTGCGCTTGGCCTTGAGGCTCGGCGGGTATGGGGAAGGGGAGCAGCGCCAGAAGCGCGCCGCAGAGGATCACGCGAGTTTTCATGGAGTAGCCACTGAATGCCCGCTGGCCCCGCAAGTCAAGGAGGCGGCGCAGGCGCGGAGGCCGGGCGGCGGCGCGGTGGCTTGGGCGGTTTCTCCCGGTCCCGCGGTGGCTCCGGCAGCGGGTCCGGGCCGTAGCGGTTCGGCCCGCGGGTGCCGGGGTTGAGACCGCATTCGAGGAAGTTGATCACGCCGCCGATGAGCGGAATGAAGCTCACGAGCAGCCAGTTCGCCGAGCGGTTCTGGTCATGCCAGCGCTTCGCCAGGATCGCGAGTTTCATCCACAGCAGCGGCAGGTAGAGCGCGAGCATGATCATCGCCTGCCAGAGCAAGGGCATGCTCCCGGCGTGGATCTCCGGCGGCGGCAGCGCGGAGTCCGGGAGTGGCAGGTGGTGGAGCCGGGCGAGCTGCAGGCAGCGCTCGAAGATCAATGCGATCGCCAGAGTCACCGGCAGCGAGAAGAGCCAGTAGGTCTTGCGACGGATCCGCCCCTTGAAGGAGAAGAGCACCGCGTGCCAAGGCATGCCGGGAGGCAGGGCCTCCATCTGCCGGGGCGGCTGGTACAGATTCCCTTCCTCCGGCATGGCCTCAATTTTGCCGCCGGAGGAGCGTGGCGCAATGAGCTTCAGGCGTGCTGCAGATATCTCCGCTGCGCCTCTTCCTCCGGATTGTGCGGCACGGCTTCGTTCGCCGCGTTGGTGTCCGCCAGCAGCTCCTCGCGGAACTTCGCGATGATCGCTTCCACCGGCCAAGACGATGCTTCACCGAAGGCGCAGATCGTGCGGCCATCGATCTGATAGGCCACGCTCTCCAGCGTCGCGATGTCCTTGGGCGATGCTTCGCCTGCGACCAGGCGGTCGGAGATCTTCTTCATCCACATCGAGCCCTCGCGGCAGGGCGTGCACTGGCCGCAGGACTCGTGGGCGTAGAAGGCGTTGATGTTGTTCAGCACCCAGGAGATCTTGCGGGTGTTGTCCAGGACGATCACGCCGCCGGAGCCGGCCATCGAACCGCAGGCGGCCAGCGAATCGAAGTCCATGGGGATGTCCCAGAAGCTGAGTTCGCGGTCCGGGTTCTTCAGGCTGAACTTTTCCTCGCAGCGCAGGATCTTGGAGGAGGATCCGCCGGGGATCACGGCCTTGAATTCGCAGCCGTCCTTCGGTCCGCCGCACATGTCATAGAGCAGCTCGCGCATCGTGATCTTTCCGACTTCGACTTCGAAGTAGCCGGGCTTCTTCACATCGCCGGAGACGCAGAGGATGCGGGTGCCGGTGTTGTTCTTCACGCCGAGCTTCGCATACTCGTCGCCCGTCATGCGCACGATGTGCTTCACGTGGCAGAGCGACTCCACGTTGTTCACGATCGTGGGGCACATGTAGAGGCCCAGTGCCGCGGGGAAGTACGGCGGCTTGATCCGCGGATAGGCACGCTTGCCTTCCAGCGATTCGATCAGGCCGGTCTCCTCACCGCAGATGTAAGCGGCGGCACCGCGGTGAACGAAGATGTCCACATTGAAGCCAGAGCCCAGGACGTTGTTGCCCACGAAGTTCTTCTCGCGCGCTTCCTGGATCGCCTTCTCCAAGGTAATCGCTGCTTCCGGGAATTCCTCGCGGATGTAGATGTAAGCGACCTTCGCGCCGACCGCGAAGCAGGAGATCACCATGCCCTCGATGAGCTGGTGCGGATCCTGGTGAAGGATGTAGCGGTCCTTGAAGGTGCCCGGCTCGGACTCGTCGGCATTGCAGATCAGATAGACCGGCTTGGTGTTGTTCGGCGGGATAAAGGTCCACTTCAGCCCCGTCGGGAAACCCGCACCGCCGCGGCCGCGCAGGCCGGACTTCTTCACCTCCTCCGTGATCGCCTTGGGCTCCATGCCCAGCGCCTTCTTCAGATCCTCATAGCCGCCATCCTTCAGGTAGCAATCGATGGACGGATCCCAGCCCTCGCGGTCGACGTTCTTGAAGATGAGTCGATACTCGCGGGAGTCGGGTTGCTTGCCGGCTTTGTAGGTGATCATCGGGCTGCGATCAGGAAATCTCGAGTGAAGGCTGAAAGGATCAGTCCGGATACTTGGCGAGCAGGTCCGCTGCCTTCTCCGGGGCCACGCCTTCGTGGAAGTCATCATTCACCAAGCACACCGGTGCGGTGCCGCAGGAGGCCAGGCACTCAGCGAACTCCACCGACCACTTGCCACACGGCGAGACGGTCACCGGATGGTGATGCGAGTCGGCACCCGTGCGGTCGATGCCCGTGAGCTCACAGATCTTGTCCATCAGCTCGTGTGAGCCACCCATCGCGCAGGACAAGGTGCGGCACACGCGGACGTGGAATTTCCCGGGCGCCGACTGCCGGAACCCGGGATAGAAGGTCACCACCTCAAGCACCTTGATCGGCGCGATGCCGAGCCGCTCCGCCACCCAATCAATCGCCGCCGCGGAGATGAAGCCGTGGTGGTGCTGGATGAAGTGCAGCAGCGGCAGCACGGCCGAGCGCTTCTGGTCCTCGGGAAACTGCGCGAGGCGCTGATCCGCCTCCGCCTCCAGTGCCGCCGTGGGCACGAAGGGCGGGAAGTGTTTCGAGCCGGGCGTCTCATGGGACGCGACGTTTTCTTCGAGGATGCTCTGTGACATTGCGGAAACTTACTTTTTGGTCAGCTCGGTGAGCTTGCCGAGAATGGTGCCGGCATTGCCCTTCTCGACCACGGTGCCGTCCGGATTGCAGATCGCCAGGAAGGGGATGCCGTCCACTCCGTGGTTGATCTCCTTCTTGAACTTCTCAACCTTGCGGAAGGAGAGGACCGGCCAAGGCATCTTCGCCTCCTTCACGTAGCCTTCCATCGCCTTCTCCTCTTGGTCGTGGGTGATCAGGATGATCTCGAAGTCGGCGCTCTTGTTCTTGTTGTAGAGCTCGACCAGCGAGGGCGTGAACTGGTGGCAGGGCTGGCACCAGGAAGCGGAGTAGTAGAAGACGTAGTACTTCGCCGGGTGGATGGCATCCTTGATCTTCGTGAGCTTCTTGCCGTCGAATTTCTCCAGGTTGCCGTCCAGCAACTTGGCGAGCGGGCTGGCCTCGGCCGCCGTAGCCTCTTTCTTTTCAGCTCCGACCAGCGGCTTGTCGGCAGCGAGAGACAGACCGGAAAGGAGGAGGCTAAACAGGATCGTCTTTTTCATAACGAGTTGTCTATACGCTCACCGGTCGCACTCGCCCATCACGAAATCGAGAGAGCCGAGCACCGCCGGAATGTCCGAAACCATGTGCCCCGGCAGCAGCAGGGACAGCGGGGAAAGGTTGCAGAAGGAGGGGCTGCGGATCTTCAGGCGGTGCGGCACACCGCCACCCGTGGAGTGAATGTAGAAGCCCAGCTCGCCCTTCGGGTTCTCCGCGCCGAAGTAGACCTCGCCCGGAGGGGCATCGATGCCCTGGGTGGCCACGATGAAGTGGTGGATCAGCTCCTCCATCGACATCAGCACGCGCTCCTTGTCCGGCAGCATGCTCTTGCTTTCGGCCAGGTTCACCGGGCCGGAGGGCATGCGGTCGAGCACCTGGCGGCAGATCTTGATCGACTGCTTGATCTCCTCCATCCGCACCTGGTAGCGCGCGTAGCAGTCGCCCTCCTCGGCGATGATCACGTCGAAATCGTACTTCTCGTAGCCCAGGTAGGGGCGGTCGCGGCGCAGGTCGCGGGTGGCACCCGAGGCGCGCAGGTTTGGGCCCGTCAGGCCCCAAGCGATGGCGGTGTCCTTGGAGATCACGCCGACATCGCACATGCGGTCCTGGTAAATCTTGTTCTTATCCAGAAGCTTGGACACTTCAGCCAGTGTCGCCTCGCACTCGATCAGGAACTTGCGCACCGCCTCCGGGAAGCCCGGCGGCATGTCCCGGACTTGGCCACCCACGCGGGTGTAGGAGGTGGTGAAGCGTGCGCCGGTCAGCTGCTCGCAGAGATTATAGATCTTCTCCCGCTCCGTGAAGGTGTAGAGGAAAACGGTCATCGCGCCCACGTCCATGGCGCAAACACCCACGCCCAGCAGGTGGGAGGAAATGCGCGCCAGCTCACAGCACAGCACGCGCAGGGCCTGGCCGCGCGGCGGCAGCTCCCAGCCCATCAGCTTTTCCACCGCGCAGGCGTAGGCCACGTTATTGGCGAGCGGCGCGAGGTAATCCAGCCGGTCCGTGTAGGGCACGAACTGGTTGTAGTGCATGTTCTCCGCGATCTTCTCATCCCCGCGGTGAAGGAAGCCCACATCCGGGTCCGCCTTCGTAATGATCTCACCATCAAGCTCCAGGATCAACCGCAGCACACCGTGAGTGGCGGGGTGGGAGGGGCCCATGTTCAGGACCATCTTCTCCCCCATCAGGTCGGTGGTCTCCTCGTGATACTCGGCGGCCTTCGCCGCGATGTCGGGGGCTTGGTATTCGGTCGTGGAGGTGCTGCTCATCGGAAGTCCCGGCCCCGGAATCAGGCCCCAAGACGGCCCAGCGGGCAAGGCACTTTGTGAAAATTTTCACAAAGTCCGCCGGGGCGGGGGATGAGGGGGGGCTTGCTGTCCCCGGAGCTGTCCCTTGGAAGAGGCTCCCTACGCGGCTGCAAGCTACGCAGCGCCGCTCTCACTCGTCTCGGCGCAGCGGGCGTGGAACTCTAATATTGCTACGCCGCCTGCCGCTCCTCCTTACGCCGAGCCTCCTCGGGACTTCCCACAAGGGATCACGCAGACTGAGCCGACGGGAAATAAGGCATTTCCGTCCGTTGACAGCGCACTTTTCCGCTCTCTCAGTGCAGGGCCATGAAAGCACTTCTGAAACCCGTCATTGTCGCCGCCGCTGGAATCCTCGTCCTCGGCGCGCTGCCCTCCTGCTCCGAGAAGGCAAAGCAAGAGCGCGCCGCCGAATCCGCCGCTGAAACCGCCGCCGATGCGATGGAGGACTACTGCAAGATTCTCGAGAGCATCAAAGACAAGGAATCCGGCAAAGCGGCCATCGCCAAAATGGATGGTCTCGCGGACAAGTTCGCCAAGGTCGCCGAGAAAGCGAAGAAGGCGGGCAATACTCCGCCGGATGCCGCCACCCAAGCGAAGGTGGATGAGAAAACAAAGGCGTTGCAGGACCGCATGACCAAGGCGGTCACTTCAGCGATGACTGTCCTTGCGACCGACCCTGAGCTGGCGAAGTCCTTCGGGGAGAAGATGCAGCTCATCGGAACCAAGATGGCCGCAGCGCAGGCGAAGTAAGAGCTCCGGCTTCCAATCCCACCGATTCCCCAATCCCCGCCGCGATCCGCCGGCGGGGATTTTTCGTTTCGCCGGCTGGCATAAGTAAGAATCCCACCTGCCTCCCATTTGCATCCATCATCTAACAGATGCATCTTCAGGCGCGGTGAGGGACTTCCGGGGACAAGCAGTTTTTGAGGAGGGCTGCCCTAACCCCGCTTCATGGTAGTGCCGTGCGTGAGCGATCCGCACGGTCGGAGATCGAATCACCGCGCCCGCGGCTGGCAACAGCCGCGGGCTTTCCTTTTCACCACCAGCGCGCGAACGAATCCATCAATTGGTCACGCGTAGCCCGGTGGGAGCGGTGGGCGCGGGCGTGGTGCCGAGGGTGATCTCCGAGACGACGTGTGAGCCGCCTTCCAAGGTCACCAACGAGAGGTGATTCAGATTGGCAGCCGTGGCCTGCTGGGTGCGGAAGGCATAGTCCTGCGCGATCACCACCGGCGAGCCGCCGTCGGGGGTCACAACCACGGAGTATTTCTTGGTCGCGATGTTCACATTGAACTCGAAGCGATACAGCTTGTTGGCCTCGTAGCGCAGGGAGTTCACTGCCGCGTAGGCACCGCCGTTGCGCGCCTCGATCACGCCGGTGGTGGCGAAGCGGGTGATGCAGGCCAGGTCCTCATAGCCGTCCGCGGAGGCCGGGCCCAGGCCGGTCACGCCATCGATATTCGGGCCGTCGGGGATGGCGCTCCAGCGGATCGTGAATTGCCCGGTCTGGTTCGGGAAGGTGACGTTCGTCCATGCTTCCGAGCCGATGTAGCCATTGCCGATCCCGAAAGTCACGGAAGCCACGGAGCTATTCTCCGCACCCGTCTTCGCCGCCATCGCCTTGAGCGTCTTGGAGGATGAGATCAGCACCGGCCCTTGGTAAACGCTCGACGTGGTGGTCGGCGTGGTGCCGTCCAGGGTGTAGTAGATCGTGGCCCCGGAAGTAGGGCAGCTGATCGTCGCCGATTGGGCCGTGCTGAAGAGGCCGCCCGCGGGCGAGATCACCGGCGTGCTCACCAGGTTCACGATCCGGTAGTCCTCGCTCTGGACCGGGGAAGGAGACAAGGAACTGGAAGTCGCAAAGGCCTTTACCGTGGAAGTGTTAGAGACCGTGAAGGGACCGGTGTAGCGGGTGGAGGAAGTCGTCGGCGTGGTGCCGTTGGTCGTATAATAGATCGTCGCGCCCGCAGTCGAACAAGTGATGCTCACCTGCTGCGGCGCTCCATAGGTATCGCCCGCCGGAATGAAGACCGGACGGGAAACCACGGTGGTCGCGCCGGGGTTCTTCCAGATGCTGTTCAGGTAGGCATCGGTCGGCAGCGGCGGCATGTTGGTCCGCGCGGCGCTGGCGTCCACGATCCACGAGCCGGATACCGGGCTATTGCTGTAGGCCTTGTTGGTCCTGGTATTCGTGACGGAGATCCAGGGCTTGGCGGCATCCGTATCGTTCAGGCCCATGCCGCCGTAGAAGATGCAGTCCTTGGCGGTGAAGTTCTTGCCGGAGCCGTTGAAGGCATTGGAGGTCGAGCCTTCCTCGGGATCCGTGTAGCCGGCACCGCCGGGCAGCCAGGGGTAGCGGGATAGCGAGACATCATCGGAGACCACGTAGCTGTGCTCCAGGTTGAGACCGTTGATATTGCCGGTCTGGATCGCGCAGTTGTTTGATGAGAAGTAAGCGCTGTCGCGCAGGGTCATGTCCCCGTAAGTGCCGCCGCTGGCCGTGGCAAATTGGAAGGTGTCCGTGTGCGGCTTCCCGCCGGTGTAGGGCACCTCATAGAAGCGCGGCGAGTGGTAGCAGCCGTCGAAGCGCCAGCCGGTGATCGGGCCGCCGCCGGCGTAGATGTCCGCGGCGTCGTCGCTGATGACATAGTGGACCGGCTGCACGACCTCGACGATTTCGATGCCTTCCGTGGTGATGCCATCGGTGCCGTAGACGCCGAAGTGGCCGAGGCACTTGGTCCAAGCGAGCGCCGAGCGCCGGCAGCCTTGCATCTTGATGCCGGTCCGCTTCAGACCGCCGCCCGGGTCGACGGCCTCGAAGCCGGCGAAGCAGACTCCGTAGACCTTCAGGAAGCGCACCCCCACCTTCAGCTTCACCGTGCCGTAGCCATCGCGCGGGGCCACGGTGACGCGCTGGGCCCAATTGACGGAGCCCAGGTTCTCCAGCACCGGATCGGATCCGCTCGAATTCCCCAGTCCGATCAGTTCCCCTGGAGCCACTAGGATCAGCGTGCCGCTGTTGGCTTGGGCCGGCGTCACGTTCTGGAGCGCGGTCTTGATCGCACTCCAACTGCAGGGGACGTTCACGATGTTTGCCACCGTGTTGTCGTACATGAAGGGTGTCGGGATCAGCTCGGGCCAGTGCGTACCGTTGGGTCCGAAGGACGCGACCCGCTCCGGGTTCGCGGCCGCCGTGAAGGGCAGCGCCAGAGCGGCGAGCGAGGAAAGGTAGGCTTTGATTCTCATAAAAGGTCTTCGGGTGCTTGATCCGGGTTTGCCATGCAAGACCCGGTGCCGGGGGGAGCGACACTTTTCCTCCGGAAGAGCCCTGCGCCCCGGAAAGGGAGAAGCTGAGATCCTACGGAAAGCTGAAAAATACGGATTCTTTACCTTTTGAGAAGCTCAGAGTGCAGTTGTTAGCTGGGGGCAGGCGTGAGCCGTTGAGCCAAGGGCGCTTGGGGTCGGCTGCCTGCAGCACGAGCATGCCATTTCTTCAAGGGCGAAAGACGCCAGCACGGTGTCAAGCCGAAGGAAGGCGAAGGTGGATGAGAAAGCCAAGGCGCTTCAGGGACCGCATGACCAAGGCGATCACCTCCGCGACGACGGTCCTCATGACCGATCCCGAGTTGGCAAAGTCCTTCGGCGAGAAAATGCAGCTCATCGGCACCAAGATGGCAGAAGCCCAAGCGAAGTGACGAAGTCGCCGGCCCTCGCAAATCCGAATCACTTCGCCCGCGGTCGGTAGGGCCGCGGGCAATTTTTCTGTCAATCCGCCCACTTGGCGGTGATCTCTGCCTCGATGGGATCGGGCTTCCACTGGGAGTAATTCGGCACCGGCGGATGTCCGACGGCGGTGAAGGTCACGGTCTCGCCGGGAGCCAGCGTTTTGATGCGCGCGTAGGCGGCATCTCCCGTGCTCCGCGAGGAGGCCGCGATCCCGTCGTTGGGCGTCGCCTCGGCCCCCTTGAGTTTCTTCCATACCCGGTAGCAGATGACCACATCCTTCATGGCATGCTTGGTCGGATTCCGGATGGTCCCTTTGACCTGATAGGGAGGATAGTAAGATTGGGAGGAGGGGTCCGTCACCAGTTCCGCCTTCAGGATCTGCGGCTCGGGATCGCCCTTCCCGCAGCCGGAGACGAGCAAGCTAACCGTGAAGAAGCCGAGAGCCGGGAGGGTAAGTTTCATCAGTCCAAGCCTAGGGCCGGATTCGCATCCTTGTCCACGGGCGATCGCCGAATCACCGCAGGCAAGGACCGCGAGTTGCAGAGCGAGCCATGCTTCATCCGCGTGAGGCGGAGAGTTCAGATGCCGCCTCTCCTTGATGAGCTGAAATCTGGAAAACGAAAATCCCCACAAGCGGTGGCTTGCAGGGATTTCCGGTTCTGAAAGTGGTACCCCGACTTGGACTCGAACCAAGGACCAAAAGATTAAGAGTCTTCTGCTCTACCAACTGAGCTATCGAGGCGTTGTGTCCTGCCTTGCGGCGGGGCCGGAAGGATGCATTTCGGTCGCAGCGGCGCAAGAGGAATTTTACGACGAATCCGCTTTCCTTCAAGGGTGCCGGAAATCGCCGCCTACTTCGGCAGGAAGAGGATGCAGATCGGGTTCGGCGCGGTGGTGGTGGCCTTCGGCTCGCTGAGCTTGCCAGTGGCGGGATCGAGCGGCAGGGCGGCGATGGAGTTGCTATCCTGGTGGGCGCAGAGCAGCCACTTGCCGTCCGGCGTGATGGCGAAGTGGCGCGGGACCTTGCCGCCGCAGGGGGCGATCTGGACGGAGCTGAGCTTGCCGCTGGCCGCATCCCGCGCGAAGACGGCGATGCTGTCGTGCCCGCGGTTCGAGGCGTAGACGAACTTGCCATTCGGATGCACGGCCACCTCCGCGGTGGTGTTCCGCGGGAAGCCGCCTTCCGGCAGCGTGGTGATGCTCTGGAGCGTGGTGAACTTGCCGGCCTTCGCATCGTAGCTGCACGCGGTCACGGTGCTGTCGAGTTCATCGATCACATACACGTGGCGGCCATCCGGCGAGAAATCGAGGTGGCGCGGGCCGGCACCGGGAGCGGAGGTCCAGACCTCCGGGGCCTCGGCAGTCGGCTTGGCGGTCTTGGGATCGATGGTCCAGGTTAAGACCTTGTCGAGACCCAGGTCGGTGACGTGGAGGAAGTCGCCGCGGAAGTAGACGCCGTGCGAGTGAGGGCCATCCTGGCGGCCTTTGTTCGGCCCCATGCCCTCGGTGATCTTCTTGGCGAAGGCGGCTTCCTTCGGGATGCCGTCGCCATTCAGGAGGAAGGTGCTGGTCGTGCCATCGCCGTAGTTGGCGAGAGCGAGAACATTTCCAGTCGCGTTCACCGCAACGTGGCAAGGACCGCCGCCCGCCGAGCCTGCTTCCGCAACGAACTCCAGCGGATCGCCCAGCTTGAAAACTCCCACGCTGCCTTTCGGGAAGGCTTGGGAATTGCCGGCGGCGTAGAGCAGCGGCTTGGAGGGGTGCAGGGCGAGGAAGCCGGGGCCGCCGTATTTGGCACCCAGCTTCACCTCACCGAACTTGCCGCTATCGGGATCGAAGGAGGAAAGGTAGATGCCCTCGCTCTTCCCGCTGCCACCGGTATTCGTGCCGATGGCGAAGGGCAGGGGAGCGGCGGAGGAAAGCGTGGCGAGGGAGAGGAGGAGAAGGCAGGGTTTGGTCATCGGAACCACTACGCCGCAAAACGCGCCGATCTACAAGGGGCGCACCTGGATGTCAGGAATAGTTGGCCTGGACTGGGTGCGCCGGTCTTTAGCCGGCTTGGCTGGTAGGGAAGCTACGGGGTGCGTCCTTTGCTCACTCGACCGATCGGGCCGGCTAAAGCCGGCGCACCCAGTGCTGGCGCTTCACGGGAGCTGCCTTAACTGAGTGTCATTCGCATGAGTCTCTCAAAACCCGAAATACCGCTGCGCATTCCCACAACACACATCCGCCACCAGCTTCGCCAGCACTTCGAAGTCATCCGGCAGTTCGCCGCGATCCGCCTCGCTGCCGATCAGGTTGCAGAGGATGCGGCGGAAATACTCATGCCGCGGGAAGGACAGGAAGGAACGCGAGTCCGTGAGCATGCCCACGAAACGCGAGAGCAGCCCGGTGGCGGAGAGCGCATTCAACTGCAGCTCCATGCCATCCTTCTGGTCCATGAACCACCAGCCGGAGCCGAACTGGATCTTGCCCGGCACGGTGCCATCCTGGAAGGCGCCGGTCATCGCGGCGAAGAGGTAGTTGTCCCGTGGGTTGATGTTGTAGAGGATCACCTGCGGCAGCGAGCCCTGGCTGGCCAGGGTGCCTAGATAGGTGATAAGCGAGGCACCTTGGCGCTCGTCGCCGATCGTATCGAAGCCGGCGTCCGGCCCTAACAGGCCGAACATCCGCGGGTTCACATTCCGGAAGGGACCGAGGTGGAGCTGCTTGGTCCAGCCCTTCGCCGCATCCTGCTGACCGAAGAAGACCATCAGGAAGAAGCAGAACTTTTCCTTTTCCTCCCGGGTCACCGGCAGGCCGCGCCGCGCCTTGTCGAAGATGATCGAGGCATCCGCATCGTCGCAGGGCAGCGCGGGGCAGCGGTCGAGCCCGTGGTCGGAAAGGCGGCAGCCCATCGCGTGGAAATCATCGTGGCGCTTCTGTAGCGCCTGCAGCAGGTCCGAGACGTGGTGGATGCTGGTGTCCGTCACTTCTTCCAGCTTCTCGATCCAGGTGTCGAAGGCCTTCGGCTGATCGACGTTGAAGGCCTTGTCCGGGCGGAAGGTCGGCAGCACCTTGGTGCCGAGCCCGCTGTTAGAAATCGTCTCATGGTGGCGCAGCGGGTCCGCGGGATCGTCCGTGGTGCCGACCATCTTCACCTTGAACTTGTCCAGGATGCCGTGGACGCAGAAGTCCGGCTCGGCCAGGCGCGCATTCGCCCGCTCCCAGATCTCGTCCGCCGTGTCCGGACCGAGCAGCAGATCGATCCCGAAGTAGCGGCGCAGCTCCAGGTGGGTCCAGTGGTGGATCGGATTGCGCAGCGTGTAGGGCACCGTCTCCGCCCAGGCCTGGAACTTTTCGCGCGGGCTGGCCGCGCCGGTGATGAATTCCTCGTCCACGCCATTCGCGCGGAGCAGCCGCCACTTGTAGTGGTCGCCGCCCAGCCAGATATCCGCTAGATTGCTCCAGCGGTGATTGGTCGCGATCTCCGCGGGGGAGAGGTGGCAGTGGTAGTCGTAGATCGGTTGATCCTTGGCCACTTCGTGGAAGAGCCGGCGGGCGGTCGGCGACTGGAGCAGGAAGGATTCTTCGTCGAGGTAGGCCATGGGGAACAGGGTTGCCGCGACCATGGCCGGGAAGGCGGGCGGAGGGCAAGCCCGGCATTGTAAAGGTGTCTGACAAGTTCCGTCAGCGCTCGCCCCGGAGTTCGGGCGGGCTGCCTGCCATGGCCCGCGTGCCGCGGCATTGGGCGAGGCCCCAGCGGGCGAGGGGCATGAGGATGTCCTTCGTGCTGCGCCCGCGCTCGGTGAGCTGGTAGATCACGCGGCGGCCATCATCGGGATCGGGCGTGCGCTTCACCAGGCCCTGCGCCACCAGCGATTTCAGGCGCCCGGTCAGGATGTTCGTGGCGATGCCTTCCGGGGAGGCGAGGAACTCCTCGAAGCGCTGCCTGCCCAGAAAAAGATCGCGGATCACCAGCAGCGTCCAGCGGTCGCCGAAGAGATCCAATGCGCAGGCGACGGGGCAGGGCGAACGGCGGGCTGTGGACTTCACGGGTGAATTTTACTTGCAAAGGGCAAGTGAAGCAAGCATCCGTCATTTAACTTGCGAAATGCAAGTAAACTCCATGAGCGCAAGCATCGACAAGGCAGGGGACATCCAGGCGGGGCTCGACAAACCGGGAGCCGGGATTCCGTGGCTGGAGCAAAAGATCGGCGGCTTCCTGCTCCGCCGCTACGCCGCCAAGCGCAATCGCGGGCAGGCGCTGGAGGATTTCGCGGCCACGGCTGGTGAGGTGTTAGGCCTGGTGGAAGGACTGGATGAAGCGCGGGGCAGGGCACGCGTGCTGGTCCCGCGCCTGCGTGGCATGGAGGACTCCAGCCGCTACTGGTCGCCCTACATGATCGTGGAGCACCTCTGCCTGGTGGATGCTCCGGTGCTCGGCTTGGTCCGCTTGCTATCCGCGGGGAAGACCACGGACCGCAGATCGGGCCCTGCGGACGTGAAGCCCTCGCCCGACTCCGGGCTGGAGAGCCTGGTGAAGCTGCATGGCATCATCGCCGAATGGCGTGAGCATTTGCCGCCGGCGGAAAAGCTGCTCGGGTCACAGCAGCATCCGCACTCATGGTTCGGTAATTTGAACGCGCACCAATGGCTGTGCATGGGCGTGATGCATCACCGTATCCATCTCAAGCAACTCCAGGCGGTGCTGGCGGGAGGAGCATAAGGCACCGCGACGCGACGAATGGCGTTAGACAAAGCAAAGAGTGCTGCCCTACCGGGGCGGCAAAAAAAGGTGGTCCGCACTACTTGTTGTGCGGCGAATGGTTCCCGGCAGCGGACGGAGACCCGGTGCCCCCCGGTTCGGCCGCGCGGAAGGTCTGCAGGGCGTGGTGAGCATGGGATACATTTGCGGTTTGCGGATGCGTCTGGAGATTGGTTCAGCGGGAGATGCGGGATGAAAGGCAAGCCTGGGCCTGCACTCACCAGCCGGGAGAGGGCGAATCAGAGCTTACCCGGGGGCTCCGGATGAAGCCCGCTGCCGGGTACCACTCGCCGCACAACAAGTAGTGCGGACCACCTTTTTGCGCCCCGGTGACTTAGCATCTATTCGCTTGGCCAAGTGTCAGGGCCGCTGGAAAACCATCAAGTGCTGCCAAGGCAAGGGCCGCATATTCGACACAAACTTGAAGCCCGCGCCCTCGAACTCCAGCCGGGCCTGGGCCTCGGTCATCTTGTGGAGCGGCTTGATGGGAACGTTCGGATCTTCCCCGCGGAACTCCAACAGGAAGATCCGGCCACCGGGCTTGAGCGCCTTTTGCAGGGAGGCCAGCATCTCGCGCGGGTGGGAGAATTCGTGGTAGGCATCCACCATCAGCGCGGCATCGATGGAGGCGGCGGGCAGCTTCAGATCGTCGATGGCGCCGAGGTGCGGCTCGACATTGGTGATCTTCAGCTCGGCGGACTTCTTGATCAGGAAGTCGAGCATCTCCTGCTGGATGTCGACCGCCACGACCTTGCCCTGCGGGACCTTCGGCGAAATACGAAAGCTATAGTAGCCGGAACCCGCGCCGATGTCCGCGATCACATCCGTGGGCTTCAAGTCGATCGCGGCGAGGGCTTTGCTCGGGGCCTCCTCATCCTCGCGATTATCGCGCTCCAGCCAGCCGATCGCGGGATGCCCCATGACCTGGGCGATCTCCCGCTTGTGGAAGAACTTGCCGATCCCACCCGACGAAGCGGGCGCGTAGGTGTAGGGTTCCTCTTCTGCGGGGGAAGGAGGGGGCGGCGGTGCAGTGGGTGCAGCCGGGGCCGTGGCGGCGGCGGGTGGGGGAGCTGCGCCAGCTCCGTTAGAGGCTTGCTGTTCCTCGTGGGTCGCCGGTCGTAGCCAGACCCATCCCACCACGGCGGAGGCCAGGGCAAGCACGAGGAGGAAGGCAACACGGCTCATGGTCGGACCATTTCACCCCGCTGCGCCGGAAAGACAAACACCAAGTCACCGAAAGGTGCATTGCCGCCGGACCACGCAATCGCTTGGATGTTGGCATGGATCTCACCCCAGACCGCATCTTGCAAACCGGCTTCTCCTTCTGGTCCGCCAAGACCCTGCTAGCCGCCGTCGAATTGGAAATCTTCACCGTCTTGGCCCGTCAGCCCGCCGGGGTCGATGCCCTGGTGAAGGAGCTCGGCTTCCACGGCCGCGGCGCGTGCGATTTCTTCGATACCCTGGTGGCGCTCGGCTTCCTGCAACGGGTGGACGGCATCTACAGCAACACGCCGGAAGGGGATCTCTTCCTCGACAAGGCGAAGCCCTCCTACGTCGGCGGCATCCTGGAGATGTGCAGCCGGCGCCTCTACGGCTTCTGGGACCGCCTGCCCCATGCGCTGCGCAGCGGCGAACCGCAGAACGAAGCACGCCAGGAAGGCGGCGAGCTCTTCGAGATGGTCTACTCCGATCCGGACCGCCTGCGCGGCTTCCTCACCGCCATGACCGGCGTGAGCCGCGGGGCAAACATGACGATCGCGCAGAAGTTCCCTTGGGCCAACTACAAGAATTGCGCGGATGTGGGCACGGCGCAGGGCGACCTCGTCGCGCAGATCGCGCTGGCGCACCCGCACATCATCGGCATCGGCTACGACCTGGCGGTGGTGAAGCCGATCTTCGAGGACTACATCGCCGGGCTCGGCCTGTCCGGGCGCGTGAGCTTCGAGGACGGTGACTTCTTCAAGCTGGAAATGCCCAAAGTGGACGTGATCACCATGGGCCACATCCTCCACGATTGGGACCTGCCGACCAAGAAGATGTTGTTAGAGAAAGCCTACCGCGCCCTGCCGGAGGGCGGTGCCGTGGTGGTCTACGATGCGATCATCGACGATGCCCGCGAGCAGAACGCCTTCGGCCTGATGATGAGCCTGAACATGCTGATCGAGACCCCTGGTGGCTTCGACTACACCGGCGCCGACTGCATCGGCTGGATGCAGGAAGCGGGCTTCAAGGACTGCCGCGTGGAGCACCTCATCGGCCCGGACTCGATGGTGGTCGGGATCAAGTGAGCAGAGTCTGTTGGCAGCATTAGGGAGGAAAGGACATGGTCTGTATTGCGCTGCGTTCTTCCTCCTCCTTGGCCGCCTCCGCACGCCTCTTCGCGAGGTAGGCCTTGCTCTCCTCGATCGCCTCCTTCAGTGCCTCCTCATTCGGATCGGGAACCAGGTATTCCTCCGGTAGTGTCTCGCCGCAGTGTTCGCAGCGGGGCCGGCGGCTGTAGAGCGTGCGGTGGCAGTGGGGACAGGTCATGGAAGCTTCGAATCGCGGGAGTAACGCCGCTTAGTCCTCGGGCTTGTCCGTTTCCCCGGCGGCCCGGGCTTCAATGTGTTTCCGCGCGTAGTTCACAGCTTTCTCTTGCGCGGGGAATTTTTTCACGACCTTGGCGAGGACCGCTTCGGCCGCGACCGCCTCGAAGCGGGCGTCTCCCAATTCGGCCACGGCAAATTCCTGGAGATTACGGATGTGATCCATCTCGTTCACCAGCCGGACTTCGCCCAGCGCGACCCTGGAGACAAACTCGAAGTCTCCGGCGCGGATCCGCAGGGCGTCCCGCGAAGCGAGGTCGACATCTCTCTTGGAGACCAGGGCATCTCCCGCATTGGAACTGAGCTGGATCTTTTGATGGTAGAAGGAAAAGCGGACTTTTGATTTGCTGCCCTTCTTCGGCTGATAGCCGCTGATCTTCACGAAGTGGCCGGCCCGGAGCTCCTTGCGGATGTAACTATTGCCACACCAACTGTAGGCATGGGGCTGGGCGCGTTGCCATTGTCCGTCGGCGTTTTGCGCTTCGAGTTTCAGATAGACATCGCCGTCCTGCGCCTCCAGTTCTACTGTCGCCGCGGTGTTGTTGATCAGGTAAACAGGGATCTGGCCGTTCTTGTCCTTGTGTTCGAAATCCGCCACGAGGGACAGGCGGTCAGGCTCTGCCTTGATGGAGCTTGGCAGCTTGGCCGCAGGCAAGTCGAACTCCGGTAGCTGGAACTCCGCGGCCGGCAAATTGCTGCCAAGGCCGAGCATCAACAGGAGAAGGGGAATGATCTTCATGGCGATCCGGGCTGAGCGTTCTTGGATGCGAACTGCGCGTGGTCAGGGCATACCACTGAAACCTCCCGTCTGCCAATGCGTGTTCCGGCGGCGGAGTGCTTCGCGTTCTTCTTCCTCTTGCTTCTTCGCCACCTGCCGGCGTTGCTCGATCTCGCGCATCTCCGCCTTCATCGTGGCCACTTCCAGCTTGGTGAGACGGAACTCCTCGGCCAAGTCCGCGCCGCAGTGCCCGCAGCGCGGGTGCTGGCGGCTGTAGAGAATTCTGTGGCAGTGCGGGCAGGTCATGGGGCTTATATCGCTATCGGGTCAACCGCACCCGCCAATGAATGCCACGGCAGCAGCCTGGCGTTCTTGCTCCTGCTTGACCTTCCGCCGGCAGAGTCCGATCTCGAACATCTCCGCGCTGATCTCACGCAATTCCCGGGCGGTGAAATGGAGTTTCTGCGGAACCAGGCCACGGCAATGGCCGCAGCGCGGGTAAAGGCGACTGTGGAGGACTCGCTTGCAATGCGGACAGTTCATCTCTCACCGGAGAGCATGCCGCTACGCTCGCGAAAAGAGCGAGTATAACCCGCGCTTGCGATTCCAATCCCAAAGCCCTCCCAGCGCTCAGGGCCGTCAGGCCTTGAGCGGTTCAAGAAACTGAAGAACCACGCTCAGAACCCGGAATCCCAATGGGCTTCCACCTCGCGGATCTCATCCGCGATGCTCTCCGCCAGCGCGTGTCCGGAACCGGAAAGCCCGGCCAAGCCGGAGGAATCCCCGTGCAGCAGCAGGGCGATCGCGCGGGTCATCGGGTGGCCGCTGATGAAGCGCCCGATCTCCGCCCGTGTGGCGAAGGCGAAGAGACCGGCGTAGAACAGCGGCTTCGGGTCACGCACCAGCGCGGTCTTCTTGTGGCGCGTGAGGTAGAGGGCGAGCTGGCAAGCACGCTCCAGGCGGACCGGATCGGTGCCTTGGAGCTGTTCGAGGTAGGCCGCGGCGTTCTCACGGAGTTTCCCGTGGACGATCCACCGCTGGTTGACCCGTTGCACGGTGGCAAGGGCCTTTTCAGCCTCGGCCACAGGGGCCGGGCTAGCGACTAGGTAGGGCATGGGTGTGTGCAGGTGTGACAGCGAAACGGTGCGATATTAACATATCCGTTGAATTGATCAACCAGTCTTGCGCGGGTGAAAAGCGGCCCCTAGGCTCGCCGCCCCCGAAACGAACGCATGTCCGCCACCAAGATCCGCTTCACTTCCGCCGCCGTCTCCCGTCTCGTGCTTGCCAAGATCGGCAATCCCCAGCGCGACGAGCCCTTGCAGACCTCCAAGAAGGTCTTCGAGGTGGCGGACGGGGACCAGGGCACGCTGACCCAGCTCTTCCTGAAGCCCTTCAAGAGCCTGGCCGGCTACCGCTTCAGCCACCATTCCTCCCTGGACCAGCACGAGATGAACCAGTGCGCGAAGGCGATCTTCGAGTCCGCGGAGGGCCTGCTGGAAAAGGGCTGCGACATCGCCAAGCGCCTCTACTCGAAGTCCAACCACCCGAACATCAAGTCCGGCGACCTCTGCGTGGCCTTCGTCGAGAACATCGAGGTGAATGGCGAGCTGGTCCAGGGCATCTGCATCCTGAAGTCCGAGAGCGTGGTGCCCTTCCTGAGTATCTCCACCAAGGATGGCGACCTGCACCTGCACACGGAGCAGGGGATCAATCCGGAGAAGATCGACAAGGGCTGCCTGATCCTGAACCACAATCCCAAGAAGGGCTTCTACGTGCTGACCTTCGACCGCTCCGGCAGCGACTCGCGCTTCTGGGTGCGCGATTTCCTCGGCGTGGTGGCGATCACCGACAGCCCCTTCCTCACGAACAAGTTCGCGAACATGGCCGTGGCTTTCTCCAAGGAAGAGGAGAAGACCAAGAAGAAGGCCAAGGCCGAGAAGGAAGAGCCCGCGGATGATGCCGGCGATGACGCGCCCCCGCCCTGGGAAGCGGCCAGCGTGGCCAAGGACGCGATGAGCTACTTCGAGGAGAAGGAGCAATTCAGCCTCCAGGAATTCGAGGAGGAAGTCCTGCGCACCCCGGAGGCCGTGGAAAAATTCCGCCGCCACAAGGAGAAGGTGGAGGAAGAGCAGGGCCAGCGCTTCGACGAATCCTTCGAGATCTCCAAGAAGGACGTCAGCAAGGCCAAGAAGCGGATCAGCACCGTGGTGAAGCTGGATACCGGCGTGGAGATCCACGTGAAGCCCGGCTTCGCCGATCAGGAGGAGCCGGTGTTAGAGCGTGGCTTCGATGACGAGAAGGGGATGAAGTTCATCAAGGTGTTCTTCAACGGCGAGGTGTAGGTAGGGAGCGGGGACCTTATTGTCCCTGGCACCGGTCGGGCGAGGCAAGCTTCCACGGTCCGCCAGACGCAAAAATAGGTCGTATATGTCCTATACGACCTATTCTTCGATTCGGGAGGCGGCCCGCATTGGGCTCGCAGCTCCTTACTTCTGCACCCGCTTGCCGGCCTTGATGGCTTCCTTCCACTCCGTGTTCAGCTCCTGGAGTGTCTTGCCGGTCCACTCCTTCCACAGGCCTTCATCATACTTCCCTTCGCGGCAGGCTGCGTTGAGCTTCTTGAGCATGTCCTTGTCCTTTTCGGTCGCCACGAAGTCCAGGAAGTTGGCGCTGATGCGGTAGTTGTTGTCGTAGTTCACCTTGTCCGCGCGGTCGGGGCCCAATCCGGCGCCCTTGCTCTGCGGCTCGAAGAGGAACCAGCGGATGTAGTCACAGATCCCTTCGGTGATCCAGCCGGGAGTCTGCTTGCCACCGCGGCCACCGCCGTAGCTCTGCACGATGTGGCCCATCTCGTGAACCACGCAGCCCTTGGCTTCGCGCTTCAGTTCGTTGCGGAACCAGTCTGCCTTGATGGTGATCTTGCCACCTCCGGCGAAGGCCGGCGGCCCGATGCTCGGGTCATACTGGAAAGTGACAGCCTCTGTCGGCTTGAAGCCGTTGCTTGGCATCAGCTCGATCAGCTTGGGATACCACTCCTGGATCACCGGGATGAGTTCCTTCTCGCTCCACTCGGCCAGGTCCGGCGCCTTGGTGGAGTCCACGGTGAAGCGGAATTTCCCGTCCTTCGTCTTGTATTCCTTCACGATTTTCTCCCCGGCTGCCGCACCATCCTTGCCAGTCGGCTTGATCCGCTCAATCGCGGGTCCGCGGGTGCTGATCACGTCCACCTCGCTGAAGAAGGTATTGCCGAAGGGATCGCTCTTCGAGGTCGGCTCCACGTCGAAGAGGAAGTAGCGGTAGTCACCCAGCGCGGCACCGCCGGTGCCGGTCACCTCCGCGGCATGCTGGCCGCCGCCCTTGCCATCCTTCGGCCGGGTGTCCACCTCCGCCACCAGCTCCCAGCCCACGGACTTGGGATCGGTGTCGCGCTTCGGCGCAGCCTTGAAATTCTCCGCCTTGCCGGTGGAGCCGTAGAGCTTGTAGACCTGCGGGCCCCGGCTGCCGCCGTGCCAGGAATAGGTGGCCACGCTCTTGACCGGCGTCAGCTCGCCCAGGTCCATGGCGATACGGCCGCCCTGCGAACCGCGGGCGAAGAAGAAGTTCGCGCCCGGATCGTCTTCCTTGCTCGGCACCTTGCCATCGGTCAGCACGGCCAGTTCGCCGCTGCTGCCGTCCTTCTCACCGTCCACGATGATGAACTTGGCCTTGGTGGCGGCGTCGTTCGTGGCCGGTGGGGCCACGGGATCGAGCTTGAAGCCTGCCTCCGCCGGGCCGAAGCCCTTGGCGACATTCGCGGCGGCATGCAGGGTGGGGGAGGCCGTCAGGGAGGCGGCGACTAACAGCGGAACAAGGGAAGAGGAGTGCATTGCTATCAACGTCGGGTTGGGATGCGGGTTTAGTATCTGGTCCCGGTTTTCCCCGGCGATGACAAGCCGCGGGATTCCAAGGACGCTCAATCGGGGAGGGTCGCTCAACCTTCCGGCAGGAGGGAACACCGGAAGTCCGGGAGTGTCGCTCTACGAGCGACATTTCCAAGGACTGGGTGTCTCCAGACGCCCAGTCTCAGCTCCCGTGGCACATTTCCCGCAGCGCAAGCACGGAGCGCCAGTTCCGCGTCGTTGCCTTCACCTTCAGCGCGCGCTCGAACCAATTGTTATTCAGCTTGGTCCGGCCGTAGCCATGCGGGCAGTGCAGCAGGATTGCCCCCTTTACCCAGACGGCGCGCTCGCCCTCCGCCGCGGGCAGCTTGGGCCCCAGCGCCTCGAAGGCCTTCTCCGTGACCGGTTCGAAGAGGAAGGTGGCGTGGAAGTGGGTTTCCTCGATGGGGCCTGACTTCGGCAGCAGCGGATTCCCCGTGGCGATGGCGTCCAAGTCCTTCACCGGCAGCACCAGCACCGGCGAGTCCACCCCGTGCTCTGCCTGGAGCGCCGCCTCGATCCGCGCCGCCAGCTTGGCGGACGGCTCCTGCTTCGCCTTGAAGATGGCATTTCCGCTCTGCAGGTAGGTCCGGACCTCCGCGCCGCCCAGCCCGGCCAGGGTGGCCTGCAGGTCCGGCATGCGCAGCATGTTCTTCCCGGAGACATTGATGCCGCGGAGCAGGGCGAGGTAGGTGGTCATGGCGCGGAGGAGGCAGGGAAAAAAGCTGCCGCCCATGCTCATGCCGGGATTTCCGCCGGATTTGAAGAGGCGTCTGCGCGGTTTTTCGCGAAAATTCGCGACTCTAACCGAATTCTCATCTTTCCCCTGCTAGGGTCCTCCACGGAACAGCAGTTGTCGTTGGAGCTTGTCTTGGCTCCGCAAAGGGCCGGGAGAAAGATCACAGCGACAGGCATCCCCGCCCAGGGGTGGGCGGGGATGCCCCCCTCTGCGGGGTGGATCTTCCGGCGGCAGCGGGCATCTTTTCGCCATGAACTGGGTCCACTGGTCTCTCCTCTCCGCGGTTTTCGCCGGGATCACCGCCGTGCTCGCCAAGGCCGGTGTCTCGGGCATCGACTCGAACCTCGCGACCGCCCTCCGCACGACCGTGGTCCTGGTTTTTACCTGGCTGCTGGCCTTCCTGACTTGGAAGCCTGCTACCAGCCTGGCGCAGCTCCCGGGAAAGACCTGGCTCTTCCTCGCGCTCTCCGGCATCGCCACCGGCCTGTCCTGGGTCTGCTACTTCAGGGCGCTGCAGATGGGCGAGGCCTCGCGGGTCGCCCCGGTGGATAAGCTCAGCGTGGTCTTCGCCATCCTGCTGGCCGCGGTCTTCCTGAAGGAGCGTCTGGGCTGGCAGCACGCCCTTGGTGGCGCGCTGATTGTGGCTGGGGCCATTGTCTTAACCCTCGGCGGCGCCAAGCCAGCCTGAGTCCAATACTCAATCTCCAATACTCAATAATCAATCCACCTCACTCCCACTTCCCTAGCTCCCGCGGGCAAGCACCAGCATCCGCATGCGCCTGCCCGTATTCCTGGATCTTGCCGTCCAGCTTCACGAGCTTCTCGGCGAACTCGTTCCTCGCTGCGGCGTGGGCTTCCTCGATCCGGTAGATTTCCCGCGTTACCATCGAGACGGCATCGGTCTCGAAGGCCCGCGGATCGGCCAGCCGCTGGCTCTCCGCCCACTTGCCGCGCAGGCTCTGGAATTCCTTCAGGATCCGCGCTTCCTCCTCCCGCGAGCGGCGCTGCACTTCCTGACGGCCGGATAGGGATAGCTCCATCTGAGGATCGAAGCTGAACTTGGACTCACGCCTCAGCAGCCAGTTCCGCAGGTCTGCTTCGCCGGATCCCATGCCCGGGATCTTCCCGCTCTGCTTGAGGTCCCATGCGGTATTGATCCCCTGCGCGATCAGGATCTCGCGCAGCCCGACCTGCGGGATGTTCTGGTAGGGGATCGGGATGCTGCGGAGATAGGTTTCAAGCTGCGACTTCTCCGCGACCATGAAGCGCCACCGCTCCTTCAGGCGCGGGATGTTTCGTGCTGCACCCCGGATCTCTAACAGGCCCTTCTGCAGCGCGGCACGGAGTTCCCGCAGCTTCTCCAGCTTCTGGCCCTGGAAACGCAGCACCCGGCGGCAGGCGTCATCGCGCTCCGCCTCGAAGGCTTGCGCGCTGCCGGTGGAGATCCGTTGCAGCACTTGGAGCAGCAGGTCGATGTCCTCCTTCACCATGCCGGGAGCCTCCCGCCGCCGCCGCACCTCCGCATTGTAAGTCGGGTTCGCGGAGCCGCGGGAGATCAAGTAGAGAGCATACCCGATCAGGACCAGACAAATGGAGAACATCAGCGGCTTCGCCACGGCGAGCACCAGACCGCCGATGAGCATGGCGGTGCCGAAGACGAAGCTGGAGCGGAACCGGAAGATCAGCGGGAAGCGCCGCGGGGCCGGCGTGGGGTAGCGGAATTTGTTAGGGTCTGGCACGATGAAGGCCTGTACCTTCAGCTTGGCCAGCGGGCCCAGCACATCGGCGCTGCCGGGCATGGTCTGGGCCTTCACTTGGGCGAACAGGGCATCAATCTCCATCACCAGCGTGTCCGTGCCGCCTTCCAGCGAGACGGAGATGAAGAAGTTCCCGCCGCCACTGTTCCAGACCTCGCACCACGGACAGCCGACCAGCTTGCGATAGTAGACATGGCCCCAGCGGCAGCGGCTGAGCTCGATGCCACCGAGCTCGCGGAACCACTCGTCCGCGCCGGGCCGGTCCCGGCTGACGAAGGCCCTTTCGAAGAGTGTCGCCACCCGCTCCGGCAGCACGGAAAGCCGCAGGAACTTCGGCGGTGGCAGGAAGCCGCCGCGGCGAGCGGCGGAGTAGGGAAAGATGCCGCGCTTGATCAGGTCTTCCAGCGGCGGCGGATTCTCTAACAGGTGCTCCGGCGGCACGCCCGCGAAGGGATGCCGCCCCATGAAAAGCAGGTGGAAGACCAGCACCGCCAGCCCGAAGCGGTCGTGCTGCACGCTGCGCTGCGTGATCAACGCCGGTGTCTCTAACAGCTCCGGCGGCGTCCAGCCCGCGGTGAAGACGGGGCAGGGGTGGATGCTGCCGTCCTCCGCGGTGAACTGGAAGGAATCGCAGTCGATCAGCTTCACCGCACCGCTTGCTCCATCCACCAGGATGTTGCTCTCGTTCACGTCACCCATCACCACGCCGTGGCGGTGCAGGGCATGGAAGGCCGCAGCCACATTCCGTGCGACATCCAGCAGTCCTTGCCAAGTCACGCCCGTGAAGTGCTGCGTGCGGTCGTCCGGCCGGTAGAGCAGGTGCACGCTCTTGCCCGCCACCCGCGGCATTAGGAAGCCCACTACAGCGCGCCGATCATCATACACCAGCTCCAGCGGCCAGGCCGCGAGGCTGCGGATGCCGGGCAGTGAGGCAGCGGCCTGGGCCTGTAGCTTGCGGACCTTCGCGGGATCCGGCGGCGAGTGATAGATCTTCGCGACTAGCTCTGCACGCCCAGCTACGGCATACGTCGAACCTTCACCGCCGGGGCTGCCCACGCGTGCGCCCAGATCGATCCGCTTGCCTTGTCCATCACGGTACATCTTCCCGGCCTCTCCAGGCCAATGCGAGCGTGAGATCGTCATCTTCCCGCGAGGTGATCACCGGCGAGCTGAGCATGCCCTCGATCTTCGCGCGGATTTCCTCTTCCTCCGGCCCGCCACGCAGCGCGGCGAAGATCTTTTCCACGAAGGGCAGGTGCGGCTGGTCCAGCCGCGGCTCCAGGCAGAACATCTCCAGCCCATCGCTGAAGCCCATCGCCGCGATGACCTCGTGGTGCAGCGCATGCTGCCAGTGCTGCTCCCAGTTCCCGGAGGTGATGAAGCTCGTCTGATTGTGGAACTCGCCCTTCACCGGTCGCGTGGCGCACGCGATTCCTTCCACCGTCTCCATCAGCCAAGCGCCATCGCCGATCTGCCAGAAGTAAGCGGCATCATCCTCGAAAGCCGCGGCCAGCAGCGTGCAAGCGAAGTCTTCCAAGGCGATCCCCGCTTCCTCTGCGATCCGCTGCAGTTCCTCCCGCACTCGCGCACCGAAGGCCGCTGCCTGCTCCTGCGTGATCTCCGTGATCTTCCCCTCATGCCCGGCAAGCACACGGAGCATCGCCGCGACCGCATGCCGCGAGCCTTCCTCCGAATGCTTCGCGCTACCCGCCCCATCCGCGATGACGACAACCCGCCGTGTCGCTCCCGCCGCCGAGCACTCGAAATGGTCCTGACAAGGGATCCCCGCATCCACATGCGAAGTCCCCGTGGCACTGTGACCCGCGCAGTTCCAGCGCATCGTCGTCACATCAGGATTCGCCGGAGGCCCAGCCGCTGACCGGCGGGAAGGCCACCCGGTCACCGGGATTGGATTGCGTGATCGCCTTCTGCGATTGGGTGATCCACTGGAAGAGCTCCCGGAACTTCACGCCCTGCAGCATCATCGGCGGCCGCGATTCCTCGCCAGTCGGGCAGGTGCTCTCGCAGAGTTCTGTTAGCTTCGGCACGTTCGCACCCTCTACCGCCACCGCGAAGAATTGGGCCTTGTTGCTCCGGCTCTCGCGCAAGCGCGTCACCGCCTCCTGCCACACCGGCAGGCCATCATCCGTCGGACCGCCATCCGTGATCAGGAAGATCCACGGCTTATACTGCGGCACCGCCTGGCGGCTCAGCTCCACGCGCCGGTCCCGCAGCAGGTCCAAGCCGATCACGATCGCCTGGCCCATCGGCGTGTCACCCGTGGCCGCCAGCGCCGGCAGGATCACCCGCTCCGGCGTGGCGAAGGGCTGTGCGACTTGCACCACGCCACCGAAAGTCACGATCGCGATCTCCAACCGCCGCTTCGCCAGCGAGTCCGCCGCGATCTCATCGATGTATTGCGTCAGGCCATGCTGGAGTTCTTCCAAAGGCCGCCCCGCCATCGAGCCCGAGACATCCAGCAACAGCACCGTGGGGCAACGCCGGTCGGCATTGCCGTGAATGTCCTCGCTGACATGCCCGAAACCGGCGGCATGGATTTGTTCGATTGCGTCGTCCATTGCTTTTCCTCGCTCCGGGGTCTAGCGGGATTCGTCAGTCGAGGCAACCGCCGAGTCATTCCGTGGAAATGCGCCGCGGCTTTGGAAAGCCGCGGCGCAGCGGCCTTGGACTGCGTGCAACCCTGTTGCCGCTTTCGGCAGGCAACCCTGTTGCCGTGAGCGAGCCATAGATGCACCCGATCACCCCTCACTGCACCCCACGGCCGGCGTGCGCTGCTGATCTCACCGGAAAGTCCACGGTATGAGAGGCTGTTATAAGGTCCGGCGGGGCTTCAACTGCTGTGGATCCGGTGATGCTTCCCCGGGCTGTTGGGGCTCTGGGGTTGAGCGCTATCGCCCGCCGACTCGGCTGGACATCGCTGAATGATCGGGTGGATCCACTGGCTCGCTCACGGCGATAGGATCGCCTGCCGAAAGCGGCAACAGGGTTGCACGCAGTCCAAGGCCGCTGCGCGGCGAAAACGAACAAAGCCCCTTCACACTTGGACCAACCCATCCAACTCCGCCATCACCGCATCCGGCAGCTCCAATCCCGCCGTCGCCAGGTTCTCCTCCAAATGCCCCAGCGAGGAAGTCCCCGGGATCAACAGAATGTTAGACGACCGCCGCAGCAACCACGCCAGCGCCACCTGCATCGGCGTGGCCCCCAGCCCCGCCGCGATGCCATCCAGCCCCGCAGACTGGATCGGACTAAAGCCACCCAGCGGGAAGTAAGGCACGTAAGCGATGCCTTGCTGCGCCAAGCTATCGATGAAGCCCTCATCCGCGCGCTGCACCAGGTTATACATGTTCTGGGTGCACACGATCGGCGTCTGCTTCTGCGCTTGCTCCAGTTGCCAAGGCGTCACGTGGCTCAGGCCGATGTGCTTGATCAGGCCCTGCTGCTTCAGCTCCACCAGCGCCGCGATCTGCTCATCCAGCGGATCATCCTTCGGCGCCTCCAGCCCGCCCATGCGCATGTTCACGATGTCGAGCGCTTCCACCCCGAGATTGCGGAGATTGCCGTGGACCTGCTCGGTCAACTGCTCCGGGGACCGCGCCATCTGCCACGAGCCATCCGCCGGACGCTCGCAGCCGACCTTCGTGACGATCACCAAATCATCGGGGTAGGGGTGCAGCGCCTCGCGGATAGCCTGGTTCGTGAAGTGCGGGCCGTAGAAGTCTGAGGTGTCGATGTGATTGACCCCGGCCTCGATGGCGCGGCGCAGCACCGCGACAGCCGCAGCCGGATCGCGCGGCGGCCCGAAGACACCGGGACCCGCCAATTGCATCGCCCCGTAGCCGAGGCGGCGGACGGTGAGATCGGTGCCGGGAAAGGTGAATTCTCCGCTGCGGGAGACGATGTCAGTCGATGAAGTGGAAGCATTCATGGTTCGTTCGGCCCAAGCCCTAAGCCCGCGCCCACGGCCCGTCAAATGACAAAATATGAAATTTGTCATTTGTAAGTTCCTTGCTGCGCCCCCGGCCTTTCTGCGGCATTTTCCTGCTGTTCCCGCCACCGTGACCGAAGAAACGCCACTCCCCGAACGCATCCTCGATGCCGCCGAGTCCCTCCTCCGCCGCCACGGCGCGGAGAAGATGAACGTGGTCGACATCGCCCGCGCCCTCGGCATGAGCCACGGCAACGTCTACCGCCACTTCCCCAGCAAGAAGGCTGTGCTCGATGCCGTGGCCGTCCGCTGGCTGAACAAGGTTTCCACGCCCTTGGAGCGCATCGCCGCGGACCAAGCCCGCCCCGCCGCCGAACGCCTGGCCGATTGGTTCCACACCCTCCGCGCCGCCAAGCGACGCAAGGTCTTGGACGACCCCGAGCTCTTCCGCGTCTACCACGCCATCGCCATCACCATGCGCACCGTGGCCAGCGAGCACGTCGCCAGCCTGCACGCGCAGCTTGAGAGAATCATCGCCGATGGGATCGCCGCCGGAGAGTTCCGCCCCGAGCTGGACCCGAAAGTCGCAGCCCGCGCCTTCATGCAATCCACCATGGCCTTCCATCATCCCATGATGATCATGCAGGAGTGCCCGAGTGACGAAGAGGCGGAGGCGGCCTTGGCGATCTTGCTCAAGGGCCTCAAGGCGCTCGGCTGAAGTGACTGACTTATTGGTCCCGGCAACGTAGCAGGCAGGAGCCAACTTCTACGCATAATTCACGCGAAGCGTCTTACGGAAGGATAGCTTGGCCGTATCATCGATGATTTCATGATTGCTCGATTTGTCTCAATCTTCGCCACATGCTTTATCTGCCAGCATTGCTTCGGCCTGCCCGAGGATCCTGACGAATATTCCGCTTGGGAGGTCAAGGCGCTAGAGGACGTCCGGGCTCAAATCGCCAAACCTCCGGAGGAGGCGATACCCGGTCTCGGATTATGGCTATATAAGTTGAATCTGCCCCGTAACCGAGAAAAAGGCACTCGACCCGTCTTCATGGCTGTTAGGGAAGCTCTGTTGGCTATTCCTGATCATGCTACCTACTATGAACGTAGAATCAAAGAGGCGCGGGAAGAGATGGTCGCTGAAAACGACGTCAACATCCGCGGTCCATTGGTTGTGAAATACAACAATGAGCAAGCCACGGGGTTCGCCATTCTGGGTCTTTTGCCAAGTTCGGAATCGGTGCGAGTTCTCGGAGAGTTTCTCTTTGATGAGCGTGATCGGGTGGCTCCTTCTCCACCGGGAGTGCCGGACAATGAAAATGCACGCCAATATGCCACGGGGGTAAACTCTAACTCAGTCTACGCACTCCGGGCCATCACGGGGCTGCCATTGGTTTCCAAGCCCGTCCATCGAAAGCCATTTTCTGACGGATCCTACGGAGATTATCCCGAGGACCTCCAGCCTTGGCGTCTCTGGTATGAGCAAGTGCGCGCCGGCACCCGCACCTTTCGTTTCGAAGGTGATCCCCAAGAATACAGCCTAACCGGTCCGGTTGTGGAGGCCCAAAGTCCTTCCGATGTGGGGGCGCCCAAAGGCTCCGACCTTTCGCTACCTCACGCGCAAGAAGCCCAGACGAAGGCGTTTCCTCGATCAGCAATCCTCGTCGTCATTGGGGCGCTGGGGCTTTGTGCCTTGGGGGCGAGGAGGGTGATCCAAGCACGCAAGCTCCGGTAGGGGATGCGCACCGTTGGGACGGGCCTTCAGCCCTCCATCCTAACAGCCACCTTTTCCTGGGCCGCTGGCCCAGGCTGCTATTGGTCGGGCCTCTGGCCCTGAAGCCTCACATCCCCGCCAGCCGGTGATTCATCGCCACGCTCTTCCTGAGCGCGCGCATCACATCGATCATCGGGAAGTGGTCCTTCGCCGCGGTCTTGCACTGGTCGTTCACGAAGGCATTCCGGCTGACGTGGCGGCCGATCTCGCTGAAGAGCTGGCGCATCTGCGTATCGATCAGCCCTTGCTGCGCCTTAAGCGCGGAGATGTCCCGGTTCGCTTGGCCGATCTGCTGGAAGGCCACGGAGGCCTCCGCGCGGTGCTTCTGGCGCTCTTCCGCCAGCTCGGCATCGATCAGGTCCACCTTGGCGTCGCCCTCGGCGATGCTCGCGGCCACGCGGTCGCGGTCCTGCTTCAGCTCGGTGAAGCGCACCTTGAGCTCCACCATGCGTACCTTGGTCTTTTCGATCGAGTCGCTGCTGCCCTCGCGCTGGAGGACCTCCAGCTTCATCTTCAGACCATCGTAAATCCGCCGGATCTCCCGGGCCTGGCCGATCACCTGGTCGCGCTCGCGGGACAGCTTCTCCAATTCGCCCAGCAGCTGGCCGCGGGTCGTCTCCAGATCCGCTTGCGAGTCGGACTTCGCGCCGAGCAGCGTCGAGCGCTGCTCATGGGCATCCGCCAGGATCACCTCGCAATCGTCGAGCTTCGAGTGGATCTCATCCCGCTCCTTGATCAGCTTGCGCAGGTTCCAGTACTCCACTCCGAGCTCCTCGACCTCCTCGACCCGTTCCCAGACCGATTGACCGAGCACCTGCTCCGCCTCGCGCAGCAGGTGCATTTCAGAAGCGGCCTCCGCCATGCGGCGCTGGCGGCGGTTCACGCCGAAGGCCTGGGCGAAACGGGCGAAGATGTAGCGGGTCGTCGTCATGCGCTTTTGGCACCAGCGATCTTTTCCTGAAGATTGGCGATCACGCTGAAATCTTCAAGTGTCGTGGTGTTGCCGCTGACGGTTCCGGTGGTCACGAGCTCCTTCAGCAGGCGGCGCATGATCTTGCCGGAACGCGTTTTTGGCAAGGCGGGAGCGAAATGGAGGTCATCCGGCTTGGCGATGGCGCCGATGACCTTGCCCACGTGCTCGCGCAGCTCTTTTTGCAATGCGGGGGTTTCCGTGATCCCGGCCTTTAATGTCACAAAAGCGACAACTGCCTGACCCTTCAGATCATCTGGCCGGCCCACCACCGCGGACTCCGCCACGGCAGGGTGTCCGACAAGTGCGCTTTCCACCTCGGCGGTACCAAGGCGGTGGCCGGAAACGTTCAGCACGTCATCCAGGCGGCCCACGATCCAGAAATTCCCCTGCTTGTCGCGCCGGGCGCCGTCGCCGGCGGTGTACATCCCCGGGTAATCGGACCAGTAGGTCTTCTTGTAGCGCGCCTTGTCGCCGTAGATCGCGCGAGTCATGGAGGGCCATGGCTTGCGGATCACCAGGCGGCCGCCCTCGTTCGGCTTACACTCCTTGCCGGACTCGTCGAGGATCGCCGCATCCACGCCGAAGAAGGGCAGGGTGGCCGTCCCGGGTTTGGTGGGGGTGCAGCCGGGCAGGGGGGTGATCATGATCGCCCCGGTCTCGGTCTGCCACCAGGTATCCACGATCGGGCAGCGCCCGCCGCCGATTTTTTCGTGATACCACATCCAGGCTTCCGGATTGATCGGCTCACCCACGGAGCCGAGCAGGCGGAGGGAGGAAAGGTCGTGCTTCGCCGGGAAGTGATCGCCGGCCTTGATGAAGGCGCGGATCGCCGTCGGTGCGGTGTAGAAGATGCTCACCCCATTCTCCTCGATGATCTGCCAGAAGCGGCCGAAATCCGGCTGGTTCGGCGCGCCCTCATACATCACCTGGGTCACGCCCATCGCCAGCGGTCCGTAGACGATGTAGCTGTGACCGGTGATCCAGCCGACGTCCGCGGTGCACCAGTAGACATCGTCATCCTGCATGTCGAAGACGTACTTGCAGGTGGTGTAGGTGCCAGTGAGGTAGCCGCCGCTGGTGTGGAGGATGCCCTTCGGCTTACCCGTGGAGCCGGAGGTGTAGAGGATGAAGAGCGGGTGCTCGGAGTCGAATGCCTTCGCCTCGTGCTTCGCGCCCACCTTGGCGATCTCGTCGTGCCACCAGGTGTCGCGGCCATCCTGCATAGCAATGTCCTGGCCAGTGCGCTTGAAGACGACCACGGACTTGATGCCCTGGTAGCGCTTCAGCGCTTCATCCACGTTCTCCTTCAGCGGCACGATCTTGCCACGACGCCAGCCACCATCGGCGGTGACCACATGTGTGGCTCCAGAGTCTTCTAACCGATCCACGATCGACTCCGAAGAAAAGCCGCCGAAGACCACCGAGTGCACCGCGCCGATCCGCGCGCAGGCCAGCATCGCGACCGCAGCTTCCGGGATCATCGGCATGTAAACCAGCACGCGGTCCTTAGCCTTCACTCCCTTCGCGAGCAGCACATTGGCGAAGCGCATCACCTCGCGCTGGAGCTGGGCATAGGTGATCACCCGCTTGTCGCCGGGCTCGCCTTCGAAGATGATCGCCGCCTTGTTCTTGCGCGCGCCGCGGGCGTGGCGGTCCACGCAGTTCTCGCAGACGTTGAGCTTGCCGCCGGTGAACCACTTCGCATCCGGAGCCTTCCAATCGAGCACCTTGGTGAAGGGCGTGCGCCACTCCAGTTCCTTCGCCTCGCGCGCCCAGAAGACGTTTGGCTTATCCACGGACTCCTGCCAGAGCTTCTTGTATTGGGCCATGCTCGAGATGCGCGCCTTCGCGGAGAACTCCTTGGCGGGCTTGAAGACGCGGTCTTCGATGAGATGGCTTTCGATCGAGGAAGAGGAAGGCTTGCTGCTCATGGTCACTTGGATTTCCAGCGCGATATGGGTTGCCGGACCTGCGGCAAGCTACAGGGCGGATTTCGCAGGCGGCGACTCAAAATTTGCGCTTTGGAGCGCGCCTGGCGGACTTTTTCGGGGGCTTGGGACGGGGCGAACAGAGTTGGAAGATCTGCGGGCTGAGATTCCCCAGGCGGCTTGCCGGTGACGAGGACCGCGCCGCCGTGTCCCCGTCCTTCGCCCCGCTTTCATTCCCGAAGAAAAATGCCTGAATTGTGTGCACGCGGCGCGTGGAGATGCTATCAGGATCTCCAAATGCCGGACACCATCAGCAACTTCGCCGGGAAACGCGCCCGGACATGATGGCAGTGCCGATCGACCCCAAACGCTTGAGACCATGGAATGGAAAGGAAACCGGGAGAGTGATAACGTGGAGGACGCACGCGGGAGCACTTCCAGCGGCGGTGGTGGAGGGGGCGGAGGTGCTTTGGGTCTGCTTGGATTGATCGGGCGGACCTTCGGGATCAAGGGAATCGTGGCGGCGGTGGTGGCGGGCTTCGTGCTGGTGAAGTGCGGGATCATCGACCTGAACTCCCTGCTCGGCGGCGGTGTGGGACCGGCTCAGCAGTCCCAGGTGAGCCCGGAGGACGAGGAGCGCTACCATTTCGTCAAGGTCGTGCTCGGCAGCACCGAAGACGTGTGGATCGAGGAGTTCGCACGGACCGGGAAGAAATATGAAAAGCCGGAGCTGAAGGTTTACCGCGGGCGCACACAAACCGGCTGCGGCGCCGGCAGTGCGGAGATGGGCCCCTTCTACTGTCCCGCCGACCGGAAGGTCTATATCGACCTGAGCTTCTACGACGAGCTCGCGCAGACCTTCAAATCCCCGGGCGACTTCGCCCAAGCCTATGTAGTCGCGCACGAGGTGGGCCACCATGTGCAAAACCTCCTGGGGATCTCAAGCAAGGTGGCGGCGATGCAGGGGCGACCGGACTATAACGAATACTCGGTGCGTCTGGAATTGCAGGCCGATTACCTCGCCGGCGTATGGGCGAATCACGCGCAGCAGAAGCTAAAGCTGGATCGCAGCGATATCGAGGAAGCGATGCGTGCCGCCAACGCCATCGGCGACGACGCGATTCAAAAGAAGATGCAGGGCCGCGTGGTGCCGCATTCCTTCACCCACGGCACCTCCGAGCAGCGGCAACGCTGGTTCCAGAAGGGACTGCTCAGCGGCAAGATCGAAGATGGCGACACCTTTTCGATGCCCTACAAGGACCTGTGAGGCAGGCCCCTAGCCTTTGGGCCGCCGGGTAAGCTCAAAACTTCCGCTTTGGAGCACGCTTCGCTGACTTCCTCGCCATCGGGCGGGAGGAAACCGGGCCCTTGGCGCGTCCCGATTCCGGGGTCCGCTTGCGGCCTTCCTTCGGCCCGCGTTTCGGGCGGGCGGTGGGCAGCACTCCGGGGGCGGTTTTCGCGGTCTTCTTGGCTGCCTTCTTGGCCGTCTTTTTCGCGGCCTTCTTGGCGGCGGACCTGACCTTCGGGTTCTCTTTCAGTGCTGCAATCTCAATGGGATCCAGAGGCCGCCAGGCACCCTCCGGGAAGTCCCCCAAGATCAGCCTGCCGATGCGGATGCGCACCAGCTTCTGCACTTGGTAGCCGAGCGTCAGGAACATCTGGCGGATCTGCCGCTTCAGGCCGGTCTCCAGCACGATCCGGTAGCGCCGGGAAGTGAGACGCTGCACCTCCTTGGCCCGCATCCGCTGCTTCTCCACATAGACGCCGGAGAGGAAGAGATCGAGGTGCTCGTTCAGCACCGGCTGGTTCGCGGTCACGATGTATTCCTTCTCCACCAGCTTGGAGGGATGCATCAGCTGCTGCGAGAGATCGCCGTCGTTTGTTAGAATCAGCAGCCCCTCCGAGTCGCGGTCCAGGCGGCCCACGTGGTGGAGGTGCTGCAGGATCGGCGGCAGGATCGTGTAGATCGTATCCCGGCCCAGCTCGTCCTCTCGCGAGCAGACATAGCCGCGCGGCTTGTAGAACATCACCGTGTTGGTCTGCTTGGTCTGCACCCGCTTGCCATTGACTTTCACGAAGTCGCCTGGCTCCACGCGATGTGCGGGATTCAAGACCGGCTTGCCGTTGATCTCGACATGGCCGTCCTGCACCAGCGCATCGCAGGCCCGGCGCGAGCCGACCCCGCAGGAGGCGAGGAACTTGTTCAATCGGGTACCTTCGTCGGCGGACATATCAAAGAGTGGAACGGGGACAGGAAAGGAAACCACGAATGAACACGGATGGACACGAATTTAGAAAAGGACAGGGGGCAATGGTCATCCCTCTCCTTGCCTTTCATCCGTGTGAATCCGTGTTCATTCGTGGTTCAAACGAGGCGGTAAGAAACGCAAAAGGCGCAGCCCCTTGCGGGAGACTGCGCACTTGCGGAAAATGGATCGGGGCAGGGGAGGCTTAGGCTTCGCCCTTGGTCTTGGGCAGGCCGATCGGGCTACGGCCGTCCTTCCAGACGCCGCGCTCCTTCATCAGCTTCACGCGCTCGAAACGCTTCATCACGGAGCGCTTGCCTTCTGCGCCACCTTTTGCCTTGAGACTGCTGTGCTTGGACATGGGAAAGAGGACCGCTGTTGCTACGCGGGGCGCGGAAGCTAGGAAGCTCCGGGCCGGTGGGCAAGGGGAAAATCCTGGTGGCGCGGGAAAAAGTTCCAAGTATTGAAGAAGTTCCAAGTGCCAAGGGGGAGAAGTTCCAAATTCTAAGTTCCAAGGTCCAAGAAAGGCAGGGAGAGCCTACCGGTTCTGGCTCCGGCTGTCCGCTCTCTGAAAACGGCAACGCCGTTTCCTTCTATAGCCCAGGGTTGACGCGGCCCGTCCTTCGCAGCCCGCAGGGCGTAGAAGGGACGGGATCGCGGCTACCCTGGGAAAGCGCCAAATCGATTCGAACCCCAAAGCGGGTTCCCTAGGTCCGGATTCACCGAACAGTCCCCGCAACGACCGAGCTCAGGCGGTTCCGAACAATCGGTCCCCTGCATCTCCCAGCCCCGGGAGGATATAGCCCCGGTCGTTCAGTCCCCGGTCGATCGAAGCCGTGAAGATCGGCACCTCCGGCCAAGCCGTCTCGAAGGTGGCGATGCCCTCCGGTGCAGCCACCAGGCAGGCGAAGCGCAGGTGTGTCGCGCCCAGATCCACCAAGCGCCGCACCGCCTCCACAGCCGAACCTCCGGTGGCCAACATCGGATCGAGCAGGATCACCTCGCTCTCCGCCAGGATCGGCGGGGTTTTGATGTAGTAGGGCTCCGGCTGGAGGGTCTCCTCATTCCGCGCTAGGCCGATGTGAGCCACCGCCGCGCCCGGCAGCAGGTCGAAGAATCCATCCAAAAAACCCAGCCCCGCGCGCAGGACTGGTGCCAGGATGATCCGCCGCGTCATCTCCACCCCGCTGGTCACCTCCAGAGGGGTCTCGCAGCTCACCACCTTGGTCTCAAGGTTGGCCGTGACCGCCGGCACCATCAGCGAGCAGATCCGGCGTAGCCGCTGGCGGAATTCCGGGCCTGGACAATTCCGGCAACGCAGGGCCGTCAGCTCTGCCTGGACGAGGGGATGATCAATGACATGAACCACGCCACCCTACAAAGCGTGATCCGTGCCGGGAGGCAAGACATCAACCCGCTGAGTACCGCCTACAGCATCTTCTCGTGATATTCCGAGATCTCGCGCCCAAAGCCTTCACGTGAAATGTGGAAGCCTTCGAAGATGCCCGCGGGCCACGAATTTTCGTCCAGCTCTTCAATGATCAGCTTGTCACCCTCGCGCCTTATTGAAACAAGACCGCACGGCAGTTCGAGTTCCTTTGGCAGCCGAATGGCTCGCGAATCGCCGCTCTGAAACACGCTTGTTTCCACGCTTCGATCAATAAACGTCGAAAGGCGCGAAAGCTAGACTGAAGACAGCGTCAGTCCCTCCGAATCCTCAGGAAATCCCGCCCGGGCAGCATCGGCACATCCATCGTGCGGGTCGAGCTATCCGCGGCACCTGCGGGAATCTCGCGGAGACTCCCCGTCCCGAAACCGAGATCCTGCGAGAGCTCGATGGTGTAAGACATACCCGGAAAGCCCGCCCACGTCACCCGCATCACCGGACCACTCCCACCGGATGGCGGCTGGAGCTGCGAGATCGAGGCAACCCTCAGCACGCTGTTAGGGTCCGCCGGATCGGTGTGGTTTGCGAGTTCGTCGGCATTGCTCGAACCATCGCCATCCAGATCGCCGGAGCCATCAGCCGTGCCCACTGTGAAACCATAAAGCGCTTCCAGTCGGTCATCCATGCCATCGGAGTCGCCATCGACCAGTGCTGCATTGAGCGGCAGCACCTCCGCGGCACCCAAGTCCGCCGAACTGCCGAGCACCCGGGGCAAGCCTCGTTGATCCGTCGCGAGAGAAACTGTGGCCACGGGCGCGGCATCGATCGCCGGGCTACCGAAGCGCGGCGGCATGGTCGGGGCAAATCCGCCGTAGCGCGCTAGGGGCAGCAGCTTTGGATCGAGCGGAGCTGCCGCGGTTCCTGCCAGGGGACCGGTCGGGAAGGTGGAGTTGAAGTTCTGGTTGTTTCCGATGAGATTGGCCCCCCGCGCCACCGGAGCCACGTCGCCAAGGTCGCCACCGGTATTGCCCGCCACGATGCAGTTTTCCAAGATACCGCCGCTGTCGGCAAAAGAGAGGGCACCGTAGAAGGTGGGACTGTTAGTCGCCGTATTTCCGGAAATGGTGGAATGAATGATCTCAGTGCTTCCCGAGGCGGAGATTGCCGCTCTTGAGGTCGCTGAGTTGGCGTGGAAGGTGCAGTTGGCAATGGTGGCGATGGACGAGCTTGAGTAAATCGCGCCACCTTGACCGCCGCTACCCGCCGTGTTGTGATCGAAGGTGGATCGCTCGGCAACCAAGCGTCCGGAAATGCAGTAGATGGCGCCCCCGAGAGAGTCCCCCTGGTTGTGGTGGATGTGGCAATCCTGTAGCCGGAGACTGCCATAGGAGTTCTTGATGATGGTCCCGGTGCTGGTGTTAGGGATGCTCTGTCCGCCGCTGATCTCACAGCGCCGCAGGGCGAATTCACCTCCAGCGAAAACCCTGAAGTTAGCCCCATTGGACGAAAGGAGATGGATTCCATCGGGACGGGAGGATGCGTCGATATCCACGCCGGTCTCGATCCGCAAATCACCGCCATCGAGGGGAATCGTGGCGGGGAGCGACGGCGCGAAGACGATACGGTTCGAGCCGGGCCGGCTGCGGGCGATCGCGAGCGCTTCGCGCAGCGAGATTCCGTTGCCGTCCGCAGGGTTGGGATCGTTCTCATCCACCGCCGTGCTCACCACCAGGGTGCCGCGGGTGGCGAATGAAAGCAGCGGCCCGCTCACGACCGAGCCATTCACCGTGGCATCGATCCGCCAGTAGTAGGTGGTGGATTCCGCCAGGCCGGAGAGCTGGAAGCTGCCCGCGCCGGTGGAGCCGACCGCGGCCAGTGACTCGGCGCTGGTTCCCAGAAGCACTTGGAAAGACTCGCCCGGCAGGTTCCAGAGCAGGAGCGGCTGGCTCGAAATATCCGCCGCTTCGTTCGCGGGCTGGAATAGATCGAGCGCTGCATCCCGCTGCACCGCCCCGAGGTCTGCCCCGGACGGAGGCAAGAGATTCCCAATAAGGTCACCCGTGGGACTCGTGGGAAGGGGGAGTGCCTGATCGATGGCGGGCGAACCGGTGAGCAGGGGGCAGTGCCAAGCCTTTCCTGCCACATGGGCTGCCACCAGGCCCAGGGCCGCAATCTTCGGGGACTGGCTGGTGCCTACCAGCGGACCTGCCGGAATGGCCGTCTCGGCCCCGCTGTTGTCTCCCACCAGATTGTTCCCCCGCAGGGTCACGCCTTGAGTGGCCAGGATGTCTTGGGCGATCCCTTGACTGCGGTTCCCCGCGACAATGCAGTTTTCCAGCACGAGACTGCCACCGCCCCGGCAAATGCCCCCGCCTTCGAGCGACGCGCTATTTCCTGTGACCGTACAGTGGACCAAGGTGCAGACTCCACTGCGCAGATAGATGGCCCCGCCCCGGGCCGCCTTGTTGCCGGCCAAGGTGCAGTTGACCGCCGTGAAGTCGCCGGTCAGGTCCAGGATACCGTTCCCAAACGCGGATCTGGTATTGGCGATCGTCATGTGACGGAACTCCGCCGCCGCTGTGGTTTGGAAGTTGCCGCCGATGCAAGTGATGCCGCCGCTCACGGAGTCTCCCCCGATCCGCAGCGGATCGCTGATCGCGATCGAACTCGCAATCTGGAACAACCCGCCCCCAAGTCCGGCTTGGAAGCGGATCACATCGTAGCCCGGCGTTGCGTTCGCAATCAGCACGGCCTCGCGCAGGGATACTCCCGGTTCACTGGCGGCATTTGCAGCCGTCTCGTCCGCGGTCTTGGTGACTTCGATGTGGCTGCGGGTGGTGAAGGAGAGGAGCGGTCCCAAGGTGGGCACGCCTGCCACCGTGGACTCGATCTGCCAATAGTAAGTGGTCGAAGGCAGAAGTTCCGGCGGAGCAAAACGGCCGGTGGTAGTGCTACCCGCTACCGTCAAGCTGCCCGGTGAGGTCCCGAGCCAGACACGGTAGGAGGTCGCGTTGAGTTCGTAGCTCCACTCTAAGACCGGGCGCACGCTGACGCCCGTGCTGGTGTCCGCCAGGCTGAAATAGCCAGCGATGTTCGCCTCGACCGAGCCGAGGTCCGCCTTGGCCCCGACCGTCCGTGCCAGATCCCGCTGGTCGGTGGTTGGCGTATTCGCGGAGCCAACCGCGAGATTGAGCAGGGGCGACCCCGACAGCGGCAGCAGGCACTCGGTGCGTCCTCCCTGGCGGGCTACGGCAGCTAACAGGGGATCGAGGGGGGCAGCACTGGTTCCAACGGTGGGACCTGCCGGGAACTGGGTGGACACGCCGTCGTTGGTGGAGAGGAAGTTCTTCCCTGCGATTTGGATCTGGCTGCTAAAGCCGACGTCGCGCGCCTTCCAGTCGCCGGCGCCTGTGCGGGTGAGGTTGCTGGCGATGACCGAGTTCTCGAGCCGGAGCGTTCCGCTATTGTTGATCGCCGCTGCGAAATCCGCCTGGGTGCGATTGTTGGAGATCGTGCAGTGGATCAGGTTTGCCGAGGCTCCCGGCTGGATCGAGATCGCCGAAGTCAGGTAGGCCTCGTTACCGCTGATGGTGCAGTTCACGAACTTCGCGGAGCCGGAGCCAAGATACAGACCGCCTCCGCCATCGGTGCCGAAGGTGGAGTCGGGCCTGTTGGAGGTGACGGCGCAACTCAACAAGGTAAGACTCGGCGGGGAGCTGCCGGCTGGGCTGGCAGAACTGGTGATCGTCGGCAAGGAGGTGGTTTTGCACTTCGAAACGGTACAGTGATCGAGGGTGAGTTGCCCTTGATTCTGGATCGGCGTGGAACTGGAGAGCCCCCGTCCGCGGAGGAAATTCAAGCCCCGTACCACCACGGTAGGATTGTTGCTGAAGCTGGCTGGGACGTACAGCAGTTGTTTTGTCTCCGAGCCATCAACACTGAATCCATCGGGCAGGGACATCGCATCGATGGTGAGGTTCTTGCTCACCACCAGCGCGCCGCTCACAGCCAGGGTACCGCCGTTCAATGCCGGGGCGAAGCGGATGGTGTCGCCAGCCGCCGCATCGCGAATGGCTTCCCGCAGCGAGAGTTCGGCCCCGGCGGGTGTGTTGGACTCATCGGCCGCAGTGGTGACCGTCAATTCAGCGGCGAGGCAAGGCAAGGCCGCCATCACGGCACACGCCGCGATGGCCAGGACACTTGGCAGGGAGGAGGAACGCATGACTCTGGATGAGCGGAGATGGCCGCAGACGCGAGCCGGAAAACTCCGCATCACAAGATCTTCACACGACTTGCCCGAGGGGCCCTAGCCGGAGTTACTTCAGGCACTCTTTGATGTAGGCGATCCCCTGCGTGTAGACCTCCTCCGGTGCTGGGAAGAGATCGCGCCACACCCGGGTCGCCGCCGCCAGTTCCGGCAGCGCACGGCCGAAAGCCTCGATCGTCAGCCAGCCGGTGTAGCCGCTTTCCTTCAGCACGGCGATGCTCTCCTTAATCTGCGCGTGGCCGGTGCCCGGGGTGCCGCGGTCGTTCTCGGAGATATGCACGTGGCCCACGCTCTTGATATGCTTGCGCAGGCTCTCGGCGGGATGCTTCTCCTCGATGTTCGCGTGGAAGGTATCGTACATCGTGGTGAAGTTCGGGTGATTCACCAGCGCGGCGTAATCCGCGCCCTGCTGCATGGTGGTGATGAAGTAGCACTCGAAGCGGTTCAGCCACTCGATCACCAGCTTCACCCCGGCTTCCTGGGCGTAGTCGGCCACCTGGCGATGAACATCGGCAGCGTGCTTCCACTCAGCCTCGGTCACGGGCTCTCCGGAGAAGACGCCCAGCGGCTGGTGGTAGGGGCCCATCAGGATCTCCGTGCCCGCGACGTGGCAGGAGTCCACGATGCTCTTCAGGTAGTCCACGGCAGCGGCGCGGTGGGCGGCCTCCGGGCTACAGGGGCTGTGCTCGGGATCAGGGATCACTGTCACGGCCGTCGAGCGCAGGCCTTGGTCGCGCAGCGCTTGGCCCACCACCTTGTAGTGCGCGGTATCGGCGGCGAAGATCGGCAGCTCCACGCCATCGTAACCGGCTGACTTCAGGGAGGAAAGGAGGTGGAATTGGTCCTCCTGGAGTTGGCCGGTCCAAAGGAGCAGATTAAAGCCGATCTTCATGGTGCCGCATTCCCTAGTTGTCCGGCTCGGGGGCGGCCATTCCAATTTTCGTCAGAATGTGATTTTGCTTCCGTTTTTGTGAGATTTTTTCTGAATCGCGGCCTTCCCAATGACTGAGCTAATCCACGGCGAGCCAAGCTGGTGTCTATCCCATGACCGGGTTAGTCTTCAAGTCGCTTGTCGTGGCGGCCATTTGGCACCGGTGAAATTCAAGCTGGGGAGCCGCACGGTCTCGCCTTATTCGCTCGCTCCGTGGACCCGCGATGAGGTGGATCCCTGCCTGCCGGATCTGCTGAAAGTGCTGCGTGGTGACTTCTTCTGCTTTCCATTCGGCGCTCAGAAAGACGCGCCACCGCACGGCGTGGCGGCGAATGCGGATTGGAAGGTCGTGGCCGGTGGCGATGAGGTGTTGCACCTCGGCATGGATGACCCGGATTCCGGCGCCTGGCTGGAGAAGATCCTGAGCCTGAGGGAAGGGGAGACCGCGATCTACTGCGATCATCGTATTTCCAAGGCGGAGGGCCGCTACAGCTACGGCAACCATCCGATCCTCGACTTCACCGGCATCCCGGAGGGTGAGGGCCGCGTGAGCATCTCGCCCTTCCGCTGGGGCTCGGTTTACACCGGTGTCTTCTCGAATCCGCTGAACCGCGAATACCAGGCGCTCAAGCAGGGCGCGGAGTTCTCCGACCTGCAGGCGGTGCCGCTGGCGAGCGGTGGCACGACCGACCTGACCCGCTACCCGGCGCGCCAAGGCTTCGAAGATCTGGTGATGATGGCGAACATGCCGGCGACCCCGGAGCAGCCCTTCGCTTGGTCCGCCGTGGTCTTCGATGGGTATCTGTGGTTTTCTTTGAAGAACCCCGCGGACTTTCCGGCTACCATCTTCTGGATTACCAATGGCGGGCGCCACGGCGAGCCGTGGAATGGCCGCCACCTCGGACGCCTCGGTGTGGAGGAGGTTCTCTCGCATTTCGCGGATGGCGTGGACATCTCGCGCACCGATCCGCTGAAGGATGTGGGCGTGCCGACGACGCGCGAGTTCCGCAAGGATGAGACCGTGTCCCTGCGCACGATCCAAGCCGTGGCGGAAGTCCCTGCGGGCTTCGGCATGGTCACGTCCATCGTTCCCGCCGGTCCCGGCAAGGTGAAGATCAGCGGCGACTCCGGCCAATCCATCGAGACCGCCATCGACTGGAATTTCGTTCTCTAACCTATCAAGGCACCCGCAAACGGGACTTTGAGTCACCTACCACCCAACATCTACAACCCAAGATCATGAAACTTCACAACGCCATGTGGCCCGGCTTGGTCGGGAAGGAACCCGGCACCGACCATCCGCCAATCTCGCTCGAGCGCATGCTCGAAATGACTGCCGCCGCCTCCGTCAATGGCCGCAAATACGACGGTGTGGACCTGTTCCTGTTTCACCCGCACACCGACCCCGACGCTTCCGACGACGCGATCAAGGCGATGGCCGACCAGATCGCGGCGCACGGCCTGAAGGTCGGTTCGCTGGTGGCCCCGGTCTGGCCGGGCACGGTCGGTGGTTCCGCTTTCGGATCGGCCGATGACCGGAAGAACTTCGTCCTCGCCGTCGAGAAGGCCTGCCGCATCGCCGACATCCTCAAGGCCCATGGCGTGCGTGAATACGGACTGATCCGCATCGACTCCTCCGGGGGCGTGCACGATTGGGCGGAAGATCCGGCGGGCAATACCAAGAAGATCGCCGAGACTTGGCGTGAAGCCGGCAAGGTCGCTGCCCAACACGGCGAGCGCCTCGCTGCGGAAGGTGAGATCTGCTGGGGTGGCATGCACTCGTGGAAGGCGATGATCGACACGCTGGAAGCGACCGGCATGCCGGAGACCGTCGGCTTCCAGGCTGACCTCGCCCACACCTACCTCTACCTCATGGGCTACAATGCTCCCGAGGCGGCCCTCCTCAAGGAAGGCTACACCGACGAGGAGTTCTGGCCTGCCTACAAGACGCTGACCGATGCGCTGCGCCCGTGGACCATCGACTTCCACGTCGCACAGAACGATGGCTCGGTCCACGGAACCGGCAGCCACGACAAGACCGGCCGCCACTGCCGTGCCGATGACCCGAATGGCAAGCTGGACATCGTCAAGTGCTCCACCTTCTGGCTGCAAGGCGCTGCCGATCGCGGCATGAAGCACATCTGCTGGGACGGTTGCATGTTCCCCAACGAGATCCTCGAGGACGCCCGCACCTGGGAGACCATCCTCGGCAAGATGATCGAAGTCGACAAGGCGCTCTGAAGCGGCGGCCACTCCATTCACCATTATTCAGGATCCATCTACCATGGCTGCCCCGACTTCAATTCTTGCGGAGAAACTGCACGAATATCCTCATCACGATGTCATCGACGGAGGATCGGATTCGATTCTCGATGACTGCCTCAATCAGAACGATGGGGTGCTGCAGCTTCTGCACCGCTATGCCGGCCGGACATTCTGCTCGCCGGGCAAACGCCTGCGCCTGGATGAGAAATCCTACTATCCGGACTACATGGGCGGAACCGGCCTCGATGAAGTCTGGATGTGCTGCACCGTGCCCATTGTGACCGGCGTCATCGATACCCGCACGGGAAAGGCGCCGTTCCGTGAAGGAGAAGCCCACGTTCTCACTCCGGGCGGGCAAGTCATCTCGCTTCAGGATCTGATCGAGACCAATCCCGAAGCCGTCATGGGAGAAAAGCTCGTGGCGGTTTCCCAATCCCTGTTCGGCAGGGTCACCTGGCCGATCGTGTCCAAGAAGTTCGACAACCTGAACCCCATTCCCCATCACCTTCACTGGTCGAAGTGGGAGGTTTACGACATCAATTCCTTCGACAACCCCGGAGTCAGCCCGTCGCACTACCACACCACGGCCATGGGTCTGTATCCGTTCGTCACCAAGGGCCAGTTCCTTGCCTGCATGCAGCGTTGGGGGCAGGGCGAATACAACGGGGTGCGGCACTTGTCATCGCACACGATGATGAAACTGGATGACGGCTTCGTGATGCCGAATGGCGTGCTGCACTCGCCAACGGACCTTTGCACGCACGAGCTTCACGTCACGATGGACGAGCATTTCCTGGCCGAGGACCTGACGCTTGACGGAAGGATCGGAGCGGCCGATGCGTTCTACGCCTGCCGCGAAGAGGACTATCCGAAAGACCGCCACCAAGACTGGAAATACCTGGTGGACAAGTTCGACTTCGAGGCGAACCAGGATCCCAATTTCGTTCAGAAGAATTCGCGTCCGGCCATCACTGCCAAGGAATTTGCCGGCGACGGAGTGGACGCACAGTGGATTGTTTACGGTGACTTCCTCGGTGACCAGAAGTGCTCCATTCTCCGTCTGACCCTTGCACCCGGAGCCAGGACGAGTTTCCGCCCGGAAAGCCCCGCGCTGTTCCACACGAACGGCGGCCGCGGCCGGGTCGGAAAACTCGAAGTGCGCTATCACCAGGACATGAAGCTCGGCGAAATCTATCCCGAGATCGGATTCATCACCCAGGCCGCGCTGAATCGCGGTGGTGTGGAAATCGAGAACACGGGAGATGAACCGCTCGTGCTGACCTTAGACTTCCCGCAACAAGCGCATTCCCAAACACCCGGCGCCGCATGACGCCGTTTTGAATCAAACATCAACCCAAGACGCACCCTCTTCCCCATCATGAAAAAGGAAATCCGTATCGGCCTCATCGGCTACGGCTTCATGGGCCGTACCCACTCGAACGCCTACTCGCAGCTCAGCCACTTCTTCGACACCACGCACGTGCCCGTTCGTCAGGCCGTCTGCGGTCGTGACGAAGAGAAGGTGAAGGCCTTCGCGGAGAAGTGGGGCTATGCCTCCTACGAGACCGACTGGCGCAAGCTGGTCGCCCGCCCGGACATCGATGCCGTGGACATCTGCACGCCGAACGACTCCCACGCGGAGATCGCGCTCGAGTGCATCAAGCACGGCAAGATGATCCTCTGCGAAAAGCCTCTCGCGCTGAATGGCACGCAGGGCGAGGAGATGGTGAAAGCCGTCGAAGCCTCCGGCCTGCCGAACCTGGTGTGGTACAACTACCGCTTCCTGCCCGCTGTCACGCTCGCGAAGAACATCGTGGATGCCGGTGAACTCGGCCGCGTGTTCCACTACCGCGCGAACTTCCTGCAGGACTGGACCATCTCCGCGGAACTCCCGCAGGGCGGTGCCGGCCTCTGGCGCCTGGATGCCGCGGCGGCAGGCTCCGGCGTGACCGGTGACCTCCTGGCCCACTGCATCGATACCGCGCGCTGGATCAACGGCGACATCGTCTCCGTCTCCGCGATGACGGAGACCTTCATCAAGGAGCGTGTGCACACCGCCACCGGTGAGAAGCACCCGGTCACCATCGACGATGCCTGTGCCTTCCTCGCCCGCTTCGAGAACGGCTCGCTCGCGATCTTCGAGAGCACCCGCTACGCCCGCGGTCACAAGGCCCTCTACACCTTCGAGATCAACGGCGAGAAGAAGTCGCTCGCCTGGGACCTGCACGATCTCAACTACCTGTCCTACTTCGATCACGGCGTTCCCGGCGATCGCCGCGGCTGGACTAACATCCACACCACCGATGGTGATCATCCTTACTCCGGCAACTGGTGGGTGCCCGGCCTCTGCCTGGGCTACGAGCACTCCTTCACGCACGAGCTCGCCGAGTTCTTCAAGGACCTCGACGCGCCGCAGAAGGAGAAGCGCTACCCCGACTTCCGCCACGCCCTCGGCACGCAGTACGTCTGCGATGCCGTGCTTGAGTCCGCTAAGACCAAGCAATGGGTGGATGTGAAGAAGGCTTGATCCGCCTCGGATCTACAACTGCCGGATTCTCCTTCGGGGGAATCCGGCAATTTTATTTTCAGTAAGCGCCCTTCCTCGGCATGGTTCCGTCGTCGTCGGGGTACTTGCCGGCCGCCAAGGTACCAAGTCCGACAAAGAGGTCCTTGAGCGGCCATGCATCGAAGGCATCTCCAGGTTGGGCCTTGGAATCGAGATATTCCACGTATTTGTCGTAGTTCTCGAAGACGAGTAGAGTTGGGCCGCAAGCGCCCCGGTAGTGCCAGTGCTTCAGAAGGATTGCGCCCTTCTCCAATTCCAGGCGAACGCACTCGAGTTGCTCCTGTGAGTTGATTTTCGGGGCATCTGCGGTCCAGTCGTCTCCCGGATGACGGTTGAGGCTAGGCATGATGAGGGCGAGTTATTGCCGAGGGCGGCATATCCCTCAAGTGATTCCAGCTCCCTCGGCGCACAGATCAGTAATCCTTCGGCACTCAGGCCTTTTTGCAATCTTGCGATTACAAGGCCACCGGGCGGCTCACGGATCGCCACACCTTGCGGATGATCCACCAGTCGACCAGTCCCACGATCAGCAGCGTGGGCAGTGCCCACAGCAGGTAGTCCCCGGCACTCCAGTTTATGGAGACCGAATCAACACTCGCGCCTTTCAACAGCGCGACAACGAACACCGCGAGGTAACCGAGAAGGGCGCCGATCAGAATATCCAACAGCAGCAGCGGAAACAGGAGCCCATCGAATACGGCAATGCCCAGTCCATAGAGCTTGCCCGCCGAGCGGCGAATCTGCGCTACAGAAATCCAGCCAAGCAGGGTTGTGCCCAAGGGGGCGGTGAGCCCGAGAGGCAAGAGCGTGAAGGCCAGCAGCGTCTGCCACCATTCGGGGCCAGACGGCGCGCTACTCGAGTCGACCATTTTAGTCACGATAAACGAAGGGACCAAGGCGAGCAGCAAAACACCCGCCCAGATCGCTCCGGCCACGGCGGTCCGCGAGAGCCGTGCCTCGGGAACAGGCTGTGGCGATGGCAATTCTTTGCGAAGCGGTGTAGCAGCTTCACCCGTGATAGTCTCCACCTGCGTCTTCATCACGCTCGCCGCCTGGAAGCGCAGCTCGGGATCCTTCTCCAGTGCCCGCAACACCACCTCGTCCAGCCTCACGTCGATCCGCACCTTTTGCGATGGCGCGACGACCTCCTTCCCCGGTTGCTCGCCGGTCAGCATTTCGTAGAGCACCACACCGAGGGCGTAGATGTCTGCCCGGCGATCGACGCGGCCTTGTTGCTGCTGCTCCGGCGCCATGTAAGGCGGAGTGCCCGAGCGCTCGCCCACCGCGCCCACCAGAGAGGCGATCCCGAAGTCCGCGATCTTCACCCGGCCATCCCGGTCTAACAGAAGGTTCTCCGGCTTGATGTCGCGGTGCACGATGCCCTTGGCATGGGCATACTCGAGCGCGTCGCATACCGGTGGCACGATGGCCAGCGCCTGCTCCGGCTCCATCCGGCCATCGCCTAACAGCTCCCGCAGGTTCACGCCATCGACATACTCCATCACCAGATAGAAGAGGCCATCGGTCTCGCCGAAGTCGTGGATGGTCACAATGTTCGGATGGCTCAGCTGTGCCAGCGTCTTGGCTTCGCGGGCGAAGCGGCCGGCGAAGTCCGTGCGGCCTTCCCATTCCCCGGCCAGCACCTTGATGGCGACCAGCCGCTCGAGGGTCTTCTGCCGGGCCTTGTAGACCACGCCCATGCCGCCACGGCCCAGGCATTCGAGAATCTCGAACAGGGGGAAGCGCCGCTGCATCTCCTCGGGCGAGAGGGGCGGGCTTCCGAAGCCGCTGCCTTCGCCAGGGAGCACGGTTTCAGCGGCCAGGTTCATGGCCATCACGCAGCGCGGACAGAGACCGCCGGGAGCATCTGCGGAGAGGGTGGAACCACATTGGGGGCAGGTATTGCTAGAGTGTTGTTTCATTCCAACAAGGTCTTAACGGTAGCCCTTGCCACTGTTTCCGGTCCCTTCATTCCGCGAGCACATTTCCCAGATATTGGAGTTCACTCTCCAGGTCGCCGTCATTCTCCAGGGTCGCGGCGACCCCCGCACGGAACTGCTCGCGGAAGCGCTTGCGCAAGCGGTGGACCGCCACCCGCACCGCCGTCTCGCCGATCTCCAGGCGGGCCGCCAGCGAGCCATAGTGGACGGCCCCCTGTTCAAACATCAGGGCTTCCTTGAGCACCTCGAACTGTCCCCCTCTGCCCGTATCCGAATACTCCTGCCGCAGGGCATCCAGCGTGCGCTCCATCAGGGTGAGCGCCCACTGCCGGTCAAACAATGTCTCGGCGACCATGCCCTCCTTGGCGCTGGCGTAGCGCTCCTCGCCATCGAGTGATTGCAGGCTCACCCGCTCGCAGTCGCCACCGCGGCGCAGCGCCTGTTCGCGCCGCCATTCATTTGCCATGTAGCGGCGGAATGCGGTCAGCAGGAAGGTCCGGAGCCGGCCCTTTTCCCGTTCCGCATCGGCCAGCCAATTCTTCGAGAGAAGCATCTCGAAGAAGCCTTGGGTCAGGTCTTCCGCATCCGCTTGCCTCTGACCGCTGCGCCGTGCAAAGGCATAGAGGGGATACCAGTAGTTGCGGCACAAGCGGTCCAGGGCCTCTCCTCCATCCGGTGCCGCCGCGAGATCCACCAGGGACCACCGGGTCATGGGGAAGCCGGCGACCGTTCTCGCCGGGTGATTGAGCGGTTCAGACATCGTCCGAGTTAGCGCCATGCCGGGAGGAATTGGAAACGCGGATTTGCGGGTGGCCGACGGGGTGGGGAGTGCCGGTCCGGGACTGCTATGCCGGTTCAAGAAGGTGAGGGTCATCCACCTTTCTTACCCCCCGGGCCTTCGCTGTTTCAGCTTCCCGTCAGAAAGGCCGGGAGAAACCTCGCTCAGGCAACCGGCACCGGGTGACCGTGAAACCTCGCTCGCGCTTCGATCAGTGTGTCGTGATGATTCTCACAGAGGAGCCAGCTCATCTTGCGGTCGATGATGTAGTATTCGAAGCCGTGCATCTCGCCGAGGACCTCGGGGATGGCGGCACCGGTGGCCTCGGCCAGCCAGTATTTTCCATCCTCCTCGCTGGCCACGAACCAGTAGGCTTCCTCGGGGTGGAGGCGCTTGCGCAGCTCCGCGAAGACATCCGTAGGGGCCGACGACTCGGTCTTGTTAGCGAGGCAATCCCACCACCATGTCTTGTCGCGATCATGGCGCCCGCGGTTCAGGAAACGCTCGGCAATGCTGTCCAGGATCGCCTCGTAGAGGCCGAGTCGACAGAAGCGGAATTCGATTTCCGGGCGTTCCTTCAGGACCCCGTTGATGGCGTCGCGGAGATCCTTCATGAGGGCCGCGGGTGGGAACGGGAGGTGAAAGCGGATACCTGATTTATCTGGGCACGTTTCCGTATTGGGTTGAAAACGAGGTGCATGGGTTGGAGGAGTTGGGCTTCCTCTATCAGATCCCGAGACTTGATCAAGTTATCCTTATTTTTGCCCGGAGGGATAGGCGGCCTGCTATTGTCATTTTGCGGCGATTCCGCCAGCCTCCGCGCGTGATCGGCATCGACCTTGGCACCACCAACAGCCTCGTGGCTGTGTTTGAGAACGGGCACCCGCGTGTCCTCGCGAATGAATTGGGCGAGGAGCTCACGCCCAGCGTGGTGGCCGCGGCGGAGGATGGCCGCATGCTTGTCGGTCGCGCGGCGAAGGACCGGCTGATCGTCGATCCCGCCTCCGGCATGGCCTGCTTCAAGCGGGACATGGGCACGCCGGCGAAGTATCGCTTCGGCGGCAAGGATTGGAACCCTGTGACCTGCTCCGCGATGATCCTGGCGGAGATGAAGCGCATCGCGGAGATGCATCTCGGCAGCGAGGTGACGAGTGCGGTGATCACGGTGCCCGCTTACTTCCACGACCAGCAGCGCTTGGCCACGGTGGAGGCCGCGAAGATCGCGGGCCTGAAGGTGGAGCGCATCATCAATGAGCCCACTGCTGCCGCGCTGGCCTATGGCTACCGGAATCCTGAGCAGGAGACGCAGGTCCTCGTCTTCGACCTCGGCGGCGGGACCTTTGATGTGACCCTGCTAGAGATCTTCGATGGCGTGGTGGAGGTGAAGTCCTCCGCGGGCGAGAGCCGCCTGGGTGGTGAAGACTACACCGATGCCCTCTGCGAGTGGCTGGAGAAGAAGCACGACTGGACGCCCGAGAAATCCCAGTCCGGAAATTGGCGCCAGCGTGTGGAGGTGGCCAAGCGCATGCTGGCCGTGCATGAAGTGGCCAGCGTCTCGGTGAATGGGCAACTGGTGAATGTCACGCGCGATGACTTCAAGGATGCCACCGCTTCCATCACCGCGCGCCTGCGCCCGGTGGTGAGCCGTTGCCTGCGCGATGCAGGCGTGGCCGCTTCGGATTTGAATGATGTCCTGCTCGTCGGTGGTGCCAGCCGCATGAACGTGGTGCGGGAGTTCGTGCAGGACCAGCTCAAGCGCATCACCACGATGAAGCTCGATCCCGATCGTGTCGTCGCGCTCGGGGCCGCAGTCCAGGCTGGCCTGTGTGCGAATGACGGAGCGGTGGGAGACATCGTGCTCACCGATGTCTGCCCGCACACCCTGGGCGTGGATGTCGCGAAGCCGGGAGCCAATGGACGTCCCGAGCCCGGCTACTTCTCGCCGATCATCGACCGCAATACCACGGTGCCGGTGAGCCGCAGCCAGGTCTTCAATACCCTGCACCCGCAGCAGGACCATGTGGAGTTGGGCGTCTTCCAAGGTGAGGCGCGGATGGTCCGCGACAACCAGAAGATCGGGCAGCTCACGCTGAACGGGCTGCGCCATCAGCCGGGCCAGAAGCATCCGGGGGAGGTGGATGTGCGCTTCTCCTATGACATGAATGGCATCCTGGAAGTGGAGATGACCGTGCTCTCCAGCGGCCAGAAGAAGCGCGTGGTGATCGAGCAGCGCCCGGGCATGCTCAGCAAGATGGAGGTGGAGGAGGCGATCGCGCGGATGCAGCCGCTGAAGTTTCACCCGCGCGACATGCTGCCGAACCGCGCCCGCCTGGAGCGTGCGAACCGCGTCTACGCCGAGCTGGTGGGCCCGGCGCGCGATCACCTGAATGCGCTGACCGATCAATTCGAGGCCGCGCTGGATTCGCAGGACCCTCAGTTGATCAAGACCACGGGCGCGGTGCTCGATAGCCACCTGCGCCATTTCTTCCAGCACGAGGGCGAGCATCAGCCCGAACCCGAGCCCGCCGACGTCTAACAGATCCTCTTCCCATGCCTTGGGCTACCCTTGAACTCGATCCCGCGCAGGCCAATGAGCGCGATGTGAAGCGCGCCTACGCCAAGCGCCTGAAGAACTGCCGTCCCGACCAGGACCCGGAGGGCTTCCGCAAGCTGCACGATGCCTACACCAGCGCGCTGGCCCAGCTCCAGTGGCGTGATGCGGGCGTGAACTTCCAACGCGATGACAACCCGGTCCTGGATGAGCTCGAGCCGCTGGAGGATGTAGCCGAGCTTCCTCAGCGGCGAGAGGTAGCGGAGCAAGTCGCAGCTCCCGTCGCTTCCTCACTGGAGATCTCGCCCGGCCAGCGCGCGGTGGCTGCGGCCTTCGACCGCTTGGAGGCGGCAATTTCGAACGGGCAATCCGGCGTGGGCGATCTGGTCCGCGCCACGGAGGCCACGCTCTACGAACATCCCGGCGAAGTGCTGCGCTGGGGTGAGCTGATGCATGACCTGATCGCGAAGCACAGCGCGCATCCGGAGTTGCGCCTGAAGCCGGAGGCGATGCTCTTCGAGCTCGAGCACGGCGGCGCGGCGGCCACGCTTGCGATCATCGAGCGGCTGGATCGGCAAGGTTCACCGCAGGGGATTGCCAGCCTCGCGAATCTGCTGCTGCAGAACAAGCAGCGCATCGCGAATCCCGGTGCGGGGCTCGCGGCGGCGCGGCTGGCCGGGGCGGCGGCCTTTTGGGTGAAGCGGCATTCAGCACCGCTCGCGGACTTCGCCTATGAGAATCTGGCGAAGGGGGAGCGCGACTTCCACATGCACATGATCGACCGGCATGCGGTCATGGCCGAGCTGCTGTATTCCGTGCCGGACCGGCTGAAGTCCTTCTGGCGCGAGCGCGTGATGAATCCGCCAGGGAAGGACGCCTGGGATGACGAGCAGAGCCGCGAGGCGCTGCGCTGGCTGGAGACCTGCACCACGCGCGGTGGCAAGACCCGCCAGGTTTTAGTTGGATTGCTGCCCGAGGAGATCGCCGCGAAGCTGGGCTACACTCCGCTTGGTCCCTCGCGGGGCGAACCGGGAAGTTCATCGTCCGGCTCCAGTGGAGGGCAGACCATCGACTACCAGCAAGGCCGCGCCCCTCGCCCCGCAGCCAAGGACAACACGCCATCATGGGATCGCGATCAACAGCCCTCAGGCCCCCGGGCACCACGCCCCAAGAGCCAGCAGCGGCAGTGGCACTACGACACGCCCACCTATCCTAACAGAAGCCCCCAGCCCCTGCGATCCTCGGGAGGAGGCGGGGATATTCCTTGGCGTGCAATATTCTGGATCGGCTTCATCATTCTGAAGGTCCTGTTCCTGAGCGCCAAGTGCAGCGGTCACTACTAAGCTGGGCTGTGCGCCCGGAACTTCGGCCTGAAGTGCGGTGGTTTGGATGGGCTTTCAGACCGAATGGGATGGCGCGGCATTAAACGCTTCCGCATTCGAATCATGCACCTCCTTCAAGTGCGGATTGGAACGCAGGTGTTGAATGAAAACCTGGAGATCATCCGGGTGGGCCAAGGTCACCCTGAGGTGCTGGCGTTCGCCTTCGCGCTTTCGGGCGGCTCCCTGGATGAAAGGCTCGTCTAGTGGAGGAAACAGGTGGAACTGGTAGTAGCTGGCTAGCTCATCGGTGAACTCAAGCTGGAGGTAATAATCGCAAGCCGCCGTGGAAGTTTCGTCCTGCACTTCCCCGGTGGTGGATTCGCGGCCCTGAGATCGGCCGTTATTGAATCCAATCAGCACCGACGGATCGCCTGTCGTAATTTCCATCAGTCCATTGGCGAATTCGTCTGCCCAGCCTTCGCGGCTTGTGTCGCATCGTCTGAACATCTCGATCATGGCCCGGGCGCTCACTTCGTTCGCCGCCTGACGGATCTTGCTGTCGGTGTCGCGACCGAAGACCTGCTCTCCCAAAAGCAATCGGATCAATTCGCTTGGGTCGGGTGTAGGCATCGGATCAGATGGAGGTTCTATCGATCATTGATGGATTTGCCGGTGACTTTCAATCTCCTGCTTTGCCAGATCGCGGAAAGAGGAAGGGCACTCAGTCGAAAGTATCAAAGCTCCCGATGCCAAGCTTCCGGAATCGCTTTTCCGGGATGATACAAAAAATGCAGCCCCCGCCGGTGCCTCGGACTACTCGCTTGCGAGGATGCATGAAGCAACAGCGGTTTCATCAATAGCGCCTCTCCTTCCTGGGCCAGGCATGCGACCTCGCCGAGTTCAGCTGCCCGCGGAGCACAATTGCTTGAAGGGATAATGCCATCCAGGTGGCTCCCCGGTGCCACCCGCAGCGGTCCATTCCCAGCATCGCAATCATCCAGATGCAGACGCACCGCCAGCAGCTCTTCTAACACCTCCAACGGCGGCCGGGCGAAATCCACGCCGCCCTTGTTGACCGGCAACTGGTATCCCTTGGCCTGTACTGGCCGGGCAAAGGGAAACATCAGGTCCTGGTGCCAAGCCACCTTCCAATTCGTCTCCGCCGTCTTGTCAAAGGCAATGGCTTGGATTGCCACTGCGCCGGACGGCAGGATGCCGGCAGCGACCAACTCCGCGCGCAGCTCCCGCGCCGCCGCTTGAACCACGGGCAGATCTAACAGGCAGCGCGTGCCCGCAGCCCCCGGCATGAAGACCGTCTCACGAAGACGCTCCAAATCCGCCCCGGCGATCCCGCTGCGGTGAATCGCCCAGCCCTCCCGCTGCAATTGATCAAGCGTCACCACACGACATCCAGCACCTGCTTCCCGATCATCCGCCCGCCTTCCTGCTCGCGATGGGCCGCCGCCAGGGTCTCCGGCGAAAGCACGCCGCCGTGATGCTTCATCGTGCTGACGATCCGGCCGGCATCCACCAGCGTGGCCACCTCCTTGAGGATATCGTGCTGCGCGCTCATGTCCGGGGTCTGGAACATGGAACGGGTGAACATGAACTCCCAGATGAAGGCCACGCTCTTGCTCTTGAGCAGGCCGATGTCCGGGATCTCCGTGGACTCCACCAGCGAGGTGATCTTGCCCTGCGGCACGATCGCTTGCGCCATTGCCTTCCAGTGTGCCGTGGTATCGCCGAAGCATGCGATGTAGTCCACCGTGGGGAAGCCGATCTTGGCCAACTCCGCGGGCCAGTCGCCCGAGTGGTCGATGACGTGGTGCGCGCCCATCTTGTAGCACCACTCCACGGTCTCCGGGCGCGAGGCCGTGGCGATCACCGTGAAGCCGGTCAGCACCGAGGCGAGCTGGATGCCGATCGAGCCCATGCCGCCCGCACCGCTGATGATGAGCAGGGTCTTGCCCTTGCCCTCTTCCATCACGCCCGGGGTGAGGCCCAGTCGGTCGAACAGACACTCCCACGCGGTAAGTGCGGTGAGCGGTAACGCGGCCGCCTTCGCGAAGTCCAGGGTCTCCGGCTTGCGCGCCGCGATCCGCACATCGACCAACTGTAGCTCGGCATTCGAGCCGGGCCGCGTCACATCGCCAGCGTAGTAAACCTGGTCACCCACACGGAAGGAAGTCACCTCGCTGCCGACTGCCTCCACGATGCCCGCGGCATCCCAGCCCAGGATCCGCGGCGCGGTGTCCTCTTCCTTGCGCGCGCGGCGCTGCTTGTAGTCCACGGGATTGATGCCGATCGCCTTCACCCGCACCAGCAGGTCCCGTGGACCCGGCTCGGGGTCCGGCAGATCGAGGGTGACGAAGCAGTTGGGATCTTCGAGCGGAAGCGGTCGGGTAATGGCGATGGCTTTCATGAGGAAGGACTAGCGGATTTCAGCAGTTCCAGTGAGCTCCGCAATCTTGCTTTCCATCGCCTTTGCCCACATTTCGCAGCCCAGGGCCTCCGGGTGCAGGAAACCCGGCATGACCGTGGCCGGCAGGGTGCCATCCGGGGCCAGGAAGGTGTTAGTCAGATCCAGCCACTGGATCTTCTGCCCGTCCGCGAAGCCCTTGATGCGCTCGTTGATGGCATTGTTGAGCTGGCGCAGCTTGCCATCCGGCTTCTCCTCGCGCGGGAAGATGGAGAGCAGCAGGATCTTGGCGTCCGGCTTGCGGTCCTGCAGCAGGTTCAGGATCTGCTTGATGCCGTCCGCCGTCTGTTCCGGCGGGTCCTGACGGTGGCCCGTGTTGTTCGTGCCTATCATCAGGACGAAGAGCTTGGGATTCACGTTCTCCAGTTCCCCGTTCAGCAAGCGCCACAGCACGTGCTCCGTGTGGTCCCCGGAGACGCCCAGGTTCAGCGCCTTGCGGTTGCCGTAGTATTTGTCCCATGCCTCCTTGCCCGACCCCTCGAAGCGCTGGGTGATAGAGTCGCCGATGAAGACCAGATCATAGCCGCCCTTCTTCGCTTCCTCCACCTTGCGCTGGTGGCGCTGCTTCCAGTTGGGCTCGGTGCGGGCGAGCGGCAGGGTGGCGGGGCTCATGTGATACTCCGCGCGGAGCTCGGCGTAGCGCTTCTTCATCGCCGCGAAAATTTCCGCGTAGGCCGGGTCGTCATGCACGGACTTCATCTCGTCCGGGTCCTTCTGCAGGTCGAAGAGGTTCCACTCCTTGGTCTGCGGGAAATACATCAGCTTGTGCGTCTCGCTGCGGATCCCGTCGTGCGCGGCCACGTGGTGGGTGGCCTCGCCACTATAGAAGTAGTAGATCTCCTTGCGCCAGTCGGCGGGCCTTTCGCCCTTCAGCAGCGGGACCAGGCTCTTCCCCTGCATCGCGGCCGGGACCGGCTGGCCCGCGGCCTCCAGGAAGGTGGGCGCATAGTCGATGTTCTGGATCAGCGCATCATTTCGCTGTCCCGGTGTCACCACTCCCGGCCAGCGGATCAGGAAGGGCATCGACAGGCTCTGCTCAAACATCCAGCGCTTGTCGAACCAGCCGTGTTCGCCGAGGTAGAAGCCTTGGTCCGAGGCGTAGACAACGATCGTGTTCTTCGCCAGGCCGCTCTTGTCCAGGTAGTCGAGCATGCGGCCCACGTTCTCATCCACCGCACGCACGCAGCGCAGGTAGTCCTTCATGTAGCGCTGGTACTTCCAGCGGGTGATGTCCTTGCCCGTGATCTTGCCGGCCTGCATGTCCGCGATGAAGGCGGCATTCTCCGCATCGTGTGCGGCATCCCAGTCTTGGCGCTGCGCCGGGGTCATGCGCTGGTATTCCACATTCTGGAGTTCACTGGTGAAGGACTCCGGGAAGAGGTTCTCCCCCTTGAATTTCATGTCGTGGCCCCAGGAGATATTGCGGGCGATCATCATCTCCTGCTGGCTCAGGGTGCTACTACGGTTCGCGTAGTCGTCGAAGAGGGTCGCGGGCTCCGGGAAAGTCATATCCTTGAAGAGCTCGTAGTGCCGCGGAGCGGGGGACCAATTGCGGTGCGGGGCCTTGTGCTGGCACATCAGGAGGAAGGGCTTGCTCTTGTCGCGCCCCTCCAGCCAGCTAATCGCCTTGTCCGTGATGATGTCCGTGCAGTAGCCCTCCACGTGGCTCTTGCCCGCGGCGGAGATGAAGTCCGGGTTGTAGTAGTTCCCCTGGTCCGGCAGGACCTCCCAGTGGTCGAAACCGGTCGGTTCCGTCACCAAGTGCCACTTGCCGATGATCGAGGTCTGGTAGCCGGCCTTCTGCAGCAGCTTGGGGAAGGTCGTCTGGCTGCCGTCGAAGCGGGCGTTGTTGTTGTCCAGGAAGCCGTTGATGTGGCTGTGCTTGCCGGTTAGGACGGTAGCGCGGGAGGGCCCGCAGATCGAGTTCCCGCAGTAGGAGCGGGTGAACACCGCGCCCTCCTTCGCGATCCGGTCGATGTTCGGCGTCGGTGCCAGGTCCTTCAGCGGGCCGCCATAGGCGGAGATCGCGTTGAGGGCGTGGTCGTCCGAGAAGAGGAAGAGGATGTTCGGTCGCTCCTGCGCGAAGACCGCGGAGCTGAGCAAGGCCAGAATGAGGACGGAGCGCATGGGCCCGAGGATACGCGAGCCCGGCAGCCCCCTTGCAAGGAGAAGCGGAAGATTGTTCCGGAGGCCAATTGACGCCCGGGCGTGGCTTGGCTTAGCTCGTGTTCCCATGAAGATTGTACCACTCATCAGCTCCGGCACTGCCGGTCCGCTCGGCGTGCTCCACCTGCCGCGCCTCTGGCTCAAGGCCTCGCTCGAATCCCGCGGCCTGCTGGCCGATGGCTACCCCGGCGCGGGCCAGGGCTATGACCAGATGGTGATCGACGGCCTCGGCCTGAAGCGCGATGCCGTGCTCGATTACATCGCCACCAGCCGCCCGACTTATCCCGAGTTTGAAGCCTGGGTGAAGGCGAACGGCAGCTCTGTGGATGCGGCTTCGATCGAGAAGCTCAACGCGGCGATCCGTGGCTACAACCACAGCGATGAGATCCGGAAATCCGTCTTCGGGGCCTGCGGCCTTTCAGACGATAGCTGTGCCTTCAAGGATGCGGTGAACTTGAACAACCTGGATGATTGGTATGAGTTCCACTCAGCGGTCTTGAAGTAGGGCGTGGAAGAGGAATCGCAAGAGATGGAGGAAGCGCCCGGCGGCGAGATTCCGCTGGGCGTGCGGGTGACTTGCGCCTTTCTCAATTTCATCGTCTTCTTGCTGACGCTCCCGATTGCGGGCTTTGCATTCTTTTGCGTGCTAAGCGTGGCAGTGGTATGGCATGAACCGCAGGATGCCCTCCAATCGATCGTCCGGTCGTGCAAGGTCCTGGGCGGGTTCTGTGCCATGCTGGGTCTTCTGCTCGGTGCGAACTGGATGGCTACGGACATCCGGGCGCGTCACGAGGATCCGGAACGGGCGCGCTGGCCCCTCCATCCACTACGGGCGATCGTGAAGCCGCTGCTCACCGCCGTGCAGGTCTACGGGGTGTGTGCCGTCTTGGCGTGGCTGGTCGTGATCCTCGGCTTCCAGGAGAGAGGCTCGTGGCTATGGATTGCCTTCTGGGCGGGCGTGCTGGGTGCCTGCTGGTTTTTCAAGCTGCTGATCAAGCGCTATCCGGGGGCGCAATGAATCTTCAAGGCTGGATCCGGATCGCCTTCTCCAGCATCGCCTCCGCGATCTCGAAGTCCACGGCGGTGCGGGCGTGGATGCGGCAGAGGGCGTGGCCCTGATGAATGTGCTCGCCGACTTTCACGAGGCGGTCGAAGCCAACGGCATGATCCACGCCATCGGTGGCGCGGGCCCGGCCGGCACCGAGTTGCACGGCAGCTTGGCCGACCATGCCGGCGTCCACCCGGGTGACGGTGCCGGTATCAGGTGCGGGGAACTCGCGAATGATGGGGGCGTGGTGAATCTGCGCGAGCTTCGGGAGATCCGCGGGCTTGCCGCCGTGGGCTGCCACGATCTCGTCGAACTTCTTGCGCGCGCTGCCGTCGTCTAACAGTTTCTCAAGTTCTGCTCGCGGCACCGGGCTGATCTTTTCCGAGAGGTCCAGCACCAGATTGCGCAGGTCTTCGGGTCCGCCGCCTTCCAGGCACTCAAGTGATTCGATGACTTCGAGTGAATTGCCCACCGCTCGGCCAAGCGGTTCGCTCATGGGGTTGAGGATCGCGTGGACTTCCACGCCCATCTCCTTGCCCACGGCGATCAGGGAATCCGCCAAGGCATGGGCATCCTTCTCCGTCTTCATGAAGGCACCGCTGCCGTATTTCACGTCCAGCACCAGCTTGTCCAAGGACTCGGCGAGTTTCTTGGACATAATCGAGGCCGTGATTAGCGGGATGGAGGGCACGGTGCCGGTCACATCGCGCAGGGCGTAGAGCTTCTTGTCCGCCGGGCAGAAGCGCTCGGTCTGGCCCATCATCACCACGCCGATCTTTTCTAACAGATCCTGCGCCTCGGGGATGGTGATGCCGACCGTGAAGCCGGGGATGGATTCCAGCTTGTCCAGCGTGCCGCCGGTGATGCCCAGACCGCGTCCGGAAACCATGGGCACCCACACACCGGTGCAGGCGACCAGCGGCGCGAGGATGAGCGAGACCTTGTCACCGATGCCGCCGGTCGAATGCTTGTCCACCACGCCGGGGTGACCGGCGCGATGATGGAAGACATCGCCGCTCTCCATCATCGCCTTGGTCAGCGCCGCGGTCTCTACCGGATCCATCCCGCGGAAGTAGACCGCCATGGCAAAGGCCGACATCTGATAGTCCGGGATCTCGCCGCTGGTGTAGCCTTCGATGAGAAGCTTGATCTCCGCGGGGTCAAGCGTCTCGCCTTCGCGCTTGCGGGCGATGAGGGTGGGGAGGTGAAGTTTCATGAAAAGGGAGCGGTGTTCTCGCGGAGCCAGGTGGCAAAAGCTTCTTCTTCCATCTCGCCGGCCGCGAGACCGAGAGCGGTGGCATACCGTTCGTCTTGCGCAGCGGTGGCGTTGATGCCATTGCGCAGGAGGAAGAGACGGTAAGTCACGAAGGCGGTGCGCTTGTTGCCATCGATGAAGGGGTGATTCTTGGCTAGTCCCTTGGCATAGGAGGCGGCGAGGGCACAGAGGTCGGCTGAGGAATCGTACGCATAGCGTTGCAGTGGACGGGCAAGAGCCGACTCCAGCAGGGTCTCGTCGCGGATGCCGGCATCGCCGCCATGTTCGTCGACCTGCCGTTGGTGTAGGGCGAGAACAACCTCCTTGGGGATCCAGACAGGCTCGATCATGGCTACTGGGCGAGAAGGTGAAGCACGTCCCGGTCCTCGCGCATGATCTCCTCCGCCAATCTCATCTGGCGGGAGAACTCGTCCTCCGCTGCTGAGAGCGCGAATCCGCGGCCGGTTTCAGTGAGGGTCAGCGAGTCGTCCAGACCTACTCCGAGCTTCTCCAGAAGAGAGTCGGGCAAGATGATTCCGAGACCATCCTCCACCGCGACGACTTTCAGCTCCATGCTCACGCTCTAACGCTATTCCGAATCACTCAGCCGTCCAACCCGAAGTGATCCGCAACGAGACTCGCAACCTGGGTGAAATCGTCGCTTTCAAGTGGTGGCTGGGGAGTATTCACGGTCAGCAGCGGCACCTGCTCCCGCGTATGGTCGGTTCCGCTGTGGTAGGGGTCATTGCCGTGGTCCGCGGTGATCAGGAGGAAGTCGTCGCCAATCTCGGGGATGAAGTCCCCCAGCCAAGCATCGAACTCCCGCAGGCAATTCGCATATCCCGCGGGGTCCCGCCGGTGACCGTAGAGCATGTCGAAGTCGACGAGGTTCGCGAAGATCAGGTGCGGGCCCTCCCGCCGCTCTGCCCACAGCCGGGCGATGGTGGCCATCCCATCCGCATTCGACTTCGTGGGATGCGACTCCGAGATACCCGAGCCGGCGAAGATGTCCGAGATCTTGCCCACGCCGATGGTCTTCACCCCGGCCGCTTGCAGGCGGTTCAGCACCGTCTGCGGCGGCATGAGCGAGTAGTCATGGCGATTCGAGGTCCGCTTGAAGCTCGCCGCCGAGTCACCGAGGAAGGGCCGCGCGATGACCCGACCGATGCGGATGCCGCGCCGGTCCAATACCTCACGCGCGCGCTGGCACAGGGCCCACAGTGTCTCCAAGCCATAGCGTTCCTCATGCGCCGCGATCTGCAGCACGGAGTCCGCGCTGGTGTAGACGATGGGATATCCGGTCTTCAGATGCTCCTCGCCGAGTTGCTCAAGGATCTCCGTGCCGGAGGAGGCGAAGTTCCCGAGGAAGGGCCCGCCGATCTCATCTAACAGGTCCTGCGGGAAGCTGGTGAAGGTATCGAAGGGATTCTCCAGCACGCAGCCCGCCAGCTCCCAGTGTCCCGTGGTCGTGTCCTTGCCGACGGACTTCTCGCTCATCTTCGCCCAAGCCGTGCCGGGGACGGTGGGGGAATGGCCGCGGCCTAACACTTCGAGGAGCCCAAGCTTCGCGAGGTTTGGCAGCTCCAGGCCCTCCCGCTCGAAGAGATGCCCGAGCGTGTCCGCCCCGGCATCGCCAAAGTCCGCGGCATCCGGCGCGCCGCCACAACCGACCGAATCCAGCACGATCACCAAAGCCCGTTTCACGGGCATAAGCTTTGGCGAAAGCGGCGCTCCGGCCCAATCAAATTCGTCAGCGCTCTACCGTCCTTTTCGCCGCGGATGGGCCAAGGCATCCCGGTAGGCCTCCTCCGCCTGGACCCGATCCGCTCCCTCCGGAAGTGTCGCGATCCAGCCGGCTGCCGAGCGCGGGTTCTCCCGGGTCCAGCCGTCGATCGCGATCTTGAAGCCATCGCCCCGCGTGCTGGCTTCCGTGGTCCGCAGATACCAATCCATTCCACGTGGCATGCTCGCGGGATCCAGCCGCGAGACGGCCAATTGAGCCGCCTTCGCCAGCACTTCCGGCGGCAAGCTTGCACTCTGGAGATACTCGCGGGCCAAGGTGGGATCCGGATGCTGCAAGATCGCTCGCTCGACGAGGTCGGCGCGCCCCTCCTCCGCGAAGCGCCGTAACAGGACCGGCAAGCCGTCCGCTGGCAATACCCGCAAGACGTCGTCGAGCGTCGCGGTCAGCTTCTTGCCATCTAGTCCTGTTAGCTTGCCCAGGTCCGCTTGCGAGGGAGATGCGGCGATGCTCGCAGCGAGTCTCAGGCTCGGCAGGTCCAGTGGATCCTGATGACTGTAGTGCGTTCCGAGAGTCTTCTCGTCCAAGGGCGGATCCGCCTTCGCCATCCTCTCCATCCACTGCCCGGCGGCAACGGGGTCCCGCGAGATCCAAGTCCGCAGGATACGGATGAAGTTCATGATCTCCTGGCCCTTGATCGCAAACTCACAAGCGGCCACCGGATCTTGGTCGAGGAGGCGGCTGGAGGCGGTTTCATAGATGGTGCCCGCCCATTCCGCGGAGATGCCCGCTTCACGCATGGCGTCCGGGAGATGCAGGATATCCTCGGCCGTGGCGTCCACCAAGTCGTCCCGGATGAAGTCGTCGTCACCCATCGCGTAGTCCCCCGCCATCGTTTTCTGGACGAGTCCCAAAAACTTCGAGAGGTAGAGCTTGGCATCGAAGGTCGGCTTCTTCCCTCGCTCCTGGGCCTTGGCCTGCGGGGTAGTTGCGGAAGTGTTGGGCTCCGTCTCTTCCGCAAGAGCAACTGCGGCACCGGCGGTCCTGGCTTCGCCCTTCAACTCCTGCTCACGCGCCTCCAACTTCACGGAGTCACTATGTTGCTTCAGGCCTAGCAGGATCGCGAGGGCGACGATGATGAATGGCAAGGCTTTCATCGGAAGAGCTCGCGGGGCAGTTGGGATTCCTCAATGTCCTCCTCGCTGATGTTCTGCTTGCGCAGTTGCTCAAGCGCCTCCTTGGCCGCCGGGTTAGCAAGCAGCTCGCGAAGGATTGCCTCGCGGCCTTCGTGATCGCTGAGCAAGTGATAACGGTCCAGGGCATCGGCCACTCCCGGCATTGTCGTTCCGGCATGGCGGATGTAGGCGGCGAGCATCTGCTGGTCGGGGTTCTCCTGCCACTCCGCGTCCAGCGCCTCCTTGGTCTGGAGCGGCGCGGAGCTCATGGTGCTTGCCAGGAAGAGGCCGATCGCCTCGCCGGTATCCCTGCCCACCGCGGGATCCTTCAGCCACGCGATCCGTGCGGCGATCTGGTCGGTCTTCATGCCCGAGTAGTATTGGACCCCGCCATCCTCGCGATAGGGGTCGCCCTCCGCCGCGAGCGCGAAGATGCGGGCGACCGATTCGTCCGCCGCGACTCCACCGCGGTCCAGCCAGGCGCGGACCTCTCCCGCCGACTTGTCCTTCGCCCCGTATTGAACCATGACGGACAGGGCATTCTGGCGCTTGGTGGGGTCGGTGAATTTGGCTGCCATGTCGAGCAGCTCATCCGGGCTGGAACCGCGCTTGAAGTAATGGACCAGCGGGATGCGCTCATCCTCGCTCAGCGATTCGTAGAATTCCTTTGCGCTCTCCGGGTGATCCTGGAGCAGTCCATAGTAGATCTCCGCCGGGATGTTGAGATTGAGCCGGGACAGGTCGAAGCGCCCGGCCTGCACTTGCTCGCGATACCACGCGATGGCCTTGTCGGGGTCTTGCTTCGCCAGTGCACCGGCCGCAAGCCCGGCACCGGACCAGAGCTGCTCCTGACTCTTGAGACCGAGGTGATCGGACAGCAGCGCACTCATCGCAAGGATCCGCTCCGGAGCGATCTCCTTCTTCCGGTGGTAGGCATACTCGATGAAGAGGGCGCTCGTCAGCTGGATCCTTTTCTCGGGGGAAAGTTCAACGGCGATGGACTCGCGGAGCAGCTCCTCGAGTTGCTCCGGACTGTAGCCCTTGATCAGCCGCTTGACCTCCGCGTCCGCGAGCCGTGAGCCGTTCTTGCCTTCATCGACGATCTCCGCCAGGCGCAGGACACTTTGTTTGGCGGACTTGTTAGAGGCAGTGACTTTGTTTCCGGGCGCTTCCGTGCCGCTCCCGGGATCATGCTGTCCGTGCGCAGCGGCCCCTTCGAGAAGGGAGATTCTCCCGTGGGCCGAGGCATTGGCCGAGGCCTGCAAGCCCAGCGGCAAGGCGGAGAAGATCAGGGCGGCCAGCACCCAGGTACCAGGATGGAGTTTCATAAAGTGCAGGGTATGGGATGCCAGGACGGGCCAGGAGAGCGCTGCCGCCCCCGCAGCCGGTGATGCGGCCAGGCTGGCGAGCACGGGAGCCGGCGCCGCTTGCGAAAGGGAAGTGCCGAGACCGATGGCGAGGGCCGAGCCGCTCAGTGTCGCGCCGCGTTTTGTTAGAGCAATGCGCAGCTTCTCCACTGCCCGTGAGCCGCGCTGGCGCCATGCCGCGGATTCACCACCGCAGCGCCGCGCGATGTCCTCGAAGCTCAGGCCCTGGAAGTAGCGCAGGAAGATCAACTCGCGGTCCTTTGCCGGGAGGCTGTCCAGCGCTTGGTCGAGCAAGGGGGCGGCCTCTTGCCAGGCAAGCGCGCCATCGTCGGGGCCGTCGGGAGGGGGCACTTGTTTCATGCGGGCATCGTGCCGGCGCTCCCGGCGCAGGAGTTTGGCGGCCTCATAGCAGACGGTGCGGTGGAGCCAGCCGGCCAGGCTTGGCACATTGGCGAGGCCCTTCGCCTTGCGGGCCAGGATCAGGAGGGCGTTCTGGGCTGCCTCCTGCGCGAGATCGGCCCGGGCGGTGCGGCGCAGGGTGGCGTGGTAGAGCAGTCCGCCATAGCGCCGCGCCAGCTCCGCGAAGGCCCGCTCCGAGCCTTCGGCTGACCAGCTCTCCAGCAATTCGGCGTCGCTCCGTTCCGTCATTCTGCCCCTATTCCTCCGCCTCCGCGGCGAGTGTGACAGGAAAAATCCACGGCTCGATCCCGGAGCGGATCATAGCAGCAATCCGGGACAAAAACGCTTGATTAAATCCATTGCCGTGCGACCGGTCCAAAAGAAAACAGAAGCGCCTCTGGCACGATGCCGGACGCGCTTTTAGATTTGCCGCTGAACCCCCGATTTCCATGGGACTCGACAAGCTCACAAACAAACTTCAAGAGGCGCTCCAGGCTGCCCAGCGCCTTGCTTCCAAGTCGGCTCACCCCGAGTTGAAGGGCACCCATCTGTTGCTCGCGCTGCTCCAGCAAGAGGGCGGCATCCTCGTGCCGATCCTGCAGGGCGCGGACATCGATGTCACCCGGCTGAAGGCTGCAGTGGCCTCCGCGCTGACCCGTGAGCCGAGCCAGCAGGGCGGCACCACCCAACCGCAGATCAGCTACGGCCTGCGCGCCACGTTGGATGCCGCAGATGAGATCCGCGCACAGATGGGCGATGACTTCCTGAGCGTCGAGCACGTACTGCTCGGCGCACTCAAGGCGGATGCGCCAGAGGGCAAGCTGCTCAAGGAGGCCGGCCTCGACGAGAAGAAGGCCCGCAAGGCCATCGAATCCATCCGCGGTCCGCAGAAGGTCGTGGACCAAGACCCCGAAGGCAAATACCAGACGCTGGAGAAGTATGGCACGGACCTCACCGCGCGGGCGCGGGAGGGAAAGATCGATCCCGTCATCGGCCGCGACAACGAGATCCGCCGCGTGATGCAGGTGCTCTCGCGCCGCACGAAGAATAACCCGGTGCTCATCGGTGAGCCCGGCGTGGGTAAGACGGCCATCGTGGAGGGCCTGGCCCGCCGCATCGTGTCCGGTGACGTGCCGGACTCGATGAAGGACAAGCGCATCATCGTGATGGACGTGGGCGGCATGCTCGCCGGTGCCAAGTATCGCGGCGAATTCGAGGAGCGCCTGAAGGCCTTCCTCAAGGAGGTGACCGAGTCGGCAGGGGAGATCATCCTCTTCATCGATGAGCTGCACACCATTGTGGGTGCCGGTGCCAGCGAGGGCGCGGTGGATGCCGCGAACCTGCTGAAGCCGCAGCTGGCCCGCGGTGAGCTGCGCACCATCGGCGCGACCACGCTGGATGAATACCGCAAGCACATCGAGAAGGACGCGGCGCTGGAGCGCCGCTTCCAGCCGGTGATGGTGGGCGAGCCTTCGGTGGAGGATACCATCGCCATCCTGCGCGGGCTGAAGGAGCGCTATGAGGTGCACCACGGCGTGCGCATCCAGGATGGCGCGCTGGTCTCCGCGGCGATGCTCTCGGACCGCTACATCTCGGACCGCTTCCTACCGGACAAGGCCGTGGACCTGATGGATGAGGCGGCCTCGCGGCTCAAGATCGAGCTCGACTCCATGCCCACGGAGATCGACCAGATCGAACGTGAGGTGCTCCAGCTCGAAATGGAGAAGAAGGCGCTCGAGAAAGAGTCCGACAAGGCCAGCCAGGCCCGGCTCGATAAGGTCAAGGAAGAGCAGGCCAATCTCAAGGAGCAGTCCGCCGGACTGATGGGCCAGTGGCGCAATGAGAAGGAGATCATCAATCTTGTGCGGACCGCGCAGGAGCAGATCGATGCGCTCAAGACCGAGGCCGAGCAAGCCCAGCGCATTGGCGACCTGACCCGTGCTTCCGAGCTTACCTATGGCAGCCTGCCGGAGGCTCACCGCGATTTGGAAGCGGCGAAGGAGCGGCTCACCGAACTCCAGAAGAGCGGCGCGATCCTGAAGGAGGAAGTCACGGAGGAGGATATCGCACGCGTGGTGTCCTCGTGGACCGGCATTCCCGTCTCGCGCCTGCAAGAGGGCGAGAAGGAGAAGCTGGTGCACATGGAAGAGCGCCTGGGCCAGCGCGTGATCGGCCAGAAGAAGGCGATCAAGGCGGTGTCCAATGCCGTGCGCCGCGCGCGTGCCGGCCTACAGGATGAGAATCGCCCTATCGGTTCCTTCCTCTTCCTCGGCCCGACCGGGGTGGGGAAGACCGAGCTGTCGAAGGCGCTGGCCGAGTTCCTCTTTGATGACGAGCACGCCATGGTCCGGATCGACATGTCCGAATACATGGAAAAGCACAGCGTCTCCCGCCTGATCGGCGCGCCGCCGGGATACGTGGGCTATGATGAAGGCGGCCAGCTCTCCGAGCATGTGCGGCGCAAGCCATACTCCGTGGTCCTCTTCGACGAGATCGAGAAGGCTCACCCGGACGTCTTCAATGTCCTGCTCCAGGTGCTGGACGATGGCCGCATCACCGATGGCCAGGGCCGCACCGTGGACTTCCGCAACACGGTCCTGATCATGACCTCGAACATCGGCAGCCAGTACATCCTCGGGGAGGAGAATGCCGAGCAGCGTGAGGCCAAGGTCACCGATGCGCTGAGACAGCACTTCCGCCCGGAGTTCCTCAACCGGATCGACGAGACGATCATCTTCGACCGCCTGCACCGCGAGGAACTGACGACCATCGTGGAAATCCAGCTCGACCGGGTGCGCAAGCGCCTGGCCAAGCAGGGCCTGGCGCTCGCGCTCAGCGAGAAGGCCAAGGAATACATCGGCAACCAGGGCTACGATCCGGTCTACGGCGCCCGCCCGCTCAAGCGCGCGATCCAGCACCACCTGCTCGATCCGCTCTCGCTGGATCTGTTAGACGGTAAGTTCAAGGAAGGCGACGTCATCAAGGCGGATGTCGATCACGGCACCGTGATCTTCCGCACGGAGTGAGCCATTCCCTCGGGGCCGCGGGATTGCCCGCGGCCCCTTGTTTCTCAGAGAGCATGTTGGATCCCCGCCTTCGCTAGTGCGACCTTGGCCTGTTGGATCACCTCCTGCAGGCTGCGGCCATCCAGCAAGATTTCAAGATCCTGGATAGGAAAGTCTTCGGGCTTGCCCTCGAAGGGCGAGGCCGGTTCCACCGGAGGAATCACACTCTTCGGGTATTGATAGCGACCGCCGCCGAGGCTCTTCACGCCCGGTAGCTTGGTGAAGGACTCGAACTCCTTGTTGTACTGCTCAGCGCGGATGGTATACAGGTTGAGGCGTTCGGAATTCTTGACGCAGGCGGCGATGAAGCGCTGCAGGCGGGCAGCATCCCCGTTCCCGTCGAGGTGAATGAAATAATAGGTGAGCAGCATCCCGGCCTCGTAGAGCTGGATGACGTTCTGCTGGGTGTCATAGGGGCCGCGGCCGCCACCCCGTGTGATTGGGGGGAGCATGCGGCCGGGGCCGTAGCGGTCGGGAGCGGGCGGGGGCTGGGGATCAGAGCCGCCGCGGTGCCAGGTGTCCACATCCATGACGATGGTCTTCGCGAGATCAAAGGCCGCTTGCTTCTGGCTGTATTCCTGGATCGCCGCCAGGTGTGAGCCCGGGGTGAAAGTGCCGATCTTCATCGGCATGCGCTCCATGTATTCAGCGGTGCCTTCGGCGAGCCAGATCGGCATGGCGGCAAGCGCGTCGTCCATGAGCATGTGGGTCAGTTCGTGGACGATGGTATGGGTAGAGTAGTCCTTGCTGCGCTGCCATCCGCTGGAGGTGGATTCCAGCCCCAGGCTCTGGAAGGGCACCATGAAGACTTTCTTGGAAGGGATGTAAACGCCCGCGCTTTCCTGGGGTCCGCCCGCGGCGATGTAGGCCGCACGCGAGGGATAGAATTCCGCGCGGAAGCGGCCGGTCTTCGGTCTGGCCAGGATGCCCCAGGGGGAAGCTTCCAGCAGTTGATAAGTCGCCTCGAACATCCGTGCGATGTCCTTTGACGGGGTTTGGCCCAAGGCTTCGCCGGCGATGAACTCGAAGTGCCGGGTGTTATAGACATACTTGCCGGGCGCGGACGACACCAAGTCCACCTCCACGTCTCCCAAGCCAAGCCTGATATCCGTCGGCCATTTGCTCCAAGGCCGGGGCATCTTCCAGCCTGTCTCCAGCGCGAAGATACGATCCGCATCCGAGAGGCTGACGAGCGGCACCTTCACCGGCTTGCCGGTGCTCTCAAGCTTGATGGAGACGCTCTCGCCATCCATGCCCCGCATCCGGCCTTTCAGGGTCTTGCCGGCGGTGTTCTGCCAGTCGCGCAGCTTGCTGCCCGCGCCGATGCCCGCAGGCTTCGCCGGTGTTGCCGGTGTTGCCGGGGCCGGCGACGGCGGTGATTGTGCCTCCGCTGCGCAAGTCAGCGGGACGAGCAGCGCCATGAGGAGGTAGCGTCCAATTGTCATTGGCGCAGGCCATGCCAGAACCGGGACTCGGCTGTCAAGATTGGCCAAGTGTCGTTAGGGGCACGCCGCGAGTTATCTCGCCGTCTCCGCCAAAAGAAAGCACCCGGCCCCCCAACAGGGCCGGGTGCTACCCGATTCCACAAAGATGGATGGCCTGCGGCTTATTGGACCCGCACGCGCATGAAGTCAGAGGAGTCGCTGGAGACCGGGCCCGGGCTACGGAAGGTACGGTAAGTCCAGCCCGGACCGCTCAGCGCGGGGAGGCCGCTCTGGATGGCCGTGGCGTCCGCTCCGGTCACTTCGTCGATATCCAGGTTCCAAGCGCCGACGTTATCGGAGCCTTCGATGAAGTAGGTCACTCCATCGCCGGTGGCCGAGAGGGTAGTGGCACCGGTGAAGGCTCCCACCGCCGTGCGGACCGGCAGCGTGAGCGTGAGCACTTGCTGGCCGCCGACGCTTGCCACCTTCACCACGAACCTGCCGCCCGTGGCACCCGAGAGCGGATTGCTGTCGAGGGCGAACTCATTCAAGTTGGCCACGCCATCCAGATCGGGATCGGCGCCCGCGGCATTATTGGCACCGGTCAGACCCTTGTCCGTCGCCCAGCTGGAGTAGGGCGTCGTGGCACCATCGCTGGTCACGGTGAGCGTGCCGCTGCCGGTGATGAAGGGCGTCTCGAATTGGGCGCCGGAGCCCGTCGCGCCGTAGATGCCCACCGTCTGCGCAGTCCCGTTGATGACCAGTTTCAAGACCGTGTCAGTGCCCACGTGGGTCAGATCGAGCTTGCCGGTGCCGGACATCTGGATGGATGCGGTATCGGCGAAGTTCGCATTCGGGTGGCGGACGATGCCGTTCGTGACGATGGTATCACCGGTGTAGGTATTCGCGCCGCTCAGGACCGTGGTGGCAGGTCCGGAGTGGGTGAGGGTGCCGGTGCCGGAGATGGCATTCACCATGGTGAACTCGGTCACGCCCACATCCAGGCTGCGGTTGATCACCAGCGAGGCATTGTTGATCACGGCGGTGGTGCTCAGGTTGCCGGTGATGCCGCCATTACCCACCTGCACCACGCCGGTGGTGATCGTCAGCGTCTGCAGATAGCTGTTGTCATTGCTGAGGATCAGCGTGCCCAAGCCGGCCTTCGTCAGCGTGCTGGTCGAAGCCGTTCCACTCAGGACCCCGCTGAACTCGGTGATGGCATTGTCGATCGTGAAGGTCTTCGCGCCGCCACCGGTGGCCACCGTGCCAGTGAAGAGCAGATTGCCCGTGGTAGCCGAACCGAAGACCGTGCTGCTGCTATATGAGAGCGGATTCGCGATCGTGCGCGGCGTGGCATCGGAGGAGCGGAGCCCGGCAGTGCGGAAGTCGACCAGGCCGGTGCCAAAGACGGTGTTGTTCGAGCCGATCGCCACGGTGCCTGCGGCCAAGCGGGTCGCGCCGCTGTAGGTGCTGGCCCCGGTAAGCGTGAGCGTGCCGGTGCCGTTCTTGGTGAGCGCCGAGGGATCGGAGTTGTTAGCCGCCGGGCCGGAGCCGGTGATGACGTTGTTGATGGTGACGTCATCCGAGCGGTTGATGATGAACCCGGAGGTCGCGGAAACGAGATCGATCGGGTTGCTGTTCATCGTGCCGGTGGTCCCGCCGCTGCCCAACTGGAGCCAGCCGTTCGTGATGGAGGTATTGCCCGTGTGGTTCAGGCTGCCGGTGATTACCAGGGTGCCGAGCGTGGCACCGGTGTTGCTCTTGGTCAGGGTGCGGACACCGCCGCTTTCCGAGACCGTGCCGCTGATGGTGATCTGCTGCTGGTTGGTATCGATCGCGGTGTTGTCCCCAGCCAGCGTGATGTTGCCGGTCCAGGTGCCCACGCCGCCGCCCTGGTTGTGCAGGGTGCCGCCGGTATTCAGGGTCACCGGAGTGGCGATGCTGCGCACGCCGAAGGTACCGCATTTGCCGCCGGTGTTCACGGTGACGTTGCCAGTGGCACCGCCGAGCCCGTTGTCCGTGTTCTCCGCCCAGATGGTGGCGCCGTTCGCCACGATACTGATCGGCGTGGCGTTGGCATCACCGCGGAAGCCGACACCGCCGGTATTGGTGACGGTCAGGGTGTGGCTGTTGCCGGTGATGGTGCCGAAGCCGGCGGTCCCGGCATTGCCGAGGTCGATACGGCCGCTGCCGCCGATGGTCGCATCCGCGGAGAGGATGAGGTTCTTCACGCCCGCGTTCTCGTTGGATGCCGCCCCGGTGTTGACGAGCGCCCCGAGGTTCGCCGGGGCGGGGCCGGTGCCCGCGATGGTGTAGGTGTAGCCGCCGGTGGCGACGCCGCCGGGCAGCTGGCCATTGATATCCACCTGCGCGCCGCTGGCCACGGTGATGCCGGAGCTTGTGCCAAAGGCATCCCGGCTTCCCATGCGGAGGATGCCGCCATTCACCGCGATGGGGCCGGTGAAGTTCTGGCCATTCGCCCCGCCGAGCTGCACCGAGCCAGTGTTGTTCTTGGTGATCGAGGCCCCACCGGAGATGAAGCCGACACCGGTGCCGGAGAAGGAGTAGTCGTTCCCCGCGCTGTTATCGAAGGTGATGCTGGCCGGGGCCACCGTGGCGGTGATGTTGATCAGCTTGTTCGAGGCCACGCTCGGGAAGGTCACCGCATCCTGCTGGAAGAACTTGTCGGAAGTCCCGCTCCAGTTGGCCGTGGTGTTGATGTCCCAGTTCGCGCTGAAAAGGCCATTCCAGGTCACTGCGCCGGCCGTCACGCTGAGGTCGACGCTCTTGGCGGCGATGTTGTTGGTGAAGGTGAAGCCGCGGTAGGCAGCCGCGCCGCCCGTGAGGGTGAAGTTGGTCTCGTCACCGATAAGCACCCCGTCGTAGCTGAGCACCTTGAAGGGCGTGGCAAGCGGAACGGCGCCTAACAGGTTCACCGTGGTGGTGCCTGACATGACCACATCCAGGTTCGCGTGCAGGTTCGCCGCGGTAGAGGGCTGGATGCCCAGGGAGCCATTGGTGATGCTCACGCTGCCGACGACAGTGGATTCGCTGTTCAAGGCCACACCGGATACCGTCAGGTCCGAGCCGAGAGGACCCGACAGGTTCATGGTGCCGGCGCTGCCGAACACATTGCCGGTGACACCGGCACCCAAGGTCAGGCTACCCGTACCGGAGGTCCCCGCGGTACCGCCAACCAGACCGCTTACCGCGAGCGAGCCGGCGCTCGCCGAGACATTGCCGGCAATGGTGTTCGATACCACGACCGCGCCGCCTCCGACGCTCAGGTTGCCGCCGAAGGCATTTGAGATGTTCAGGTTGCCTGCGTTGTTCGCGAAGCTGCCGGTGAAGCCGCTGGTGCTGCCGGAGAGCGTGAGGATGCTGCCGCCGGTCCGGGTGATGATCGGCGAGCCGGTGATCGCACCGGAAAGCGTGAAGTTCCGCGAGACGGTGAGAGCGTGGGAGTCGTTGCTGAAGGTGAAGGCGGAGGCAATGGTCGAACCATCACCGCCACCGCCGAAGACCAGCGACGAGGTCCCGTTCACCAAGATCGGCCGGCTGATGTCAAAGGTGCCGGAGTTCCGCGAGAATAGCAGGCTGGCTGTGCCGTTCACCGTGATGTTGCCCGTGCCACCAATGACGAGGGGTTGGTTGCCGCCCGCATTCAGTTTCAGGGTACCGGCATCCGCGATCAGGTTACCGGAACCGGTCACATTCGTGTTGATGAAGCTGAGCTGGCCGACACCGGCCTTGCTGAGGTTACCGTTCAGGGTCACGGTCCCGCTGGCGACGGTTCCGGCGGTTTCGTTCACGCCGCGGATCGCGACCCCGCGGTCCGTCGTCACATCTCCAGCCGCTCCAGCCACCGTGACGGTCTGGGCCTGGCTGAAGTTGTAGTTGCCGCGGAAGGTGGGGCCGACTCCCGCAAAGGCTCCGTTGGCGGTGATGCCACCGTTAATCGTCAGCGTGTTCGCCGCGTTGGTCTGGAAGGTGAAGGCGCTGATCCGCAGCGGCTCCACGGAGCCGATAGTCACGCTGGTGACCGTGTGGTTGGTGTCGAGCGTCAGGCCGTTGACAGTGGAGTTAGCGATGGTGAGCGCGAAGGGATCCACCGGGACATTCGGAGTGGTGCTCCAATTGGCGGCGGTGTTCCAGGCAGCGCTTGTCCCTCCGTTCCAGGTGGCCTGTGCAGAGGCCGTCATGGGAGTGAGGAGGTATCCGGCAGGCAAGGTCAGGGCCAGCAAGTGCTGGCGCACACGGTGCGAGGTCATCATGGGTTGTTTACGGGTTTACCGGGGCCGCGAGGGTTTATCGGAGAGGGCCCCGGATCTGGTAAATCTGTATGACAACAGTCGGGTGGGTCAATACTGAACAACGAAGTGAGATAAAATGTATGACAAGCACCGTAGGTGGGTAGACCTGTTCGTTTGCGCAAGTTGCTGGCGATCAGTTGCCAGTAAAAGGGATGCGCAAAAATGCAGAGCCCAATTTGTGATACAACATGCCGCGCCGGGCTGCTAGGTCCGCAGACACGCCACTTCAGGATCCGGAAAAAGGGGGGCGAAGCACTCCGCACTAGCGCGGATAGAGAAGGAAGGGCCGCCGCCGCACGAGGAAGTCCGCGATGCCTCGGTCGCGCGCCAAGCTGATCTTGTCGAGAGGGTCGTGTCGCAGGATGGCCTCGAGCGTGGGCGCATCTCCGGTCAGCTTGGCCATCTTGGCGATGTCGGCCTGCTTGGCGTAGGAGCGGTGGAGGGTGGTGGCCAGCACCACGCCCAGGTCCGCGGCGCGGAAAGCCTCACGATCCGTGAGCAGGATGCGCACGCCGTGGCATTCCTCCCCGGCGAAGACACTGGCGGAGGGTGTGAAGCGCTGCGGGATGAAGCGCACTCCCGGCAGCTCCGCCCGCTTGAGTTCCCCGGCCAGCTTCACTTCATCGATGTACGGTGCGCCTAGTAGTTCGAAAGGACTGTCGGTGCCGCGGCCCACGCTCAGCTTGCAGAACTCCAGCAGGCCCACGCCCGGATACAGGGTGGCGGCGGTGAGCCCGCGCATGTTCGGGGAGGGATTGACCCAGGGCAGGCCCGTGCCATCGAACCATTGCAGGGCCTTGCCGTCCTGGCAGCGGATCACCTCCGGTTTGGTGCCGAGGCCGCGCTCGGCATCGATCATGCGCGCCAGTTCGCCCACGGTCATGCCGTGGCGCAGGGGGATCTCATGCGGCGCCACGAAGCTGCGCTCCGCGGTGAGCACCGGGCCCTCCACGCGCGGGCCGATCGGGTTCACGCGGTCCAGCACGATGAAGCGGAGCTTGGCCTTGCCCGCGGCTTCCATGCAGTTCGCCATGGTGGCGATGTAGGTGTAGAAGCGGCAGCCGATGTCCTGAATGTCGAAGACCAGGGTGTCGATGCCTTCGAGTTGCTCCGGGGCCGGGCTGCGCCGCTCGCCGTAGAGGCTATAGACCGGCAGCCCGGTCTTCTCGTCCCTGCTATCGCCGATGCCGTCCTTGTCCTCCGTCCCGCGGGTCCCGTGCTCCGGACTGAAGAGGGCGACCAGCTCCAGGTCCGGCGCGGCATGGAGGATATCGATGGTCGATTTGCCCTCGCGATCGATGCCGGTCTGATTTGTGATCAGCCCGATCTTGCAGCCGCGGAGCTGGCGGAAGCCCTCGCGCTTCAGCACGTCGATACCGTTGAACACGGGCTCATCGGTAGCAGGTGGCGTGGCAGGCTTGATCTGCTTCAGATCCGGCAGCAGCGCGCCCGGGACGTAGCCGAAGTTGAAGTCCGGGATGGCCTGTGCTGTTAGATTGCCCAGCTCGCCCTGCAAGCTCACCACGCCGCCCTTGCCGTCCGGGTGGTTGCGATTGGAGAGGAAGATGACCGAGGTCTTGGAGAAGGGATCAATCCAGATGCGCGTGCCGGTCCAGCCGGTGTGGCCATAGCTGCCGAGCGGGAAGACCGTACCGCGCGGCCCGGCGTACGGCGAATCGATATCCCAGCCGAAGCCGCGGCGCGGCAGGCCCTCCCGCGTCTGCACACGGGTCATGGCGGCGACCGTTTCCGCGCGGAAGACGCGCACGCCATCCAGCTCGCCGCCATTCAGCATCATGCGGGCGAAGCGGCCGAGGTCCTGGGCGGTGGTGAAGAGCCCCGCGTGCCCGGCCACGCCGCCCATGCGGCGCGAGGTGGGATCATGCACCACACCCCGCAGCATCGTATCCTTCCCGACCATCTCGGTAGGAGCGATGCGCATGACATCCGGCGGGACGGGCAGGGGCTTCTCCGGGTCGAAGGGCCGGAAGCGCGTGTCCTGCATGTCCAAGGGCTGGAAGACCTCCTCGCTGCAGAACACATCGAGCGTGCGGCCGGAGACCTTCTCGACGATCAAGCCGAGAACGATGAAGTTGATATCGCTGTAGAGGTAGGCAGTGCCGGGCTCCTTGGTGGGGACTTCCTTGCAGGCGCGGAGGTAGGCCTCGCGCTTGCCCTTCCAGCCGCCATCAGGGGAAAGGCCGGCGCGCAGGCCGGAGCAATGGGTGAGCAGGTTCCGCAGGGTGATCTTCTCCTTGCCGAGCGTGCCGAACTCCGGGAGGTAGCGGCTGGCCGGTGCCTCGAGATCGAGCGCTCCGCTCTCGCTCAGCTTCATGATCGCGGAGGTAGTCGCGATCACCTTGGTCAGTGAGGCCGCGTCGAAGATCGTGTCCGCGGTCATCGCCTCGCGCCGCGGAACCACGGCCTTGTTGCCATAGGCCCGCAGGTAGATCATCCCATCGCGCTCAATGCGGAAGACCGCGCCGGGCGTGCGGGCATCCGTGATGGCCTGGGAGATCGCGTCGTCGATTGCGTCCAGACGGTCTGCGCGGAATCCTTCCCCGGCCAAGGCGCGCGAGCAGAGAATCAAGGTGAGGAGCAGGCGAAGGAACACGTGGACAGGGTGGGTGGTGGTGACGGGATCACTACGTTGCCTTCCGTGGGCATCCTGCGGCCACGCTGAAAATGTTAGAGGGAGCTGTGAATAACTTCGCTCTCCGGGCTGCTAGGCATTTTGGGAATAGCAGCTAGGGTTGTGAATAGTTTGGGAATATGTCCGCTACGAGAGCGTCCCGCCGACCGGGGTCTGGAGGGAGGCAACCTTGGATGTCTTCCAATAGTCGCCTAGCCACTCGAGTTCAGGCTGCTCTCCGGTGTAGCGGATCACCTCCACCCGATCACGGGAAATCCCTCCTTTGTCCCAATCTTCAATCCACCAGCGGAGGATCATTTCGAAGTTCTGGATCTGTTCCTCGGCAGTCTCGATCCATTTTGGCGACCCGGGAAGGTGCCCCTCCTTTGCGAGGGTCTGTTGAAGCCAGACATTCAAAACCCCCAAGGTCCGTGGAAAGTCGATTAGCTGGTAGTGTCCCTCCCGCTTCCATGCCGGGACCACGAAATCCGGGTTGGTCTTCCCGTCTTGGATGATAGCCGCTTCCGGGAGTTCATCCACCAAGGTATCAAGTTGATTCTTGGCCAAGCATTCGAGCGAGGGAGGCAGGACGATGTAGAGCTTGAGGTTTTTCCGGGCCGCGGAAGACCGGTCGAATTCGAACAATGGCTTCTCCCGCGACTTCCGGTCACGAATGACGATGTTCGCGTGGAACCCCGGGGCATCTGGCTCGGGGACCTCAAGCTTCGGCACAATCTTTTCAATGAAGTTGATAAAGTAGCCGAGGGCGAGACCGGGAGCGGGAGGATACTCTTCTAGCTTGGCGATGGCATATCTGGATTTCCGCCATTCGCCGTACCCCTGCAGAATGCGCGCCGCCAGGCTCTTTACCTCCAGTGAATCCCGGGGCTCGCGAACTTGGGCGACATTGCTTCGGAAAATTTTCGCCACCTGGTAGTGGACTTCTTCCTCCTTGGGAAGGGGGACATCCCTCAACCGAACGGGAACAATGTATTTGTTGAGCGCCAGCGCCGTGACAATCTCAAGTCTCACGTAGTCCAGCTCCTTGATCGCATGGCGCTGGATCAACGGAACCCAGTCCGGCCCTATCACCACTACCAGGATATCACATTCCTTTACCCTGACGGGAATCGTGCGAAGATATTCCTCCCCTGGAAGGATGCTCGATTGATCGAAAAAGACGTTGCCTTCGCCGAACTCAATGACAAGGGACAGTTTCAGGAACAGCGAGTCATCAAGATGATCGTCCCTCCGGTGACTGATGAAAAGCTTGGGCTTCGGTGGCGAAAGGGGAGAATCCATGATGGACTATTCTTCCGTTGGATGGGCTTTCCCTGGTGAGATGGCAAGACGATTGCCGCCCTCTTTCTTGGCCTTGAACATCGCGAGTTCTGCGTCCCGTTGCAAGGTCTCCACCATGTCATGTCCTTCATAGGGGCCACTGAGGCCGGCGCTCGCGGTGAGGCCGGCCAGACCCAGGACCGGGGTATTGAGGAGGTCTTCCAACATGCCTGCAGCCAGACAGACCGCTTCTTTTTGACCCGATGCCGGCAAGAGGACTACGAATTCATCCCCGCCCATCCTTGCCAAAGTGGCGGAGGGCTGATGGGTCGCGACAAATTCCTTCCAGCGCCGGGCAATTTCACTGAGCAACCGGTCGCCTTCCCGGTAGCCCAATTTCTCGTTCGCTTGTTTGAAGCCGTCGAGATCGAGGAGGATCAGGCTGGCCGTCTCATGGCCGAGGGTGTCTTTCGCGAGTTGATCGAAGAACCTCTGGTTGGGAAGTTGAGTGACGACCGTATCGTGCTGTTCCAAATAGTGGATGCGTCTGGCATCCTCCTCGTGGGCTAGTGCATTCACCCAGTGAATTCCGGCGAGCGAAGCGATGGTATCAACGAGTTCAAGAAGAGGCCCGGACGCCCGTCGCTCCGGGAGGCTTGCGATCAATTGGCCCGAGCCGATACGCGCCGCGGTAACAAAGGTTGTGCCGTTTGGAAAGCAATCCGCCCACTCCCTTGGGAGTGGGACAGCCCCTCGCTCGGGAAGCTCCGAATCGTCCCAGGGTATCACCTTTCCAAGTGGTCCCGCATGCCCGAACGAAGTGACACGACGACCAGTCGCCGCGGAAGCGGGGAATATCAGGTAACCGGCCGCCCCTGGAATCAGGAGTGCCACTTGTCGTCCGATTTCCGATGCCAGGGAGGACGATTCCCGGCTATGTGCCGCAAAGGCCTGGCAAGCATCCAGTAGCCTCCTATTCAGTTCCAACTCCACGATGATGGGGCATCCTATCGGCGCGCGAAGGGGAAGGTCAACCGGGGAAGAGTTGGATCGTTCGGGAAGCCCGAAGTGCAAGTGCATCGCCTCCTTCAAGACGCCGGTCGAGTTGGTGGAAGTCGCCGCGATGGACGCAGGCCGCATCAATTTGTCCTGCATCCGAAAAGTTCATCTCCTCGGATGGTGGTCGAGGGCAGCCGGCGGTTTCATGATCCAGCGGCATGAATCGCGGCTATATCGCTTGAGACCATCTTGTGCTGTTAGAAGATTTCGTCTTATTTTGCGTCTCTTTCGGGGTTAAATCAAACTCCACCTGAACCCCGCGGCTTCACGGTAGGCGCGGCGTGAGTCCCACTCCCGCCTTCATCAGTCGCTCCTGCCCGGGATGCTTTTTCCTACCCACCACCCACCCAATGCGCGGCTTGCGCGGAACGGGGTGGTCCCGGCAGTCTGGCGCGCATGGTGCGATGGCTCGGCGTGATCGGGATCTGGCTGGCGGCTTGCGGTGCGGGCAACGGGCTGGAGGAGAAGGTGGCGTGGGAGGACTTCATGGCGCGCCAGGATCCGGTCTGGAATCGCATGGGCAAAGACTGGTGGGAGGCCCCATTCGTGGGCGATGGCGAGCTGGGCATGATGGCCCGCCTGCGGGACGGGAAGACCCTGCAGTTCGATGTGGGCAGCAACCGCGTGCACGACCACCGCACGGAGGACCTGTGGCAGGGGAAGGTGTTAGACGCGATCGAGGTCCAGAACCGTGGCCGCCTGCCGATCGGGCGTTTCGAGCTGCGCACCCGCGGCGAGATCGATCCGGCGAAGTCGACCGCGCGGATCGACCTGTGGAATGCGGAAGCCTGGGGTGAACTCGTGACCAGCCAGGGGCGCATCCACTGGCGGATCTTCACGCACGCCACGGACCGGGTCGGCGTGGTCGAGTTGCAGGGCAGCGGCGGGGAGTCGGAAGTGAAGATCGACTTCGTGGCGGAGGATGCGGTGAGCCCGCGCAGCGCGGCCAAGTGCCCCGCGGACTTCAAGGCGGCATGGAAGCCAAACCCGAAGCCGGTCCGCAGTGGCGAGGGGAATCGCGGCGGCGTGCTGTGGAATCTAACAGCCGGTGGCCAGACGGCGGCGGCGTGGCATCGCGAGGGCGAGCGCCTCTACTGGACCGTGGAGCACCGCTTCCCGGAGAAGGATGCCGCGGGCTTGGCCGGTGCGCGCCTGGACAAGGCCGCGCAAGCACCCTTCGCGGAGTGGCAAGCCGGGCACCGCGAGTGGTGGCACCGCTGGTATCCGAAGAGCTTCTTCAGCTTCAGCGATCCCTACTGGGAATCCTTCTACTGGATCAAGGTTTACAAGATGGCCTGCGCGACCCGCAGTGACCGGGGACTGATCGACAACTCGGGGCCATGGCTCCAGCCCTCCGGGTGGTCGGCCACCTGGTGGAACCTGAATGTCCAGCTCAGCTACTCGCCCTTCTACGGCTCGAACCGTAGTGATGAGGCGGGTGCCCTGCCGCGGCATCTGGCCGCGAACATGGAGAACCTGATCCGCTCCGTGGATGAGAAGTATCGCGCGGACTCCGCGGGCCTGTGCCGGAATACCGGGCCGGACCTCTCCGGCTACTGTGGCGAGCCCGGTGGCCGGGCGATCCGCGAGCGCAAGGACATCGGCAGCGAGTGCGGGAACCTGCTCTGGATCTGCCACAATCTCTACCGCCAGTACCGCTGCACCATGGATGAGAAGATGGGCAGGGAGCTTCTCTTCCCTCTACTCAAGCGCGCGGTGAACTATCACCGCCACTTTCTCAGCGAGGGCGCGGATGGCCGCTTGCACCTTCCCGCCACGCATAGCCCGGAGTACGGCGAGGCAGCGGATGCAAACTACGATCTGGCGCTGCTTATCTGGGGCTGCCGGACCTTGTTAGAGCTGGACCGGGGCTTCGGCACGAAGGATCCGCTCGCGGCGGAGTGGCAGCGGGTGCTTGATAAGCTGGTGCCCTATCCACGGGATGCGGAGTCTTACCTGATCGGTGCGGGTATGCCCTATGAGAAGAGCCACCGGCATTGGTCGCACTTGCTCATGATCTATCCGCTGGGCTTGGTCACGCCGGAGAGCGATGGGCGCGGGTGGATCGCCAGCAACCTGGCCCACTGGCACTCGAAGCCGGGTGCCTTGCAAGGCTACTCGTTTACCGGGGGCATCGCCATGTCCGTGATCCTGGGTGACGGGGCGCGGGCGCAGAAGTATCTGGATGGCTTCAAGCCCTTCATCCAGCCGAACACGCTTTATCGCGAAGGCACGGCACCGGTGATGGAGACACCGCTGCATGGCGCGACGGTGTTGCAAGAGATGGCGCTGCGGAGCCAGAACGGGGTGATCCAGGTTTTCCCCGCGCTCTCGCCGAAGTGGGAGAATGTGGTGTTCCGCGATTTCGTGGCGGAAGGTGGATTTCATCTCAGCGCTGCGGCGGGGCAGGGGACCGCGAGATGGATCACGCTGGATGCGCCTTTCGGCGGCGATGTGATCCTGGAGAGCAAGGGGATCGGCACGCTCAAGGTGGAGGCGGATCAGGTAGCAGTGACAGCGCTGGATGCCGGGCGGGTGAAGCTCTCTTGCAAGGCCGGCGGGAAGATCCGTTTCTCGGATGGTAGCTTGATGGTGGTCGAGCCTGTGGCCGGTGCAGAGGCGAATCCCTTTGGTTTGAAGTGAAGGGCGGAGGTGGCAGGGACCGTCGCTCCGCGCGGTCCGGCTGGGAGTGTCTTCTCCTTCCTACCGAAATTGATAAGCATCACGTCCCCGTCTGAGCACAGGCACGCGAGGGGGGCGCACTACATGATAGTGACGAGCGCCGCCGCTAGCCCGACCGCGCGGAGCGACGGTCCCTGCCTTTGCGCGACGACGCGCCGTGCGGCTCACTCCCGCCAATACTCCGCCACCCAGGGCGAAGGCAGCACGCGGTGATGAATCTTCCCGCCGCTGATGCCGGTCACAGCGTCCGGCGGATCCGGCTTGCCATGGAACACGAGAATCTTCGCGCCCTCTGGCTTCTTGGGGGCAGTCATCAGGTTCAGCGGAAAGATCGGGCGGCAGTTGAACTTGAAGCTGCGGACCCATTCCTCCGGCCACCAGTAGCGCTCCTTCATGGCGTAGGTCAGGAAGGCCTGCTCGGTCTGGAAGATCGAGCGGTCCTGCGCGCGGTCCATCTCACGCAGGAAGGTGTCGTAGATGTACTGGGACTTGCCGGCCTCGAAGCGGAAGACCGAGGAGTTCCCGATCTCCGGACGCTTCGCCAGGATCTGCTTCCGGCGCTCGATCCAGTTGTGGATGATGCAGTTCTTCCCCGGCTGGTAGTCGAAGAAGCTATCGATCGAATCCAGCAGGACGATATCGAGGTCCATGAAGAGCGTGGGGCCTTCCAGGTTGGCGAAGCCATCGCGGGTCATCACCAGCTTCAGGAAGACATTCGGCCACTTGGCCTGGGTGATGCCCGGGTTCTCCGGGAAGGGCAGGGTCTCGATTCCCTCCACCAACTCCGAGGCATCGTCCGTGAGGCAGACGAAGCGGAAGGGCCGGGAGAGGTGCCGCTGCAGCGAGCGGTAGAGGATGTTCACGTAGCAAGCGGGGTAACGCTTGCCCCACTTCATGCAGATGACGTTGACGGGCGCTCCGGGCATCGGTGGCGGAGGGTAGGGCCGCGGCCGGGGAAGCGCACGAACGAACCGGATGGGAGAATCAGCCTTCTTCCTTGAAAGCCTCCGCGCGGCCATTGCTGATGCAGGAGGAGAGCCACTGGATGAGCTGCTCCACCTCCGGACTCTCCCGGCGCAGGCCGTCGAGCGCCTGCCAGTCGAGGTGTGGGCGCGAGTGCGGTGAGGCGATGCGGTGGATCTCCAGGCGCCCCATCAGGGCCTCGGTTTCCTTCGGGTGGGCGTTCAGGATGTTTGCCGGTCGCGGCAGGTCGTCCAGGTCTTCCACCGTAAGACCGAAGGACACGACGCCGATGCCGAAGGTCGCGTTCAAGCGGCGCAGGCCATCGGCCAGCGCCTCATCCACTACCGGGGCGGCATAGATCAACTCGCCACCCTGCGCCCATTGTGAGGCGGAGAGGGCTTGGAAGAAATCCTCACGGAAGCTGTGCAGGGTCGGCTGGATCCGCAGCCGTGCCGCGTGCAGGCGGAAGGGCGGCAGGCCCATGCGCTGCTTGAGCGCGAGCATGGTCGGATCCAGCGAGAGCTCGCCATCGGGCGCATCGCCGGTTTCCCAGTCGACCAGTGCGACCTCCGGGTACTTCCACAGGTTCCCCAGCGGGGAGCCTTGGGCGAAGGCCTGGCGGAAGACGAAGGGGAAACGGCCTTCCACATCGTAGTAGCGCATCACCACCGCGCGGAACTTGCGCAGGCGCTCGAGCGCGGCATCCACCGCCTCATGGTCCGCGCCGAAGTCATCCAGGCGGCCGTGGCTCAGGGCCAGCAGCTCCTGCGCGCCGGTCAGCGCTGGCACCGGGGCGGTGCGGCGGTAGTAGCCCTGGCCCTTCTCCACCTTGGCGATCGGCGAGGCCGGATCGCAGGACATGATCGAGAAATGGTAGCGCAGGGAAGCGTCTGAATACTGCCCGTTGAGCTGCAACCGCGCCAGCCGGATCAGCTCCGTCCCCTTGATAGAGTCGGCGGGGTTGCTGGGTAACAGAGGCGGGAGGATCTCCGTAAGCTGCGTGCGTAGGCTCATTGCGGGTGAAAAATGGGCGCGATTCGTGCGGTGGGGGGATTCCACTTCGCCGCTGCGCCTTGCATCAAGCACCTAATGGCAGGAATTTGAAAATTCCCGGTCATCCCCGCCGCGGCTTTTTGTGAATCCCGCCTTGTGCTTGCAAAAGCAGCATTTCCGCGCGAGGGTCCGGGCATGACGATGAAAGCCTTCCTCGCCGCCTCCCTGCTCGCGACCGTTGCCCCGCTCCATGCCCAGGCACCGGATGCCGACGCGATGATCAAAAACATCCGGCTCTCCGCCACGCTGAAGGAGATGGACCTCAACGGGCAGATCCGCAAGGAAGGCGGCGGCGCGAAGATTCCGGTCAGTCTCTTCGTGCGCGACGGGAACATGCAGTTCCTCCTCAATAACACCGAGCGCTTCCACATCCGCATGGGCGATGAGAAGGCCGAGCTGATGACGCTCAACGGGGCTGGCAAGCCGACGCCCTTTCCCGCCGCAAACTTGGCGAAGCCGATCCTGGGCACGGATATCACCTACGAGGATCTGACCCTGCGCTTCCTCTACTGGCCGGACGCCAAGCTTGAAGCGGAGGAAAGGGTGAATGGTGCCAATTGCTACCGCGTGGTGCTCTCCAATCCCGGAAAAGACGGTGCCTTCGGCAAGGTCTACGTCTGGGTTCACAAGGAGTACGGTGCCTTCTGGCAGATCCGGGCCCATGACCGGACGGGCAAACCGATCAAGGAGTTCATCGTGAACAGTGTGATGCCGCTGCCCGGTGGCAAGAACTACACGGTCGAGCAGATGCGGGTGAATTCGCTTGAGGACAAGGGCGGCAAGTACATGACCAAGTCGGTCACCTACATCGAATTCGACAAGCCGGACGGAGGAGCCAAGGCACCGAAGGGGCTGAGGAAGTGAGGCAGGTCTAGCGCGCCGCGGCGAGGAAGGGATTGCCCCGGCTTTCGCTGCCGACGTTTGTCGCCGGGCCGTGGCCGGGCAGGACCACCGTCTCCCGCGGCAGGCTCATCACGTGCTCGCGCAGGCTGCCCAGTGCGGCCTGATAGCCGCCCGGCGGGCAACCGCCCATCGAACCGGCGAAGAGGGCATCTCCGGTGATGCAGAGTGGTAGCTCCAAGCCTTCCACGATGTAGCCGAGCGCTCCGTCGCAATGCCCGGGCAGGGCGATGACCCGGATTCTGAGCTGGCCGCGGGTGATCTCCGCGCCTGCATGCAGCGGCTCGCCACCCTCTGCACCTGCCACGCTGGCGGCGATGTCCCGCAGGCCGGACAGGCCGGCGACGTGGTCGTGATGAGAGTGCGTGATCAGAATATCCACGCTCCGGATGCCGAGCTGATCGAGCCGCCGCCGTGCCTCATGGCGGTCCACCCCGGTGTCGAAGAGCAGGTGCCCCCCCGCGCCGTTCTCTAGCAGCCAGGCATTCACGGTCTCGTCGTCGAAGGGCATCTCCAATTGCCGCACCGCAGCCACAGGGCAGGGGGGCGGCTGGTATTCCGGGAGACCGGCGAAGGCGTCGCCATCGAGTCCCAAGGCCGGGGCGAGATCGCGGAGGATCTGGCCATCGACCGGGCCACGGCTGGCGGCGAGAACCTCCCGCTCCGGCACGCCGGAGCGCCGGGCGGCTTCGGCAGGGGCCATGTCCAGCCCGCGCAGAGCCTTGCGGATCACGTCGGCAGTCGTGTCGTAAAGTGGCATGGGGGTGCTTTATGCGAGTTCGCAGGCCAGCCGGATCGCGTGGATCATCGAGTCCGGGCGCGCGATGCCTCGGCCCGCGATGTCGAAAGCGGTGCCGTGGTCCGGGCTGGTCCGCGGCTTCGGCAGGCCCAGGGTGACATTCACCCCGGTATCGAAATCCAGCAACTTCAGCGGGATCAGCCCTTGGTCATGATACATCGCCAGCACCGCATCGAACTCCCCCGCGGCGGCGCGGCGGAAGATCGCATCCGGCACGTGCGGGCCGGAGAAGACACCCGGCTGCTCCGCATTCAGGCGGGCGATCGCCGGGGCGATCACGCGGATCTCCTCATCGCCGAAACGGCCTTGCTCGCCGGCGTGGGGGTTCAGTCCGACCACCGCGATCCGCGGCTCGCGCTTGGTCCGACGCCGGGCGAAGTCGGCCAGCAGCCGCCCGCTGCGCAAAATGGCCACCTCATCCAAGCTGCTTGAAACGTCTGCTAGAGGAATATGGATCGTGACCAGCCCGACGCTCAAAGTGGCGCCGCTAAGGCACATGGTAAAATCCACACAACCAAGACGATCTGCGAAAAATTCCGTCTGTCCCGGAAACGCAAACCCCGCGCCCTGAAGGCTCGCCTTGGAGACCGGTGCGGTCACCACAGCCACCGCCTCCGGGTCGGATTTCAGGATTCGGACCGACTCCTCCAGGGCGGCCAGTGCCTGCGTGGCGGAGCGGGCATCCGGCTTGCCGGGCACCGCTCCCGTGGTCTCGCCCAGCACTTGGAAATCGAAGCCGGAGGGCAGGGCTCCGGACTCCAGGGCCTTCGCCACGACCTCGGGGCCGATCCCCGCAGGGTCGCCCAGGGTGATCAGGACACGAGACATCGCTGGGTTACATCCGCCGTTCGACCAGCGCGGTGGCCCGCTTCTTCTCGATCCACTTCTCGTAAGCGACGGCGGACTTCTTGCGGGTCACGCGGTCCTCAATGTTCTTCCGCATTTCCGGATCGGAGAGCGGCGGGGTGGGACCATACTCGATATGACCGATCTTCACCACGGTGAAGCCGGCCCGATCTTCCAGCGGCCCCAGCACATCACCGTCCTTGCCCGCGAAAATGATGGCGGCGAATTCCGGGGCCAGGTCCGTGCGCGGAAGCTCCTTCTGAAGACCGCCGTCGGCGGCCACGGCATCGCGCGAGAACTGCTTGGCCTTTTCCGCGATATCGGCGCTGCCGGAGCGGACATCCGCGGCGATCTGCTCGGCCAGCGCGAGCTGGCTTTCCGGGGTTGCCAGGGGATTCTGTGGATCCTGGAGCGGCAGGAAGACCTTATTGAAGGTGATCTTGTCCTTGGTGACATCCCGGGCCATGAGCTTCACCTGCGCGTATTCCGCGGCCAGCTCCTTGTTGTCCGGCGGGGCCACATTGCCGTCGATGTGCTCCTGACGGATGGCCTGCACGATCAGCTGGTCACGGACCATCTTCGAGTAGCCGTCGATGGTCATGTGGGCGCGGGTCAGTTCCTGTTCGAAGGCCTCGCGGTTGCCGCCGTGGACCTCGCGGATCTGACGGTCGATCTCCTTTTTGACCACCTGGTCGGGCAGGTTGGCGCCCTTCGCCTCCATGGCCTTGAACTCGGAAAGGATGATCTCACGGTCGATCAGCTCCTGGAGAATCTTGGAGCGGGCGTCCAGCACCTGGCGCTCGAACTCCGCGCCGCGGCGCGGGAACTGGGCCGCGAGCTGGGCATAGACCGGCATCAGCATGAAGCCCACCTTGTTCTTGGTGATGGCGCGGCCATTGACCTTGGCGGCGATGCCATTGACCTCGGTCTCGCCCTGTGGCAGCGGCGGGCGGGTGAGGGCAGGGCGGGCCGGGGCACCATCGGCAGGTGGGGCTGCAGGAGCGGGAGCAGGCGGGCGTGGTTTCGCTTGTTGGGCCGGCGCCAGACCGGCGGAAACCATGAGTACGAGCCAGGCGAGACGGGAATTCATGGGTCGGGTCAGGAGATGAAAGCGGGAAAGCGGACGGCCTGACTTTCCCCCGCTGCCACCGGTAATGCAAGCGGGGAAAGAGGCCGGAGCGCCAGGTGCCAGCCTGGCCGCGGCAGTTCTTGCGGCGGACGACAATAGATGACCCCGGGTTCGCTCCGATCCACCCTTGCTTCGGTCGACCACAGCGCAAGCAGAGGTGGTCCCGACCGTCTTATTGGAACCGCCATCATAGGCACCTTGTGGGATAAGCAGATAGAACCGCTTCGGCGCAAGGCGTCGACGGAGTCCGCCCGGGGCGCTTGACGATGTCGGCCGCCAGAACTGCCTCGGCCAGGCTGGAGCCTGGCGCTCCGGCGGACTACCTCACCAGCGCGCGCAACTGCCGCTGCTTCGGCTGGAAGGGGGCGATGAAGGCATCGTCGAAGTCGTAGACATTGGCGAAGTCCTCGCGGGTATCGCTGTCTTGCTTGCCGAACATTTGCTCCTCGATGAGGTGGAACACGATCTCGCCGATGTCGCTGGTGCCGCGCAGGCCCCACTCGGTCATCAGGGTGCCGGCCATGGGCCCGAACTGCTGGACTGCGAGATCGCGGAAGCCCTCGCAGAGTTCACCGCCGCTGACATGGCGCTGCTCGCCATGGTTGTTGTCCGCCGCGCGCTTCAAGGTGAAGTCGAGCGACTCCTTCAAGAACAGATAGGCAAGGGGATCGTACCGCTTGTCCCGCTTGATGATCGCTTCAACGGCATGCTCGAACTGCTGGGCCTTCATCCGCGGGGGACAATGCCCGGGCGGCGGGCGATAGTCAAAGCTGTTAGTAGGGGTACACGCGATGAAGGTAGCACATTGCGTAGTTTCCCGGAGCGCCCCGGCAAAACTCTAAATTCCAAACTGAAGGTCCAAGGAAAGGCAGGAAGACCTTAGACGGAAACGCCAGAGCGGCTGTTGGCTGTTCCTTGGACCTTCGAGTTTGGAATTTAGAGTTTCAACCCCAGCGCTCAGTTCCCCAGCTTGGCCGCGATATCCGCCAGCACCTCGTCCAGCTTCTGCGGCGTGTTGATCTTCTGCGCTTGGTCGAAGCCGACCCAGATGGCGGTGGAGCCGCGGGGGCCGAGGCGGGCGAGCCACGCATCGCGGCCGGAGCCGGTGGCGCCGCCATAGACGCGGGTGTTCGCGGTGTTTTCGAGCAGGGCGGCGGCTTCCTTGGCGGCCTGTTTGGTGATCGCGGGGGTGATGGCGGGCTTGGCTTCGTAGAGCGTTTTGCCGTCGGCGCTGGCGATCGAGAGGATCAGGAAGGGATCGGGCCGGTTGCCGTCGTTGCCCAGGGTGGCGAGTCCAGTGGCCAGCTCCATCGGGGTGGCGGCGGCGATGCCGCGGAAGACGTCCTCGGTTTCGGTGAAGGGACCGGTGATGCCGCAGCGCTTGGCGATCCGCGCGGTCTCCTTCGGGCCGATCTGGCGGCCGGTTTGCACCGGCTTGCCGGGCAACACCAGCCTGCCGCGCTCCGCGGCGGCGGCAGCGACCCAGGGTTCGAAGGCGGCACCCAGATCACGGCGCGCACCGCTGCTGCGGTCGAAGCGCGAGTCCCCATAATCGCGGCCACCGATCAGGGCGAGCACGGCACCGGTCTTCGTCTCCAGGGTCACCGCAGCGCATTGGAGATAGGCGGGATCTTGCCCCGCCTGATGCTTGGCCTTCACGGGATATTCCCAGGTCTTCGACTGCTCGATCTTCTGCAGCGACTCGCCGAGATCACTCTCCAGTCGCGTCTGCCAGCCGCTATCCAGCGTGCTGCGCACCACCAGCCCGCCATCGCGGATATCCTCGTCATCGATGATCCGCTGGAGTTCCTTCTGCACCGCTTGCAGCGCGTAGGACTGTTCGTTCTCACGTTGCTCCTGCGGCACCAGCTTCACGGGGATCTTCTGGATGCGCAGCACATCCGCCTCCGTGATCATGTTCTCCGCCTTCATGCGGGCGAGGACTTGCTCCTCCTGCTCCTTGGCGGCACCGAAGCTGGCGAAGGGCGAGTAGATGGCCGGGCCGCGGATGATGCCCACCACCATCGCGCACTCGGCCTCGTTCAGATCGGAGACCGGCTTGCCGAAGTAGGTGCGCGCCGCCTGGTCCACGCCATGGCAGCCGGAGCCGAAGTAGATCCGGTTCAGGTAATTCGCCAGGATCTCGTCCTTCGAATACCTGGCCTCGATGCGTAGGGTCAGAGCAATCTCTAACAACTTGCGATGGATCGACTTGCCCTTCAGCTGCGCGTGTTCCTCGCCATAGGTGTTGCGGGCGAGCTGCATGCTCAGGGTGGAGGCTCCCTGGGCGTACTTGCCGCGCTCCAGGTTCTCCTTTGTGGCCCGCGCCAGCCCGCGCAGGTCCACGCCGTAGTGCTGATAGAAGGACTTGTCCTCCCGCGCACAGAGCGCATGCACCAGGAAGTCCGGGATATCCTTGCGCGTGATCACGCGGCGGTTGTTCCCGCCGGCGCTGCCGATCTCCTTCCCGGAGCGGTCGAAAATCAGGGTGCGGGCCGGCATCTTTCCCACCTCCGCGAGGTCGAAGCGCGAGGCCTCCGAGAAGAAGTAGAGGCCGATCACCAAGGCCACGCCCCCAAAGCTCAGCCCGCCCCAGAAGGACCAGCGCAGGAGCGTGCGCAGCCACTCCGGCATCCAGGCCTGCCAGGCCGGGATCTTGCGGGTGCTGCGCCAGGAAGACATCTGAGATGTGAAATCTGAAATTTGAAATCCGGAGGCGCTTACTCGTCCTCCACGGGGATGCCTTTCAGCGGGATCTCTTCCTCGTCCCGGATCGGGCCGAGATCATCCTCGCTCACGGGCAGGGCGCGGGGCACCTGCGGCTCCTCTTCCACCGGCTTGGCGCGCGGCGGATCATTGGAGGCCACTTCATCGCCAGGATTCACGGCGACCGCGCGGGCGGGGTGAACGGGGCAGAGGTCGGTCTCTGCCGGCATGCTGTCCACTGGCACGCTGTCCGTGTAGGCAGTGCCTGCGGCCTCGCAGCCGGCGGTGGCACGCAGCGCGGACTCGCGGCAGAGGCGGCATTCCACGAAGGAGAGCTGGGACTTGATGCCCTCTGCCTTGTAGCCGAGCTTGTCCGCGGTCTTCATGACCTCCACCCAGATCGGCAGCGCCAGGGTCGAGCCGTAGCCCTTGTCGATCGTCTTCTTCGGCGTATCCAGGCCCACCCACACGGCGCAGGTGATGCTGGAGGTGTAGCCTGCGAACCAGGCATCGCGGAAATCATTCGTGGTGCCGGTCTTGCCGCCGCAGGGCTTGTTAAAGCCGAGGGATTTCACCGCCGCCGCCGTGCCGCGCTCGGTGACCTCGCGCAGGATATTAGAGACGGCCCAAGTGGAGCCGGGGCGGGTCACCTCCTTGGACTTCACCTTGTTTTCGTAGAGCACATTGCCCGCGCGGTCGCGGATCTCCGTGATCAGGCGCGGATCGCAGCGCTGCCCGGCATTCGGGAAGACAGTGTAGGCGGCGGCCACTTCCTCCGTGGTCGCTTCCCAGGCACCGAGGAAGGAGATCGGCGTCTGCGGCATGGGGGTGCTGAAGCCGACGTTCTTGGCCATCGCCCCGACGCGTTCGATGCCTGCCCGGTTGCCCACGCGCACGGACATCGTGTTCCGCGAGCGGATCAGGCCGACCGAGGCCGGAAGCATGCCGCCGTATTTCCCGTCCGAGTTGTCCGGGGACCAGCCGCGGCCCTTGGTGATCTCACCGCGGGCGATGCGTCCGTCACTGATCAAGGTGTCCGGCCGGATCCCGACGTCAAAGCCCGCGACATAGACGAAGGGCTTGAAGACGGAGCCGAGCTGGCGCTTGCCCTGCAGCGCGCGGTTGAACTTCGATTCATCCGCATCCCGCCCGCCGACCACGGCGAGAATCCCACCTGTTAGATTTTCGATCGCGACCAAGCTGCCCTGGATATACTGCGGCGCGCCCCTGGTATCCGCAGGCAACTCTTTCCACTTCGTGCGGGTCTGGTGCTGGTAGCCGGGAGAGCGCTCCACCTGGCGCAGCTTGGTATCCAGCGCTTCCTCCGCCTTTTTCTGGATCAGGCTGTCGATGGTGGTGGTGATCTTCAGCCCGCCCATCTCAATGTTCTCCTCTTCGAGGATGCGATCGAGTTCGCGGGTGATCGCGTCCATCGCGTAGCTGTTGTGGAAGCTGCGGCGCCATTCCGGGCGGATGTTGATCGGCTCCTTCTTGGCCACGTCGGCCTGCTCCGCGGTGATGAATTTCTCGCGCACCATGCTGTCGAGCGTGGTGTCCCGCTCACGCTTGGCCCCCTCGATCGTCTTGAAGGGCGAGAATTGATTCGGGCCGCGCACGATGCCGGCCAGCAGCGCGGATTCCGAAAGGGTCAGCTCCTTGGCGCTCTTCTCGAAATAGGTGCGGGAGGCTTCTTCCAAGCCCAGGATGTTATGGCCGAGGAAGATGCGGTTCAGGTAGTGTTGCAGGATCTGCTGCTTGCCATCGTCCCCCGGATAGGCGGCTTCGATGCGGTAGGCCACGGCGATCTCCAGGAACTTGCGGTCCAGCTCCTGGATGCGCGGCCAGCGCTCGAGAAAGGGAAGTTTCAGCGGAAAGGTATTCCGCGCGAGCTGCATGGTCAGCGTGGAGGCACCCTGGTCCGCATGGCCGCGCTCGACGGCCACCTTCATGGCGCGGACCACGCCCACCCAGTCGACGCCGCCGTGCTTGTAGAAGCGTTTGTCCTCCCGGGCGACGATAGCGAAGATGAAGTCCAGCGAGACATCCTTGATATCGATCACGTCGCGCTTCTCGCCATGGATGCGGCCGAGCTCCACGCCGCGGCGGTCATAGACGATCGTGCGCTGCGGCATCTCCGCCACCTTGGCCATGTCGAAGGGCCGGGCGCGGAGGTAGTAGACGCTGCCCATCGCCACGGCTGCGTAAAGTCCCGCAAGCGCCAAATCCCCGACGGCGCGCAGGGGGATCCGGACCGGCTTGGGCAGCGGCTTGAGCAGCGCGTGGAAGATCAGGAAGGGCCAGAAAAGGATGATGGAGCCTAGGGCGGGCCGGGAAGAAGACTCCGGGGCTTTCTTGCGGTTGGAGGAGCTTTTGTCGGCGGACCGGCCGAGGTTCCGGCCCGGGTCCTTCGAGGATGGATTCGGCATGGACTTGGAGAAATTACAGCGGATGATCCGCGGAGGCGATGGCGATGTGCCGGCTCAGACGAAGATGGCGCACGGTGTCGCTTCGACATGTGACGAAGCGATGAAGCACAAAAGATTTTTCCATGGATTGGCCGGTGCCGCCCTCGGGGCGGCTCTACTTTGCCCGGCATGGGCGAGGGAGCCCGTGGGCACGATTGAGGACGTGCGCAAGCTGGAACAGAAAATCTCCGCCGTGGCAACCAAAGCGATGCCCGCCACGGTAGCGCTGATTTCCCCGGATTCCGGGGCTTCCGGCTCCGGGGTCATCACCACGCCGGAGGGCCTGATCCTCACCGCCGCCCACGTGATCGAGGGCGCGGAGGAGGTGCAGGTGGTCTTCCCGGACGGCAAGCAGGTGCACGGCAAGGTTCTGGGCGCGAATCTCTCCAAGGACATCGGGATGGTGAAAATCACCGACCCGGGGACCTATCCCTACATTGAGCGCGGCGAATCCAAGCCGCTTCAAGCGGGGGACTGGGTGATCGCGATGGGGCATTCCGCCGGATTCGACGCCGCGCGGACGCCGCCGGTGCGCTTCGGCCGGGTGGTCTCGGACGGACCGGGGAACTTCCTGACCACGGACTGCACCCTGATCGGGGGTGACTCCGGCGGCCCGCTCTTCAACCTCGAAGGCAAGGTGGTGGGGGTGAACTCCTCGATCGGCAACTCCCTGAAAAACAACAACCACGCGGGCGTGGACGGCTTCAAGGAGGACTGGGACCGGCTGATGGCAGGGGATGTCTGGGGCGAACTCCAGATGAACCCGCTGCTCAATCCGGAGCGGCCCATCCTGGGGATCGCGCTGGGGAATTCCGTGCGCGGCGGCGGGGTGGTCATCTCCGGAGTCTCCGCCCACGCCTCCGAGGCCGGGCTGCGCGCCGGTGACATCATCGAGACGATCGACGACGCGAAAATCCGCGATGGCAAATTCCTGATGACATTTCTCGCGAAGAAACAGGCGGGAGACAAAGTCAAAGTAGGCATCAAGCGCGGCAGCGAGTCGCAGGTGGTGGAAGTGGAGTTGATCAAGGCCAAGCAACCCGAGTAACTTTAACTCAATCCTTTTGGTTTCTTTTCCGAAGATGAAGGCGAAAGCATTTTTCACATTGGCGCTCCTGAACCTGGCCCTGCTGGCACCCAGCCACGGGCAGCGGCGCGGCCAGCGCGGCGGCAGCAATGTCCCCGCGGACGACGAGCCCGAGGTGCCACTGATGCGCCCGGAGGAGGCGCAGGCGGTGCAGGAGCAGAAGAACGAATTCTTCAGCACGCTGCGCCCGGTGGCGCAGGCAGCCAGCCAGTCCACGGTGTGGATCTGGGCGGATACCGGCGGCAACCGCGGCCGGCGTCCGGTCGGTTTCGGCACGGTGGTGGGGGACGGCACGAAGGTGCTGACCAAGTGGAGCGAGATCGCGATGGCCCAGGGCACAATCCTGGCGGTGGGGCATGACAGTGCCTCCGCCAAGGCGACGGTGACCGGCGTCTATCAGGACGAGGACTTGGCTCTGCTCAAGCTAGAGGGCGCGAAGTTCACGCCGGTGACCCTGGCCAAGGATGCACCGCCCAAGCTGGGGCGCATGCTGGTGGCGGCGTCCCCGGAGGAGATTCCCGCCGGCTTCGGCGTGGTGGCGGTGGAAGCCCGCTCGCTGCGCGAGAAGGACCAGGGTTTCCTGGGCGTGGGACCCGATACCAAATACGAAGGGACAGGCGTGCGCATCGCCGAGGTCACGAAGGGCAGCGGCGCTTCTGAAGCCGGATTGCAGAACGGGGACGTCATCCTCTCCGTGGCGGGCCGCGCGATCAACAGCCTATTCGAGATGCGCACCGCGCTGAACGGCCACGGCCCGGGCGAACGGGTGGAGATCCGCTACAAGCGCGGCGGCAAGGAACAGACCGCGGAAGCGCTGCTCAAGGAGAAGCCGGAGTTCGCGGGGATCCCGAACGGACGCCTGCGCATGATGGAGAAGATGGGCACGAGCCTGAGCCTCGTCCGCAATGGTTTCCCCTCCGTGATCCAGACCGACATGCCGCTGGTGCGCGACCGCTGCGGTGGTCCGGTGGTGGACCTGGACGGCAAGGTGGTGGGCATCGCGATTGCCCGCGCCGACCGCACGCGCAGCTTTGTGATTCCGTCGAGCTACATCAGCCGCATGCTGGAAGGTGCTCCGCTTACGGAAGCGGCAGTGCGTGAAGCTGAGGCTGCAAGGGAGAAGGAGAATAAGGAGGCCACGGCCGGGAACGAAGGCGGAGAAGGCGGTGGCCGCCCCGCACCGAAGATGGTGCCGATGAAGCCTCAATCCGCCGAAGTGCTGCGCCGCAATCTGGAAGACATGGAGCGTTTCATGGAGCGGATGCAGGAGGAGACGAAGGGGATTGATGAGTGAGGGAAATCATCAATCACTAATCTTCTAATCACAAATCGAAGTGTTTTGAAGAAGGGGCGCAGGGTGCCCGCGAGTGAAAATTTGGAAGGGGTTGTTCCTGTTAGAGGGGGCGGCCCCTTTTGCTTTTTGGGAAAGCATGCGCGCGATGGGGCCTCATTCGAGAGCCCCAAGGGGGCGGCAGGGAGATAGCCCAGGGTAAGCGAGCATTAGCGAGCGCAACCCTGGGTTCGGCATCTAACAAGACCGGCCCCTGTAGGGGGCCAGGTAGGTCGCGGATGAGAAAGCCGTTTGGAGTCACCACACTGCCGGCCCCCAGTTCAGGGGGCAATCCGTCTAGCGGAAAAACCCAGGGCTGCGCTACCGCTTGCCCTGGGCTATCTACCGGACGCCCCCTTGGGGCTCTTGAGGTCAAATCAAAGGCACACCCGCCGGAACAGCTCATCCAAGGGCAGCTGCATGCCGATGTAGAAGTCCCCGAATTCCGCGAAGCGGGCGGAGACTTCGTCGAAGCGCATTTCGTAGACGATCGACTTGATGTCGATGGTGTCCTTGGCCAGCAGGGTCACGCCCCATTCGTGTTCATCCAGGCCGGTGGAGCCGGTGATGAGCTGGAGAATGCGGCCGGAGTAGGTGCGGCCCACGCGGGCGTGGCCGGCCATGAATTCGCGGCGCGCGGCGTAGTCGAGGGAGTACCAGTTGTCGGCACCGCTGCGGCGCTTGGACATGGGGTAGAAGCAGAGGACCGGCCAGTCCGGCAGCACCGGATAGAGGCGGTGCTGGAGGTAGTGGTCCATCCGGTCGTTGAATTCCTTGAGCGCCTGTTCGAACTCCGGCGAGCCTTCTGTTAGGCCCTTCTCGCCGATCAGCGTTTCCTGCGAATACTGCTCCGCGCTGGTGGTGTATTCGGAGCGCTCCGTCTGGGAGAGGTAGGAGTAAACCGGGCTGAGGATCTCCGGGCCGAGGGAAAGCGTGAGCTGCTTCTCGAAGGCATTTGCGACCTGCAGGTCCGGCGTGAGCAGCATGAAGCCGAGGTCCGCCTTCGGCGTGGCGACGGCGAAGGTCAGCAGGTGGGTGTCCTTGGTGGCGCGGATGTCCTGCACCAGTTCGGTGAGGCGGGTCTTGGCCGCACGCTTCTCATCGTCCCCGAGGATCGACCACTGGGCGTGGTCGACCTGATAGAAGAGGTGCATGACGTGCCAGCCTTCGCGCGGCACCAGGGGCGGAATCGAGGAATCAGGCATGACCGGAGAAAGGACTGACTAGCGGCGGGTGCGCTTGATGGGGATGACCGCGAGCGGCTTGAAACTCGCCGAGCCGCCGTCGATGGAGGCACCCTCGCGGACCTCGACGGTCCATGGTGGTGTCTCGCTGGTGAGGTAGGCGTTGAAGTCCCCATCGCTGGTGAAGCCGTCGGTGGCGGGGATCACGAGCTTGGCATCATTGCTGGCTTGGAAGCGGCCGCCCTGGAAGCCGCGGGTGATCACGTCACCCACCTTCTCGCCACGCTCATTGTGGAATTCCAAGCGTAGCGCTCCTTGCGTGGATGCGCCGGGATCGAGCCCGATCTCCACCACGGGGATGATCGCGGCTTCCCGCTTGATCTTCTCCGCGTCCGGGCCCTCGCGGATCGGCGCACGCCAGTAGCTGTCGCCGGCGGTCAGGGTGGCCTGGCTGCCCTTCACCGGATAGGACGGGGCCTTGGCATAGGGGCTCTCGATGGCAACCTGAGTGAAGAAGCGGGAGATCACCCAGATGGCGCCCAGTAGCAGCACGAAGGCGACGGCGGCCACGCCGATCAGCTCGCGCGGCTTGAACTTCGGCAGTTGGAGCGTGCCAGCGGGAGCGGCAGGAGTGGTGGCTTCGGAGCGCGGGCGGTTCTCGCGCGGTGCGGTCCGGGCAGCGGGTGCTTCCTCCTCATCCTCCTCCTGCACCGCAGGAGACGCGGACTGAAAATCTTTCTCTTCCTCTTCCTCATCCGGCAGGACGAGCAAAACGGATTCCTCCTCCTCGGCCTCCGGCGCTTCCTCCAGCTCACCGATTTCATCCTGCTGGGGATTGGGCTCGGTAGGCATCAGCGGGGTCCGGCGGTCCTCCGCATGCGCGGGCGTCTTGCCGCGCGGGGCGATCTTGCGGGCTGAGCCCGGGACTGGAGCGGGCGCTTGGGGCTCCGCGCCGGGGGCTTCGTTAGCCGTGGCGGCGGGACGGGACGGGTTCGCGGCCTCGCGCGGGCGGGGCGCTTGACGCTCCACCGGCTCGTCGTCCAGATTCCACAGGTCGCCTTCAGTGGCTTCCTTGGAGGGATCGGGCGAAATCGGCCGGAGGCGGTCCTTGGGGTCTGGCTGGCTGGGTGGCTCCGCAGGCATGAGTGAAGGCGCGCCCGGTTTAGGAATCTCCCGCGTCCTTGGCCAGTGGAATCCTCGCCCGCCCGGTAGCTGTGCAAAAAGGATTGCATGCCGGGCGCTGCGGCGCGATGCAGACGTGAGCAGCATTTTCCGACATCCCCGATGGCCGATCGCGAAGACAAGAATCCGGAGAACGTGGCGGGCAAGTTCTACGTCGATAGCCAATGCATCGACTGCGACCTGTGCCGCGAGACCGCCCCGAACAACTTCACCCGTTCCGACGACGAGGGCTATTCCTACGTCTACAAGCAGCCCGAGAACGACGAGGAGAAGGCGCAGTGCCGGGAAGCCATGGAAGGCTGCCCGGTGGAAGCGATCGGCGAGGACGGCACGGACTGAGCCCCGCTTTCCCATGGCCAAGGAATCCCGGTTGGAAGCGATGCGACGCGCGATCCTCCGGGAATGGCGGGGCGGGGACGAGCCCGCCCGGCTGGACGATCATTTGCATCGCCCGAAGGATTTCCTGGCCGCGATCCTGCGCCAGGCCGGTGCCGCGGAAGGCATTGATGAGGAGCGCCTCCGCGCAATGTGGAAGGAAGTGGCGGGGGACTTCGTGGCGCGGCATGCCACACCCGTCTCGCTGAAGGGCGGGTGCCTGACGCTGCATGTCCTGCAGCCGGCGATCCGCTTCCAGTTGGAGCAAACGCGGACCGTGCTCCTGAAAAACATCCAGGAAGCGGCGGGGCCGGGGCTGGTGAAGTCGATTCGCTTCGCCGTTGGTTGAGAGGGTCTTGTGAAAGGGATAAGGAGATAGTCCCGGCAGCATCTTGTTAGGATGCCGCGACTGTGCGAAATCACGGGTGATCAAGTTCAACGGATTGCCCGCTGCCCTTGATGTCCCACCACCGGTTCCGGCGCGAGTCCCACCTCTGCCGGAATCCCCAAGTCCTGCCGCCTGCGGCCTCCAGCCGTGGATGGCAGGGAATCCCCCTGACCCTTACAGAAACCAGCCATGGACTCACGGATCCTCCTCCGTGCGGCGGCCACGTGCCTCGCACTGGGAGCCCTAGCACCCTGCGCTCACGCGCAAGTGGAATGCTGGGCCCCCGGAATGAACAATTCTGTCACACTCAGCGAAAACTCCCGCTCCAGCTCCGTTTCGCTGGGACGCCCCTACCGCTACGACGTCTTCGGCGTGGCGGGGAAGCTGACACTTGGCAACAGCGCGGCCAATGCCGTCCTCGTCTCCAATGTTTTCCGGGAAAAGCTCCTCGGGCTGATCCCGACCGGTGCGGTGGTGAACTCCACGGCCTACGTGAAACTCCAGACGGGACTGCTGCAATACTACCCGCAGCAACTGGCGGTGAGCGGCAACACCCCCGGAGCCAACGTGGGACCGGTCTACCAGTATGGATCGAACTGGACGCTGAGCGACCCGCAGCATGCGGCCAACGTGAACCTGGTCTTCCACCTGGCGGGGTCCGGCCTGCTAGGCGGCATCACGGCCCCGGCCTACTACAATCTGAACCCGAGCGGCTACTTCTACGTGCTGGGTGAATGCCATCCGACCCCGCCGGTGATGACCGGTGACGTCTCGGTGGAATCCAACTCCGTGGTGAATGGCAGCTCGGTGGGGATCTCCTACACGATCAACCGGACGGAATTGCCCCCGGTCTTCCGGCCGCCCTTCCTGGGCTTGGACCTGGGGAGCGTGAATCTGACCGTGCTGGGCACGCCGCCGAGTTCCGCGCCGGCTTGGAGCAGCAGCAACGTGAATCTCCCGCCCGTCCAGACTCCTGATCTGTTGAGTGTGACGATCGACCTAAGTGGGACCCAAGGCACCGGCTGGCTCAAAGTTTCCCGCACGCCATGAAGCTCTTGATCAGAATGGCCGTGATCTTGGGAATGTTTCCCGGGGCCCTTGCCATCGCGCAGGAAGCGGAGCGGAAATCCGGTCTGGGACCGGAGCACCTGCCCGCCAAGCTGCAGGCTCCCGCGACCGACGCCCCGAGCGACGAGGAGTTCGCGGCCCGCCGCGCGGCGGGAAATGCGCAGAAGCTGCGCGTGGTGCCGAAGCCCCCCCAAGCGTACTCGCTGGCAGAGCTTTCCCAATTCCTAGGGGAAGGCGGCAGCTTCGTGATCCTGCCCAAGGGCTCGGTGATCCATTCTCCGGAGGGAGCGCAGGTGCAGATCCTGAAATCTCCCCAAGGGCAAGTGACCACTTGGGCCGAGTTCCTGGTGGCTCACCGGGCCTGGCTGACGACCTGCGAAGTGAGCCAGCCGCAGATCCGTGGCGAACAGCCCTTCACGGACGAAGAGCGCGCCGCTTTCAAGAAAGGCGGAAAGGTCGTGGTTGCGACCTTCCGCGGCAATCCCGTCACCGTACTTCCTCCCGTTGATCCCCCGCCATGAACCATCGTTCCTCCTCCTCCCTCATTTCCGGAATCCCCGCCCTGCTGGTGCTGCTGGCGCTACCGGGCAAGGCCGTCGACTTCGTCCGGCAGGTCCAGCTCATCAAAAACCAGACCGTCGTCTATGACATCCCGGTTACCGGGACGAGCGGCCAGGTCCTCTCCAAGCCGTTGGAAGGTGATGGCGCGATCCTCCAGCTCTACGCCTTTGAGGACGACAAGTACAATCCCTTCAGTTTGGTCGATCTCAATGCCGGCAATCTGGTCCATGCAAATGTCTCGCTGGACTCTCACCTGCTGGACCTGGATGTGCTGGGCATCCACCTGGACATCATCCTGGGCGGCAGTGGCGATCCTCCGCCGGTGGCCAAGCTGCTGGATGAGGTGGCGATCGGCACTTACTTGCCGGAGGCCAAGGTGACGCTGCGCTCGGAGGATCCCTACCAGCCGCCGCGGACGCGGGCGGACAAGCCCTATTCCTTCTCGCTCTCCGCACGCAAGCTGGCGGATCCTGCGGATCCGCGCGGCGGAATTTCCAAGATGCGGGTGGACCGCGATTTCAAGCTCTACCACCCGCAGCTCCATACCCCCTATCCGAACGGTGTGGGGCAGGGGAGCTACAGCCAGTCCTACGAGTTCCAGCGCAATGGTGACTTCACGGACTCGAGTGTTTACCAGGAGCTCCCCTATGCGCGCCCGACCAAGGCGATCGGGGAAGAGACCTTTACGGCCAAGGTGCCGGTGGGATCGAGTGGCACGCTGATGTCGATCGGCTCGGCCACGATCCAAGTCTGGCCGGTTTCCGAGGCCACCGTGGAGAACATCGTGGCGGACCAGCGCTACACGGCGATCCCGCCCAGTGCGCGGGTGGTCTTCAAGGACCTGTATCCGGACAGTGTGACCTATGCGCAGATCTATGAGGGCCCGCCGGTGCTGGGCAAGGTGGGCAAGGTGATCGGCTCCTCCGTGGTTTCCTACAATACCTTCGAGCCGCAGGATGCGGTGGTGCCGCTGAGTATCGCCGACAGCGACCTGGGAGGGGATGGCACCTACACCATCGAGGTGCTGACCACCACGCCCTTCAACGAGCGGAAGCCGGAACGGGTGACCTACGTGAGCTTCGTGCTCGACCGGACGATCGAGGTGCACGGGCAATTGGTCGGTGGCGAGAACTAGACGGGATCCTTTCTGATTCTGATTGGAAGATCGGGGAATGGTGGTTTCCTATGGCCACAAACTTCCCCGATGTTCCGCAATTTCATTTTCGATTGGTCCGGCACCCTGGTCGACGACCTGCCGCCGGTGCTGGAGGCTACCAATGCCGTGCTGGCGATCTACGGCAAGCCGGCGCTCGACCGGGACGAGTTCCGGCGGGTCTTCCGGCTGCCCTACCGGGAGTTCTACGAGGAGATGCTGCCGGGGGTGCCGCTCGAAGAACTGGAGCTGCACTTCAGGAAGGCCTTCAACGCAAGCACGGCGGCGGTGACGATCCTGCCGCATGCGCGGGAGAAGCTGGAGTGGTGCCGGCAGCACGGCGTGCGCGCCTTCGTGCTAACCAGCATGGATAGCGAGGCGTTCAAGAAGCAGCTCACGGAGCTGGGGCTGGCGGGATATTTCGAGGCGACTTACTCGGGGGTCCTGGATAAGCGCGAGCTGATCCATGAGATACTGACGAAGCATCGGCTAGTGGCGGAGGAGACGGCCTTCATCGGGGACATGACGCATGACGTGGATACGGCGCGGCATGGCAAGATGACGTCCATCGCGGTGCTGACCGGCTATACGTTGGCAGGGCCGCTTTCGGAAGCGCGGCCCGATCTAACAGTTCCGGATCTGGATGCGCTGCGGCGCTTCGTGGGGCGTCCCGGTTTCCGGCCGCGGCCGGTGGCCACAGTGGGTGCCCTCTTGCACAACGGGCAGGGCAAGCTGCTGATGCTGCGCACGCACAAGTGGGGTCACCGCTGGGGGATTCCGGGCGGGAAGATCCGTCGTGGTGAGAGCACGGAGGATGCACTGCGGCGCGAGGTGAAGGAGGAGACGGGATTGGATATCGACCGGATCCGTTTTGTGATCGTGCAGGATTGCATCGACTCACACGAGTTCCTGCGGCCGGAGCACTTCCTGTTGCTGAACTACGTGGCGCGGGTGACGGGGGGCGAGGTGACCTTGAATGAAGAGGCGCAGGACTACCGCTGGGTGACGCCGGCGGAGGCGATGGGGCTGGATCTCAACCGGCCGACGCGGACCTTGTTGGTGGAGGCCTTGAACCAGGGGACGATTGAGCATCCGGTGTGAGGCGGATCAGGACCGGTGCTTCCAGTAGCCGGGTTTGCGGGCATGGTGTATCACCGCGAGAACTTGAACCAAGCTCTCATCCTTTATCCGGTAGAGAAGGCGATAGGGGAAAACCCTGAAACGACAGGCCCTCACCGGCCCATACAGGCAGCGATAGAGCTCGGGACGGCTCAAGACATCGCTCTCGACCCGCTTCCATTCCGCCGCAAATCTTGTGCCTAGGCCCCGGACTTTCCGCTCGTACCAATCTGCTGCATCGAGAGCCTCCACGTAGGCCTCGGCATCGTATTCAAGGTTCATCAAACCCCGAAACGGCGTTTCAGTTCAGCGTGGACCTCTGCGGCAGGGATGGCCTTGGTTCGGCCCGCATCCAGATCCGCCATCCTGCGATCCAGTTCGACTTGCCACTCTTCGCTAAGCGCGACCGGCTCATCGAGGCTGCCGATCAAAAGACTGGCCAGGTTGGCCCTCTGTTCTTCCGGGAGAAGCAAGACCTGCTCTTCCAAATCGGCATACGCCAAGGGGATCATACTGGGAAGATCGCTGATCCCCTGGCGACTGTCGAGAGCCGGTTTTCGAACACGGATCACTGGTCCAGTGCAGGCAGCTTTCCGAGATCTTGTGCCAGCTCCCGCACCGCGACAGGATCGTGCGCGGCGGAAATGGAAACCCGCAATCTGGCGGTGCCGCGCGGGACGGTGGGGTAGCGGATCGCGGGGATGAGAAAGCCTTGTTCTTCCAGAGTGGCGGCGGCTTGGAGAGCGGCTTCATTGCTGCCTAACAGAACGGGCACGATGGCGGATTCGTGGCCGGGCGCGATGGCTCCGATGTTCTGGTGCAGTTGCCGCTGCAGGCTCTCGCCTTCGGCGGAGCGGATCAGCTTGAGCGAGGCGATGGCCGCATGCGCGAGGGCGGGCGGGGGCGCGGTGGTATAGATGAAGGAGCGTGCGCGATTCACGAGCAGGTCGCGCCACGCGGTGCTGGTCGCGAGGTAGCCGCCGGAGAGACCCGCCGCCTTGCTCAAGGTGCCCATCTGGAACTCGACGCGATCTTGCAGGCCCTCCCGCGCGGCTAGCCCCATGCCCTGCGGGCCGAGGACACCGAAGGCGTGCGCTTCATCCAGGAAGAGCATGGCACCGTGGCGGTCCTTCGCCTCCACGATCTCGCGCAGCGGGCAGAGATCGCCATCCATGGAGAAGACGGATTCGGTCAGGACGATCACGCGGGCCGTGGTGTCCTTGCTGCGGATGCTCTCTAACAGCTTCTCCAGCTTCGCGATATCGTTGTGCGGGAAGACGCGGATGGTCGCGCCGGAGAGCCGTGCACCATCGATCAGGGAGGCGTGGCAGAGCTTGTCGAGCACCAGCACATCGTCCTTCCCCGCGAGGGCGGGAAGGGCGCCGGTGGAGACGGCGAAGCCGGAGGGGAAAGTGAGGGCTGCCTCGCAGCCCTTCGCTTCCGCCAGGCGCTCTTCCAACTCGTGATGCGGCGGCAGGGTGCCCGTTACCAAACGCGATGCGGTGGCACCGGCACCATACTTGCGGATGCCCTCGATGAAGGCCTCGGCCAGCGCGGGATGCGCGGCCAGGCCGAGGTAATCGTTCGAGGCGAAGTTCCAGAGCTCCCGGCCCTCGCGCAGCACGCGGGGACCCGCGGTGGATTCCAGCGGGCGCAGGGTGCGCAGCAGGCCGGCCGAAGCCAGTTCGGACAGCTCTTGCGCGGGGTCCTTCACCGGGCGGTCACGGCGCCCGGACGTTCCAGCGACCAGCGCAGCAGCTTCTCGGAGTCGGTCCACACGTTGGCGGAGTTGCTCTTGAGCACCACCACGATGGCGGAACGGCCTCCCAAGGTGCCGGAGGAGACCAGGCAGCGGCCGGCTAGATCCGTCGTGCCGGTCTTCAAGCCATCGCAGTAAGGCACCTTCTTGAGCAGTTTGTTGGTGTTCTCCAGTGTCCTGGTCGTACCGTTGTTGTAGAGGAAGGTGGTGGACTGCAGCGCAGTCATCGAGCGGATGGTCGGGATGCGCCACGCGGAGCGCGCGGCGATGGAGATGTCCCGCGCGGTGGAGAACTGCATCGGGTTCGGCAGTCCGTTCGGGTTCTCGAAATGGGAGTTCCGCATGCCGAGCGAGGCGGCCTTGCGGTTCATCATCTCGGCGAAGCCCTCCACGCTGCCGCCCACGTCGCGCGCCAGAGCGCGGGCCACGTCATTGGCGCTCTTCACGAGCAGGACGCGCAGAAGATCGCCACGGGTGTAGGTCTCCCCGGGCTTCAGGTTGAGTTTGGTGGGTTCGCACTGGGTGTCGACAGGCGCGATGGTGACCGGGTCGCTCAGGCTGCCGGAATCCATCACCACCAGCGCGGTGACCAGCTTCTGGGTGGAGGCAATCTGGCGCTTGGTGTCCGCGTTCTTGGCGAAGAGGACGCGGCCCGAAACGGGATCGATGACAATGGCGCTCTCCGCGGCAACCGCCGGCGGGGCGTTGAGCGGGACGGTATTGCTATTGCCCGGCAGCAGCTGCGGCTGCTCCTCGTCGCGCGGGGCGCCGGGGGTGACAGCCGTGGCACGGCGGGGCGGCGGAGTATCCACCCCGCAAGCCGGGAGAAGGATGGAAAACGAGAGTAGCGCGACGACACGCAGGCTGGCTCGGCGAAACATCGCCGCGGATTATCGGGTTTTGCGGAGGGCTTCTCAAGACGGGAAATCCACAAATTTTCGCTTGCCGTAATTTCGCGACCGTGGTTTGTTCCTAAGAACACTGTTCACATAAGCCATGCAGGAAGGTTTAACCCAGCGCCAGAGGGAGATCGTGGAATACCTGAAGTCCGCGCAACGGACGACGGGCGTGATGCCTTCGACCCGCGAGCTCCAGCACTACTTCGGTTTCGCCAGCCAGACGGCAGCGATGAGCCACCTCCGCGCACTTGAGCGCAAGGGGGTGATCCAGCGCCTTCCAGGCAAGGCCCGTGCCGTGGTCTTCCCGGAAGAGCTCGACCGCGAGGAGATCGTGGACATCCCGGTCTACGGTCAAATCGCCGCAGGCATGGCCAGCGAAGTGGAACAGGAGAAACTTGGCTGCGTGTCGATCGACATTTCTTCGATCGGCATTCCACGCAGCGCCCGCACCTTCGCGCTGAAGGTCCGCGGTGACTCGATGATCGATGCCCACATCTGCAGCGGTGACACGGTCATCCTCGAATTCCGCGAGCCGCGCGACCGCGACATCGTGGCTGCCCTCATCGACGGCGAGACCACGCTGAAGCGCTTCGTAGTGAACAAGGGCAAGCCCTTCCTCCATGCGGAGAACGAAGAATTTCCCGACCTGATCCCGGCCCGCGAGCTCATCATCCAAGGCGTGATGGTGGCGCTGCTGCGCAAGGCCGCTTAAAGGGAACCGAACCTGCAAGTCCTCCCTCTGACTCGGTCAGACGTAATGCTCCGGCGAGAACCTCCCCCTCGCCGGGGCAGTTTCGTTTTTGGGTAGAGCAGTCACGCGGTCACCGGTTCGGTCGAGAGAATCCGGAAGCCGATATCGATGAGGCTGAACAAGAAGCCGATGCCGAAATACCAAGCACAGATCCGGGTCGTTGCCTTCTTGCTGGCCCCGCAGACCTTGTCGACAAGGACATAGAGGGCGACGATACTGAGCATGAGGGCGGCGATGCCAGCCAAGAGGGATTCCGGGAAGAGAACCGCCAAAAGAAAGCGGATGAGCAAGCTGACGATCAGCATCCCGATGATCACGATCCAGGTTTCCCGGAGGCTTTGGTTGGCGTCCGTGGAGCCGGTGAAGAGGGTGATCAGGAACCAGAGGATGCCGACTTGGAGGAAGAGACCGAAGATGCCCATGGCTGGCTAGGGTTTTTGGGGTGGGGGTTTAGTCCGCGCCCAAGTTCCTGACGACATGGGCAGAAGGAGTGACGTCTAGCGGAGATACCCCGAGTTGATCGATCACAATTTCCTTCAATCTTTCCCATACCTCAGCCTCGTCCGGCGTCTCGCCGCGCTGCCGGAGGGCTTGGAGGATGTGGGCGTGCATCTCTCCGAGCACGCCGAGATCGGCGGTGCTTGTATCCGGGATCCCGATGGAGAATTCCTCCTCGATGGCCATCACGAGTTCGACGCTGTCCAAGCCCATGAGGTATATGGTGAGTGCTCCGATTCGGTTTGAAGGAGACTGTTTATCGACTGTTTTTTGCGTTAGAACTCTCGCGATGGATCTTTAGGGCATCAGGCGAAGGGTGATCGTCGAGTTTTTGAGGGAGGTGAAGTAGTTTCCCGTTCTGTGCGTAATAGTAGGAACCTTTGAGCACCTCGGCCACGACGATCTGAAATTTGTCGTCGATCCACCAGTAGCCGAGATCGAAGAGGGTGTGCCAATCCGCACGAAGCAATAAGCCGTTTTGAATGGTATTAGTATCGCTGCCGCGGTAAGGGACAATGTGCGCAGCCTCTAAAACCCCCAAGGTCGTTTCGCCGCTGACCGCACACGTTCCCGAATAGGCGCTCAAAATCTTCTGTCGAAATTCAGGCTGCCCGCGCCGGATCGCAATAGCTCGTAGAGCCGTTTCACGCGCAGTGCTAATGGCATCTGGGTTGAAGAGTCTTTCGTTCTCAATCTTTGCAAAGGTCGCTACAAGATCCCCGGTCGAGGCGGGCTGATTTGGAAGTCGAAGAGAAAATTCATTCTCAATCCTGGCAATCGATTGTTCAGAGAAGTATTTCGCACCCATGACCGGAGCTGGAAACTCCTTGTCCAAGAGCTCAATGTAGTCCTGCTCATTAAGAAGTTCGATTTCTCCCAGAATTAGACAATTGAGTTTCGCGTCTTGCTTTATGCCAAGAATCTTTGCAGCGCGACTGCGCAGCTCTTCCTCTGAAATGGCACCATTCCTGACGCCGAAACGCTTCCAAGCATCTTCGATCGAAAGCGATGCCTGTTGGATGTAACGTGCCCGCCCCGCAATCAGCTTCGTTCCATTGATCTTGAAATAGAATGCAGAGCCAGGGGCGATCTTAAAGTTGCGTTGATCCTTCCTCCAAAAATTGACTCCTTCTTTAAATTGATTCCTCTTTAGGACGGTAAGCCAATCGGCATCCGTGTTGTAGATACATGAGCGCATATTTCAGGGTTGAGGTAGATAATGATATGCTCCCTGAATCAACGGCATGGTCAAGACGGGACGGGTGGCGGGATCAATCCCGGATCTTCCGGTATCTCCACGGCGCGTAGCCGCGCTTGAGGAGGTAATCGACCTTGATCTCCGCGGCGTTCACGCGCCAGACGGGATAGGGGCCGGCCTCGTAGACGTAGACGCTCTCGCCGGGCCTGGCCCACTTGGTGAAGATCAGGACGTGCTGCTGGTTGAGCAGGATATCGCCGGGCTTCAGTTGGTCCCATGAGGTGAGCTTGTCGGAGATGCCGGGGAGTTCCTTGGTGGAGACGGGCTTGGAGAGCCGCCAGCAGCGCGAGATGAAGCCGGAGCAATCGATGCCGCAGGCGTGCTTGCTCGTGCCGGCATCGCCGAGACGGCGCTTCTCGGCGGTGGAGATATCGCCCGCGACTTCGCCCTTGGCGAGGGAGGCGAGGAATTCCTTCGGCGTATCGAAGCCGCCCCATTGATAGACCATGCCGCGCGCGGTTCGGCCCGCCTGCCACCAGCCATTTGAGAAGCCGTAGGTGGAGAGCGTGGCATCCGGGGTATGCACAGTCACGCCATCGCGGTCCTTGCCGTGCATCACGTGGCGCTGCTCTGGCAGCCACTCGACGCGGCTGTAAGTGTAGGCGATGGCAATGGCATCCGTGCGCCGGACGGAAGAGGCGGGGCCGGCGATGGTGAGGTCATCGGTGGTGCTTTTCGGGGCACACTGGGAGAAGAGGAGCGGCAGGAGGAAGCACGCGGGGCGCGGCAAGGGCATGCCGCTGGCATGGCCCGCGAGGACTGTTTCTAGCAAGGGGAAAACAAGCGGGCCGGCTGAAGCCTGCGCACCCAGTCTCAAACTCAGGGCTCAGGCACCACGTCGGCATCACCTTTCACCGGGCGGATTAAGATCAGTTCATTGTGCTTTGGCGTCACTGAGATTCGGCTTTTCAGGACGGTGGTCTTTCCCGTGTGAGTGGAGGCGAGGGTCAGGTGTTCCGTACCGGTGGGAAAGGCGGTGAAGGTGAAGGCGGATTCAGCCCTCTGTTTTTCCGGATCCTCGAAGATCGGAACATAGGGTATACCTTCCCCGCTGGCGGGCTGCCAGTAGGAGGCGACGATGGAGAAGCTTTTGCTCCCTTGCGGCACGGTGATCGCGAAGTCGCAGAAGACCAGGGTCATGCCGGCGGGCACTTGAATCTTCGGCGTGGTCTGCGCGGGATCCTTGACCGCTTGGATGCGATAGGAGTGCAGCAGCTCTTTCCCGCTTTCCAGACGCGGCCGGCATTTCTCGATGAAGGCGGCCTCACTGAAGGGCTCGTCCGCTTTCCAGAAGATCGGCACGCGGATGTCATGCTGCCCGAAGCTGCCGTTGGTGACCGCATAGTCGACCTCGCAGGAAATCGCGGCGCCTTTCGCGTCCACGGCTGCCAGACAACGCTCCGATTGCTTGTCCACCGCGACGGGCTCCACGATGGAGAAGGGGTTCGCCTCGGCCACCGGCAGGCAGGCGAGGACCAGCAATGCAAAGATGGCGGACTTCATGATCACTCGCAGCGTAGATCATGTCTGAGGGTGATGGCGATGGGAAAGGGCGGACACGATGCGCCCGCTTGGCAAGTGCACCGTGGTGAACAATCCTCCCGCCCGTGGAAATCCGTCCGATTGGCATCCTCCGCAGCTGCTTCGGCAGCAAGTTCGCCGTGCCGCGGCAGCCGGGGCTGTGCCCGAGCGCCTGGGGCGAGCTGGTCTTCGAGCCGGAGTTCCGCCAGGCGGAGGCGCTGCGGGGGATCGATGGCTTCTCGCACCTGTGGCTGATCTTCGGCTTTCACCTCACGGCGGAAGCTGGCTGGAAGCCCACGGTGCGGCCGCCGCGGCTGGGCGGGAACGAACGGGTGGGGGTCTTCGCGACCCGCTCGACCTTCCGGCCGAATGGCCTCGGGCTCTCGCTGGTGAAGCTGGAGGGAATCGCGCCGCGGCCGGGCGGGTCGGTGCTTCTGCTGGGCGGAGTGGATCTGGTGGATGGTACGCCGGTTTACGACATCAAGCCCTACCTGCCCTATGCCGAGGCGCTGCCGGAAGCGCGCGGCGGCTTCGCCCCGGATGAACCGCCGCGCCTGGAAGTGCGGGCGGAGGGCGTGGAGGAGTTCGACCGCCTGCCGGAACGCTCGCGGCGGGTGATCTCGGAGGCGCTGGCGCTGGACCCGCGTCCGCCCGCAGGCCGGGAAGAAGCGGGGCGCATCCATGGGGCCGTGCTCTGCGGGGTGGAGGTGAAGTTCCGGGTGGAGGAGGGGATCTGCCGGATCCTGGCCGTGGAAAGGGCGGAAGCTTCCGGATTGAAAGGTTAAGAATTCCGAAATATCCTCGCCCCGTGAGCGGGAAACCCATGCTAGTCCTCTGTCTCGGCGCGGCGCTGGCCGCGAGCACTTCCTGCCGTGAGAAGGAGGGCGTGGCCGCGAAGTCCGATCTGAAGCAGCGTGGCTATGAGCTGACGCCAGAAGAACTTTTCCGTGCCGCGGAGAGCGACGACGTGAAGGCGCTGGGAGAGTTGATCAAGGGCGGGATCGCGGCGGACACGCGGAATGCCGCCGGGGATAGTGCCCTGCATGCCGCCGCGGTGGCCGGGATGAAGAAGTCGGTGGATTTCCTACTGGAGCACGGCGTGCCGGTGGATGTGAGCGGTGCGGAAGGCCGCACGCCGCTGATGGCCACGGTACTGAGGGGCAGCCCGGAGATGGCCCGCTATCTTTTGCTCAAGAAGGCCGATCCACGGAAGAAGGATGCGCAGGGCTACAAGGCGCTGACCCTGGCCGTGACCGAAGGCCAGCCGGGCATGGTGGCGGTGCTGGCACCCTATGACCGCGAGAATCTGGATGCGGCCTTGCTCATCGCCGCGCTCAAGGGCCGGCCCTCGGCGATCGATGAGCTGACCCAATATGGGGCATCGGTCTATGCGCGGATGGAGGACGGCCGCACCGCTTTGATGGTGGCGGCGGAGAACGGCAATGTGGAGGCCGTGGAGATGCTGCTCAATCTGGGCGCGAACCGTTTTGCGATGCATGAGGATGGCCGGATCGCGGCGGACTTCGCGCGTGAGGCGGGTCATGAGGAACTAGCGAAATACCTGACCGAGCAGCCCAAACAGGATGCCTTCGGCTTTGAAGATACCTCCGAGATGGGCGCCGAGATGATGGCGCTGATCGCGGCGGCGGATAAGAAGGCCGGGATGACCGGCGAACCAAGGGAAGCCGGTGCGACACCGCGTGCGCCGGGTCCACATGCGGCCCCGGTGGAGGCACCGGAGGAACTCCAGGGATCGGTAATGGCTGCCCCAGTGCCCAAGAAGACGGGGGATGTCGCGGGTGCCAAGCCGGAGCCCTTTGTGATGCGCGCGTTTCGCCAGAAGGAGCTGCCGCTGCGGATCGAATCGGTGGCGGGGGAGGTCGCGACCCTGCGCTCGGCCGGGGGCAAGACATCGCAGGTCGGCACCGGCGGCACCGTGCCGGGATCACGTCTGAAATTGCTGCGGGTGGAGACCCGCCTGCAGGAGATCAAGGACAGCGCCCAGCCGGCGCAGCGGGTCGCGGTCGCCCAGTTGGAAGACCCCAAGACCGGGGAGACGCGCGAGGTGATCTCAGGCCTCTCGGCAGCGGCCCACGACCCGGTGGCGCTGGTGGAAGATGGCGCGGGCAAGTATTACGTGGCCCGCACCGGGCAGAAATTCTACTCGGTGGCGGGGGAAGAATTTACCGTCATCGATGTTCGTCCCAATCAAATGGTGATTGAGAATCGTAGCAAACATGAGGTAATAACAGTTCCTCTCCGCGGCCCGCGGGGTTGATTGATCCTCCTTCTGACATGCCCGCCAAGACGATCGCACCGGGAAGCCCGGTGAAGCAATTCTCCGTGCTGCTGCCCAACCGCGCCGGAGCCCTCGCCTCACTGGTCAAACTGCTGCGCTCTGCCGCGATCGAAGTGGTGGGTCTCAGCGTCCAGGATTCCCGGGATGCCACGATCGCGCGGCTGGTGGTGACGGATCCGGACATGACGGAACAGATCTTCGTGGAGAAGGGGATCCCGCACACCACCTGTGAGCTGGTGGTGATCTCGCTACGGGAGTCCGGGCCGGAACTGCTGCCGGTGCTGGATACCCTGATGGTGGCGGAGACGAACATCGACTTCGCCTATGCGCTGATGCCCTCGCCGAACGGGCACACGATGCTGGCGCTGCATGTGGAGGACTATGACTTCGCCGTGGGGGTGCTGAATAGCGCGGGGTTCAAGCTGATTTGTCAGGAGGAGCTCAGTCGTTAGACGGCAGAGTTCTCAGAGCCGGAGGCTCGTCGGAGATTAGCCGGTGGTGGAGCAACGCGGAACCACCGGTAGACGTCCCGTGAATGATTGAGCCCCGGCAAGGGCTCCGGAATTGCCGTAAGCACCGGGTGATGTCCGGCATTCCGAGTGACTTGGCCGGGGAGTCGGGGAAAGTACGATGCCTCTCGTAGCGGCGGCCCTTCCGCCGGCCCTCCGGGACGGCAATCCTTGTGGCGGCGTATCCGATGGTTCCGCAAAGCCTCCACCACCGGCTAATCTCCGGCGCGCCTGCCGGCGCTAAGACGGACTACTTGGTGGGAGGGAGAATCTCGCCTTGTTGTGCCGGGTCGTCGGGGATCTCCGGGAAGACGAGGTTTTCGAGATCCGCGGGAAGCGGTTCGTTGTCCTTGAATTGGCCCGGTGAGGTCACGGCGAGCTTCACGTAGCGGTTGAGGATCGCTTGCTTCTTTTCGCCCGCGCCTTCCATGGCCTTGCGGTGGGCGGCGGTGTGGTGCTCTAACAGATTGGTCCAGACTTGGAAGATGTCCGGATGATCGTCGCCGCCGAAGCCGAGGGGCTTGAGGCGCTCCTCGATCTTCTTGATCTCCGCGGGATCCTGGGTGGCGGCGAGGAGGATGAGCGCCTCGCCCTCGCCGCGGACGGTGATCTCCTTGTCGCCGGGAGTGACCTCGGACTCCATGGGGAAAACCCAGGCACGTGCGGCGAAGGGCTTGCCCGCGGCCTTACCTTCGAAGACGAGGATGCGGCGGTCTTCGACGCGGGACTTCGCGGGGTTCTCGGAGGAGAGGCTGACGCGGAAGTTGAGGGCACCGGGCTTGTCCGCGCGCAGGTGGGTGACGATGAGGTCCTGTTCCTCGGTGGCGAAGACGGTCCAGGTGAAGCCGGCACCGCCGCGGTTGAAGGTGGTGACCACGGTGCCGTCCTGTAGGTTGAGCGTGCGCTGGTAGTTGGTGACCTTGGCATCCTTCACGGCAAGCCAGTCGAGCGAGAAGCTGATCCATGGCGGGCCGGTAAGGGCATTGCCCGGGACCTGCGGGGTGGCGGCATGGCGGGCACCCTTCGGGAAGATCGCCATGGGATCGATGCCGGTGCGGCCCTTGACCCGCGCGCGGAGTTCGCCATTGCCGATGGGGAAAGCCTTTTCACAGACCTCTGCGGCTTGCTTGAAGGTGATCTCCTGAGCTTGCGCGATGTTGCAGAGACAGGCGGGAGCGAGCAGGAAAAGTGGCCAACGCATGGGCCGGTAGTTTAGCGGGCGGGGCGGGGGATTCAAGCCGCCATCGCGAGCTGCCGCTGGTGCTGGCGGCGGAGGGAGTGGCGGGCCATTTTGAGATTCCGGCAGCCATAGGACAGCGCTGAGGCAGCGATGACGAATACGGGGAAGAGGATGAGGACAGAGATCTCGGCCCCCGGGGAAGTGAACATCCACAGCAGAGTGGAGGGCAGGGTCACCCCGGCGAAGGTGATCACCAGGCGCCAGACGCTGGTATGCCACTTCGGATCGGCGGACTTGGTCAGCAGCAGGCCGAGTGCGGCCCAAGAGATGACGCCCAGGCTGCTCGATAGCACCGCAGAGCCGAGCATCACTCCCTGCTGCAGGGTCATACTGCCGAGACCGGAATCCAGCGCCATGGCCAGCACGAAGAACACGGCAAAGGCCGGCAGGGTGAGAAAGCAGGCCAGGGTGAAGAGCGTGATATGACTGGAGTGCGTCCGGCGGCGCAGATCGGGATCGAGGAAGAAGATGGTGTCGTGGGTCACGATGGCGGGAAGTTTGCCGCGGCCTGTGAGAAGCCGGCGAAGCCCGCGTGAAATGCCGGTTCGTTTTCCGTGGAGCGTGGATGTGGCGGGGACTGGCGGCGGATTGCGCATGATTCGCGGGCACGCGCACCGATCCGGCCGGGTGCCCGGGCGGCGGGGCTCACTTTTGCGTGGCCCCGCAACATCGCGCCTTGTTATCCGTATTGTTCCATCCGACCTCAGTCATGCGCCTTCATCCTTGTCTCCTCCTGTTGTTCGCTTGCGGCATCGCCACCGCGGCACCGAAGCGGATTCTCTTCCTGGCCGGACACGATACCCATGCCTGGGGCCAGCATCGCCATGGTGCCGGCACCCGCGTCCTCTGCGATGCGATCAAGGAGGGCGGCGATGTGGAGGCGGAGATCATCCACGAATGGCCGGATGCCGACAAGCTGGCGAAGGCGGACGCACTGGTGATCTATGCGGATGGCTGGGACCAGCATCCGGCGAATGATCACCTGGAGGAGCTGGAGAACTTTATGAACGCGGGCAAGGGTCTGGTGGCTTTGCACTGGGCGACCGGCATCCAGGCCGAGGACCCGAAGAGCAAGGACCAGGCGAAGGACTCGCGGCGCGAGCGCTGGCGGAACCTGATGGGCGCGGACTTCGAGGCCTACTATTCCATTAGTAATTTCTGGAACGCGAAGTCAGCGGAGCATGCGGATCACCCGGTCATGCGCGGGGTGAAGCCCTTCTCGGTCTTCGATGAGTGCTACTTCCTGCTGCGCGAGAGCGGGGCGGAGAGCGGGAAATTGCAGCCGCTGTTCCGGGTGTCTCCTCCGAAGGAATTGGTCGAGCCCGGGCTGAGCCCGTATCGCGGGAACGATGCGGCGCGGGCGATCATGGAGGATGAGAAGCACCAGCACTGGGATGCGTGGGCCTTCCCGCGGGCAAAGGGCGGGCGCGCCTTCGGCTTCACCGGCGGGCACTTCCTGTGGAGTTGGGCGAATGACGACATGCGCAAGATGGCGCTCAACGGCATCTTGTGGGCCGCGGGTGCGGAGATCCCGGCAGAGGGCCGGGCCTCGCACACGCCGAGTGCGAAGGACTTCCTGAAGGGCCAGGAGCAGGAGAATCCCGGATGGACCGAGGAGGCGCTGCAATACTACCTGGACCGTGCGAAGGAAGGGCAGGTCTTCCAGTGGGGCAACTACTCGGACAAGCCGCTGCCGGAGCCGCCGGTCTCACTCTTCGATGGCAAGTCGCTGGAGGGTTGGGAGGTGAGGCCGGGCGAAGAGAAGTGGTGGAAGGTGCAGGATGGCATGATCACCGGTGGTTCGCTGGAGGAGCAGGTGCCCTTCAACACCTTCCTGGCCACGAAGAAGCGCTACGCGAATTTCGAGCTGCGCTTGAAGCTGCGCCTGACCAAGGGCGAGGGCTTCATGAACTCCGGCGTGCAACTGCGCAGCCAGCGGGTGAAGGATAATTCTGAGATGGTCGGCTATCAGGTGGATGCGGGCACGGGCTGGTGGGGGAAGTTGTACGATGAATCCCGTAGGAACAAAGTGATCGCTGATCCAGTGGATGCCGCGGCGATCCAGGAGACGGCGAAGGATTGGGACTGGAATGAGTATCGCATCCGCTGTGAGGGCGGGCGGATCCGCTCGTGGATCAATGGCGTGGCGGCGCTGGACTACAAGGAGGAAGACGGGGCGATCCCGCTGGAAGGCCTGATCGGCTTGCAGACCCACGGTGGTGGCAAGGTGCTGACGCAGTTCAAGGAGATCACGATCCAAGAGCTGCCGGAGACTCCCGGGGCGCCGAAGTGGGAGGATGCCTCGAACCGCTCGGCGGAGAGCGAGATCGCCACCTTCAAGCTGCCGGAGGGATTTGAGGTCGAGCTGGTCGCTTCTGAAAAGGAAGGCGTGGGCAAGCCGATCACGATGGCATGGGACCATGCCGGGCGGATGTGGACGATGACGGCGATGGAGTATCCGGTGGATGCGAACGAGAACCAGGCGGCCGCGGAGGCACTCTATGCGAGCGGTGGCAAGGACAAGGTGCTGGTCTTCGATGAGCCGTGGAAGCCGGGTCCGCAGACCCCGCGGGTCTTTGTCGACAAGCTGGCGATTCCGCTGGGGATTCTGCCATGGAAGGATTCGGTGTTTGTGCAGCACGGCACGGAGATCCGCCGCTACAAGGACCTGAACAGGGACGGTAAGGCGGATGACTATGAGGTCGTACTGAAGGGCTTCGGGATCCAGGACTCGCACTTGTTTCCGCACCAGTTCGAGCGCTCGCCGGGTGGCTGGTTCTATGTGGCGCAGGGCTTGTTTAATTACTCGAAGGTGAGCCGTCCGGATGGTTCACCCTTCGCGAGCGGGCCAAGCGAGGTGGCGCTCAACCAGTGCAAGCTGGCACGGGCCCGGCTGGATGGTTCGGACTTCGGGCTGCTCACGGCGGGGCCTAACAATATCTGGGGCTTCGTCACCGCGCGGGATGGCCATGAGTTCCTGCAAGAGGCGAATGACCTGGGCCACCCGGTTTCAGAATTTATCGATGGCGCCCACTACCCGACCGGCTCGAAGGAGAAGCTGAAGTCCTATGCACCGCAGCAGCCGGAATCCACGCCCGGACAGCCGATGGGTGGCACGGGCTTGAGCGGCCTGGCACTGGCGGAGGATGAGGGCAGTGCTTTCGCCACGGCATGGCCGGGCAAGCGGGCCTTCTACGTGGCGAACCCGATCACGAACCGCATCCAGATTGTCACACTGGAGCAGGACGCCGCGGGCCAGCCGGTCTACAAGAAGCAGCAGGACTTCATGGTCTCCACCGATGAATGGTTCCGGCCGGTGTCGATCCACTTCGGGCCGGATGGCTGCCTCTACATCGCGGATTGGTACAACAAGATCATCTCGCACAATGAGGTGCCGCGCAATCATCCGGACCGCGACAAGACCCGCGGGCGGATCTGGCGCGTGAAGCCGAAGGGCTTCCAGCCGGCGGCAGCGGTGAATCTAACAAAACTGGCCGCGCCGGACTTGATCTCGCAGCTCGGCGCGCCGAATGCCCGCGTGGCAGCCATGGCCTGGGAAGAGATTGGAGATCGCGCGGATGCAAGCATGGTGCCGCGGCTCAGCGAGCTTGCAGCGGATCAATCGCAGCCGGTGGCCAAGCGCTTGGGTGCGCTGTGGGCGGTGCGCGAGCTGCGCGCGTTGGACCGTGAGCTGCTGTTGACGCTGGCCGGGGACAAGAATGCGGACATCCGCCGCGAGGTGATCGAGGCCGCAGGGGATGCCCGGATGCTCGGCGGAAATCTCTTCCTGCGCATGGGCGTGCAGGCAAGCGATGCGGGCATGGATTTCGGCACTGCCTGCGCCTTGGCCAATGCCCTTTACTACCACAAGGATCCCACGACACCAATGGTAACGATGGTCGCGGCCCTGGCGTCGGCACCTTCCTCGGAGGGTGGATGGAAAGGTTATGAGGCGAGCTTCCTGCGCTACCTGATCCGCCGCGCATTGGAGGCTCATCCGCTGGCGGCCTCGACCGCATCCATGTCCGCCGAGAATAGCAGCGACATGGAGTCGCGCTGCATCCTCGCGCTGGCCCTGCCGCCGGAGGAAGGTGCCTCCGCGCTGGTGAAATTGCTGCCGGGCTTGAAACGTTCTCTCGATGCGGATGAACTGGCGCTGTTAGGCTCGCAGCTCTCGCGCCCGTCGGTGGCCAAGGCCTTCAGCGCGCAACTGGAGAATCCGGCAAGCCGAGAGGATATGCTGCGCTCCCTGCTCAAGCTGGATTCGGTGGCAGCTTCCGATGATCAATTGCGCGAGGCCGTGGGCCGTGCGACCGAGGCGATGCTGAAGGACTCGCCCGAGAAGCTGCCGCTGGTCACGGAGCTGGCGCGGCGCTTCCGGCTCAAGCAGCTCGGGCCGGTGCTGCGGAGCCTGGCATTCAAGGAGGCCCGCCCGGCTGAGCTGGCTGCCTTGCTGCGGACCCTCAATGAGATCGGCGAGCCCGACGGGGAGCTGTGCCTGATGCTGCTGGGCAATGCGGATGCCGGAGTCACGCGCGAAGCGATGATCGGCTATGCCCGTTCCAACAGCGCGGGAGTGGTGGATGAAATTGCCAAGCGCTGGCCGAAGCTCAGTGGGGCGATGCGGCAGTTTGCGGTGAACGGGATGGTCTCTAACAAGACCTCGGCCCTTGCCTTCGCGCGGGCGGTTTCACGCGGCGGCTTTGCGGGCTTCGATCCTTCCGCGGTGGAGAGGCTCGCCGCGGTGCTGGGCTCGGAGAGCGTGGAATTCCGCGACGTGCTTTCGAAGGTGGACGGCTTGCTGATGCGCAGTATTCGCTTTCCCGGGAAACCGAACGCGGTGATTCCCGCTGACCTCGCGCTGGCGGGACCCTTCACGATTGAGTCGTGGGTGAAGTTCGAGCCGGGGATCGACAACCGGGATGGGCTGATCGGCACGCGCGGCGGTGGGCCTGACATCAACTTCTACGATGGCCGCCTGCGGATGTGGAGCGGAGCGGGAGATCTGGTAGTCGCCGGCCAACCGGTGGAGGCCGGGAAGTGGACCCACTGTGCGGTGACGCGCGATGCCGAAGGCAAGGTGGCGCTCTACCTGGATGGCGAGCCAGCGGGGACTTCAACGGCGAAATTCACAGCCAAGCTCGAACATCTTGAGATCGGCCGTGCGAATCAAGGTGGCGGGACTGCGGGGAACTTCCTGGAGTATCGCATCTGGAACGTTGCTCGCAGTGCTGCGGACATTCGCGCCGACTACCGCACCCGTTATCCGGAAGGAGCCAAGGTGGCGGGACTGCTTCATCAAGTGAGCGGGGAGAAGCCGGGCATGCAAGTGGGCGGCGGCGCGACGCTGGAGTGGACCAGCGATTTCCCCGATCTGCTCACACCCGAGGGTGCCAAGGATCTCTCTGCCAAGTTTGATCGCGTGCGCGGGCTGGCCGCAAAACCGGGGGATGCCAAGGCGGGCCGCCAGCTCTTCCAGGCGACCTGCATGATCTGCCATCAGGCGAAGGGCGAGGGTACAGCCATCGGGCCGGACCTGAGTGGTGCCGGTGCGATGGGGACCGAGAGCCTGCTGCGGAATATCCTGACGCCGAATGCCCAGCTCGAGAGCGGCTATTACCGCCACGACATCACGCTGAAGGATGGCAGCTTGGTCAGCGGCTTCCTTGCATCGCAGGGCGGCGATATGCTGGTGGTCCGTCAGATCGGAGCAGACGAGAAGGCGATTCCGAAGGCAGACGTGGTGGAGCACACCGTGTCCAAGCGAAGCCTGATGCCGGTGGGCCTGCTGGACGGGATGAGCGACCAGCAGGTGTCGGATCTATTCGCTTACTTGGGGACGCTGAAGTAGGCGGGGTAAGGAGCGGGGACCTTACTGTCCCCCAAGAGCTGCTTCCCCGACCAGTGCCAGCGACGGTAAGGTCGCTGCTCCTCAGCGCGCGCGGAAACGCCGGCGGCGGCGACGGGGTGATGGCGTGCCGCCACCTTCGTTGTCTTTGGGAGCGGAGCCTGCGACTGCCATTGCCTTTTGGGGCTGGCGTTGCCCGCCACCTTGGGACCTGCCCTGTGGTTTCTTGCCAGAGCGCGCTGGAGCCGCGACCCGCACGCCGCGGGCGTGGCGGTCGGCCACGGCTTCGTCGTGCCAGCGGTGGTCGTCCCAGCGTGGGACGGACATGCGGATGATCTTCTCGATATCGCGCAGGTATTCGATTTCTTCCTCGGAGCAGAAGGACACCGAGCGGCCTTCCGCGCCGGCACGGCCGGTACGGCCGATGCGGTGCACGTAGGCTTCCGGTTCGTTCGGCAGGTCGAAGTTCACGACCAATCCTACGTCCTTCACGTCCACGCCGCGGGCTGCCACGTCGGTGGCCACCAGCACGGGCACTAGACCCTTGCGGAAGCGGTCGAGCGCTTTCTCGCGCTGGGCCTGGGACTTGTTGCCGTGGATGGCATCCGCTTGAAAGCCGGCGGCATTCAGGCCCTTCGCCAGCTTGTTCGCACCGTGCTTGGTGCGGCTGAAGACGATGGTGAGCTTGGCTTCGGTGGCGGACGCTTGCTCCTTGAGCAGTTCCTCTAACAGGGAGCGCTTGTGCTCCTTGTGGAGGAAGGCGACCTTTTGGGAGACGCGTTCGGCAGTAGTAGTCTGCGGGGCGATGCTCACCTTCGCCGGATCACGCAGGATAATCTCCGCCAGCTTCACGATCTCCGGTGCCAGAGTGGCGGAGAAGAACAGCGACTGGCGCTTCTGGGGGAGCATGGAGACGATGCGGTTCACATCGCGCTGGAAGCCCATGTCGAGCATGCGGTCGACTTCATCGAGCACGAAGAACTCAACGCCGCTGAGGTCGAGGTGCCGTTGCTCGATCAGGTCAAGCAGGCGGCCGGGGGTGGCGACGAGCACGTCCACGCCGGTCTTCATGGCATTTTCCTGCGGGCGCTGGCCGACGCCGCCGTAGATCAGCGTCTGGCGGAAGCGCACGTGCTTGCCATAGTTGGTGAAGCTCTTGGCCACTTGCACGGCCAGCTCGCGGGTGGGCGTGAGCACCAGGGTGCGCGCGGTCTTGGGCCGCAGCGCCCGGGGCCGGGTGTGCAGGGCATGCAGGATCGGCAGAGCGAAGCCCGCGGTCTTGCCAGTGCCAGTCTGCGCGCAACCGAGCAGGTCGCGGCCTTCTAACAAAAGCGGAATGGCCTGCGCCTGAATCGGCGAGGGCACGGTGTAGCCGAGATCGCTCAATGCGCGATGGAGGGGCGCAGCCAGCGGCAACGCCTCGAAGGTATCAGGGGTCATGTTATTCAAGTGCCTGCCCGTCCGGATTCCCGGCGGCTGGCGGTGTCGATGAGCATCAGGTAAATCCCCGAACAATCTCTCATCGATGAAGACCGGAAAGGGCTGGAGCCATTGAAGGGACTCCGCACCGGTCGCAACCGGCGCGGCAGATCGATACGCGGAAAATTCAGGAGTGCAAGGCGAATCCGAGGTGTGGAACTCACGAATGGCCGCGGGCGAGCTTATCCCGTGTGTCAAAACTGCCACATGATAAGTGGGTCATGCCGATTCCGGGGCATGCTACATCACGGGTGCGATTAGTTTGAAACTCTTGAATATCTGCATTCCATGAGAATTGACATCGTCACCGACACCTTTGCTCCCGACGTGAATGGCGTGGCCATGACGCTCGGTCGGCTCTGCGACGGACTGCGTCGCAAGGGCCATCTGGTCCATGTGATCCGCACGGGCGAGGGTGGGGGAAGGGGTGAGACGATCGCCGCCTCGGTGCCACTGCCGGGCTACAAGGAGGTGCGGGTGGGCCTGCCGGGCCCCTTCAAGCTGCGCAAGCGCTGGACGAAGAAACGGCCGGATGCGGTGTATGTGGCCACGGAGAGCCCGCTGGGCAGCTCGGCGATCAAGACGGCGAACGCGCTGGAGATCCCGGTGGCCGCGGGCTTCCACACGAATTTCCACCAATACATGGAGCAGTATCGCCTGGGTGGCTTGCAGCCGGCGGCGATGGCTTATCTCAAGCGCGTGCACAATCGCGCGGACCTGACGATGGCACCGACCCATGATGTGGTGGACATGCTACGCCGCGAGGGCTTCAACAACGTGCGGCTGTTAGGCCGTGGGGTGGATGTCAGTTTCTTCGACCCTGCCAAGCGGGATGCAGCCCTGCGTGCGTCTTGGGGTGCCCGGGCCGAGTCGCCGGTGGCAATCGTGGTCGGTCGGGTGGCGGCGGAGAAGAACCTGCCCTTCGCGATGGAATGCTTCCGCAAGATGCGCGAGCAGATGCCGGACCTGCGCTGCGTGGTGGTGGGGGATGGCCCGATCCGTGAGAAGCTCCAGCTTGAGAATCCATCCGTCCACTTCGCCGGCATGCAGACGGGCGAGGACTTGGCGCGGCACTATGCCTCCGCGGATATCCTGCTTTTCCCCAGTGAAACGGAGACCTTCGGCAATGTCTTGTTAGAGGGGATGGCGAGCGGGCTGGTAACCGTGAGCCACGACTACGCCGCCTCCGCACGTCACGTGGCGCATGGCGAGAATGGCCTGAAGTCTCCGAAGGGCGATCGCGAAGCTTACCTGGCCGAGTGCAGCACTGCCCTGCAGCGCTGGCGGGATGAGACCCTCCGGGTCCGCGCGCGCTCCACCGCCGAGGTGCTGGGCTGGGAGCAGGTGGTCGATTCCTTCGAGAGCCACTTGCTCGAAGCGAGCGAGGCCCGCGGGCCGGTGACGCTGACGCTGAAAGAGCGCAAGAAGCGGCCGAAGCGGAACTTCCGCACGATCTTCATCTCCGACGTCCACCTCGGCACCGCGGACGCGAAGGTCCACGAGGTGATCGATTTCCTCAAGCATACGCGCTGCGAGAAGCTGGTGCTGAATGGCGACATCATCGATGGCTGGGCCCTCCAGCGCGGCGCGAAGTGGCGCAAGCGCCACAGCCGCTTCATCCGCACGGTGCTGAAGAAAATGGAGAAGGACGACACCGAGGTGGTCTATCTCCGCGGCAATCACGACGACATCCTGGAGCGCTTCCTGCCGCTGGGCTTCGGCAAGCTGCAGTTCGTGAAGGAGCACATCCACCGGGGCACCGATGGCAAGCGCTACCTGGTGGTCCATGGCGATGGCTTCGATTCCGTATCCACCAATCACAAGTGGGTGGCGGTACTCGGTGCGATCGGCTACGACGCGCTGCTCGCCGCGAACCGTGTCTACAACCGCTATCGTGCCTGGCGCGGCAAGGAGTATTACTCGGTGAGCAAGGCGATCAAAGCGCGGGTGAAGTCCGCGGTGAACTTCGTGGGCGAGTATGAGACGCAGCTCCAGGAATTCGCCCGCAAGAGGGAATGCGATGGCATCATCTGCGGCCATATCCACACGCCGGAGGACAAGCAGGTCGGCGAGATCCGCTATCTGAATTCCGGGGACTGGGTGGAGAGCCTGACCGCGATCGTGGAGCATCACGATGGTCGCCTGGAGCTGGTGCACTATGCGGAGTTCATGGCGGAGCTCGCCGCAGAGGTCCGGCCAGCTAGGCCGCGTGCGGCGGATGAGCCGGGTGTGATGCTATCGGCGTGAGTGAAATGCCGCTTCTGTCGCCTTGATTTCTCCAGGAAATCGGCTGGGTTGATGGGATGAAGAGAGTTCTCCTTTGCCTGATCGCCGGTCTGACGGGTTTTCAGTCCGCGCACGGGAAGTTCGCCATGCCCATGCCGATCCCCGTGGATCGCTTGGTGGCCAAGGCGGGGCGCTATGTCCAGGAGAAGCCGGAGGACCCGGAGGGATACTACACGCTGGCCCGGATTCATTACGCGGCATTTGCCTATCAGGCGACCGATCTGGCGGCGTATTCTTATCCGGGAGCTGAGGACGAGGGTCCGCCAGCCTTGGCGGAAGACTTGAAGACGAGGGAATCAGCGCTTGAGCTGGAGGCCCGGCGTCGGGTCGCGGAGCGGAAGAAGCTGGAGGACGCCCCGCGGGGCGATGCGGCCTTCGAGGCCGAGGTGAGGGAGGAGATGAAGGCTCTTCAGGAAGCCAAGTGGCAGCCGCCTGCAATGGCACCCGCGGCGGCGCTGCGCCATTTCATCGCTGCGCGCGATGGCTTCGAGAAGGTGATCACGATGGAACCAGACAACGCGCTCTATGCGCTGGGCAAGGCTTCCCTGTGGCGGCAGTTCTCTACTCCGAAGCTGCATGGCCCCTTGGAAAAGGAAGCGGGCGTGCCGGCAGCCATGAGTAATGCTGAGGTGGGCGAACTTTTCTACAAGGCCTTCGCACTCGCCAAGCAGAAGGACGCGACCCTGAAGACGCTTCCGATCCGCGGTCTTACGTCCATCATCAGCCATGAGGCTGGCAGCGCCTATTTGGAATTGGCGCCCACTGGCGGGCATGCTGCGGAAGTGAAGGAGCATCTGGACTTGCTCAAGAAGCTCAAGATGGGGGCGATCACACCGTTGGTCTTCTCGACGCGCGCCGCTGACAAGCAATTGTCGCAGGTGGTGAATGAGGCTGCCTCGGTGAGCTTTGACCTGCGGGGAATGGGCGAGAAGACGAGTTGGCCCTGGCTTCAAGCGCACTCGGCCTTCCTGGTGTGGGATGGCGAGGGCAGCGGCATGGTCCGCGATGGCCGGCAGCTCTTCGGCACCTATACTTGGGGCGTGTTCTGGCGCGATGGTTTCGAGGCGATCTCGATGCTGGATGATGACGACAACGGCGTCCTCAGCGGTGCTGAACTAAAGGGCATCCGTGTCTGGCAGGATCTCAATGGGAATGCGGCCTGCGATTCCGGGGAAGTACGAGACTTATCGGAGATGGGCATCCGCGCTATCAGCTGCACCGCGACTGGCATGGATGGGAATAGCCCGCTGGCTCAGCAGGGCATGGTCATGAGCGATGGCACGCGCCGGCCCTTGTGGGACTGGGTGCTGCGCCCCATCGATGCCGGAGAGTCGGCGGTCGCGCCCTAGCCGTCCACATCCGCGGGCGGGTCCCAGCGTTCCTCCGCGAAGGGTGGGGGCACGGGCTTGCCGATCTCTGCCACGTGATCGGCCTTGCCCTGATACCAGTCGGCTGGCTCGAGCTGGGAGAGGAAGACCTCGCCGCGGATCACGTCGCCTGCGGAGGAACGCCAGCAGACGGTGCCGAGCGCGCCGGAAATGTCCTCCACCGTCAGCAGGGCGGGGAAGCCGGGCATGCGGACCATATCTCCGATTTTCACGTGCATGGTTGGAGCGGGCGGGCCGCTTTCCTGCATCGGCCTTTGTCGGCGGGCCGTCAACCGGGAATCGTAGCGAAAGGTCATGACTTGCTGACTACAGAGGAGCCGCGCGATTGGAATCGCCTTGAGCCGATGCTTCTGACTAGCGTGGTTTTATGAAGACGCCTCGTGCCCTCGGGATGGTGATCTTGGCGGTTGCCGCCACCCTCGCGATCGAAGAAAGCCGCATCGCCAAGCTGCGCGATGAAGTGAAGACCCCGCTGGCGACGGCATCTGGAAAGACCGTCGATCCTTCGGCAGCGGTCGCTTCAGCGGATAAGCCGGGGAAGGGGGAGACGACTGCCGCTCCCACCAAGACCGAGCGCCAGATCAAGCTGAAGGCTGCCGCGTCCGCTGAGGGCAAGGAAGATGAGTCCTTCACCAAGACCGTCCGCAAGATGTGGGACAATCCCGCCGGCAAGGCGATGATGAACCAGGGCGTGAAGGTCGCGGTGGCGATGATGTACGAGGATTACCTGGAGGGCCTGGACCTGACGAAGGAGGAGGGCGACTATCTGAAGAACCTGCTCGGCAAGAGCATCTCCGACCAGCAGGAGCTGGGCATGAAGTTCATGGGCGCCACGCCGGAGGAGCGCAGCGCGCTCACCGCGGAGATCGAGAAGCGGCGGGTGGAGAACGAGGAGTCGATCAAGACCTTCCTGAACGACGACGAGGACTACCAAAATTACACCAACTACCGCGACCGCCTGCCGGAGCGCCAGCAACTGGAAGGCATCCGCGCGGTGATGAATGGCAAGGGCGCCAGCCTGGATCAGGCGACGGAGGGCAAGCTCATCGAGGCGATGTATCAGGCGCGCACGCAAATCGATGGCCCGGACTACTCGGGCCCGAAGGCGTTCGAGGAGATGGCAAAGGGGAACATCACTGAGAACTTCGAGCGCAGTTGGCAGCAGCAGGATGAAAAGCTGACGGCCCAGACCAACGGCATCCTCAATGCGGCCCAGCAGGAGGCCTTCGCGGAATACCGCAAGCAGGCCAAGGAGATGCAATCGATGGGCATCAAGATGGCCGAGCAGATGATGTCCGGGAAAAAGGAGAAGTAGGTGGAGATGGCAAATCAGCATTCGACGCGAAAAAAATCCGCGCCGAGTGTCCTGTCCGATGCGTCCCGTTCGTCGGGGTATTGTAACACCGACTCCACCACTACCATGCCGATCTCCAAACTCACTCCCTGCCTGTGGCTCGACGGCACCGCCGAGCCTGCCGCCAAGTTCTACACCGGCGTCTTCAAGAACTCGAGGATCACCGATACCGCCTACTACCTCGACACCGGCAAGGAGCACCACGGCCAGGAGGCCGGCTCGGTGATGACCGTGGCCTTCGAGATCGAGGGCCAGTCCTTCCTCGCCCTCAATGGCGGGCCGATCTTCAAAATCAGCGAGGCCATTTCCTTCCAGATCGATTGCGAGACGCAAGAGGAAGTGGACTACTATTGGGAGAAGCTCGGGGCAGGCGGAGATCCGGAATCCCAGGTCTGTGGCTGGCTGAAGGACCAGTTCGGCGTCTCTTGGCAAGTGGTGCCCACGATCCTGCCCAAGCTGCTGATGGACCCGAACAAGGAGAAGGCCAAGCGCGCCATGGCCGCGATGATGCAGATGAAGAAGCTGGAGATCGCGAAGCTGCAGGCGGCGTTTGATGGCACTGGCTCTTGAGCCCAAAGCCTATTTCTCTGCCGGCGCGAATCCGAGTTCCTCCACGATCTTGCGGCCTTCCGCTCCGGTGGCATAGGCCACGAAGTCCTTCGCTGCTTGGTATCCGCCTTCGCGCTGGTAGTAGTAGCACGCGCGCATGTAGGCATACTCCTTGACCTTCGCCATTGCGGGTTCCACGCCATCGATCGCCAAGGAGTGGATTCCAGGCTTCTTCGCATAGGCCGGGCCCACGTAGCCGATGCCGTTCACATCCCTGGCCACTTCCTCGCCGACTTGTCCGCTGGCGGGGATCTTCCGGGCTTGCTTGGCGTAGTCCTTTCCCTCCATCGCCATCCTTTGCCAATCCTTGTAGGTGCCGGAGGCGGAGTTGGGAGTATAAATGGCGATCTCGCCCGGGCTGCCGCCCACCTCGCTCCAGTCCTTCACCGCGCCGGTGAAGATCTTCATGACCTGCTCCTTCGTCAGGCCCTTCACCTTGTTGGATTGATTGACCACCACCACGAGCATGTCCTGGCAAGCCACGGTCTCGCTCAGCGTCACACCCTTGGCTTGGGCCGCGGCCAACTCCACTGCCTTCGGCTTGCGGCTGGACATGCCGATGTCCGCAGTGCCATCGATCAGCGCTTGGAAGGCGGTCGCGGAACCTTCCGCGGCGATTTCGATTTCCACTCCCGGGTTCTTCGCCCTGTAGCCATCCGCGAGCAGCGGCACCAGCTTGGCCCCCAGGGTGTCCGAGCCCTTGATGCGGATGAGTTGCGCGGTGGCGCTGCCGGCCATGCTGGCTGCAATCGCGACCGCGCTGATCCAAGCCGCTCGGCACAGGGAGGAGATCTTCATGGCTCTGGCATGATGGCGACTGTTCTACAGCGTTCAATCCGGGCGCGGTGACGATTCTGAAATCGAAGGCTGACGTTTCTCAAGCTCACCCAGCCTTATCGCCACGGATGTCGCATAGTGCTGGAAGCCGAGCGCGGCCGCGATCCGCATGGAGGGCGCATTCGCCGTCAAGGTCCGGTATTGCGGGACCAGGCCCGCGGCGATCGCCCGGCGGGCCAGATGCGCCACGGCATCACGGCCATAGCCACGGCCGCGGAAGCCCGGGTGCGTGACGATCGAGATGTGGGCGATCGTGCCGGACCATACTTCATATCCGGCCAGCGCGGCCAGTGAACCATCTTCCGTGAAGACGCCGGAGCAGGGGACCTCACCCACCACGCTGCCGCCGTGATCCCATTCCTCCGGCTCGCAGGCATTCTCTAACAGGGCCGCCTGGGCCGCATCTCCGGCATCCAGAATCCGCGCCCGGTCTCCTGCTTCTCCGATTTCTTCCGCATAGCCGATGAAGGCCGGCCCGATCACCCGGAAATCGAATGCGCGGAAAAGTGCCGCCCACATCTTGGGATGCAGCGGCTCCGCCGGCATGCGATCGATCCATTCATCGAGACGAGGCTCCGGCACCGACATCATCATCCGGCCCTCGCGGAAGAGCGCGAAGACTCCATTGTAGCCCGCCAGTGCCCGGCCATGCGGCATCACGTGCTGCGATTCCGCGAACATCGCCTCCGGAGCGCAACTGAACTCACTGGCCCAATGGGCAGTGGCCTTGGCGGATGTGGCGGCGGAGAGCATGCGGAGTGCCGCCCTGCGGGCGACATTTCCAAGGACTAGCTTCTTTCAGAAGCGAGTCGACCCTTCATCGATCGCCCTCTGGATCTCGCGCGGATTCACCCCCAGCAGACCCACCTTGAATCCCGCGCCCTTCAAGATCCTACTGGCCAAGAAGCTGGCGACGAGCCCGGGAACGAAGCCCACCAGAGGCAGCATCGAGAAAATCCCAATCGGTATAGCGGCGACGAGGCCATGACAGCGGTGTGCCAAGCGGACATTTTCCACCCAGAGCGCGAAGTAGGAGATCAGAACAATCCAGTTTACCCCGCTGACGAACCAGTGGCTGTTTGACAGCGACAATTTGATAGGCTCCACAAAGATCAGCACCACTAGCAAGAAAACCGGGATCTGAACCATCACCCAGAAGTTCACCCAGCGCTGTAGCCTCGCGATGCCCTCCAGCCTCTCCGGGTCTGTGGAGTCGGGCAGGGGATCTTCGCCGGGATGAGCGGGCGGCTGGTAGGGATTCCCGCTCATCTCATGGAGAAGGCTCCGCCGCCTCACTTGTTAGATCCGCCCCGCAGCTCCAGCAGATCTCGAAGCTCCCCGGATTCATCTCACCGCAGGCCGGGCAGGGGTGCTCTTCCTTTGATGCCTCCTCGGCCTCGATCTGGTTCTCGCGGATCAGCCCGATGGCGCGCTCGTAGTCCTCGTCATTCACCACGCACAGCGTCGGGCAGAAGACCGGCAGTGGAGCCTCCGCCTGCGCCAGGTTCTCATTGCGGATGAAGGTCGGAATGCCCGCCGTCTCCAGCAGGTTCCGGTAGTGGCTCAGGCCGACCACATTGCGCTCGCGGATGAGTTCCTTCATGGGCCCGGGCAAGTTCGCGGAAAGGCAGGGGACCTGCGAGACGGAAATCCACCAGGCACCGCCCGCGGCACGGTGGGCAGGATTCCCGCTTGCCTCATCAATCCGGGCTCTATCTATCTTACCTGATGAAATCTTGGAAACTCATCACGCTCCCGGCCGCCGCGCTGGCCTTCTGCTCCTGCACCGCCACCCGCACCGCTCGTGTCGATGCGGGACCCGGCCCGGGACCGGTCTTCTTCCGCCTGCCGGAGATCAACAAGGGACCCTACCTGCCTCCGCAACACCAGATGACCGCCGTGAACCACGCGCTCTCCGGCGGCCTGACTCCGGAAGAGCAGGGGCGCAAATACTTCCCCGGGCTGAAGGGCGAGGACGCGGCCACCGTGGAGATCCAGGGCATGTATACCCGCACTGTCCTTCAGGATGGTTCCACCGTGCCCTGCGTCGCCCCAACCGCGACCATCCGCGCGAAGGCATCCAAGGCGGAACTGCAGGAAGTCATCAACCGGCTCCAGGCAGACCTCTACCAGCGCGGCCGGAAGCAGGGAAAAGTCATCACCGATGACGAGATCGGCTTCGCGAAGGGCGACAATGCCATGGCCCAAACCCCACCGGGAGACTGACATCCGCGCCAAGCGCAGAACCCTTCTTCGAGGATAGGGAGGCTTGGCCCCGGATTACGGCACGGCGTCGATCCCAACTCCATTCATGTGAAAGCAGGGCCTACTCGGTGACGGCACGGAAGTAGCGGTGAGGCTGACCCGTGGTGGAGTAGAAGCGCTTGATGGGTTCTCCGTGGCCCACAATGTGGGTTTCGACCGGGGTCCAGGAGCTGAGATCGGTGGAGCCCTCGATGCGGTAGAGGACGCTGTCCGCGGCTTGGAATTCGAGTTCGATCGCGCTGCGGATGTTGATGGGGAGCGTGGCTTGCGGGGCAGGAGTGGCTGCGCGGATGAGCTGGGTGCCGCCGGAAAGCGCAAGGCCGTTCAGGGAGGTGATGGCTTCCAGGGTGAAGGTGACGCCGGAGCTCTGGGGAGACCAAGTGCTACCATCGCTGGAGGCGGAGATTTTGCCATTGCTCCCGACCGCGAGGAAGCTGCCATTGACGAAGTGGAGCGCATTCACGGAATGACCGACGGCACCGGGAATGAGGGTCCAGGTGATGCCGTCCAGGGAATTCCATCGCTTCTGGCCGTCGCGAGAGATGGCGATGAAGCGGCCATTGCCGAAGGCGACGCTGCGCGGCGGACTGAAAATATCCGAGGCGCGGATGGTCCAGACGGCTCCATCGGCAGAAGTGAGGAGGTTGGGGCTGGAAGTGACGATGAAAATATTGCCGAGAAAGGCGACGTGGGCTTCGGAGTCGTTCACATCGGCCGGGACCAGGGCTGTGGTCCAATCGATGCCATTGGTGGAGTAGGCGATCCCGGCAGGGAAGGTCCGCGGGATGACGAGGCGACCGTTTCCGTAGGCGATGTCGGCGGCGAAGAGGCCGGCACTCATCGGGACCGGGGCCGAGGTGCCATTGGTGCGGAGGAGTTCGTTGCTGTTGGCGACAATCCAGAAGTAGCCATCGCCGAAGCAGACGGCGCGGGCCGATTGATCGGCAAGGAGGTTCCAGTTGATGCCATCCGGAGAGGAGCGGATACCGCCGGAGTTCCAACCAACGGAGACGGCATGGCCTCCGCCGGCTTCCAGGTCGGTGATGTTATGGGGAGATGTCAGGATCCATTGGGCGCGGGCGGAAGTGGCGGCCAGGGCGAGGAAGAGCAGGGGGCGCAGCATGGGTGCCAACTGACTAGCAGAGTCGGACGGGAGAGGCAAGGGAGGGCGGCAATTCGAGACCGCAGCGTCCGGGCGATTCGGATGTTAGGATGGCCCATCCAAGTCCGGGACCGCCCCCGCCGCCCGAAGCATCCGGGGAAGGACGGCAGCACGCCGTCTGCGCGATCGGGGGCGAGATTCTCAAGCCGCTCCGGGGGACTGACACCCGTGCCAAGCGCGGAACCCTTCTTCAAGGATAAGGAGGCTTGGCCCGGATTGCAGCCCGGATCAGCGCGACGATGGTGGCGTATCCTAGATACGCCACCGTGATCGCAAAGCCGATGAACAAGGCGGCCATGCGGGGAGCATCGTCCGGACGACCGTCGAGCATCCTGGTATGTTGAGTCTCATCGATCACGACCCAGAGCATGAGCGCATCCAAGGCGAGCGCCGACAGCAGGGGCCAGATCAGCAGATGCCTCCAGATGGACCACTTCTTCTTCGCCGGACCCATACGCCGCCATGAACTGGCAAGAGGGGGCCTGCGTCAATCCGGGATGGCGCGTTAGCTCCGCTCCGCAGCCCGGGTATCACTCACGGGGGTGAAGAGAGCAGCGAGGCCGGTATGTCGACCTTGGTAGGCTGGCAGCCGCAGACGGTGCAGCCGCAGCCATCCTTCTCGCAGCACTTCGCCTGACACTTCACGATATCGACGCAATTCATGGCGAAGCGGTTCCCCCGATCGCTTTCATACGACCAGCCGCTCAAGCTGCGATGCGATAGATTGCCGGATCGCTTCGGCTGCAGCACCCCGCGCGTCGTGTAGTGGTCATTGTTCCCGGTCCCGAAGGGCTTGGCCTCTTCTCCCAGGCGGCCCGCCAATTTCCTGTCGGCATCCGGGGCAGGGGCTGCGGGTGCGGGGATTTCCTTGCGCACCAGCGCCTTCGCCGCCTCGGCCGCCCCGGCGGGACGAACCCTCACCGAACCGCACACCACGGAAAACTCCACGCCCGCTTGCCCGCCGAGATGACCGAGCGCTGTCCAAAACGGAACCGACTTCAGCTCCAGCGTCAGCTCGTAGAGCGGCTTGAAATCCGCCGGCAGCTCGACGACGAAGGGGACCCGCACCGTGCCTTGCGATGAGTTCAGCGCCTTCATCTGCAGGTAGCCCAGAGCCTCCGTCAAATCGAGGTCATGAATGCGGACCTCCGTCAGGACCTGCGCTTCGAGCTGCCGCTGGAGTGCCGGCTTGAGAGCTGCCGGCAGCTCCTCGGCGGATACGGGAGATGATCCCAAGACCCAATATCCGATGACGAGCCCGGACAAAATGCGGCCAAGCTTGGTCCGCAGAGCCCTCGTCCAGCAGGGCGGTGATAAGAAAGATCTCTTGGTTCCCATGAACTCCACCTTAGCGGGAAGCTGCCGGAGAAGTGTCAAAGGTCTGTCAAAAATTCAGGTGTCAGTTCATGAAGCCGGATTCCAAAATAGAACACCCAGAAGACAGAGTGACCCGTCGACAATGTTAAAATGCGGGGACTGACCCCATTCAGGGGACTGCCATACCCTCAACCGCACCCAACCTCAAACAATCTTCCCGAGGCTACCCCATCTTCCTGCGTATTGCTGCTGCAATCTCCTTACGATAAAAGCTAATCCGGTGCCTCCTAAAATGCACTGCTTTCGATCCCGATGCCACTCGGTGATTATTCCTACGAGCTTTAAAGGGCTACTTGGATCCTTTGGATCCTGGTGAACAAAAATGCCGCCGCCGCTCATTCCGTGAGGCTCTGGGGCACTAACCGGAGCACCGCTATCATCTAACCATCCCTTCTTCCTGTTGAAATCCAGAAATATATGATCTCGTTCCGAGTAGCAGGTTTTAGGAAAACGTTCCGACGAGACCACCGAGCTGCGAACCATCAGCCCTTCGTTGGTTGCAGCAGAGTCAGAGGACTTAGAGCGCGTGACGGGGTACCCAAACAAAAGTGCAAGCGAACCCTCAATAGGCTGCTCACCGGAAAGTTGATCGAGAGGCAAGAAGTCTTTGTGATCTTTGGCCAGAGCTGCACTCTCAGCATCAAGAAATAGACCCCCAAAGTCGAAAATGTCTTCGGTGCCTCCCCGGGTTTCAGCCGTTGCAACGAATTTGAAGGACAGGCCACGCGGGGAAAAGAGAATTTCTGGCCCCCAAATCCCCATTCTATACCCTTGATCAAATTTCGCCATCACATGCCCAGCGGTAAGGAGCAAATGCTCGTAACCATCGTAAATTAGCACGCCACTGCCCAAAAGCTCGGGCCGCGATGAGTCATGCAAGCGGCCCCAAATTGGGCAAACAAACCGGTGTATATCATCAAGGTTCATGCGAAAAGAAAGCCACTCTAGACGTTGGGTCACCCCAAGGCGAAAAGAGCACAAGCATAGCACAAAAACATGAGAACTTGCGGCGGTGCTCATCCTTACGATCCAACCCGGCAGGGGCAAAAACGGGATCTTCAGGGTCAGGACTATTTAGACTGGTAGTGGGTCAGTCTGAAATCGCCTGAAAATTGAAACGCCTGTTAGTCGCCAGCGGTCTTGCGCCGGGATGATCACCGGGCGATGATGCGGGCATGGTGAGCTTCGCCGACGGCGACGACGAAAAGAAAGCCCCGACCCGCGATGAGCAGGCCGAGGCCGAGAAGGAGCGTGAGGAGAAGGAAGCGGAAGACGGCGTCGACACCGCGAACGACTTCATGCGGAAGTTCCTGAAGAAGTCCGAGGGCTAGTCCCCGAGGCCAAGATCAAACTCCCCTTGATCGCCTGGTGATGGGAAAGCCTCGCGGAAGCGCCGGTCGAACTGCTGAGTGGTTGAGCAGGTGCCGCCAATGCCGACCACCTGCCAGAATTGCGCTCGGAGCGCGTTCATGCCAACCACCTCGGTGAGGAACTGGAACATTTTATATCGCCTGCCGCCGTTCACGTAGACCACCGGGTTCTTTTCGTCCAACATCTCAAGGATGGCCCCGTTGCTATTCGCCAGCGGTTGGTAGATGTATTTGCGGATGAACTTCCCGAAGAATTGCGGGTGCCGGTGCGGATTCACCTTGGACCGTTTCAACCCATAGAGCCGGTAAATCATATCGAACAGCTTCTGGGGGAATTCCTTTTCATACTTCCCGTATTCATTGCGGATGAATTCCTGAAACAGCTCCCGGTATTCCTCCTTGCGCTTGTCGGAAATGTAGCCGGTGGCTTCATCGACTAGCGCAGTGATGCCGACCTTGGCGGCGGAACGGACGATGATCTCCGCCTGAAGGGCGAGGTGCATCTGATTCGGCTTCAGCTTCCGGGCGGCAGCGGCATCCATGATGGCCGTGCAGATATCAATGAGGAAGGTAGCCTCATATCCGTGCCCCGGATCCCCGTTGATAGGCTTGAAAATAAGCGGGTTATCAATCTGAGACTGCAATTCCGGGGTGATTGCGGATCCTACCCCTTTGCGGGTAATGGTCTTCATGAAGGCGTTCCCGCCTTCAGACTTCATCCCAAGCGCCTTGGCCATGCCGCGCTTGTGAATCACCCGCTTGCCGTTCTTTAGATTGTAGCACTCGATCTCCACCTCTCCGATTTTGAGAAAGCCCGCGTGGGTGGCGTCGGGGATCACCCCTAGATCTTCATTCTTCGGCCCCCAGCGGGCCTGTGCCGCTCGCCGGGCGATGTCGGTCTTCTCTTCATCCGTCAGTCGCTCAGAGCGCGCCTTGCCGCCCTTGGACTGAATGGACTCATTCTCAGGCTGGGTCTCGTTCCGGTCGTCGTCGCCGTCCGGTGCGTCAGGGAATAGTAGCGTTGTATGCATGCTGTCGAAAAATGAAATAATGCTTGCAGCCGATGCTTGCAAGAATTATTTCAGCAAGCATGAACGCGCTCGACGCCACCAAACGCTCCATGGTTCTCCGGTGCCTCACGGAAGGGAACAGCGTCCGCGCAACCTGCCGCCTGACCGGGATCAGCAAGACCACCGTGCTAAAGCTGGTGGTGGAGTTCGGGGGGTTCGCCGAGTGGTTCCAAGGCCAGCGCCTCGTCAACCTGCCGTGCCAGAATCTCCAGCTCGACGAGATTTGGGCGTTCTGCGGCTGCAAGGAGAAGAACAAGTCGACGGCGGTTAATCCGCAAGTGGGGGATATCTGGACATGGACGGCGCTTTGCCGGGATACCAAGTTGGTGCCGAGCTGGCTTGTAGCGGATCGCGGTCATCACTCCGCCTGCCAGCTTGTCGACGACTTGGCCTCACGGCTCGCCAATCGGGTCCAGATCAGCACGGACGGCCACCGCGCCTATATCTACGCAATCAAGGGCGCGTTCCGTGAGAACGTGGACTATGGCCGCTTGGTGAAGGTCTACGGCACGGACGCCCGCGGCAACGAAGTGGTGATCCGGGCGGATAAGGTGCCGACCATCGGCGCGCCGCAGGAGGACATGATCTGCACAAGCCATGTCGAGCGGCAGAACTTAACGATGAGAATGGGCATGCGCCGGTTCACACGGTTGACCAATGGCTTCAGCCGGAAGGCGGAGAATCACGCGGCCATGGTCGCTATCCATTTCCTGAACTACAATATGATCAGGAAGCACCAGTCGATCAAGACCGCGCCAGCCGTCGAGGCCGGGGTGATCGACAAGCCCATGACCATGATCGAAGCCGTGGAGACTTTCGAGGAATGGCGCGCAGTCGCTATGCCGGTGGATCGCCCGAAGAATTACCGCCCGCGGAAGGCCAAGGTGACCTTTGAACCGGTGGCACCGCTGGTGCCGTGGTATCTCGACAAGGACAGCGGCGGCCCGAATCCTCCGGCGGATCAGCGGAAGGCGGGGATTCAGTACGACGAACCTCTGGCCTGAATTCAAACTGGACCACTACCTTTAGACTCCGCATTACATGCATTGTAACAAGTTTATCATGGATCACTGGGGCAGCCTACGAGGCCCGGAAACCCCGATTCTAGGCCGTTTCGGCGGCCTTTGGACCAAGGGGTCGCTGAGTAGGCTCAGGATCTCGAATCTCATCGCAGTAGGCTCTCGATGTCCTCAGTCGTCCAGTTGCTCGGCAGCACGTCCGCATCGCCGGTGGCCGCGTTGATGACGGCGCGCTTGTGGTCCTGCATGCGGCGGACGCGTTCTTCCACGGTGCCGCGCGTAAGCAAGCGGTAGACGGTCACGGGGCGGGTCTGGCCGATGCGGTGGGCACGGTCGGTGGCCTGGGCTTCGACTGCGGGATTCCACCATGGGTCGAGGTGGATCACGGCGTCGGCGGCGGTCAGGTTCAGGCCGTAGCCGCCGGCCTTCAGGCTGATCAGGAAGACGGCCGGGCCAGCGATGGATTGGAAGGAATCGATCAGTTCCTGGCGCTTGCGGGTGCTGCCATCAATGCGGAAAACCTGTGAAGAAGTGCCGGAAAGCCTTTCTTGGATTCGGCGTAGATTTGTGGCGAATTGGCTGAATACCAGCGTTTTCAATCCAGTTTCGGAGCGCTCTTCGAGAATTGCCAACAAGCGTTCGATTTTAACGGCCGCTTGGCGCTGCTCCTTTTCGAGGTCGAGTAGGCCGGGATCGACGCAAACCTGGCGCAGTCGGAGCAAGAGCGTCAGCAAATGCATGCGGCCAGCCCCCTCGCCCTGCTTGTCGCGGATACGCTCGACCTCTTCCAGGCCGGCCCGGGCCAGACTGGCGTAGAGCTCCGCCTGCTCGCCGGAGAGGTCAAGCCACTCATCGATCTCCACCTTGTCCGGCAGGTCCTTGGCGACCTGGTCCTTGGTGCGGCGGAGGACGAAGGGCGAAGTCCGGAGGCGCAGGCGCTGGTGTAGCCCGGCGGGCGCCGCGCTGCCGGGGCCGCCGGTGCTCTGCTCGTAGCGCTCCTTGAAATCCTGGCGGCTGCCCAGATAGCCGGGCGCGATGAAGCGGAAGATCGACCAGAGGTCCTGCATGCGGTTTTCCACCGGCGTGCCGGTCAGGGCCAAGCGGGCGCGGGCCCTGAGCTTGGCGAAGGCCTTGCTGAGCTCGGCATCCGGGTTGCGCAGCAGGCTCGCCTCGTCCGCCACGATCAGGCGGTATTCCCTGCCCAGGTGGAAGGCCAAGTCGCGGACCAAGGTTCCATAACTTGTGACAATCACATCATGGGTGTCGAATCCCTCGCGCAGCTTGTCCCGGCCGCTGCCGTGGAATTGCAGGCAGCGCAAACCCGGCGCGAAGCGTTTCAACTCCGCCATCCAGTTCCCCAGCAAGGAGGTCGGCGCGGTCACCAAGACCGGCGCGCCCAAGCCATCTCCCGATTGCTTGAAGTGAACGATTGAAGCAATCGTCTGAAGCGTCTTCCCGAGGCCCATCTCATCAGCTAGGATCCCCCCTCCTAAGCGTTCCAAACGCTGCACGAGCCACGCTGCACCCTCAGCTTGATAAGGTCTCAAGCTGGCGTTTAAACCCGTGCTTGAGATTGCTTGAAATTCAAGCTGATGAGAAATTGCCCCTAAATTGCTTTCTCGTGGATTGAGGAGAATTTCACGGAGATTCCGGAATAGGATCGATGAGGCTCCAGAGAGCTGGAACGGTTCGTCCGGGCGGCCGATTCCCAGCTCCTCGACCAGCGGCTGAACCAGTTCTCCACAAGTTCTACTCACCACCAGCTCGGCACCGCTGGCCAGCTTTACGGAGCGCTTCCCGCCGCGCAGGATCCGGCGGATTTCCGGGCCCGGAATGCGCCTGCCGCCGGTGGTCTGAAACGACAATTCAAACACCAGCGACTGGCTCGGATCGCCACGCTCCTGGATCTCCGGGCGCACGATGTGGACCTTCGCGCTGGCCTCTTTGAAACGCTCGCCGGAGCGGACGGTCCAGCGCTGGCTCAGGAGCGGCAGGCCATCCGCGAGCAGGCCGAGGACATCCTCCCTGCCGCGCATCCGGAAGCGCGCCGGGTTCTCCGTGGCGGTGAATCCGAGGGCCCGCAGCCGTCCTTGGGCCGCCGCCTCCGCCGCCGGATCGCGGGCCTGCAGGTGGCCATCCGGCGCGAGCCGCGGCAGCCCGGGAATCGGATCCTGACCCAGCATCCGCGCGGACAGGCCGGGATAGCGGACCTTCAGGACGGCCTCCACGGCATCGAGCGAGCCCTCCAGCTCCAGCTCGAAATCCGGCTCCGCACCGGCCAAGCGCAGCTCGCCGAGCCATCCCGGCGGCGGCGATTCAAACAGGTCCAGCCACGCATCGAAGCCCGCCAGGAACTTCTCCAGCGGCAGCGCCAGCCGGCGCTTGGCCAGCAGCTCGGCGGCCTGGGTAAACCAATCATCATCCGTGGATTGGGCCGGGAGGCGGCGGATGCCCTCCGGAGCGGCCAGCGCGGGAGAATCTCCCCAGCGGACCAAGCTCCCGGATCCGGCACCCTCCGCCAGCTCCAGATGCACGCGGCTGCCCTCCAAGCGGCTGTCCTTCAAAGGAATCGGCGGGGCGACCTCGGCCTCGATCGCGAAGGCGCCCTTCCGGCCGTCGATCTCCACCCGCGGGTGCCCGGCTGCCTGGTCCAGAAATTCGCCGATCTCCGGGCCGACGAGGCGCAGGTGCACCGGGCCTTTGGTATCCGTAACCTTGCGGCCAGCCAACCAGCTTGAGATCAAGCGGTCCTGATCGAGGAGGGAGCCTTGAGAGGGTGCGAGCCGCAAGGAGAGTCGGCCGCCGGACCATTCGGACTCGAAGCGCGGGGAGAGGTAAATGGCCCACGACTGGGGCAGACCCGCTTTGGCCGCAGCGGGAGGCGGGGATGCAGGGGTGCTCCGGCCAGGCTGCAGCCTGGCGCTCCCGGCGGCGCTCCGGATGGAGCTGAGAAGCACGGCTACGGCATGGGCACAGACGCCGCCAGTGGCGCGGCCTTCCGGGCAACCGCACTGCACTTGGACATCGCTCGGGCCGGCGATCTTCACGACCGGGCAGAGGTTCATCCTCCCTTCGCGGATGCTGCCTTGGACGATCGCCTCGGTCCGCTTCAGGCCCTCCACCCGGCCGGAATCGGCCATGGCCTTGCCCTCCTTGAAGGGCTTCCAGCCAGTCAGTCCCCTCACCCAATCTTCCGTGATCTCCATGCCCGCGCGCAGTCTAGGCGGGCAGGAGGCGGGGGACCAAATTCCAAATCGCAGCCAAGCTCCAAAGGCGCGCTCCAGAGCCTGCAGGATTGACAGACGGCCATCCTTTGCGGCATACGCGATGCGAAAATCCCCGCCCGCATTTTCGCGCCGTGAAAGTGTCGGGACAAACCCAAAGTAGATCCTTACCCCTCCTCCTGATCCTATGTACTACGTTGTGATCGATGATGCCGTAAGCGGCCCCCACGGGCTGGAAGAACTCGGGCAGATGCTTGAGGAGAAAAAGATATTACCCATTACCCCCGCGGTATTGGATGGGCATGAGAATTGGATGCCGCTGGAAAAGCTTATTCATCTGGCGGTAGATAAGACTCCGCGGGCGCGGACAGGACCGGCAGGATTAAATCAGCAGGCCGGCGACCCTCATCCGCACGGGAGTTGCGCCAAGACATGTCCTTTCTGTGGTGGCAAGAAAGTCCGAGCAGCGACCAAGGAATTCCAGTCCGTGAATCTTATCCGACTCTTCTCCCCGAAAGTATGCCGGCAGTGCGAGGCGATGTGGACGCCGAAGATTGATATCGGAGCTGCCTTTTCGATATTCGCAGTAGGCTTGTTAAGCCTCGGTGTGATCCTTGTCCTGATGATGCCCTACATCCTCCACCTGTTATTCTCCCAAGAGGCTCGCGCGCCTTTCGGAATGCCCGACTATGTCCGCTGGGGTATCGCCGCGGTGATCTTCCCCTTTTCCATGCTCGCGCTGGGCAAGGCCGGGCGCTATGTGGCCTCCAAACGGGCTAGGGCTTTCAAGATCCTGCGCCATCCGCACCCGATGCCCCACTGATCCTAAATAGCAGGACCGGGATGGATGGGATGATGGGATTAAGAGGACGGAACCGCGATAACACGGATAGCGCGGATTGAGCATTTGCCTCTTCATCCGTGCTATCCGTGTCATCCGCGGTTGAATACTGTAGGCAGGAGGGGCGAGGGGCTTCACGAGATCCCTTGGATCTTGGAATTTGAAATTTAGAGTTTCCACCATTCCGGTCTCGACACTTGGCGGCTCTTCCCCTGCCCCTACACTGCCGCCATGTCATCGACTTTCGGCCACTCCTTCCGCATTCACACCTTCGGCGAATCGCACGGCGGCGGCGTGGGCGTGGTGATCGACGGGGTGCCGCCGCGCGTGCCCGTGACGGTGGAGGAGATCCAGCATGAGCTCGACCGGCGGCGCCCGGGGCAGAGCGAAATCGTGACCCCGCGCAAGGAGGCGGACCGCGCGGAGATCCTGTCCGGCATCGTGGACGGCCAGACCCTCGGCACGCCCATCGCCGTGATCGTGCGCAACGAGGACCAGCGCCCCGGGGCCTATGATGAGATGGCGACCAAGTATCGCCCCTCCCACGCCGACTACACCTACGATGCGAAGTACGGCATCCGCGCCCTCTCCGGCGGTGGCCGGGCTTCCGCGCGCGAGACGATCGGCCGCGTGGCCGCGGCGGCGGTGGCGAAGAAGGTGTTAGAGCATCTTTCCCCCGGCATCGAGGTGCTGGCTTGGGTGAAGTCGATCCACGATCTGAATGCCACGGTCGACGCTACGACCGTGACCACGGAGGACATCGAGTCAAACATCGTCCGCACCGGCGACCCTGCGATGGTCGAGCCGATGATCGAGCGGATCAAGGCAGTGCGCGCGGAGGGCAATTCCGTTGGCGGCGTGGTGGAGTGCGTGATCCGGAATTGCCCGCCGGGCCTGGGCGAGCCGGTCTTCGACAAGCTGGAGGCGGAGCTGGCCAAGGCGATGCTCTCGCTGCCGGCGACCAAGGGCTTCGAGATCGGCTCGGGCTTCGCGGGGACTCTTCTAACAGGCCGTGAGCACAACGATCCCTTCCGCATGGTCGAGGGCAAGGTGCGCACCACGAGCAACCGCTCCGGTGGCATCCAGGGCGGTATCTCGAATGGCGAGAACATCGTCTTCCGCGTGGCCTTCAAGCCGACCGCCACGATCATGACTTCCCAGGAGACGGTGACCAGCGGCGGTGAGAATACCGAGCTGGCCGGTCGCGGTCGCCACGATGCCTGCGTTCTGCCGCGCGCGGTGCCGATGGTGGAGGCGATGGCCGTGCTGGTGGTCTGTGATCATCTGTTGCGCCAGCGCGCGCAAGTGGGAGGATTCCCGGCACCCGAAGCTTGAGGAGATGCTAAAGGAGATCCTGGCAGCCTTGGAGCTTGATGCGATCCCGCAGGTCAGCCTGGGGACCGCGGCGCTCTTGATTTTCGCGGCTTGCGGGGTGCTTGCGGTGCTGCGCGGCTTCCTGCGTTTGCTCACCGGCTCGCTGATCTTGTGCGTCAGCGGCTTCGCGGGCTACATGACCTGGCGGCATCTGCCACCGGGCAGCGCGGAGAGCATGCCCTGGCTTCCGATGGTGGTGCCGGCTGCCGTGGGCCTGGTGGTGTTTTTCATTTTGCGGAAGGTGCTGCGGTTCGCCACGCGGCCCTTCGGTCGCTCCGATGGCGATGGGCCAGAACCGAAGCGCTCCGTGATCCGGCGCGCGCTGACGCTGCTCTTCAGCGTGATCCCGACTTCACTGCTCTGGTTCACCGGCGCGGCGGCGGTGCGGAATATCGGCTCGGTGGCGGAGATCCGGCGCTTCATCGATGGACCGGATGCGCATTCACCCTCGGTCTTCATGGCGGAATTGAAGAAGACCATCGACCATGTGGTGCCTGCGGATTGGTTCGGCAAGATCGACCCGCTGGCCGATGAAGCGCGCGTGACCTTGGCGAAGCTGATCGCGCTGGGCGATTCCGGTCCGCCTCCGAAAGCGATCCCCGTGATGGAGGAGCCCGAGATCCGCGCCCTGGTCAGCGGCGATCCCAAGCTCCGCGCCCTCGCGAAGGCCGGGCGCTATGCGGAGATCCTGCGCGACCCGCGCCTGGACTACGTGGTGGCGAATCCGGATCTGAAGAAGATGCTGGCGGATCTGAAGCTCTGAGTGGGCGCGGAGCGACGGTCCCTGCCTACGCCGGATAGAAGGGCCAGATGAAGGGGATCAAGGTGCAGGAAACCACCCAGCAGATCACATTCAGCGGAATGCCCACCTTCAGGAAGTCCGTGAACTTGAAGCCGCCCGGGCCATACACCATCATGTGCGTCTGGTAGCCCATCGGCAGGGCGAAGGCGGTGGAAGCCGCGACGGTCACGGCCATCACGTAGGGCCAGTGATTGACGTGGAGGCTCTGGGATAGCGTCACCACGATCGGCACCATCATCACCGCGGTGGCATTGTTAGACAGCACCTCGGTGAGCAGCAGGGTCAGCAGGAAGATCAGCCAGAGCATCACCCCGGGCAGCAGCTGCGGGCTCACGAAGCCCTGCGCCATCGTCACCATGCCCTCCGCCAGCCACTTGGCCGTGCCGGTATCCTTCATCGCCATGCCCAAGCCTAACAGACCGTAAAGCATCAGCAGCACCTGCCAGTCGATGCTCGCGTAAGCCTCGCGCGGCGTGACGATCTTCGACCACAGCAGCACCAGCGCGCCGACCATGGCCGCGTAGTGAATCGGGATGACCGGCAGCCAGCGGATGATCCCCGGGCTCGCCTTGTCGCCGCCGAGAAGATCCGTGACCGTGGCCACGAGCACCACGCCGATCAGCACCGCCCAAGCCAACCAGGCGTGATGCTTCGGCTTCTTCGGCTGATCCGTCGCGGGTGCTTCCTCCGCGATGTCCGTGAGGATGAAATCGCGTGTTTCGTGCAGCGTGCCGAGGTTGTTCACGGCCGTGATGACCAGCAGCGTGTCGCCGGTTTCCAGCGGGATTTCCGCGAGCTGGTTGGTGATGTTCACCCCATTCCGGTGCACGGCGATCACCACGCTGTTGTAGCGCTGGCGGAAGTCCGAGCGGGCCAGGGTCTGGCCGGCCAGCGAGGATTCATCGCGGACCACCAGCTCGGTGACCACGCCATCAATGGTGGAGAGCACACTCGCCCCGATCTCCGCGCAGAATTCCTCCGCCTTGGCCGCCTTCGCGCCGCGGCCGTGGAGCGCGATCAGGAAGCGGTCGTTCTTCTCCACGGTGAGCTTGTTCAGCGAGTGCATCTCGCGCGCACCCTTGCGCCGCACTTCCATCACGTGGACGTGCTTGCCGCGGTCGAAGAAAGGTGTGTCCTTCAGGGCCTTGCCGATCAGCGGGGAGCTCTCGCCGATCAGGATGTGATAGAGCGGCGTGGTGCGGTCCTTGATGTCGAGGCTGCCGGAGATGGTGGAACGCGAGGGAATCAGCTTCGGCCCGAAGATGGTCAGGTAGGCAACGCCGGCGATCGACAGCGGGATGCCGATGGGCGCGAGTTGGAACATGGTCATCGGCTCCATCTTCATGTCCTTCAGCGTGCCATTCACCAGCAGGTTGGTGGAGGTGCCGATCAGGGTGCAGACGCCGCCAAGGATAGAGCAATAGGACAGCGGCATGAGCAGGCGTGAGGGAGCCAGCTCCTTCGAGCGGGCGAAGCCGAGCGCCACCGGCAGCAGGATCGCCACGATCGCCGTGTTATTCATCCAAGCGCTGAAGAAGCAGGTCAGCACCGAGAAGCAGAGCATGGCCATGCGCAGATTCCCCGGCAGCTTGTCGCGCAGCACCCGCCCGATATGGTCGACCGCGCCGGAGGCCTCCAGCGCGCCGCCGATGATGAAAAGCGCGGCGATGGCGAGCGGGGCCTCATTCTTGAAAACCTCCGTCATCTTGGAGGAATCGATCAGACCGAGCGCGACAACCCCGCAGAGAACGGTGAGGGCGATCACATCGGGCGCGGCCCATTCGCGGATGAAAGCGATCAGCGTGATGCCGATGACCGCCAAGGTGAGGCCGATTTCGAGAGTGAACATGGGTTTGCCGCGTCTCCCCGTGTGGGGTCAACGGCTCCGCCATGCACCGGGAAGGGACGCTTGGCAAGTGCCCGGCGAGCCATCGCGGGCGAGATTCGGGGTTGGCCAAGCGCCCGGAGCGGGCCAAGCTATCCCCGTTTCCGCCACCATGCCTTACCTCGTCACCATCGGACTCGAAGTCCACTGCCAGGTCAAAACGCGCACGAAAATGTTCTGCGCCTGCGAAACTTCCTTCGGCGAGGAGCCCAATACCCGCACCTGCCCGGTCTGTCTCGGCCTGCCCGGTGCCCTGCCGGTGCTCAACCGCCACGCGATCGAGAAGACCCTACTGGCGGGCCTGCTGCTGGACTGTGGATCACCGGAAATCTCCCGTTGGGACCGGAAGAGCTACTTCTACCCGGACATGCCGAAGAATTTCCAGACCACGCAGATGGACTTCCCCCTCTGCATCGGCGGCGAGGTCCCGCTCTACGACTTCTGCTACCCAACGGACATGCGGAAGAACATCCCCCGCCCCGGCCAGCGGGTGCGGCTGAACCGCATCCACTTGGAGGAGGATGTGGGAAAGTCCACGCACCTCGGCACATCCTCACTGCTCGACTTCAACCGCGCGGGCACGCCGCTGATGGAGATCGTGAGCGAGCCGGACATCGAGTCCGCGGAGGAGGCGATGGCCTACATCCGCTCGCTACAGATGATCCTCCAGCAGGGCGGCATTTCCGATGCGGACATGGAGAAGGGCCAGCTGCGCGCGGACGTGAATATCTCCCTGCGGCGTAAAAAGGAAGATCCACTTGGCTCGAAGATCGAGCTGAAGAACCTGAACTCCATCTCCGCCATCCGTCGCGCGATCGGGTTCGAGATCGAGCGACAGTCCGAGGAGTTGGATGCGGGCATCCCGCAGATCCAATCGACCCGCCGCTGGGATGATGACCGCGGGGAATCCACGCTGATGCGGACCAAGGAGGACGCGCACGACTATCGCTACTTCACCTGCCCGGACTTGCTGCCGGTGGTGACAGCTCCCTTGTTAGAGAAGGTTCGGCCGATGCTCACCGAGCGTCCTCACGAGCGTGCCGCGCGCTACGAGAAGGAATATGGCGTGAGCGCCTATGATGCCTCGGTCTTCGCCGCGGATCTGCCGCTCGCCCACTACTTCGAGAAGCTCGCCGCCACTCCGGGCCTGCCAGGGAAGAAGGCTGCAAACTTCCTGCTCAACACGCTGCTCGGCCTACTCAATGAGCACAGCGTGGCCATCGCGGATTCCCCACTCTCTCCGGAGAGAATCGGCGCGCTGTTAGGTCTCGTCGAAGGCGGCACGCTGGCCCTTAGCCAGGCCAAGGAAGTGCTCGTCGTGCTCCTGGATGCACCGGAAAAGGATCCGGCTGTCGTGGCCAAGGAACTCGGCTTCGAGCCGACCGACGCTGGGGAACTGGATACACTCTGCGATCAAGTCATCGCCGCAAATCCCGACAAGGTCGCCGAGATCAAAGGCGGGAATGAGAAGCTTCTCAACTGGCTAACCGGCCAAGTGATGAAGGCATCCACCAGCAAGCCGAATCCGAAGCAGGTGACGGATTTGCTGAAGGGGAAGTTGGCTCTCTGATATCGCCGAGGATGGACACGAGGCCGCTTGTTTTTCCGTCAGTCGCCGATACCGAGGCGGGACCGGAATTACAATGGGCCTTGGGCGACCTTTTTGTCCGGTTTCGTGATTGGAAGGATGAGCCGCACGAGGTGCAATTTATTGATGTGCCTCACTTCGAATTCCTCGGCGAGGGCGAGTTGGACACTGCGGTGTTTGCCTGCGACGGAGCGCTCGAAGTCATCGATTCGCCGTTGATCGCACGGCTGGTCAATGTCGGTGAAATCTGCGAAGCAGAAGCGGATGCCTACAGGCACTTAGTCATTGGCTTCAATGAGATTGGTTCCTTTTTGGTGGTTGTCTGTAGCGACTTGAACCTTAGCAGTGGAAATGGTAGACGGGCACCAAGCCAATGATGTCCGAACAGGTCAGACAGGATCTTGCGAAGCATCTACCCGACTATCAGATTCCAGAAGATGGGAAGCTCCCGCTTGAGATCTATAGTTGGCTCGTCTGCAACGTTTGGGCGCCCACCCGCGCCAACTGGACTGATGAGGAGATCATTGCGGACTTCATGAATAACGAGGGCCGCCAGACCGAGGAGTGGCCGGATTTTGGAGCGGCCACGGGAATTTGTCGAAAGGCAAACTCCGAGAAGTCCTCCGATTCAGAGGTGGACACCGGGCCTCCGTAACGAAGTAATCCCCCCGTGCTCCACCGCGGCGATTGCCTTCAAGTCCTGCCCACCCTCCCCGCGGGTTCGGTGGACCTTGTCGTCACCTCGCCGCCCTATAACCTGGGCATCAACTACCGCAGCTTCGATGACACCGCGGGCCGCGCGGAGTTCCTCGAATGGTGCAAGGCTTGGGCCGCGGAGCTGAAACGCGTCCTCGCGGACGATGGATCCTTCTTCCTCAACGTCGGCGCCGCGCCGGCGAACCCGCTGATGCCGCACCAGATCATCCTCGCCTTCACGGAGGGCCCGGAGCCGCTCTTCGTGCTGCAAAATACTTTTCACTGGATCAAGTCGATCACTGTCGAGACTCGCGCGGGCGATCAGATCAGCGCCGGGCACTTCAAGCCGATCAACTCAAAGCGCTACGTCAACGACTGCCACGAGTACATCTTCCACCTCACGAAGACCGGCGAGGTCCCCGTGGACCGCCACGGCGCGGGCGTACCCTACCAGGACAAGTCGAACATCGCGCGCTGGGGTCACACCGGCGGCGTCGACCGTCGCTGCCGCGGGAACACCTGGTTCATCCCCTACGATACCATCCAGTCCCGCGACAAGGAACGCCCCCACCCCGCCAGCTTCCCGGTCGGTTTGGTTGAGCAGTGCATCCTCCTTCACGGCAAGGGCGCGGAGACCCGCCTGCTCGATCCCTTCCTGGGCATCGGCACCTCCGCCGTGGCGGCGCAGCGGCAGGGGGTGAAGGAGTTCACCGGCATCGAGCTGGACGACTACTACCTCTCCGTCGCGCAGGAGCGTTTGATCGCGGACGCGAACCCGGCGCAGGGAAGCCTGTTCTGATCGCCGGTCAATTGCTCAGCGCACTTGGATCTGCTGGCTTAGCATCGTCGACGCACCATCCGCACCGGTGATCCGCACGATCAAGGGGCCGCCACTGCCGGACTTCGGCGCAGGCCACGAGATTACCCCGGATGCAGAGACCTCCAGTCCCTCCGGTGCGGCCAGCACCTCGAACCGCGTGCCACCCGGTTTGGAGCATTCCACTTGGATCGGATGGCTGAATGAAGCACCGGCCACTGCTTGGTCCGGCACCACCGAGGTGACGAAGACGAAAGGATGACCGGCATCGCGCATCGCAGCCCAGACATCCAGCTTGCGCAGGCGGATCGTGTTGAGCTTGCTGCCGATCGTGGCCAGCCTTCCGAATTGCGGAGCCACCATGCAGGATTCCCGCGGCGACAAGGCATCACCCTGGCGCTCGACTGCCCACTGTGAGCCTTCCATCTCATCGAGCTGAAAGGCACCGCTGAGCAGGACTTCACCACCATTCAGGTCGATCAAGTCGAGCACAGGCAGGACCACATCATTGCGGCCTTGGGAGGGGCCGACCCGGAGTCTTGCCGCCAGCCCCGGAACAGTCGTCGGCGCGAGCGATCCCGTTTCCGCCGTGCCGCTCATCCAACTGGTGCGGCTGAGTGGCGCGTAGTTTCCGGTTTTGAACAGGAGCCAGTTTCCGGAAGCGTCCAGAGACGCCCCGGGGACCCGCGACTGTGCCTCGATGCCGCTTCCCGTCAGGAAGTAGGCCGGGTTCTCGTTTCCCCCGAGCGAAGGGAAAATAATCGTCCGGCCCAGATCCGCGACTTCCATCGTCTTGAAGCTGGAGACCTTGTTCTGGTGAGGCTCGATCGCAAGCACCTCGAAACTCCTGGAATCACGGACCTCAATGTGACTGGCCGGTTCCCCATCGAACAGGGACGATGCTACCATCACTTCACGGGTCCAGGTCGAGCCACAGCCGAGCCCTGTCACTTTCCCGATCAGGCACTTCTTCGGCTCGTTCAGCCGCTTCAGTTCTGGCAGACTCCAGCGCTCGATCTGATCGCCCCTTCCGAGGTAAAGTTCACTGCCGCCGGCCGCGAATGCCACGTCCGGTCCAGCGCCGGGGACTTCGCCCGCCACCTTGCCGGTCCAGGCATCCACCACCGCCAGCTTCCCCTGCCGGACCAGGTGGGCGATGATGTATCTGCCGCCACCACCGGTCTTCACCGAAGTGATCTCTCCCCCCAGAGGCAGATCGATCATGTCGCCCGCAAATTCCGCTTCGCCGGGTTTAGCGTAAGCAAAGGCCGGTATCGCCGGATCGCCGAGCGCCACGCTGCTCCGGGCGTGCTGCGGCAGTTTCAGCGGCAGCTCCAGGTTCTTTGTGTAAGGGCCGCTCTTCGCCACGATCTTCAGCGAGACCGCACCCTCGATTTGCGCGGCGGGCCGGATCAGGATCAGCGAGGCGCCGGGAATGTCCGATAGCCGTGTGCCTTCCGGATAGGTGACCAGGTGATCCAGGCCGGTGATGGCACCCTTCGCCTCCTTCCAATCGGCGGAGACGGCGCGGTTCTCACCGGGCACCAGCACGCTCAGTTCGGACAGCCACACCTTTTTCCCGCCGATCGAGACCTCGCAATCCTGAACGTTACCGGAAGTCGAGAAGCGGTAGTTGCCCTGCTGTTGGAAACCTTCCACCCGCATCAGCTTGCCGCCCTTCCCCGCGACTGCGGCGAGCGAATCGACACGGGCCGCATACACGCCGTTCGACTTGCCGGAGATGATCATGGGCAGACGGGTGCCGGCTCCCGATGACAGGAAGGCGGAGACCTCCGCCGCCTGGGCCGGTGCCTTCAGGTAGTCCAGCGTGAATTCGATCTCGAAGGGCCGCGCCGGATCCACCTTATCCAAGGTTCCGGCCGGGGAGGTCACGCGGATGCCGGGGCTTTCCGTCAATGCCATCAACCATACGGTGCCGATGGCGAAGTTCAGGCCGGTGCCAGTGATCTTCGCCGCGGCCATGCCCACCACCCGGCCTTCGGCATCGGTCACCGGTCCGCCGGAGTTCCCCGGGTTCAATTCCGCATCGATCTGCAAGGCGGCAATCTGCTGCCCCTCGCGCCGGATGGCGGTCACCTTCCCGGTGGTAATGCTGACCGCAGGCGCCTTGTCCCCTGTCGCGAGAGCATCGCCGAAGGGGTAACCGGCGGCGATCACCGCATCGGTCTCCTTCACCTTGCCGCTATCGCCCATGGGCAGGAAGGTGGCGTTCTTCAAGTCCGCCCGCAGCGCTGCGACATCCAAGTCCCGCTCGAGCCGGACGATGCGTGCGGTGATCTTCTTTTCCGCAGAGGTCCCCGCAGCCGCCACCAGCGTCACCTGATCCCCGGCTTTCTTCTCGCCCAAGACATGGGCACAGGTGAAGTAGACGCCATCCGCAGAGACACAGAAGGCGGTGCCGGAGCCCTCGCCCGGGATCTCCAGATAGGCCGTGGCCGCCTTGATCTTTTCCACCACCTGCGGGGTGGCGGCCGCTGCGTGCAGCGCCAGACACAGCCACGCGAGATGGCTGGCGAAAACGGCGCACAGCTTGCTTCGGCTCGATCGGCGGCAGGCAATCATGAAAGACAAGTTCCCTAGCGGATGAAGGCGGCCATGGGAAGCGCTCGTCGCCGCATTTCCCTTTTCATCCTGCCCCGGTCGCCGCTAGACCGGGATATGTCCCGACTGGTCCGGTGCCTGTGCTTACCGCTGCTTTTCGTCCTGCTGGCCGCGGGCTGCAAAAAGGAAGCGACCACCTCTGCCGCTCCAGAGCCCGCCAAGGAACATCAGAGTCCCGCGCCAACCGACAGCGGCGGGAGCAAACCCACGCCGCCAGCAGACGACAAGCCACCGGCCGGGATCCTCGCCATTTCTGAAACGGGCGCAGATGAATCCGGCCTGCGCACGGCACTGGTCTTCGAGCCGGGCGAGACCTCCGGCGGCACGGGGGTGGTGGCGGTCCTGCCCTTTACCGGCAAAACCCCGAAACGCTCCATTTACTATTGGAGCGAGAATTCCGGGCGTTGGGAAGGCGGCGCGCTGATCCGTGCCCTGGACAAGATCGCCTTCTACCAAGTGCCCGCTATCGGCTCCGCCCCGCCGCTCCCGTCCAGCGCCGCGATCACGGGAGCACCTGCTTGGACCGTGGAATGGGGCGATCCCCTCCAGGCCCGCGAAACCAAAGAAAGCCCCGTCGAGCAAGAGCTCAATCAAAGGTACACCGCGATCCTCGAAAAGCAGCGCGAGCAGGGGCGGCAGATGGCCCGTGACAACGGCGCTCCGCAACAGGACCGGCAGGCTTGGATGGAGCGCCAGAAACGCGACCGGGAAGAACGCACTGCCATCATGGAGGAGTTGCGCCAGGTCCAGGAGGAGGCCAGGGCCGCGAAGGTCACCCTGCGCAGTTCCAGCCAGCGTGCGGTTGTGTTTTCCCGCAAGCCGAAGTTCGTCCGTTGGAGCGGCCCTGTGGGAGCACCGCCCCCGGCCGGCTTGCTGCTGCCGGGCTATGGATTGAAGGCCGCCGCGAGTCCGGAAGGCACGGTCGCCACCGTCGATGCCTCGCTGGCAGTGATTCAGAGCCAAGTCAGCCCGACCTTCGGGAAGTCATCCTTCTGGCTGGAGGTTTCGGGTACTGCGGTCCAGGTCAGGTGCGTGTCCGGGATCTCGGGCGGCCTCGCCTCGCGCCCGGAATTCAAGATCGGCGCGGTGCTCGCGGGCACGCCGCCCGGCGAGCCGGAATCAACCTACTCGTCCACTCGGGATGACGGCACCACGGTGGTCGGCATCCATCTTCCGGACCTGCCAGCAGACAGTTCGAGCGTGTTCGAGGTCCGTGCCTATTACCGCGGCACGGACAAGGAGCCGTGGTGGATCTCCAAGCCGGCCCGGGTGATTTTGAAATCCAGCGCGGGGAAGCTCGGTGCCGAGTGCACCGATGCCGGGGCCGACCTCAAGTTCCAGACCGTGCCAGACTCCCAGAGCAAGCAGGGACTCCCGGTCGAGGAACTCGGGCGCGTGCTAAGCCCCGGTGAGATCACCCGGTGCTGCTTGGCTGGCAATGCCGGGCTGGTGGTGCTGGCCACGGACGCCGGCGGGGAGATCCGCTGGTATGACACCGGCTCGCTCAAGCCGGCCGGCAGCCTGGGGGTTGAGGGGGATCCGCGGGCGGTCGCGATCGCCGGGGATGCCCGCCGTATCTTTGTCGTGGATCGGGATGGCCAGCGCCTGCGGGCGGTGTCTCCGGAAAATGCCGCCGTGCTCGCGGAGCGGAAGCTCACGGCTGCAGACCGCATTCTTGCTCTGGCCGCAGCACCCTTCGTCGAGGGTCCCGTGTTGGCTTTATGCCCGGACGCGATGGTGCTGCTGGATCCGGTGACGCTCGCGGACTCCCGTGAGGAATTCTTCGCTCCCTGGGGGGAGGACAGCTCCAGCCCGGGTAGCCGCTGGGAAGGCTGGCAGCGGAACTCCTTGAACCGCGCTGCCAAGGGCACCGCTATCGCTGCTCCGGATGGCTCCGGATTCAGCGTGGATGTCGCGGGGCCCACCACCGACACCGGCCATCCGGCGATCGGGCTGCGGCGCGGCGTGGGCGGCTGGAAAACGCGGCAGGGCTCAAGCGTGCCGGGCTGGTCTGGCGACCGCTTTGAGGGCAGCCGCTACAAGGGAGTGGACGATGCCGCTTCCGACAAAATCAGGAGCAAGCATTCCGGCACGCTCCTACCCTGCCTGGGCATGGGCTGCCTGGAGATGCAGTGGCAGAGCGCAGGCACGCTGACCTTTCCGCCCGCACCGGCACTGCTGGCATGGCACTCCTCCGCCGGGGGCGAGCCTGTGGAATTCGCCGCCGCCCCGGGAGTCAATACGGACAAGGAGCGGACCGTCCGGGGCTCGCTCCCGCTCTGGTTCAATCCGGAAACCCGCAGGGTCCTCTCCGCCGCCGGGCGGACGCTGCTCCTGGAAGAGGTGGACAAGGAGGCCTGGAACAAGGCTGCGGGTAGTGTGGGTAAGCAACTGATCAACCGGCCGCCCGCCGCGCAGCGGGGCGCGGTTTGGAGTTTCGCACCACGCGTGGCGGATTGCAGCAGCCTCGCAGGCACGCCGCTCGATGCCGTCCTGCCCTTTCCGCTCCACTGGAATGGCGACCACTTGGAAGGCACGGTGCCCGCCGCCTTTCCCGACGACCGCTTCCAGGTGAGCCTCAAGTTGGCGGATGGTAATCCGCTCTCCTTCGAGGCCCCCATCACTGGAGTGGCCCCCGGGGAATGGCTGCTGCCGGACGGCAAGACCACAGAAGTCCAAGCCAAGGTCTTGGGATTCGGCGAACCGGTGGACCGGATTGAGCTCGGTGGCGGGGATACCTGCCTGCTCGTCTCAAGCCGGAACTTCAGCCGCGCCACCGTGGTCGACCTGAAGACCCTGGAGCCACGGCCCGCCGTGGACTTCCCGGGCGGTCCTGCCCTCGGGGTTGTCACCGGGGCATGGCTCTACCGCTGGGATCAGGCCAGCGGCGTGCTCACCAAGTGGAGCTTCCCGGAACTCAAGATGGAACCGGTGGCGGGAATCCTTCGCCCGGATGCGGTGAAGGTGATCTTCGCCGGACGTCTGGAGGAAAAGCCGGTGCTCCGGGCCTTGGCCGGCACGAGTTCCAGCACCCAGGGCTTGGGCCGGATCAATCCGGAGACCCTGGCCTTTGAAGACGGGGTGGTGGTCTCGGGAATCGTGGATGTGCCCACCCGGAATAGAGGGCGCAGTCTTATCGGGCCCTTGCGCGTTTCGGCGGATGGCCGCGCGGCGCTCTTCCCCCAGGGCGGTCTCATGACCCTGGAGGACGTCGGTAAGCCGAAGTTCGCGATCGAGCAGTCCGCCTCCCAACGTACCAGCCTGGCAGATGACGGGAGCGTGATCTACAACGGCAAGACCAGCATCGACCTGCTCACCAAACGGAACTGGGAACTGCCGGATAAGGGGCAGCAGAATGAAAATGCCCAATTGGTCGCTGCCTGCGGCTCCACCGACTTCATGGCGGTGACACCCGGTGCCGGAAAGGAAGCGGGCCGGATCACAATTTACGACGGGAATACCAAGGAGGCCAAACTGAGCTTGGCCAAGCTTCCCGAGTTGGGGGATCCCGTGGCCGATGAGAACTCCGGTGGTGGACGCAATAACCTGGCCGCTTGCGAGCATGTGATCCTGGCCTCGAAGGCCGGGGTTCTCGTGACCCTTGATAGCGGTTGTGGCAGGGTGGTCCTCCGTCGACTGCCTGCCGCGGGCCATTGAGCCCGTCTGAGACATTCGGGAAATTGCATTTGGATTCCGGCCATCCTGTTTTTACCCTGCGGCGTGCCAGAGCCGGAAGAGGTCCAAGTCGAGGAATACACCAAGGTCGAATCGATCTTCGTCCGCCATCGCAATGCCCTGATCTTGCGGGCCCAATTCACGCCGATCTACACGGACTACTACCTGCACCTGATGCAGCACGGCATCCGCCATGGCGCGGAGCTGGACCAGATGCTGAAGGATTTCCTGGCCGGGCTGACCCTGCACCTCGTGGCCCGGCCTTGGGCGGAAACGATCGCCTGGACGGTGAACCTGCGGGCGCCGCGCGTGAATGTCTTCGTCACCGGCGGCTCACTGCAGGAGTCCATTACCGGGCGCCTCTTCACGGAGGATGTGCGGGAGCCGGACCGGAATTTCTTCTACTCGCAGGTCACTGCGAACCATCTGCCCGAGCCGCGACTCTCCACGATCGAGGTGGATGGCCGCGATCCGCTGCTGTGGGTGGAGCAATTCTACGCGCAGTCCGAGCAACGCCCGGCCCGCATGTTCCGCCATGAGGATGAGGTCTTCACCCTGATCGTGGCCCAGCCGGATTGCGATGAAGCATGGCTCGCGGCGCTCGATACCGAGGCCGCGGAGCGCATCCAGGAAACCGAGGAAACCACCCTGCTGGAGACACGGCGCTTCCGCTTTCACTGTGGCTGCGATCTCGCGAAAATCCTGCCCGTGCTCGGCTCATGGCGCGAGCGGCTGGACGATCTTTTCGAAGATGCGGATGTGATCAGCGTGCAGTGCCCGCGCTGCGCGGCACGCTATCGGGTCACGCGGGATATGATCTAAAAGGATCGCCGATGAACGCCGAGGTGCCATCCGACCCGAACCTCGCGCCACCAACCGATGCCGCTCACGCTGCGGATGTGACCTCGATCCGCGAGCGGGAGGCTGAGGAGCAGTTCGCGCGTCAGCACTCCATGCCCACGCGCTGGCTCGGTTGGATGCTCATGGCTGGCTTCGTCCTGCAATTGGTGGGCGGCCTCATGCACGGGACTTTGGATCTCGGCAGCGTGGTCTTCCTGGCAGCCGGAATGATGGTCGGGAACGGCTCACAAGCGGCGTTGCGCTTTGTGATTTCCATTACCTCAGGCTCGGTGCTGGGAATCGCTGTCTTGATCTGGAAGACTCTCCAGATGCAGCCCCTGACGATCGGGGCTACAGCCTTCTTCGCCGACGACCTGAAGTTCTGGGTCTTCGGGGTCTGCCCCTTGGGCTACCTGCTTGCGAAGTTTGTTCTCGGAATCGTTGTGCTGCGGACGCGAGGCTTGTCCTTTTGGACCAAGACCCTGCGGGTATGGGCATCCATCATCGGCGTCATGCTGCTGATCGCTGGCGGACTTAACTTGCACGCGTGGTATCAAGCCCGCTCAGTGGAGCGGCAGATGGCTGCGGAAATAGCCGCCGGCCGTGCTTATGCCGCCAGCAGCAGGCCCGGCGTGTTCACCAGCACCACGACCCCTAGCCCAGCGATGGCCGCCTTTTCTCCCTATCCGCAGATCCTCCGCGTGAGTTGGCGGGAGCCTTCAGGCGCAAGAACCCAGGTCTATCAGTGCGCCCCCGCCACGCCTGCGGTGGCCGGCAGTCCACGGAAATTCTCCATGTGGCTGCGTGACAGCAGCGGAAGCTGGGGCGAGCTTGAACTGGAGCTGGTCGTGCCCGATGCTCCATGAAGATGCCCGCGAGCTTCCACCACCGCGATTTCACGGACCTTGCCGCACTCGTCGCTGCCAAGAAGGCTGCTGGCCTGCGCGTTTCACTGTGCATTCCCACGCTCAATGAAGAAGGCACGATCGCGCGGGTGGTTTCCGTGCTGCGCTCAGCCTTGGTCGATGGCGCACCTCTGTTAGATGAACTGGTCGTCATTGACTCGGGCTCCACCGACCGCACCCGCATCTTGGCTGCCGATGCCGGGGCGGAGGTCCTGCTCGCTTCCGAGATCCTGCCTTTTCAAGGTCACCGCCCCGGCAAGGGTGAGAACCTCTGGAAGGCCGTCTATCAGCTCAAGGGCGATATCCTCTGCTTCGTGGATGGCGATATCGGGAACATCCACCCGCGCTTCGTCTATGGCACGGTGGGTCCCATGCTCATGCACCCGGAGATCGGTTACGTGAAGGGCTTCTACGAGCGCCCGCTGCTGGCCACGGAGGGCGTCGATCCCCGCGGTGGCGGCCGGGTCACGGAGATTCTGGTGCGGCCCCTGCTCCAGCGCTTCTGCCCGGAGCTTGCCGGGCTCCACCAGCCGCTGGCGGGCGAGTATGCTGCGCGCCGCGAAATCCTGGAAGCGATCCCCTCTCCCACCAACTACGGGGTGGAGACCGCCCATCTGCTGGATGTCCACCGCCTCTTCGGCATCGGTGCGGTGGCCCAGACGGATCTCGATGAGCGGATCCACCGCAACCGCTCGCTGGCCCAGCTCGGGCGCATGTCTGGGGAAATTCTCGACGCTTTCTTCGCCCGGTTGCCGGTCCCTGCCGCAGTACCGGGCGAGCGGCCGCCGATGATTTCGCTGCCGGACTACCGGGAACGCTTCCCAGCCGCCGCCGCCCGCGCTAGGAAACCGGCGTGAGCGCGATCGAGATCCGCAAGCTTGCCCCCGCCGACCACGAGGCTGCGGTGAAGTTGCTCGGGCACTTGAACCCAAGTATCCCCACAGAAGTGCTGGCGCAGCGCTTCACCACCATTCTGGAGGAGCACCCGCACTACCATGCCTTCGGGGCCTTCACGGAGGGCAAGATGACTGGCTTGGCCAGTGCTTGGATCGCCACCAAGGTATGGTGTGGCAAATACCTCGAACTCGACAACCTGGTGGTTGATCCCTCACTGCGCTCTTCTGGTGTGGGTTCGGCGCTGATCCGGCATCTGGAGGAATTCGCGCGGGCGGAGGGCTGCAATCTCGCGGTGCTGGACAGCTACACCTCCAATCATGCCTCGCACCGGCTCTATCATCGGCTAGGGTTTGAGATCTGGGGCTTTCACTTCGTCAAAGCTTTCGGCCCGCTCGACCGCTGAACTCCTTTCTCCATGACTCCTCCGTATTCCGTCGCCATCGTCCACTATCACTTGCACCGCGGCGGCGTCACGCGGGTGATCCATACGGCCTCCCGCTGTCTAACAGAAGCAGGCGTGCCGCACGTGATCCTGAGTGGTGATCCCGATGAAAGCGGGGCCCAGCTGCCGGTGCAGGTGGTGGAGGGTCTCGGCTACGGCACGGAGCCCGGTGGGCCCAGCGCGCTGCAGCTGGTGCAGGCGCTGCGCGCCGCGGTCTCCGCCAAGCTCGGGCCCGGTCCCGTGGTCTGGCATTTCCACAATCACTCGCTGGGCCGCAATCGCGCGATGGCCGATGCCGTGGCGATCCTGGCGGAGGCCGGTGATCCCATGATTCTTCAGCTCCACGACTTCGCCGAAGATGGCCGCTCGCAGAACTACGAGGTGATCGCCGGCACGGAGACGCTCTACCCACACTCGCCGCGCATCCGCCAGGCCTTTCTTAATTCCCGCGACCTCAGCTACCTGGTGGCCGCCGGCCTGCCTGCCGCGCGAGCTGCCTTGCTTCCGAATGCCATCACCGCCCCCGCTGCGGTGAAGCCTTTGGAGAAGGCTCCGGAGGCTCCGCTCGTGCTCTATCCGGTGCGCGGCATCCGGCGGAAGAATCTGGGCGAGCTATTCCTATTAGCCGCACTCTCGCCGAAGGGCACACGCTATGCCGTGACGCTCGGGCCGGACAATATCCGCTGGCAGGCCGTGCACGAGGAGTGGATGGCCTTCGCGGAGGACACGCAGCTGCCGGTGATGCTGAATGCGGTGGGCCGTTTGTCGCCTTCTCCGAAGGCTCCGCGAACCTATGCCAGCTGGCTGCGGCACTCGACGCACGCGATCAATACCTCCGTCTCGGAAGGCTTCGGGCTCGGCTTTCTGGAGCCCGTCATGGCGGGCAAGCCCTTGCTCGGCCGCAATCTTCCTGCCGTAACCAATGACTTCTCGGAAGCGGGCATCGTCCCCGGCAGGCTCTACGACCGCTTGCTGGTTCCCGCCTCATGGGTCGGCTTGGAAACCCTGCGCCAGCGTCTGGTGCGCAGCCTGCGCGTGACCTTGGAAGCCTATGGCCAGGCGATGTCGAACGAGCATCTGGAGCGTTCGTTCGCGGCCATGCTGCACAAGGGTCATCTCGATTTCGGGAATCTTCCCGAAGACCTTCAGCGGCAGGTCATCCACCGCATCCTCGCCGGTGAAGATGAAGACAGCGTGCTGGTGGAGGCCCGTGCGGAAACCCAGCCGCTGAAGGCATGGCTGCGGCGTACGCTCAAGCAGACCACCCCGACCGCCAAGCCGCAAGACCTGGCCGCCTATACCACGGAATCCTACACCGGGCGACTCCAGCAGCTCTATCAGAGTGTGTTTGAGGCATCACCAGCGCCACCGGAGTACGTGCCCAAGCACAAGGTGCTGAGCCGATTCCTCAAGCCCGGCTCCTTCCACTTCCTCTGCACTTGAAGATCCGGGCGGTCCTCTTCGATGTCTACGGGACCTTGCTGGTCTCGCGCGCAGGCGGGAGCCATCCTGATCCGGAACTGCGGGAAGCCATCGCCCGTGTGCACGCAGCTTCACCGCATCCATTCCCGGAAGTGGATATCCGCGAGATCTATGCGGGGCTACGGCCAGAACTCACAGCAGCGGAGATCGAAGCCCTGGCGATGGAGCAGGAGTGCGCCTTCAATCCGGTCTCGGCGATGCCCGGCGCCGTGGATACCCTGCGCACCCTCGCATCCTCTGGCATGGCACTCGGCCTGGTATCGAACGCGCAGTTCTACACGGTTCCCATTCTGGAAAGGTGTTTGGGGGCGAGCTTGGCTGGCTTGGGGATCGATCCCGCGCTCTGCCAATTTTCCTATGCCCTGCGACGGGCCAAGCCGGACCCGGTGATCTTCCATGCGGCGCAGGAGGCCTTGGCGCAGCGCGGCATCGAACCCGCGGCGGTGCTCTATGTGGGGAACGATGTGCGGAATGACATCGATCCGGCACGGGCGACCGGCTTCCGCACCGCACTGCTCGCGGGTGATCCGGAGATCGTCCGGCTTCACGGACGCACGCTGGCAGAGTCAGGAGCGGATTGGGTCTTGAAGGAACTGCGGGAGATCACGGACTTGGTGACATCTTGAGGTCTTCCCTACATGGCAGCGGCGTAGCCGCCATGGACTGCTGCGATGATTCGCAGCTTTTGAATGAAGCGGGAGGCCCGCCGCATCCGCGGAGACGAGGCGACCCTCCCCGCTGCCCTCAGACCCCATCCCATCGTGCCCAATGTGTGAAGGGCTTTTAACCGGGGGCGCGGAGCCACTGGCCCTCAGAAGCGACCATTGCGGTGGGCTATGTCGTGCGGACTGAGCGGATACTGCGGTGGCGGTGCTGCGGACCTTTCCGGCGTTACGCACGCGGTGACCATTCTGCGGGCCAGTGGCTCCGCGCCCCGGCAAAGAGCCCTTCACGCATAGGAGACGATGAGGCAGACAGCAAGGGGCCGCGAGTATCGCTTCAATCCCCCTCTTGCTAACAGCTTCCGCGTCTGCTCGAAAAGTTACGAATCATCGCGGCAGCTCATGGCGGCTACGCCGCGATCACGGCTTAGGCCTGTGATTCTGCTAGCCCAGCCTCCCACGGCGCTTCCGTGCCGAAGCTCACCCTCTCGCCACTCAGCGGATGCGTAAAGGTGATCCGCCGCGCGTGCAGGCACATCGGCGGCTGGTCAAGCGCCAGCGTCTGCGTATCCCCGCGCTGCCCATCCCGCAAATAGACAGGATCACCGACTATGGGGAAACCCGCATGCCACAGGTGAATCCGGATCTGGTTCGTCCGCCCTGTTAGAGGATTCACTTCTAACAAAGCCGTCCCATCCGCATCACGTCGCAGCACCCGGAACTCCGTCTTCGACTCCAAGCCTCCTTCTTCCTCGATCTCCCGCGCGCCCAGATAGCAGGACTCTTCCGAGATCGATGCATCCACGGTGAACTGATCTTCCGGCGGATGCCCGTGCACCCGGGCCAAGTAGAGCTTATCCACCTCACCGCGCGCGAACTGCGGATTCAGCAGCTTGGCGAAGTGGCGCGTGCGGGCGAATACCAGCACACCGGTCGTATTTGCATCCAGTCGGTGTGCCGGGCGTGGTTTCTCTGGATGCCACGCTTCATGGATGAAGCGGACCAGCGTGTTCCGGTTGAAGCGCCCACAGGGATGGATCGGCAGCGGTGCGGGCTTGTCGATCACCACGATCGCCTCGTCCTCATGTAGCACGCGGATGTCCGCATTGACGTCAGGCTCGATCGTCCCGGGAATCACGCGCATCCACTCCTCCCCTGCCCTCACGATCTGGTCCGGAGTTGCGGGCACCCCGCGTGGATCGAGCACGTGGCCGGCGGTGAGGCGGCCCTGCCATTCACCCTCCGCAGCATAGAAGAAGATACCCTCGAGTGCTTCCAGGATCGTCTTGCCATCATGCTCGCCGGGAATGCGGATCGGGCGATGATTCTCGTAAGGCTGGCTGCCGGGCAGCGGATGAGTGAGCGTCCGCAGCGCCGCATGGCGCGCGGCGATCCGCTCCGCCATCAACTCCGGCGCACTGCGATGGCAATGCGGACAGGAGACATTCGTCACGTGGCGCGGGTCATCCTGTTCTTCCTGCGTCAGCGGCGCCTGGCAGACAAAGCACACCACCGATCCCGTCTCCTGCAGCGCGGGATCGACTCCCACGCGCTGGTCGAAGACGAAGCACTCGCCATCGTAGTGATCCGCTCCCACTTCCTCGAAGTATTTCAGGATCCCGCCCTCAAGCTGATAGACCTCGCGGAAGCCCGCACGCTCCATGAAGGGCGCCGCCTTCTCGCAGCGGATGCCGCCGGTGCAGAAGGTCACCACCGGGGCATCCCGCAGCTCCGCCGGCAGCTTGGCCACGGCCTCGGGGAAGTGCCGGAAGTGATCGATGCCCGCGGGGATCGCATTGCGGAAAGTGCCAAGCTTCACCTCGTAGTCGTTCCGCGTGTCGTAGAGCACCACCGGCCGCCCTTCATCGAGCCACTGCTTCAGCGTTTTCGCTTCGATCCGCGGCGAGGTGTAGCTGGCGGGATCAATACCCTCCACTCCGAAGGCGATGATCTCCTTCTTCAAGCGCACCAGCATGCGGGAGAAGGGCTGCTCGGCACTCTCGCTGTATTTCGGCATGAGATCCGCCAGGCCCGGCAAGGCACGCAGCCTTTCTAACAGCTCCGCCACTCCCGCTGCATCTCCTGCCACGAAAAGATTGATGCCCTCCGGTGCCAAGAGGATCGTGCCCTTGAGCTTCCGTTCCTTGCAGAAGTCCAGCAGCTCTCCGCGCAAGTCCTTCAGCCCCTCCATGCGGGCGAAACGGTAGGCGGCGATGTTGGTGATGACGGACACTGCTGGAATGAGAATTTAAGCGCGAAAGGACGCGAAACCCGCGAAATCTGAAAGGCAAGCGGCACGAAGCCAAGGGCTGTTAGGAGCCCTACTTCATTCCTACCCCGCTCATCAAATATGTGGCGAAGGAACCCAGCCAGTGCTCGCCCTCGTAGTGGCCGGTGGCCACCATCGCCAAGCCCGCCTCTGCATGCTTGGCCGCGGCATCCAGCAGCACCTTCTTCCGCGGGTCGGCATCCGGCAGCACTGAGGCAATGCCGCGCATGGTCCATGCGCGGTTCAGATTCAAGCCGGCCAAGTGAATGAGCTGGGGATCCGTCGGGTCGCTCACCGTCACCGGCGTGAGCAGATTCCCCGCCTGGCCTTGGGCCAGCTTTGGGAAATAGTCACTGAGCCATTTTGCAAAATCCTCCGCTGGCAGCACCCGGCGCATCAGATCCGCCACATTCAGGCCCGGCGAGAAAAAGTCGTTTCCAGAGGGTTCATAAGCCACAGGGTAATCGCGATCCTTGCCATAGAAGGCCCGCGACTTCTCCAGGAGCACCCGCTCGAAATCCGCATCACCGGTGGCCCGTGCGTAGTCCAGCATCTGCGCCAGCGCGAAGGATGACTCCGGGTGGAAGCCGCAGCGGATCGGCCAATCGAGCTTCGGGAGATACTCCTTCGCCAAGCCCGTGATCTCCTTCTCCAGCACCGCGTAGTTCGCCGACCAACGCTTCGCATCCGGATCATCCCAACTGCGCAGCTCCATGCCTAGGCGCAGCGCCCAGGCCCAGCCATACATCCGCTCGTAGCTCTTGTTCTCCTTGGTCCGGAAGTAGGCGGCCTCCCCTTCCAGCGCTTCCTTCGTGAATCGCCCGTCCAGCACCTTGCGTGCCTCCGCCGCGAAGGGAGCATCCGGGAAGAGCTTGATCAAGCGCACCAGGGTCCAGTGGCCGTGCACGGACGAGTGCCAATCGTAGTGCCCGTAAAACACCGGGTGCATCTGGCGCGGTGTCCTCAGGTCATCCGGCCCCATGGTCACGTGGCTGGTCTTGTTCGGATACTCGCGGTCGATCCCCGCGAGCGCGAGCTTCACGAGTCCGGCGGCTTGCTCGGTGGTCATGGGCTTTTCCTGCGCATGAAGCGCGGGCAGGGCAAGCGCGGCGAGCAGCGGCAGAAGGGCACGGCGGAACATGCCCGGGAGGAAAGACGAGGCCGGGCGCACAGGCGAGCAGGAAGACGGGCTAGCGGATTGCCCAGCGCAGCTTCGCCGGGCTGCTCCGTGGATTGTTGTGCCGCTCCTCGGGCGTCGCCATCACCACCGTGTCGCTCGCCTCCGCGTAGGCCCCGTCGCGCAGGCCTTGCTGGAAGGCCTTTTTCACCCGCCTGTCCTCGCCGGAGTGGAATGTCAGAATCGTCGCGCGGCCGCCCGGCTTCAGACAAGACGGCAGCACGCGCAGAAAGGCATCCAGCGCCGTGAATTCCTCGTTCACCGCGATCCGGATCGCCTGAAAAACCCGCCGCAGCGTGAGATCCAAACGCTCCTCGTCCAGACTCGCCACCGCGGGGATCCGCTTCAGAAATCTGGCCAGATCCAGCGTGCTGCCCAGCTCGGCACCTGCCAGCGCCGCGGCGATCTCCTCGGCGCGCGGCTCATCCGCATTCCCGTGCAGCGCCTCCGCCAGCTTGGCTGGCGTCGCCTTCGCGATCCACTGCGTCGCGGACAGGCCGCGCTGTGGATTCATGCGCATGTCCAGCGGCCCCTCGGTCTTGAAGCTGAAGCCGCGTGTCGGATCGTCGTACTGCATCGAGGAGCACCCCAGATCCGCGAAGACGAAATCCACCGCCTCAATCTCCAGCCCATCCAGCACCTTGCGGATCCCCGCATAGTTCGAGCGCGCCGCGATGAAGCTCTCCGGCCCGTATCCCTCAGCCCGGAGCCGCGCCTCGGTCTTCGGCTGCTCGACTGGATCCACATCCAGCCCGATCAGCCGTCCGCCCGGCGCGATCCGCCCCAGAATCTCCCGCGCATGCCCGCCGTAGCCCAAGGTGGCATCCACCCCCGTCTGCCCGGGCTCCAGGCACAGCGCCTCCAGGCACTCCTCTACCATGATCGGCACGTGCATGCCCGCCGGGGTTTTCCCGGAGGCCAGCACCTTCGCCACCGTCTCCGCATGGCGGGCCGGGTCGTGTTCCTTATATTTGTCCTCGAAGCGGCGCGGGTTTTTCCCCGCGTAGCGCTTCCGGCGCGGTGGCCGTGGCGGTTCGTCCATGGCCCGCAGCCTAGGCTCCCGCGCCCCGCCGCCAAGTCCTGTCACAATCCCGAACCAAAATGCTTGCCATCCCCCGCCGCATCGCACAAAACCTCCGCCCCGCCGCGCGAGAGTGCGGCAGGCCGAGATCAGACCAAGGCGCGCTTAGCTCAGTGGTAGAGCACATCCTTCACACGGATGGGGTCGTAGGTTCGAATCCTACAGTGCGCACCATCTCCCACCCGGAAGTCATTCCGGGTTTTTTATTGCCCGCGAGTAGCTTGCGGTGAACTCCGGTAGGCATTCCCGCATGCCCCACCCAAACGGGTGTACGCGTGAAATGCCCTTGCGCGGGGATGCGTAAGCCGCTTCCTACCGAGCGAACCTCGATTTCCATGGGCCTCCCGATTCTGCCGCGTCCGCTCCACCTGTCCTGTTTGCTTGTCCTGTGCTCACTGCCTGCGGGGCTTGGTGCTGCCACCCTACCCCCTGGCTTCGCGGAGACGCAGGTGGCCACGGGGTTGAATCCCACCACCATGAGCTTCGCGCCGGACGGTCGCCTCTTCCTCTGCGAGAAGCACGGCCTACTCCGGGTGCTCTTGGATGGCAAGCTACTCCCGGACCCCGTGCTCGACCTCTCCGCAAAGATCGATGCTTGGAATGAGCGCGGGCTGCTCAGCATCTGCTTCGATCCCGACTTCAGCCGCAATGGCTGGATCTACCTCTACTACACGCTGAACCGCGAGCCGGGCAAGACGAGCCACGACACCAGCAACAACCGCGTGAGCCGCTTCACGCTGAAGGGCAACGTGGCCGACCCCAAGAGCGAGAAGGTCATCCTGGAACTCAACCCGCTCTCCAAGACCGGCTGGCACAATGGCGGTGGCCTCGGCTTCGGCAAGGATGGCAAGCTCTACGTCAGCACCGGCGAGAACGCCAATGGCAACTATGCCCAGGATAGTAGCAATCTGTTAGGCAAGCTGCTGAGGATCGAGAAGGACGGCTCGATCCCGAAGGACAATCCCCACTACAAGGACTTCAAGGACGACAATCGCGCGATTGTTGCGCTTGGCCTGCGCAATCCCTTCAGCATCGCCGTGCAGCGCAAGACCGGCCTGCTCTACCTGAGCATGGTGGGCGCGAACTTCGAGCAGATCGAGGCCTACGAGAGCGGCAAGGCGCCGGAAGCCGTGAACTACGGCTGGCCGGGCATCGATGGCCTGCCGCGCAAGGACCAGCAGCAGCCACCGGGCTACCGCGCTCCGGCTTATGCCTATGACCACGGCCGGGGCGATGGCGTGGCGCTTTGTTCCGGTGATTTCTATGAGCCTTCGAAGCCGGGTGCGGATGCCTTCCCCGCGGAGTATGCGGGCCGCTTCTTCTTCTCCGACTACAAGGGCTGGATCAAATACATCGATCCCGCGCACCCGGAAACGCGCAGCGATTTCGCCAGCAAGATCGACCGGCCGATCGATGTGGACACTGCACCGGACGGGAGCCTCTGGTACATCGAGCGCGCGGGCAAGCCGGGCGGCTCGGACGAATCGAACAGCGCGAGCAGCAATGGCTCGCTCTGGCGCGTGCGCTGGACCGGCGGCAATAGCCAGCGCCTCAAGTTGGCGGTGGCCAAGCAACCGGGCAATGCCAGGATCGGCGAGTCGCTCGGAGTGGTCACGGTGGAATTGCGGGATGAGAGCGGGAAGATCGTGAGCACCGCGAATGACACGATCACGCTAACGCTTGAAGGCAACGGCAAGCTTGAGGGTGCCAGCAAGGTCGCCGCTGTTAGAGGCGTGGCGACGTTCCCGGCTCTGTCCATCGGCAAGCCAGGCCGCGGCTACATCCTGCGGGCCAGCGGCAGCGGCGTGGAGTCCGTGAGCAGTGCCGGCTTCGATATCGCCAATCAACTCGGCACGCCATTGATCACGCCGCCCGCGGGGAGCTTCAGCGGGCCGGTATCGGTGTCCATCAGCAGTCCGGCACCGGGTGCAGAGATCCACTTCAGCACCGATGGCAAGGAGCCGGATGCGAGCTCCGCGACTTACACCAAGCCAATCCCGATCACCGCGGACCAAACGATCAAGGCCATCGCGTTGAGGAAAGATGCAGGCAATAGCGAAGTCGCCAGTGCCGTCCTCAAGGTCAGCGGCAACAAAGCCTACGGCCTCGATGTGCGGCCAGCGGTGCGCGGGATCAAGCTGCCCGCGAGCGAGGCGGAAGGCTTGCCAGCCACACTCTCTGGCACCGGGATTTTCACGGACAAGAACCTGGGCGCGAAGGACGGCGTCATCCCCTATTCGCTGAACACACTGGCATGGGCGGACGGTGCGATCACGCGCCGCTGGGTCATCCTGCCGGAGTCGACCTGGATCGGCTTCTCGCCCAAGGGTGAATTCACTTGGCCGGGCGGAACCGTCTTCGTGCAGCACTTCGACATGGTCATGAACCCGCACAGCGGCGCGCGTCGCAAGCTGGAGACGCGCGTGCTGGTGCTGGATGCCAGCGGCTCCTTTGGCTATGGCGCGAGCTACCGCTGGCGGGCGGATGAAAGCGATGCCGATCTCGTGGATGCCGGCGGTGCGGAAGAGGTGCTGAAAATGTCGCCTCCCCGCGATCAAACGTGGAGCTACCCGGCCCGCGGGCTTTGCTTCATGTGCCACACGCCAAATGCCGGCTTCGTGCTGGGCCCGAAGGCGCGGCAGCTCAATGGTGATTTCGCCTACCCCAGCGGCCGTAGCGACAACCAGCTGCGCACGTGGAGCTACCTACAGATGTTCGGCCCGGGCATCGAGGAGTCAGCCATCTCTTCCTATCCTGCGCTCGCGAAGATCGACGACGCCAAGGCATCTCTCGAAACGCGCGTGCGCTCCTATCTGGATGCGAACTGCGCCCATTGCCACCGCCCTGCGGGCACAGGTGCGCAGTGGGATGCCCGCTTCGATACTCCGCTGGCCCAGCAGAACATCCTCAATGGAGAACTCCGCGAGGCCATGGGTATCGTCGGCGCGAAGGTGGTGGTGCCGGGTGATCCTGCGAAGTCGATGCTCCACCTCCGCATGTCTTCCACTACCCCGCCCCAGCAAATGCCGCCCGTCGGCAGGAGCACCGTGGATACCGTGGCGTTGGAGGCCGTGGAGAAATGGATCCGCGAGACGGGTGCGGCTCCGGAGAAGTAGAGTCTCCGGAGCGGTGGCACCAGTGTCGCCCTCACGCTCTGCGGCGACGTCCAGCGAGCGCGGCCAAACCCGCGCAGCCCAAAAGCAGCGCCGAGGGTTCAGGGATCGGCGAGAGATCGAGTTGGAGGTGCGTGGCGTTCAAGCTGCCCGCGTTGTTGTCCATGCGCCAGATGAATCCGGTGAGAGACTCGTCGGCCTCGGGATCGAATCCCCGCCACTGGATATACTCGGACGGATTGTTCAGGGTGCTCGATACGCCATAGCTCAGAACCCCGTTGCTTATGGTGTCATCGACAATGCCGAGGTCTGACACCACTTCCCACGTGGCCGCTTGAGCGGAAGCCAAGGTCAAGGTGTTGGTCTCATCCGGGGTGACAAAGCCACCGCCCGTGGTGAGCTGCCTGCCATCCACCCGGATGTAGAGCTCGGCTACACCGATCGTTGTGGCCGGTGCCGGAAGATTGAACCCGTTCGACGAGACAAAGCGGAAGTTGAGCTCGGTGAAGGCATTCGCACCGGGGCTTACCTGCTGGTAGATATAGGTATCGGTGCCGTCGGTGCGGGGATAACTCGTTGGCTGCCCGCCTGCGCTCGCAGCACCGGTCGTGACCTCCACATAGCCTAGGATTTGGCTGCCCGCGGTCTCGCGAATGGGTGCGTAAGCGGGAAGCGTGGCTGTGCCCGACAAGCCGCCCAAGGGAGCACCGCTTGCATCCACGGCTTGGCTGAAGAATACAGAAGCGGCTTGGCAGGGACAGATAGCGGCGAGGAGGAGGAGTCCTAGGGTGAATTTCATAACAGGTAGAGTGTGCTACCCAAAGATTTCACCGGAGTTAAATCGTCAACTTCAAAGGATATTCAAACACTCCGTTCGCAAACTTTGCAGACTTTGACCGCGCGCCTTTCTGTTAGATCGGCGCTGATCTTGCAAAATGCGCTGCCCCAATCAGACCCTCAGTACCGCCCGGAACCCCCGCGCACTGTAATAAGACTCCGCGCCATTGTGATAAAGAAACACCCGGCCGAAGCGCTTGTCACCGAAGAGCGCACCGCCGAGCTTCCGCATTTCCTCCGGCGTCTTCAGCCAGCTTGAAGTCTTCGTATCGAATTCCCCCACCTTCTGCAGTTCCAGGAACTGCTCTTCGGTCATGAGTTCGACGCCCATCGTCTCCGCCATCCCCACTGCGCTGCCCTTTGGCTTGTGCTCCTTCCGGGAGTCCAGCGCTTCCTGGTCGTAGCACAGGGCCACCCGGCCCTTGGGGCTCTGCGGGGCGCAATCGAAAAACAGAAGCTCGCCTGTCTTCTTGTCCACGCTCACCACATCCGGCTCGCCGGCGGTCCGCTCCATTTCACCGAGCGACCAGAGTTTGTCTGGATTCGCTTCCAGCTTGGCCGCCACGTCCGCCCACTTCAGGCCCTTGTGGCGGTTCGTGTTCTTCTCGAAGCGGGCCTTCAAGATCTCAAGCAGATCATTGCGATCTGCCGCGGACAGTTTTGGTTTCGGCATCGGAGTGTCTTGTTAGATGGATTTCTTCGTGAAGAGGCGGGTCACCAGATGGCCCTTCCACAGCCACAGCCCGGAGAGCACCAGCACCGGCACGAAGACGTAGCGGTAGATGGGCAGATACTGTTGGACCTCCGCGGGCGGGCCATAGATGTAGCCTAGGATCGGAAAGCCAAAGAGGATGTGAATCCAGCGGAAAATCGTGCGCTTGAGGTTCGGGCTCATGATGGGAGTCAGATGATGTTGGAAAGCTGCCCGAGCATCCTTGCCCAGCCGAACTCCGCGCCCTTGAGCGCTTGGTTCCCGTAGGGATGGTCGAGGTTGAAGCCGGAATGTTCGAAGTAGAGCCGCGTCCCCTCGCCCTCCGCCTCCAGGCGGAAGCTCACCCGCGTATCCTCCACCGCCCCGCCGGCCGACCACGAGAAGGCCAGCTTGTCCGGCTCATCGCACTCCAGCACCTCGCAGTGCACGGTCAGGCCATCGAAGTTCTTCTTCGGGTCGCCCGGTACCTGGAAGGTGAAACGATGGCCGACCACTGCCTCGAAGTCGTTCGGAAACATCCACTCGGCCAGTGCCGCGCTCGTCGCGATGCCCCGCCAGACTTTCTCCCGCGGCTGCGGGAGCGATAGCTCTCTCCGGATTGTGTTGCTCATTTGGAAAGGTGTTTTTGCAGGCGCATCAGGCGCTCATCCCAGAAGCGCTCGTATTGCCCGATCCAGTCCCGCACGGGCCCGAGTTGCTCCGGCACGAAGTGGTAGCGCCGCTCCCGCCCGTGCCGCTGCTCGGCCAGCAGCCCGGCATCCAGCAGGATCCGCAGGTGCTGGGAGACCGCCGGCCGGCTCATCGCAAAGTGCGCCGCGATCTCGCTCACCGGCCGCTCGCCCTCGGTCAGCAGGTCCAGCATCTGCCGCCGCGCCTTGTGGCTGATGGCGGTGAAGACATCGGGTTTGCGCTCGGGTGCTGCGACCATGCGCGGAATATGCGTAAGCGATCGCTTACCTGTCAATCCCGGCTTTCGGGATTTGCCGATCTTGCCCCAAACCCCGCGACCATGGTTCCCTCCCCCCGCCATGTCCGCCGAACGCCTCTCCACCGCTCTCTTTCGCGAGACCCGGGGCGGCGCGTTCTTCCGCGTGCTGTCCGGCAAGAATGCCCCCTTCTACGCCGATGTGCTCGACGCGCTCGAGGCGGCCACCGCGATGAATGCCGATGGAATCCCGCGCGAGGAGGCCCTGGCGATCGTCATGGAAACGCTGGAGAACCATCCCGGCTTCGAATTCGAGGAGGATGATGAAGAAGCGACGATGGCCCCCGCGGACCTGCGCGAGCGGGCGCGCCTGCTGCTGGAGCACCTCCTGAAATGCCACTGGCTGGAAGAACCGCCGCGCCGCGATTGGCGGCGGATGATCCACTTCGATGCCCACGGCTCGACCCTGCTATCCGCGCTGCGGAAGATCGCTTGGCCGGATGCTGCCATCTTCACCGACAAGCTCACCGGCGTCTGCGGCATGCTGGCCGATGAGGCCACACTCTCCGAGCAGCCCTGGCAATCGGTGGAGAACTGCCTGTCCAATGTGCGGGAGGGCATCAACGAGCTACGCTCGATGCAGAAGTCCGTGCAGCGCTACACCCGCAAACAGCTTGAGGAAGAGACGCTGCGCGGCAACCTCGCGATGGTCTTCGACGATTACTCGGAGCAGATCTCTCATTCCTGCTATGCCGCGCTGGTGCGGGCGCGCCTGCCCACGCGGCTGCCGGATGCGGTGCGCCGTATTACTTCACGCTTGGCGGATGACCCCGCGGCACTGGCCGACATGCAGACGGAGGTGCTGCGGAGAAATCCCGCGCTCTCCGCCGAGAGCGCCCGGGCCCGCGTGGCCGCCGCTCTGGATGAACTGGTGGAGCTGTTAGAGCGGGTGCTACCGATGGCGGATGAGATCGACCGCCGCACCGCGGACTTCACGCGGCGCTCGCTGGCGCGCTTCCGCTACTTGCAGGATGTGACAGGCGAGCGGCGCACCGAGATCAAGAGCTTCTTCGAAACTGCGAACCGCTTGCTCGCCGGTCGCCGCGTGCAGCGGATCAATCCCACACTGCCGGAGATGCCCGATCTCCTGCTGCCCGCGGTGAAGCTGCCCGCCGGGCTCGATTCACTCTACATGCCGCCGAGCCGCCGCCCGCCGCTGGAGCAGGAAGCCTTCGATGACAGTGTTTCGGACGGTGACCGCGAGTCCGGGCTGCATGACATGCAGCGGACCATTCGCGAGACGCTCTCCGTGGCGCGCGCGAACCGTTTCATCGCGGCGCTGCCGGGTGGCAAGGGCGAGCGGATCGAGAGTTCGGAGCTGGATCTGTCCGGGGACTTTACGCCCGGTGACTTGATCGCGCTACTGCTGCATGCTGAAGCGCCAGAGGCCCGCTATCGCCTGGATGTGCAGCGGGTCGCCGATGAATCCACTCCGCCCGCGACCGACACGCTGCATCAGGTGCGGGTCGAGCGCTTCGCCATTATCAAGAAATCATGAGCCAGCAAGAGCTAGAGCCCAGCGCCTTCGTCACCGCGCCCGCCGCTACGCTGTTCCAGCTGAGCGAGAGCGATCGCGACCGCCTTGCGGAGGCCTTGCAGGAGTTGCTGTCCAGCGGCTCGATCAATGGCCTGGAGCCCGCGCGCTCCGCGCTCTACCACTGGGCACGCCAGCACGATGACTGGCTGCGCGAGGCCGCCGCGCTGAATGGCCTGGATCTCGCTGTCCACCATGAAGAGCGTCTGGTGCAGGCCACGCCCCGCGTCGCGGGCTTGCGCTTGCGCCTGACGCAGGATGCCACCTTGGTCTGGCTCGCGCTATGGTATGCGGGCGATGTCCGCTGGCGGGACGAAGGCGCGGACCAAGCCTTCCTCTCCGTGGCCGAGCTTTCCGACCTGCTGCGCGACCAACTGCTGCCGGATGCCGCAGGGCTGATCCCGAAGGGCCGGCTGCGCGAGATCCTGCGCCAGGCCGCACGGCTCAACCTGATCCGCCTGACCCATGCCGAGCCTTTTGAGGAAACGGGCATCGAGGTCATGCCGGCAATCCGCCGCGTGCTGCCCTTCCGCGAGCTTGCGGCGTGGAAAGAGACCGCGGCGCAGTTCCGACCGGACCATGCCGATGAGGAAGAGGACGGCGACGAAACCCTTTCCGACGACAACTGAAGACATGAGCCGCGCCATCCGCCTCACCAAACTCCATGCGCTCAATTGGTATGGCTACCGCGATTCACTTCCGGTCAGCGGGAATCTTGTGCTCGCCGGTGTCACCGGCTCGGGCAAGTCGATCCTGATGGACTTGCTGATGCTGGTCCTGGTCGGCCCGGAGCGCGCGCACCAGCACTTCAACCGCTCCGCCACCGGCAGCAAGAGCGACCGCACGATCAAGGGCTACTGCCTGCTGGATACCAAGCGCGAGGAGAACGGCCAGACGCAGTACTTCCATGACAAGGGCGTGACCACCTATGTGGCGGCGGAGTTCACCTGGCCGGATGGCAAGCGGGTGGAAACCTGGGGTCTGCGCTTCGAGTTTCGCTCCGCTGCGGAGAACGATGGGACGACCACGCCTTTCTATTGTCCCGCAGCGTTGGAGAAGATCGACTTTCTAACAGAAGCGGAGGACGGCAAGCCACGGCCCAGTCCCCTCGCCCCCTTCAAGCGCCTGATCGATTCGAAGGGCGGGCGCTTCTTCCAATCCGCGCGCGACTACACGCGCGACATGGCGAACCCGAGCCACCTGAACTTCAACAAGGACGTGCTCCAGCGCCTGCTGCCGAGCGCGATGTCCTTTACGAACCTGACCAGCTTCGATGCCTTCTGCCGCCAGTTCGTGCTGCCCGCGGAGGCGGTGCCGGTGGAGGATGTGGTCTCATCCTTCCGTGACTTCCAATCGTATGAGCGCGAGCTGGGCCACCTGCGCGCGCAGCTTGAGCGGCTGACGCGGATCCGCGACCTGGCGCTGAAGCTGCGGACCGCGGAGCAGGATCATGCAGTGGCCGGCTATCTGGCCGCGGAGTTTTCGTATGCACACGCGGCGGCAGAAGTCGCCACGACGCGGACCCGCCTTGAAAAGCTAAAGGAGGACAATCAGGCGGACGAGCAGCGGCTGGAGGAGCTGGCCGAACTCACCGGCAGCGGTCAGAAGAAGAAGGAGACCCTGCTTGCGTTGCTGAATGAGTCGTCGGAAGGGCGGCTCTACAAGAAGCTGGCTGACGACATCACCAAGCTGGAGGCCGAGATCCAGCAACTCCGCGAACGCGCGGCGCGGCTCGACAGTGGTCTGGGCAAGCGGATCAAGGCGGCGCGTGGCTGGATGGAGCAGGTGGACAAGGCCCCGCTGGAACCGCGGGTGGATACCACGCGCCTGCAGCATGCGATCGGCATCCTGGAAGCCTGCGAGCGGCCGGAGACTGCCACATCGCTGACGATGCTGGCAGATGCGGCGAATGATACGGTCAAGACGATCCGCAGCCGCTTTGAAAGCGATCGCGAGGAACTGCGGCGCTTGCGCAATGAGAAGTCGGATCTCCAGGCGCAGATTGATTTGCTCCAGAAGGGCATCTCGCCACGCGCCCAGCCCTTGCTCGGCGCGCTGAAAGCGCAGCTTCCCTTGCTGCCGGACCAGACGCCGCCGCGGGCGCTGCGGGAACTGTGCGAGGTGAGCGATGAAAATTGGCGAGCCGCGGCGGAGGTGGTCTTCGAGGAGAAGTTCGCGGTGCTGGTGGCGAAGGGCCATTACGACCAAGCCGCGGAGATCCTGCGCAACTTGCCGGCCTCCGAGTTGGTGCAGGCCGGGCCGCAGCGCTTGGTGGATGCCGCGGTGCTGCGCGCGCCGAAGGCCGGGCCGAAGAAGGGCTCGCTGGCGGAGATCTTCCAGACCGCCGATGAAGAGGCGCGGCTCTGCATTGAATCGCTGTTCGGCGAGATGATGCGGGTCACGAATTCCGCGGAGCTGGAGCGACATCATTCGGCGATTGCCCCGGACGGGCTCCACCGCCGCGATGGCTGGATGGTGCGGCCCGCGCCCTATGATGGCACGCCCTTCATCGGCAAGGAGGGCCTGAAGCGCCAGCTGGAGATCAAGCGCCTGCGGATGGGCGAGATCGAGGCCGCATTGCGTCGCCTGGAGCCGGTGGAGCTGGAAGTGGAGCGGCTGATCCGCGAGCGCTCCGTGGCGATCCCCGAGCACCAGGATGTGCTGGAGTCGCTGATCCGCATCGAGGAACTGCCGCGCAAGCAGGAGCAGCACGAGGAGATGATGGACCAGCTCAACGCCATCGCCACGGATGAGTTCGACCGCCTGCGCGAGGAGATTGAGGTGCTGGGCGAGCAACTCGTGTCCTACGATGCCGAGCGTACTTCCATCCTACGCAAGGGACGCATCTCCGAGATCAACCGCTTGGAGAAGGAGCTGAAGGACCTGGTGGAAGCGGAGAGCCGGCGCGAGGACGAGTTTTCCAAGGTCAAGCTGCGGACGGACATCCACAAGCACCACGCGCGCTACGTGTCGTGGAAGAAGGAGGCATCCGATTTCACCCCGGCCCTGGACGTGCTGGCGAATGAGTTCCGCAAGGCGGCAGGCAAGGCGGAGATCGATGCGAAGGAATTCACCGGCGACCTGAAGGTGGCCATGCTCGACTTCAAGAAGACCTTCGCGCCGAAGTTCGACGATTTGCCGGAAGATGGTTCCGACACGCGGCCCTACGAGTCGCGGCTGGAGCAGATCGAGCACGCGAATATCCCGGAGTATGAGAAGAAGTCGGTGACCGAGCGCAAGCGCTGGGAAGCGCTGTTTCGCACGCAGGTGCTGAGCCGGATGCAGCAGGCGCTGAAGAATGTGGAGAACATCATCTCCCTGCTGAACCACCAGCTGAAGCGACCGATCGGTCATGACCGCTACCGGATCGAGCGGCGTCCGAACCCGGACTACAAGATCTACCGCGATCTCATCGACCTGAATGCGCTGCACCACGAGGATGAGCTCTTCTTCGCGAGCATGAGCGGCGAGTCGCAGGATGCGCTGCAAAAGTTCCTGGAAATCCTGGTGCAGAACACGAGCGGCAAGGAGGCCGCGGCGTTGCTCGATTACCGCCAGTACTTTGACTACGATCTGACCGTGACCGATATCCGCGACCCGGATGGCAAGGCGATCAGCGTGGACCGGCAGAGCGGCAAGATGAGCGGTGGCGAGAACCAGAGCCCCTACTTCGTGGCGATCCTGGCCAGCTACCTCCACGCCTACAACCGCCATGAGAGCCGCCGGAAGGAGGCCTCGCTGGCATTGGTGCCGATTGACGAGGCCTTCTCGAAGCTGTCCGGCGAGCGCATCCAGAACTGCATCGAGGCGATGTCGGAGCTGGATTTGCAGGGGGTGTTCTCGATGTCGAGCGGTAACATTCCCTATGCCTTCAGCCAGTGTGATGAGCTGATCGTGATCTCGCGCAAGGAGGAGCGGCGTGGCACGCGGGTGGGCGTGAGGAATGTTCCGGTGGTGCTCTTCCGAGATAGTCCCGAGGGCCGGAAGTGGATCGCAGACAGTGCGGGGAAGGAGGACTGAGCCCGCGATGAACCCCACCCTCCAAGCCTTGGCCAAAGCTTACTCGGCTTCTGCCGCGGGCAAGCGCGGGGCGGGCCGGGACTTCATGATCGATTACGAGAAGTTCCTGCGCGATGCCGGCTTGGACGACGGGGATGACCGTGAGATGGCCGAGCGGGAGTTGGTGCTCGCGGCGGGGCAGTCCGGGGGAATGCTCATCATCGACCGGCAGTCGCGCAGCGGCCTGCCGGAGCGCTTGAGGCTCGCCCGCGAAGGTGGAGAGGCGTGGCTCTTCGCAAGCATTGGGGAGATCGCGCCCCAAAGTTCGCGGAGCACACTCGCTGCCTTTTTTGAGGAAGCGGGTGGGCTCGTGGTTCCGGAGGCTTTTCTAACCGGGTGGCAGGCGTTTTTCCGGGAGCTTGCGCGGCGGGCCCTCGCGGGAGAATCCGTGCAGCCCTTTCAGCATGGTTTGCCCTCGGAGAATGCTGCTTTTCTCCGGGCGCTACATGGTGTGATCACCTGGCCACATGAGTCGCTGGTGCGCTATGCAAGTGTGCGGATCACCGGCGATTCAAAGAAGCTGGAGGCTCTCCGGCCGCGTTTGGAGCAGGCGCTGCGTGAGATCAGCGGCGATGAGGCGGCGGGCCTTGAGTCCTGCGGCATCTTGCAGACCCCGCGGTCGGTCACGGTGCATGGGCCCTTGGTCTTGAGCTTTGCGAATGGCGAGGTGGACCTCGGACTGTTAGCCGGGCCGGTGTCGATTTCGCGGGATGACTTGGCGCGAGCGACCCTGCGCAGCACCGCCACCATTTGTCTCACCGTGGAGAATGAAGGAGTGTTCCGCGAGATTGCTCGCAACAATCCCGGGGTGATTTTGATTCACACCAGTTTCCCTGGTTCTGCCACGCGGCTTCTGTTAGAGAAGCTTCCGTCTGGACTAGCTTACCATCACTTCGGCGACACGGATCCGGCGGGTTTCGACATCCTGCGCGATCTGCGGGAGCGGACGGGCAAGCCGTGCCTGCCCTTCCTGATGCAGGTTCGCGGTGGCGGCGAGGCGCTCGGACGACAGGACCAAAGCACCTTGGAGCGCCTGCTGGCCACGCCCAGCATGGCCGATCTTCAGCCCGAGCTTGCCTTGATGAAGGCGAGTGGGCTGAAAGGCAGCTTCGAGCAGGAGGCGATTGGGATCGATGTGGTGATTGATGGACTGCGCCGGTTGGGTCGATTCAGCGCGCCGGGAGGATAGACGGGGCTCACGCAGGGGCATCCATTGCCGCTCCAAATGGGCAGCAATTTGCGCAACGCCTTTGGCGTTGGAAGCTCTTTTGGTGCTGAACCCGGGGTAGCCGTCTGCGTCCTCAATCGCCCTGCGAGCGATTGAGGACTTCGGCGGCAACCCCGGGCTTTGTTGCGGAGTCCGGTTGGGACTCGGAGAGGTGAAGAACCTGCGCTACTTGTTAGAATCGCCAGATGATCCCGGATCGCAGCGAGAAATCATCCGACGCCTGGCCGATGCCGACACCCGCGCCGAGGCGGATGGTGCATTCGTGGATGGGCGTCCAGTAGAGGCCGGCGATGAGTTCGTTCTCACCGTGGGTGTTGAAGTCGCCGATGTTTTCGAGGCCCACTGCCCAGGCGTGGCTGAACTGGTGGCGCAGGCCGATGGCGTAACCGAAATCGTATTCCCCCGATCCGGGAGCCACGCCGATGAGGTTCAGCACCAGGCGGTTCTTCTCGCCCAGCTTGGTATCCGCGATCAGGCGCATGTGGAAGTGGTCCTCGCCATGGCGGTGGATGCCATTGTGCTCGTGGGAGGCGTGGTCATCGAAGAAGGCATCCTCATCATGGTCCTCGCCCTCATGGCGGGGCTGCCGCTCGTGGCCCGCTTCATCGGCCTCGTCGTGATGATGACCTTCGCCTGAGTGCTCGGCGAAGACATAGCCCGCATGGATGGCGAACTTCACGGGGCAATCCCCGCTCGGGATGGTCCACTGCAAGGAGGGATCGATGGCGGAGTAGTCCCAGCCCGCGGCATCCTCATCCTCGAACTGGAAACTGGCACCGGCGGCCAGGCCCGGCAGCAGGCCGGCCATGAAGCCGGGCTCGAAGCTCACTTCATCCTCCGTGCCGCGGCGCGACCATTCGATGGCGCTGAAGGCGGTGGCGTGCATGGGCTCCGGCACGGTCGAGTCCATCGCGACGAGGAAGTCCTCGCCATGGTGAGCGCGGGCGGTGCTGGCAAAAGCAAAGAAGGGGATGGCAATGGTAAGGCGGTCTAACAGATTTGAAGGCTTCATGGAAAATGTTTGGTCTTTGGTCTTGGGATTCAATTACGACGGTTCTCGTAGTCACAGCCGCCGACACCGCACGCGCGGGCACGGACCTACATTCAGGTCACGCTTCACCCGTGGACGGATGGCTCGAGGGCTCGCGCCAATCGCGGCGCGCCGGGACACGATCAGGCCACGCGTCGTGGCGGCGGCACCGGCGGACGATAGCCCAGCCGAGCTCCCCGCTGATCCAGCTCCAATAAGGAAGGCAGCGCCGCATCCCGCACACTGGGCCGGGGGACCTGCACCGGCGTGCCAGGCAGGCACTCCTTCAACACCAGCTTCTGCACGGCCTGTGGCAGCGGCCCGTCCTTGGGATCATTGCCCTCCTGCTTCTTGCCCTCGGCGATCGCCTTGCACAGGCAGCAGGGGTGCGCGCCGTCGAAGGTCTTGGCGGCACCACTCACCAGCCCGTCCTGCGCCGAGTAGTCGACGATCATCCGGGCCCACGCCACTACTTGCAGCGCGCCCCAGTGGCCGCCGCAGAGATGCAGGCAGCCGAGGACGGCGACGAGGATGCGCAGGTAGCGGCTCAAGACGCCACGGTGGATCGCTGCCTGCGAAATCCGCGTCAACGCCCAAAAACTCCAAAAAACAATAGGTGCCAAGATTCCTGCTGTTTGTGTGTCTTCCCTAGGCGGACACTGCCCCCGGCAGGAACGGTTTCATAACAATTTCAGCCCGACCTTGTAACAAATCCCGCCATTAGCGGATCTTTCATTGTATCCCGAAAACCTGCCAAACCTGAAATTTCCGGCCAACCCGGCTAAACCCCCCACCCCGGCGCCACGTCTCTGAGTGAGCCACCCGGCCTAAAATGGATCGCAACAAGGACAAATTGGAGGACTTCGTCCAGGAGCTGACGCGCTGTCAGGGCGATCTCTTTTACTTTATCCGCGCCCTCTGCGGGGATCCCCACGCGGCGGCGGACATCCGCCAGGCGGTGAATATGATCCTGTGGCGCAAGCGCGAGAAATTCCGCCCGGGCACCAGCTTCAAGAACTGGGCCTTCCGGATCGCGCAGCTCGAGGTGATGACTTATCTGCGCCGGAAAAAGAAGGACCGCTCGGTCTGTTTCGACGCGGATTTGATCGAGTGCTTCGCTTCAGAGGTGCCCTCGGTCATCGACGAACTACCCGAACGGCGTCTGGCGCTGGTCGAGTGTTTGAAGAAACTCACCCCCAAGGATGATGAATTGATCCGCCACCATTACTGGTCTGGCGGTTCGCTTGAAGCCCTCGCCCGCGCCACGGAGCGCAGCGTGGGCACCCTGAAGGCCCGCCTGTTCCAGCTGCGCGGCAACCTGCGGCGCTGCATCCGCGGCCAACTCTCCCCACGCGAATCCTGAGTCAATGGAAGAACACGATGTCAACCGCCTCCTCAACCGACTGATCGATGGTTCGATCAGCCCGGAGGACATGGTGCGCATCCAAGCCGTGATGCGGGTGAATCCGGAGGTGCGGGCGGAGTACTATGATCTGATCGGCGTGGACCTGATGCTCACCGAGTGCTTCGAGGTGCCGGACCACATCACCGTGCAGGCGAAGGCGATGAACGACCACTGGGTGGTGCGCCGCTCGAGCCACAAGGTGCTCAAATCGACCATCTGGGCGGCAGCGGCCTGTGTGCTGCTCAGCCTGGGTGCCATCTTCCTGCTGAAGGGCAAGGACCCGGCGGCGACCCTCAATCCCTCTTCCTATTGCCGCTTCACGGTGAATGGCAGCGAGCGCGCCGTGGCCACCATGAAGCCGGGTGAAGTGCTGGCCCTGCAGAAGGACGAAGTCCTGGAAGTGAAGGAAGGCGTGCTCTCCCTGAAGGTCGGCCCGAATGTGGAAGCCTGCGTGGAGGCCCCGGCCCGGCTCAGCCTGATCGCCCAGCAGGGCAAGCTGAAGCTGGAGGAAGGCAGCGTGTTCTTTAACATCATGCCCGGCGGAAAGGGCTTCGAGGTCCACACGCCGGGCGGTATCCTGCGCGACATCGGCACCAAGTTCGGCGTGAACGTGGCCGCCAGTGGCAGCGTGGAAACCTACGTGACCGATGGCATCGTGGAAATCGACCGCGGGAATGGCGAGGCCAAGCGCCAGATCCGCGCCGGCGAGACGGCGGCTTGGAATGGCCTGACCGGCACGATCCGCGGCAGGATAGGCAGCAGCCAGCACTTCGTGGAAGACCTGCCTTGGGAGGAGACGATCTTCAGCGACAATTTCGACGATCCGGACGGCACCCTGATCGACAAGAAGGCAGCCGACACGGGCCTGCCTTGGGCCATGCTGTCGGAGACCAATCCTTCCAAGATCACGAAGGGCGTGCTGGATACCTCGAACGGACCGCGCTCACTCCAGGCGCGCTTCAAGGACAGCGTCGCCACGGACAAGCGGAAGCTCTACATCGTGAATCTTTCCACCGCTGTGCCGGCGAATATCTGGGACAAGGCCAAGAAGCCGGATGCGGTGGAGTGCATCACCTTTCAGCGCAGCAAGAATGGCGGCCCCTTCTTCAGTCTGACCACGCGCATGGGCCGCGGTCACAACTGGCAGGTGAAGAACGAGCGGGAGGTAGACTCCTACTCGATCGGCAGCCGCGTTTCCGCCTTGGAAGCGCACCACCTGATTCTGACCTACGACAGCGGGAAAGGCTTGGTCCAAGTCTACGAAGGCAGCATCAGCGACGACAACCTGATCGATAAGCCTTTCAAAGTGGATGCCGGAGAATCGATCGATTCGATCATCATCTCCAACGATCAGGGAGGCGACGTCGCCTTGGACAGCTTGACGGTACGGATGCTTACGTATCTTCAAAGCAGTGGTCCGGCGGGAAGTCGCTGAAATCGCGGCTTTCCTGAGCTATGATGCCGTTAGTCTAGAGGGCTCATGGGGGAGATCCCCGAGCATCAGGCAGATTCATCTATTCCCTAGGGAAAATGAGATTGAATACGCCGCGGGATGCGAATAGGGACTTGGGGGAAGGCCGGTGCCTGCGTGATTACTCCGCAGGTACAAAAAACCCCAAATGAAGGCATCCGGATCATCTCGGCCGCGAGGATTGCTCGCGGTGCTCCTCCGTCGTACGGAGGGTCAGGGCTTCGCCCTGATCGCGTGCCTGATGATGATGCTGTTAGTCTCGGTGCTGGTGGTGAGTCTTCTCTCGCTGGCCAGCCTCTCGCTGCGCAGCGCAAGCCTGGACGAAGCTCGGCAGGTGGCGCAGGCAAATGCGCGGCTCGCGCTGGCCATGGCGGTCGGGCAGTTGCAGAGTGAATTGGGTGATGATCGCCGCGTCACTGCGGATGCCGCGCTGTTTGCGAAGACTTCCTATCAGCCGCAGCTCGTGGGTGTGTGGGATTCTGCGGCTGGCGTGCAGCTGACCGATGTGAACGCCGCCGCGCCGCCCTATGAAGCGTGGAAGCGTGACAAATTCCGCACCTGGCTGGGCTCCGGGCCGAATCCGCGCCTGCTCCGCGTGAAGGATTTCGTGCTGAACCCGCAGCCCGAGAGCGCGCCCAAGCTTTTCACCGAGAAGAACGATGGCTTCGATATGAAGGCCACGCCGGTGCCACTGGGAAGTTCCAATGGACTTGAGGGCTGCATGGCCTGGGCGGTGACCCAGGAAAACACGAAGGCGCGGATCAATCTGGGCACCGACAGCAGCAGGCTGGGCCGCAACGATTCGATCCAGGCACCGGCTGGACCGAGCTTGGCGCTCTCCGATCTGGCGCAGCAACCGAACCGCGGCTGGACCCAGCGTGCGGGCCGCGTGACCGGCATGGGCCAAGCGGTGCTGGATGAGGACTTCAAACTGGATCGCGAGAAGGCCGCCGGGCTCGGCCTGGAGCACACGGCCGTGGCCCGCGGGGTGTTGGCGGATGTGGTGAAGGGCGGGCTGAAGACGGATCTCTCGCTGGGCTTTGGGCTCGATGACTACCAGTTCAAGCAGCGGCGCTGGGGCAATGTGCTGAATCCCTTCGCGGACGGCAGTGCACCGGGTGGCGAGGTCCCGCTCTTCCAGCCGCTGAATGGCGGCACGCCGGTGAAGGTGACGATGAATTACTCGCCGGTGACCTACGATCACATCTTCGAGACCGGCTCGTCACCCACCTTCCAATCGCTGCGCTCGTACTACAACCTCTACAAGAATCTCTACAATACCGGCACCGGGCCCACGGTCTCCTACCGGCCGCAGGCCAGCTCCTATTGGCTCGATCCGGCGGCCACGCGCGGCAGCGAGACCTCAGTGGCTCCAGTGCTCGATCGAGTGCTGTTCTTCATCTGCCTGTATGTGGATGGGAACGGATATCTCCAGACCGTTTTCACGCCGGTGATCACCTTGTGGAATCCCTACAATGTGGCGGTGGAGTCGGAGGGCTTCGTGGTCTTCCCGTGGATGGACGTGCCGCTCTTCGAGACCTTCACCGTCGCCGGGGAGCAGCTGCCGCAGGTCCCCCTCTCCTATCACTTGGGGCGGGATGCCACGGGCCAGCACGAGGGCCGCCAGAAGGAGCCTTACTTCTATTGCAACCTGACGGCCGATGGCACCCGGAACCTGAAGAACCCGATCCGCATCGGTCCTGGTGAAGTGCGGGTCTTCGTGCCGGCCACCAAGTCGGTGATCCGCTTCGACCGCTTCCTGGATGAGAGGAACCGCACCTCAATCTTCATGAAGCCGGTGGTCAATCCGAATGACCTCGCTCTCGGCGGGGGCATCGGTGTGCCCATGAATGTGAGCATGGGCACGCCGATCACACGAACCGTGGGCAAGACGGAGTCCGTGAAGGTGAAAATGGACATGCGCTTCGACGGCTACCATTACTTCGTGCGGGCGGAAGACTCGGCGCGAATCAAGGGCCAGGCGCGTGGCAAGACGCTGTCCGAGGTGCAGATTCACAGCGGGGTGATCGGCGTCAAGACCTTCGACTCCCCCAGCTACACCGGTGCCGCGCTGCAATTGAAGCCGCAGCCGGTGGCGCTGTTAGAGACCTTCCACCGCACCGCGGGCACAGCGGGCCAAGTGGCGGACCTCGTGTATACGGTCAATCCTCGGCAGCGCTATGTGAATGGCATTCTCTCCGGCTCGGCGGACTTCGCCGCCGGCCCGCACTACGAGTCATCGCTGCACCCGGTCTCGGATTTCATCAGCACGGCCTTCCAGGTGACTACGGACGGGCAGCGCTCCTACTACGGGATGAGCAATGCGCCGGGCAGCGGCCGGGATTACCTGCCCTTCTTCGAGATCCCGCAGCAGCCGATGATGTCGCTCGGTGCCTTCCAGAGCGCGGACCTGGCGGACTCCGCCTTCACGCCCGGCTCGCAGTTCGCGAATGCCTGGGCCTCCGGCTTCATCGCCAACAACAAGGTGGTGAACCTCCTGACGAAGGCACCGAACAACGGCGAGAAGATCGAGCCGAACGGCGTTGGCCTCTACGATACGTCCTACCTGGCGAACGCGGCGATGTGGGATAGCTACTACTTCTCGTCGATCGCGCCGCGCACGGAACCGGGCACCGCGGCACCCGCCGGGCGAGGCACGGCCAAGGCCTACGACAATCCGTCGGGCGCAAAGGTCACGGCGCAGACCGGTGAGATGATGAAGGACTGGGTCGCCGATCCGGAGGCCCACCCGCTGCCGAATTCCCGCTATGTCTTCCACCGCGGTGGTGTGCCGGATGATGAGATCCTCTCGCGCTTGAACTCTCCGGCGGGTTGCCGCTGGGCTGCCGCCCACATGCTGGTGGATGGCGCCTTCAACGTGAACTCCGTGAACGAGGCCGCGTGGCGTGCGATGCTTGCCAGTCTGCGCGGCAGCACCTTGGACGTGACCGGCAAGGGCACCTACCAAGCGGGCGATGCCACCCCGGTGCCGCGCCTGCGCCAGCCCACGGGCAACCCGGGCGATCAGTGGAATGGCTTCCGCGAGCTGACCGATGCGGAGATCCGGACCTTGGCCACGGAGATCGTGCGGGAGGTTCGCGAGCGCGGGCCCTTCCAATCGATGGGCGAATTCGTGAACCGCCGCCTCAGCTCCGGGAAGATCGGACTGAAGGGCGCACTGCAGGCTGCGATCGACCGCTCCAACCTGAACGCGAAGGCGATGGTGGAGAAGTTCAACCGCAATGGCTATCCCTTCCAGGCGAACATCCCGGAGCCCTACACCGGCACTGGCACGCCCGGATGGCTGACCCAGGGGGATCTGCTTACGGCGCTGGGTCCCTTCATCACGGTGCGCTCGGACACCTTCACGGTCCGCGGCTATGGCGAGGCGAAGGATGCGCATGGCCGGGTGCTGGCGCGCGCCTGGTGCGAAGCCGTGGTGCAGCGCGTGCCGGACCTGCTCGACCCGACCAAGGACGACAATGTCACCGAGCTGCCGCGCGACATGACGCCGATCAACGGTCGCTTCGGCCGTCGCTTTGAGGTGGTGTCCTTCCGCGATATCAACGAGGACGAGCTCGGTCTGTGAGCTGATGGCGAGGGCACGGTGTCCCTGCCCTGTTTCGTCCACCCCTATCCTCTTTTCCTCTTATGAAACTCCTCTCGCCCCCTTTTATGGCCGCCTTGCTGGCCTTGGTCTCCATGCCTTCCGCGCGTGCGCTGGAATTCCGCTTCCTGGCCTGGGATGACGTGGTGGCGGCGCGACCCGTGTCGGTGCTTGAAGGCAAGGACAAGGTGGCTGCGATCAAGGACCTGCATCCGCTCAAGCGGAGCCCGAAGGTGGATGCCGACTTGAAGGATGGCAGCCTCCTGCTGCGCGCCATGGACAAGAAGGATGCCGCGGGCAAGCCGGTGGACTTCAGCGTGAAGGTGCCGGCCGAGATGACCCGCCCGCTGGTCCTGCTGGTCTCAGATCCGAAGGCGGCGAGCGGCTTGCGCGGCTACGTCTTGGAAGACAACGTGGCCAATTTTCCTTGGGGCACTTTCCGCTTTCTGAATGTCTGCGGCACGGATTTGGCTGTGACGCTCGGCAGCCTGAGCAAGGCGGTACCGGCCGCTTGGCAGCCCTTGGACTTCCTGCCGGGCGAGAAGAAGCCGCTGGCTGTCGAGATCGCCATGAAGGATAAGAAAAGCGGTCGGCTCCAGACGGCCTACGCTTCGATGTGGAATGACGATCCCGACGTGCGGCGCTTGGTCTTCGTGGCACCTGGCACGGACCCACGGCTGGGTCCGCTGGAAATCAAGATCGTGCCGGAAGACCGGAAGAACCTCGGAGCGAATGGTGCGGGTGCGGATCCAGGCGCAGATGGAGGCGGTGAAGGTGGCGGCAAGGGCGTGACGGGAGGCGGGACTTCGCGAAGTGCGGAGTACCAAGAGGGCGAGTGACTGGACGCCGCGGGGGCTTGGTTGGGGAGCGGGACGATGGCGCTCACGCAAAGGCGAGGCCTTTGAATTCTTCGTCCCAAGGGGACGGCTTATAATAGCCCGGCACAAGGAACGTGCCGGGTCTTCATTCGCACAAGGATTGCGTCCCAACGGGACGCCTCATGCGGGGACGATCCGGTGTATCGGAAAGTCTTCCCTCAAGTGCAAAGCTCCCAACTCATGTGTTCCAACCTACCCTAAACCTTGGCGCCAGAAGCATAAGGCGTCCCTGCAGCAGGACGCGATTCTGTGGCCTCCTTACCTGGCACTATCGTGCCAGGCTATTATGAGCCGTCCCTTTGGGACGAAGAGAAGGAGGCCTCGGGACCATTCCCGAGACCTGCTTCCCTACCAGCGCCGGCGACCGTAAGGTCGCTGCTCCATAGTTCACCAGGTCGGCAAGAAGGTCCCTTCCGATGCCTCGAAGCGCAGGTCCTTGCCGCGCAGGATGATAGAGTGCACCACGATCTTGTGCACGCCTGCTTCCAGGTGGACCTTGCCGCCGCTGACTTCCTTGCCGTCCACGGCTACTTTGTATTCGGGAGTATCGGCAGGGAAGCTGAGGGTCAGGTCGGTGGCCTGGGCGAGTTCGAGCTTGGTCGCGGCGAAGACATAGCCACCCCAGGGCGCGGCGAGGTTCGAGTCGGTGCCTAACAAGGTGCCGTTCACCGTGCCATTCACGAGCTTCCATGGCAGCGTGGCATCACCTGCCATGGCCACGGCGGCATTCGCGGCGGCAGGGTCTGCCGCAGCGAGCACGGCCCAGACGCGCGGCGCGCGGCTCTTGGTCGCGTCGAAGTCGCCGGGCTTGCCGAGCTGCGAGAGGAACTTGAAGAGGTCCGCGCGCTCTTGCTCATTGAGCGGATTGATCAGGCCGGCGGGCATCAGGCTGCCGGTATCGGTGGTCTTGGCGACGGTCTCCTCCGGAATGGTGATCTCTTGGTTGGCGGGATCCACGATCACGATGTTGCTGCCGTTCTTGCGCACCACGCGGCCCATGAGCGTGCGGCCATCCTTCGTTTCGAAGATCGTGGAGTGATAGCCTTCCTTCACCTTCACGGCGGGCTGCAACACGGACTCCACCAGGTAGTCCATCGGCGCGCTGGCCCCGATGGAGGTGAGGTCGGGCCCCACCTTGCCCCCTGCCCCGCCGATCGCGTGGCAGGCGATGCAGGAGACCTCCGCCTTGCGGTAGATCATCTCTCCGCGCGCGGCATCGCCGGTCTTCGCCGCAGCCTCGGCAAGGCGGCGGATGTCTTCTGCGGTCGGGCCGCTCATCGCGGTGACGCCCGCCTGCTGGCGCAGCACGGTGAGCAGCTCGGCATTCTCATCGATCTGGGGAACGACGCCGGCATGAAGTGCCGCCGCCTCCGCGGTGAGAGCTTCGGCTTTGAAGGACTTGGCCAAATCGCCTTCCAGGCCGCTGAAGGAGAGCGCCTGCTTCCAGAAGGCCTGAGCTGCCGCCGGCTCTTTGACGCGGGCGAGGACCGAGCGGAGCTCCGTAATGCCATCGCCACGGAAGTTCCGGACCAGGGCGAGCGCCGCGGCGGTGGCCGTGTCCAATTCTGCACTGCGCCGCGCCGCATCTAACAGGGCGGCCTTCGCCTCCGGAGTGGTGTAGCGCGAGAGCCCTTCGAAGGCGGCGAGACGCACCGCGGGTGAAACCTTCGGATCCGCAGCGGCTGCGGCCAGGGAAGGCATCAGCTCGGGCGCGCGCAGGGCACCGGCGACCCGGCAGACGGCGGCGACCGTTTCCGGATTGGAATCGCTGAAGTAGGCACGCAGGGCTTCGGGAGAGCCGGAGGGCTTGAAGTTCTTTTCCAGCACCAGCTTCTCCAGGGCCTTCAGGGCAAGCGCCGCTCCCGCGGAGTCGAAGCTCTTTTCCAAGAGCTGCGACTGGATCGCGGAGCCCATCTCCGCATCACCCAGCTTCACCGCCAGATCGATCCAAGGGCCGGAGCCATCGCGTGGCAGCGGCTTGGGCATCAGCTTGCGGATGCCCTCCACGCCACCGCGGCGCGGCAGGTTTGCGAGCACGAAGCTCAGGGCGGCATCGCGGCCTTGCAGGGACAGCTTGCCATCCAGCACGGCGGAGAGCCACTTGTCCCCGCTATCGCGCGCATTCAGCCACAGCGCGTAGTCCAGGAAGCGGTCGAGCGGCTTGGACAAGGCTTGGAAGGAGGCATCCGTGGCGGTGGCCTCGGGAAGCTTGGCCAGGGCGCGCACGGCCTCGATTCGGACCCGCGCGTAGTCGTCCGTGGCAGCCTTCGCCAGCAGCGCTGCGACCTTCTCATTCCCCGTGAAGGAGTCCGCTGCCACGCGCGCCGCGGCGGCGCGGATGCGGCCCTCGGGATCCGCGAGCGCTTTCTCTAACAGGGCGATGTCCGGCTTGCCGAGACCCTGGCTGAGCCAGAGCGCGGCGAGCAGCTTGCGGCCCTCGGTGGCGGACTTGCCCCACTCCGCGACCGCGGCATCGAAGCGCGGCGAGTGCTCGCGCTCCACGAGCACGGCCATCGCCTGCTCGCGTTCGTAGCGCAGGTCACTGGTCAGCTTTTCTAACAGCTGCGCGGGCTCCAGCTTGGCGAGGTCCTGCCGTGGCAGCGGCTTGGCATCCTTCTTCTGCACACGCCAGATGCGGCCGTGCTCGCGGTCGCGGCGCGGGTCGCGGAAATCCACCTCGCCGTGGTTGATGATCGGATTCGACCAGTCGGCGATGTAGAGCGCGCCATCCGGCCCAATCTTCACGTCGATGGGGCGGAAGTTCACGCTCTCCGTGCGCAGCAGGTCGCCCGCTTCCTGCGCGGCATAGCCCGAGCCGCTTTCCGTGACGTTGAACCGCACCACGCGGTGGGCGCGGAAGTCACAGGTGATCATGCTGCCCTGCCAGTCCGTGGGGAAGAGCGGGGACTCGATGATCTCCAGGCCGCAGAACTTCGGGTAGGACCCGGGGCTGATGCTATCGAGCGTCTTGTCGCCATAGGCATAGGTGAAATACATCGCGCCCGGCACGGCCCAGTTGATCCCCTGCCCGCCTGCGCCATCCGTCACGAAGGACTGGCCCCACTTGTCGAATTGGTGGCCCCAAGGATTGCACCAGCCGTAGTAGACCGGCTCGATCTTGTCCTGCACGGGATCGAAGCGCATGATGCCGCCGCTCTTCAGGCGCATCACGCCGTGCGGCGTCTCGGCATCGCTGCGGGTGTAGATGCTCTGGTTCATCCAGATCTTACCATCCGGGCCGCGGCGCAGCGTGTGCAGGTTGTGGTGCGTATCCTCCGTGCCAAAGCCGCTCAGCACGCGCTGCTTCGAGTCTGCCGTTCCATCCCCGTCCTTGTCCGGGAAGTAGAGGAGATCGGTGCTCTGTGCCACATAGCAGCCGCCGGTGACCGGCAGCACCGCGGTGGGCATCAGCAGGCCGGTGGTGAAGACCTTGGATGAGTCCGCCTTGCCATCGCCATCCGTGTCGTCGAGCACCACGATCTTGTCATCCGCGGTCTGGCCGACTTCCACCTGTGGATAGGTCTCCGAGCTGGCGACCCACAAGCGGCCCGCGGCATCGAAGTTCATCTGCGTCGGCTTGTGCATCATCGGGTTCTCCGCCCACAGCGTGACCTCATAGCCATCCGCCACGGTGAACTCCGGATGCGGCTGCGGCGTGTGCGCGGCGATCTGGGATTCGGTACGCTTTTCCGGAGCGGGCACGCTGACCTTCTTCTTCGGGTCACGCATCTGGGCGATGCGCGCTTCCTCATCCGCCACCAGCTTGTCGAACTGCTCGATCTCCCCGGCATTGCGGCCCTGCTCGCCTTTCCGGAAGCCGAAGATGTAGGCCATGTTCGCCGGGCGGGAGCGATGGAAGAACCACTCGTTCTTGCGCCTGATGGCATCCGGCAAGGGTCCGGTGACCAGCGACCTGGTGCCATCCCAAGTAATTCCACAGCGGCGCAGGATCAGTCTGCCAACCTCATCATAGGCCGCCGCTTCAAGATGGATCCCGTCGGTTCCTGCCCAATCCCCTTGCAAGGGCTGAGCCAAAGAGTCGAGTGAAACGAAGGGCAAACCGCGCTTGGCCGCGACTTCTTCCTGCACGCGGTTGATGGCGGCCAATGACTCGCGGTGCTGGCGGACCAGTGGCGTGTCGTTGGTCTCACCCTGGCGCAGGAAGCGTGGCGGTGCGCCGAGCACCATGACCCGCAGATTGGGAATCGTCGCGGCGTGATCCAAGAGACGCTCGAAGTCGCGGCGGAATTCCTCCGGCGTCTGTCCGCCCGGCAGCGAGGATGCCATGCCGTAACCGGTGATCAGGACCGTGGGCTTGTAGGTCGAGAGCTGGTTCTGGAGTTGCTTCCAGCCCTCCTCCGGGCCCTCATGGCCAGCTTGGCCTAGGCTCAAGCCACAGCGCGAGGCCCCGGCAGGCGTGTCCCCGCTCCAGCCCAAGTTCCGGAAGCGGAGATTGCGATCCGGATAGGACGTGGTGAGCCACACTTCCATCGTTCCGTAGTACTGCTCGCGCTCCGCGAAGCCATCCCCCAGGAAGGCCACCACGTCCCCGTCCTTGAATTCAAAGGCGGGAGCCGCAGCACTGGCGGGGGCGTGCAGGGCGAGGAGTGGGCTGAGCCCGGCGAGGAGGAAGGAACGGTGCATGAGTCTCCCGAGGTTTACCACGGCGAGGGAAAGGCCGGAAACTAGCAATTATTGGAGGCGGAAAGTGCAGCATCCATGAAAGATTCGGGATCAAGGATCAGGGATGCCTGATGCTTTAGCGCTGGCCGTGGAAAAGGTTGACCCGCCGCTAATATCTGTTAGAGAAGCGCTGGCCTGCCATCGGGATTCCGGGGGGACTCGCGATGAGTATCGGGCTGCCCTATTCCGTCGGCGAGCGTCCTCCAGACAAGCTTGGCGACGGAGAGACCGCCGCCGCGAACTTCTCACTCGCGGCGGCGGTCCGTATCTTCGGGGAGGGGAAAGCTATTCAAGGAGGGCCGGGCGCTCACAAGAACCGCACCATGTACCCCAGCCACAGCCCGATCACTGCTACGATGGTCAGGATCTCGGGCCAGTGGCGGCGGAGGTGGTCGAGGAGCTTCCGCTTCATCGGAAAGAAGGAAAGGTAGATCATGCCCCCGCCCCCGCTGCGCGGCCAAGACAGGAAGTGTAAAGGGAGTGTAAGGACGGCGCAGGGAGCGGGATCCCGCGGGGCGCGTATTCACGCTGTGTTTCCAGGGCGATGACGCTTGAGGACAAGCGTCTAACGGCGGCTGATTTCCCCTTGCGGCGGGCCTCCGGGTTCCCTAGCGTGCGCGCCCTATGTCCCGGAGCCGAACCCGTTTCGCCGGCAGCCGCGCCGGTCTGCTGGCCTGTGCTTGCACCTGCACCTGCATCCTGGCGATGTGGCCGGAGGCCGCGTTTCCGCAGGCGAAGGAGCGGGAAATCCCGCTTGCCCCGCTGCCGAAGGGGGACGTCCAGGCGAATTTCGACCCCTCCGATGTCTTCCTCCAGGGCTGGATGCTGTCCCGCGACGCGGACCAGCTGCAGGCAAACAAGAAGTATTCCGAGGCGCTCGACAAGCTGGAGCGCGCCCGCGAGCTCTACAACAACGTGGCGACCTATTACCCGATGTGGAAGCGCGACATGGTGGGCAACCGCCGCGCGATGACCCAGGAGACGATCGATACGGTCGCCCCGCTGGCCATCAAGGAGAAGGAGGCGGAGCAGCGCAACGTGGCGGAGCTGGAGGGCGGCGTGATCAAGGGCAGCCCGGCCAAGCCGCTGCCGGGACGCGGCGTCAGCCCGGCCCCGATTCCGCCGACCCGCGACGTCGAGACGCTGGAGACCCACCGGATCAAGGAGCTGGAGAAGCAGGTCGACCAACTGCAGAAGCAACTTTCGAGCAAGCCCGAGCCCACGACTCCCGCACCGGACGGCTCCAGCCGGGATGCGGACCGGGCCCGGGACATCGCCATCCAGCGGGACTCGGCCAAGGCCGACCTGAAGCGCGCGCAGGACGAGATCGCCCAACTGCGGGCGAAGTTCGCCGCCGCGCCGGTGCAGGAGGAGATGCAGAAGCTCACGAACAAGATCGGCTCGCTGGAGCGCGAGAAGGCGGCGATCGGCCAGGCCCTGAGCAAGAGCCAGGATGAGACCCGCGCCGCGAAGGCGGACGTGGCCGCCCTGCAGGTGGAGCGTGCCCGCCTGATGCAGGCGGAGGCGGACCTGAGGCGCAATTCGAAGATCGAGCTCGACGCCATGAGCAAGGTCACCGCCGGCCAGCAGAAGCAGCTCAGCGAATACCGCGACCAGCTCCGCGCCGCCAATGACCGCGAGGCCAAGGCCAACCAGAAGATCGCCGGGCTGGAGGAAAGCCTGCGCCAGATGCACCAGTCCTTCGAAGAGCTGAAGACCGACCGGGACAACGTGCTGCGCGAACGTGACCAGATGTCCCAGCTCTTGCAGCAGGACGAGGGCAAGCGCATCCAGGCGCTGATCGATCAGAGCATGGGCCTGGGCAAGGAGCTGCGCGAGGCCAACGCGAAAATCGAGGCCCTGAACAAGGAGAGCAACGCCAACCAGGACGCCTTCGTGGAGGCGATGCGCGACCTCTCAATCGCGAAGCAAAACATCAACGACCTGAAGCGCGAGAAGCTCGCCCAGGACCAGCGCATGGCGGATCTGGAGAAGCGCCTGCGCAGCGAGGACCAGAGCCTGGCGGAGGACAAGGGTGCCGATCCGGAAGAGGTCAAGACCCTGCGCGAGATCATCCAGAAGCAGATCCGCCAGCAGGCCTTCCGCCGGGAGTCCACCCAGGTGCTGATCGATACCGTGAAGGGAATGGCGGCGGCGCAGAAGGACGAGAAGGTCACCCAAGCGATCGACGTGATCGAGAACCAGAAGGAAATGGAGCTGACTCCGGAGGAAATCACATACTCCCAGCAGCGCCCGGTGGATGATTCCTTCGTGTCCCCCTTCCGTCGCAGCCAGGGCGAGGTGGACGCCGCGGTGGCGCGCTTGGAGCGGGAGAACCTGCCCTACGCCGACGCCGCCAAGCGCGCCTTCTTGAGCCAGCGCTTCGGGGTCTGCCAAGAACTCTACTCCATGGTGCTGGAGCGCAACCCGGGGGATACGGAGACCCGTTGCAAGCTTGGCCTGGTGCAGATCCGCGCGGGTGATTTGGCCACGGCGGCGGAGACCTTCCGCCGCGCCGCCGAACTGGATACCACGAATCCCTACGCCTTCCGGATGCTCGGCTATACGCTTTCCCAGACCGGGGAATACGGCGAGGCGATCAAGGCGCTGGAGGAAAGCGTCAAGCTGGCCCCCAGCAACGCCGACGGCCGGAATTTGCTCGGCACGGTTTACTTCGATGTGGGGCAGGACAAGGAGGCGGAGGAGCAGTTCAAGTCCGCAATCGCCTACGAGGATAGCACGCCCTTCCCGCACCTGAACCTGGCCCAACTCTACGCCAAGCAGGGGAAGAAGGATAAGGCTCTGGAATACTACCAAAATGCCCAGCAGCGTGGTGCGGCTCCGGACTTGGATTTGGAGAAGCGGATTGCCAAAAAGTGAGTAAGTGACAAAGTTGACTTTTCACGCCATTTCCTGCGGTTTTTGCATTTGACAGGCGCGGGGCCTGTCTGGCCATCTGGCGGCGCATGACAGACTCCCTCCCGGTCCGGGTATTTGCTGATCGCGCCGACGCCTGCCAGACGCTGGCCACGGAGGTGGCGGCGCTGGTACGTGCCATCAATGCCATCAATGCCGGCGGCCGTCCGGCGGTGCTGGGCTTGGCCACGGGGAAGACTCCCCTGCCCTTCTATGCGGAGTTGATCCGCCTGCACCGCGCCGGCGAGCTGTCATTTGCCCAGGTGGTCACTTTCAACCTGGACGAGTATCTGGGCCTGCCGGGCGATCATCCGGAGAGCTACCGGGCCTTCATGCAGCGCGAGCTTTTCCGCCACGTGGACATCCCCGCGGCGAACATCCACATCCCAGATGGGATGACCGCCCCTGCGGATCTGGAGACCCACTGCCGGGCCTACGAGGAGAGCATCCGTGCCGCGGGCGGGATCGACTTCCAGTTGCTCGGGATCGGCCGCACCGGCCACATCGGCTTCAATGAGCCTGGCTCTCCCAAGGACAGCCGGACCCGCTTGGTGGAACTCGACCCCGTGACCCGCCAGGATGCCGCGCCGTCCTTCGGCGGGCTCGAGCAGGTGCCCACGCACGCCATCTCCATGGGCTGCGGCACGATCCTGGAGGCCCGCAAGATCGCCCTGCTCGCTTGGGGGGCAGCCAAGGCCGCAATCGTCTGCGAGGCGCTGACCGGCCCCATCACCGACCGCGTGAGCGCGTCTTTCCTGCAGGAGCACGGGGATGCCACTTACTATGTGGACGCGGAGGCGGGGGCGGAGCTCTGAGGATCTGGAAATCCCAAATTCTAAACTCTAAATTTCAAGAGAAGGCAGAGCAATCTGAGAGCGGCTGGCAGCTATTGGGCTCCTTGGAATTTAGAGTTTGAGAATTAGAGTTTCAGCCAGCGCCTCCGAATTTCACGCAAATTTCGCATCGCGGATTGGGCTCGCGGGGTTAGTATCAGCGCGAGCTTATGGATACCCCGCCCTCTGAGAAACTGCGTAGCGAGTGGAACCGCCAAGCGGCCACGGTCGCGCGGAAGATCAACCTTGCTTGGTGGATCGAGACGCTTTCGGTGCCGCTGGTGGTGATCGGTCTGGTGGGGGCTTGTGTGTTGCTCTTGGTGCGGCGCGAGGTGCCGGATGCGCAGCCTTGGGCGCTGTGGAGTTCCGCGGCGGGTGTGGTGGCGGTGCTGGCCGGGATCACCTGGCTGGTGGCGCGCGGGCGCTTTGAGCAGCCAGAGCAATCGATGGTGCGGATCGAGGCATCCATGCGGATGCGGAATGCGCTTTCCGCCGCGCGGGCGGGCGTCTCGCCTTGGCCGGACATGCCGCCACGGGTGGATGCCGGCGTGGATTGGGCGTGGCAGCGGGTGCTGGTGCCGCCCTTGGCTGCATTGGCTTTCTTGATCGCGGGTCTGCTGATTCCCGTCTCCGCGCGGACCACCGGGCCGGTCGATCACAAGGATGAACCGCAGGCTTGGAAGAATCTGGAGACCGATCTTGAGCGGCTCGATCAGGAGCAGGTCATCGATGAGAACTACATCGAGGAGATGCGCAAGAAGGTGGAGGAGCTGCGCGACCAGAAGGAGGAAGACTGGTTCAGCCATTCCTCACTGGAAGCCACCGATACCCTGGCCAAGGAGCACAACGCGCAGCTTGAAAAGCTGGAGCGCGAACTGGGCCGCGCGGACAAGGCGATGGGCAATCTCCAGAAGAACGCCAGCGGCATGAGCGCCGGGGAGAAGGACAAGCTTCTCAACCAATTCGACCAAGCGCTGCAAGGCCTGCAGAACGGTGCGCTGAAGCCGAACCAGGCGCTGATGGATCAGCTGAAGGGCTTGGATCCGAAAAATCTGGGCCAGATGAACCAGGAGCAGCTCCAGCAGCTCAAGGACAACATGAAGAAGGCCGCGCAGGCCTGCAAGGATTGCCAGGGCAACGGTCAGGGTGAAGGCCAAGGCGCTGGCGAAGGCAACAACGACTGGAACGACGAGTTGAATGACGGCCAGGGCAAGGGTGAGGGTCAAGGACAGGGTCAAGGCCAAGGCAAGGACGGCGGTGGTCAAGGCGAGGGTCAGGACGGCCAACAGGGCGATGGCCCCGGCAATGGCGGTGTGAGCCGCGGTCCCGGCCATGCCGGCGGCGTGCTGGGCAAGGAGGGCGAGCGCCTGGACATCGGCGACCTCACCCCGATCGAATCCAAGGATCTTTCCAATGCGCTTCCCGGCGACCTGCTCAATCTTGAGGATGGCAAGCACGACGTGGACAAGAGCCGTGTGGGCCCGCGCTCGGGTGGTGATGCCTCCTCCACGGGTGCCGGTGGTGATCGGGTCTGGAAGGACTCGCTCGATCCGCAGGAGCAGAAGGCGCTGAAGAAGTTCTTCGAGTGATGGCGTGGAGGGCCTATTAAGATGGCCGACCGGATGCCTGCCCACCGGGACCGCGGAGGCTCTGCCCCGCAGAAGCAACTGGTTCGGCACGCCTCATCGCGAGGGTTGGACGGATAGCGCCGCTGCTTTGCTGCGACCTTTTGCCCGCTCACCAATCAAGGGACCATTCTGCGGGGCAGAGCCTCCGCGGTCCCGGCGGGCAGGCATTGCTTCGCGCGTCTTACTCGCTGACTGCTTCTTCTTCCGTCGTGTCGGCCTTTCCGCTGCGGCTCTTCCAGCCCATGCCGATGAAGCCCAAGAGCGCGAGGCCCATCACCCCCCAGTCCCCGATCATCGCGTAGAGCGTGCGCGGCGGGTTCACGGGGATGTCCACATCCACCATGAGGCTGCCGCGGGTGAAGGTGCTGCCATTCTCATCCCGCAATTCCTGGGGCTTACCGGTCTGCGGATGAAGCGTGATGCCCGTGGGTGAGATGGCCGCAGTCACGCCGGTGTTCGTGGAGCGAATCAGCGGGCGGCGCAGCTCGATCGCACGGAAGCGGGCGTTGGCGAATTGCTGCTCGGCGCCCTCGCTCTCCTTGAACCAGCCGTCGTTGGTGAGGTTCACGATGATCTGCGGGCCCTCGCGCGTGAACTTCCGCAAAAGGCGTGGCACGGTGTCCTCGAAACACACGGCGGGGATGATGCCCACGGGCTTGCCCTTCACGCTGACGAGGATGGGCTCGAAGCTATCACCCTTGCTGAAGCCCTGGCCGAAGGGCGTGCCGGTCTGTTCTTCGTAGATCTTCGCCAGAAAGGGCAGGCTCTCCACGAAGGGAATGTATTCGCCGAAGATGACCAGATGATGCTTGCGGGCGGTCTGGTAGTGATCGTCCGGCGGCACGATCGCGATGCTATTCCAGCCGCGACCGCCCTGTTTGATGTCGGGGATGTCCTCCTCCATCACCCCCTCGCGCTCGGTCAGCCCCATGATCAGGGTGAATGGGCGCTCGCCTCGCACGCGTTCAATGGTATCGACGTTGTTGAGCGCCATCAAAAGCTTGGCATCCTCCATGCACAAAATGCGCCCCGTGAGTGCGGTCTCCGGCCAAAGCACCCAATCCGGCTGCGGGGCATGGGGTGCTTCCAAGGCCTTGAGGGTCTCGTCCTCGTAGCCCATGTGGACTTCCACATCGGACCACTCTTGCTGCCCTGCCTGTTGCGGAATGTTGAGCTGCACCAGCAGGGCCTTCAGGCGGATGGACTCGCCCTTGGTCACCGTGCTGATCCGCCATACGCCGTAGGCATAGCAGGCGGCCATGAGCAGCAGCACGCTGCCCATGCCCACGCGCCGCCGGACTTCCGCAGAGTGATACTGCGAGGAGCGGCGCACGAAGAGCTGCAACAGGGTGCCCTGCACGAAGATCGGCAGAATCGACAGGCCCGTCGCACCTAACAGATCCGCCGCTTGGGCAAAGACCGGTGTTTCATGGAAGGCCACGCCCAGGGGATTCCAGCCGAAGCCGGTGAAGAGCCAGCTTCGCAGCCATTCGAGTCCGGTCCACACCAGCGCGCAGGCCATGGCGTGGAGCGGTGCGTGGAAGAGGCCTTCATCCTGGCCCTTGCGCCACGGGTTGCCCCATGTGGCGGCGAAGAGGCTGAAGAGCGCCGGGAAGAGCGCGAGATAGACAGAGAGCGCAATCCAGCCTGCATCGCTCACCGTGCGCAGCCAGACCAGGTTCATCAGGAAGAAGGAGATTCCTGTTAGATAGCCGAGGCCGAAGGCCTTCCACTTGCGGCGCTTGTCGCCCAGGGACCACAGCGCTGCCAGCAGCGGGATCAGGACGAGCCAGACCAGCTTGCCCAGCGAGTGCGGCGGAAAGAGCAGGGCCATGCCCAGGCCGCTGGCGATGGCGGCGATGGGACGGAGGATGGCGGCGAGGATGCGGGGCATGGCAAAGGCGGTAAGCGTGGTCCTGAGAGACTCAAGGAGGATTGACCGTTGTGATCAAACGCGACAGCGCCCCGGGAGCGCGGAGGCTCTGCCCCGCAGAATGGTTCCCGGGAGCGGTGATCACGAAAGCTCGGCAGCAAAGCGGTGGCGCTTTTCTGTGCATCCCACGATAAGAAGCGAGCTGAACTGGAAGCTTCTGCGGGGCAGAGCCTCCGCGGTCCCGGGCGCTGCCGCGTATATCGGCATTCCTCATGCCATCCGCGCCTTCGCGTCCGCCTCGATCCAGGCCCAGAGGCTGTCGAGTGAGGCACTCACCTTGGAGCGCGAGCCCGCGAGATCAGCCGAAGGCTTGGCCCGGCCAAAGAGGTAGAACTTGATCTTCGGCTCGGTGCCGGAGGGACGCACGGCAAAGGCCCGGCCATCCTCCAGATCCACGAAGAGCATCTTCTCCTTCGGTAGCGGATCGCCCTCGGCGTCGAAGAGATCCTGCGTGGCGAAGTCCCGCACCTTGGAAACCTTGGAGCCATCCACCTCGGTCGGCGGATTGTGCGAGTAGGTTCCGGCCAGGGCCTGGATCTTCGCGGCGCCATCGGCACCTTCCATGGTCAGGGACTTGCCGCGCTCCTCGTGGTAGCCGAACTCGATGAAGATATCGTCGAGCAGATGGGCCAGCGACTTGCCGACGGACTTCGCATAGGCCGCCACTTCCGCGAACATCACGGCGGCGCCGTTGCCATCCTTGTCGCGCACGAAGTCGCAGCCCAGGTAGCCGTAGCTCTCTTCCCCACCGAAGAGGAAGAAGCGCGAGTATTCGAGACGCAGCGCGCGGGTGGTCGCCTCATCCAGCAAGCGGTAGTCGCCACCCTTCTTGTCCGCGGGAATGGCGTCTTCATACTTGCGCAGCTTCTCCGCGATATACTTGAAACCGGTCAGGGTATTGACCACGCCGATCCCGTATTTTTCCGCGATCTCCTGCTGAAGCTCCGTGGTCACGAAGGTCTTCACGAAGAGCGCGCGGGCCCGCGTGGTCTCGTTAAGCCAGCCGATTTCGAAAGCGGTCTTCGCGCGATACCATGCCATCAGCGAGCCGATCTGGTTGCCGGTGATCACGCGCATGCTGCCATCTGCATCGCGCACGGCGATGCCCATGCGGTCGTTGTCCGGGTCGGTGCCGATTACCAACTCCGCGCCTTCCTTGTTCGCGAGGTCGATCGCCATCTTCAAGGCTGGCGGGTTCTCCGGATTCGGCGATTCCACCGTGGGGAAGCGGCCATCCTGGATGTCCTGCTCCGGCACGGTGAGCACCTCGAAGCCCAGCTCGCGAAGCATTGGCGGGATGATCACGCCGCCCACACCGTGGAGGTTCGTATAGACCACCTTGGTGCTGCTGCCTTGGAGCAACTCCGGGCGCATCAGCAGGGACTTCAGGCGGTCCATGTAAGGCCGGTCGATGTCCTTGCCGATGATGGTCACGGTGCCCTGCTGGTCTGCGGGCAGTGCGTCGTAGATCTCGTTCTGGAGCGAGTTCACCTCGGCGATGATGCCGGAGGCGTTCGGCTCCACGATCTGCGCACCATCGGTGAAGTAGGCCTTGAAGCCGTTGTCGTGGGAAGGATTGTGGCTCGCGGTCAGCACCACGCCGGCATCAGCATGCAACTGGCGAATGGCGAAGGACAGCTCCGGCGTGGCGCGGCCGGACTCGAAGAGATAGGCATCGCAGCCGAGATCGGCGCAGGCCTTCGCGCAGAATTCCGCGAAGTCACGCGAGAAGTGGCGGCTGTCGTGGGCGAAGACCAGCTTGGCCTTCCGCCCACTGCCGACGTGCTTCTTGGTGTAGGCGATCAGGCCGCGGACCGCGCGGGAGACATTGAAGAAATTCATCGTGGCGGTCCCGGCGCAGGGATGCTCCGGGCGGTCGTTCGGCCCGCCTTTCCCCTGCTCCGCCTTGGTCACGATCTTGCCGATGGTGCGGCCGCGCAGGCCGCCGGTGCCGAAGGCAAGGGTCTTGAAGAAGCGGTCGTTCAGCTCCTCCCAGGCACCTGCCTCGGCCAGCTCGGTCACTGCCTCCAGCGCCACCTGGGTGGCGGAACCGGCCAGCAGCAGGTCGATATTCACGCGGGAGCTTTCCAGCAGGAGGCCCTTGGCCTTGGCATCATCAAGTCGGGAGGCGAGGTCGCTCATTTCGCGCTGGATGCTAGCGGCCCGATGCTCCATGGCAATGCCCCCATGCGCCAATTGCTTGATGCCGCCCTCGCCCGTCGTGCCCCGCTGCGGGTCCCGGGGACGGATGCGCTGCGGCTGATCGATGGCGAGGGAGATGGGCTGCCGGACCTTGAGCTTGAGGAATTTGCGGGTCACTGGCTGATTTCCACGCGGGACCGGGAGCTGCCGCGGGAAATGGGGGCCTGGCTGCGGGATCAGGGGCGCACGGTCTATTGGAAACGGCTGGACCAGCAGCAGAAGGAATCCCCTGCCCACTTCGCCGGACCGCCGCAGGAGGATCCCTTCACAGCCCATGAGGGGGGCTTGGCCTTCGAGATTTCGTTCCAGTCCGGCTACTCGCAGGGGATCTTCCTGGACCAGCGGGACAACCGCGCCGAGTTGCGCTCCCGCTTGAAGCCGGGGATGACCCTGCTCAATACCTTCGCCTACACCGGGGCCTTCTCCGTCTATGGCGCGGCGGCGGGCGCGACCACCACCACGCTCGACCTCGCCCAGCCTTATCTCGACTGGGCCAAACGGAACTTCGCGCTGAACGGCTTCGACCCCGCGGCGCACTTCTTCTGCAAGGGCGATACCTTCCAGTGGCTCGCGCGCTTCGCCAAGCAGGGGCGGAAGTTCGATGGGATCGTGCTCGATCCGCCGACCTTCTCGCGAGACAAGGAGGGCAAGGTCTTCCGGGTGGAGAAGGACTACGGGCGGCTGGCGGAGCTGGCCTTTGCTTGTCTGGCACCGGGTGGCTTCATGCTGGCTTCCACGAACTGCCGCACGCTCAGCCCGCGGGCTTTCGAGACGCAGGTGCGGGGTGTGGCGAAGCGCGTGGTGAAGACCCGCTTCGCGCCGATGCCAGCGGACTTCACCGGGGAGCCTTACCTGAAGAGCCTCTGGGTGGAGGGCTGACTGGAAATCGGATCAAGTGCCAGTCGGTGCGACTCTCATCTCGCGTTGAGCGGCGGCTGCGGGAACGGTGAAGGTGGCGATTCCCGCAGCATCCGCGACGCTGGTGCCAGCGTCCGCCCCGTTGATCCGGAGAGTGTAGCCCAGCCCCGGGGACAAGCCGCTCACCCTGCGGTAGAGAGAGCCGGCGGCGGCGGAATGCGTTTCCGTCCAGCGACGGACCCCACCCGTGGTCGTGGACCACTCCGCCACATTGACACTAACCTGGGCCCCGGCGGCACGTTCGATGGCCAGGAAATTCTTGTCGCCGGTGCCGGAGAACCAAGTGACGCTTTGCGGTGTGGTCGCGGAGGCGAAGGGACCCGCGGCGGTGGCGGAGAAACCATCCCCCGCGATCGTCGAACCGACGCTGCCCAAGGTCAGTTGATAACTGACACCGCGCAGGAGATAGTGCAGAACCGTGCCCTCAAGTGCGGGCGTGAGGTGCGGATCCAGCATCATCCGGTTCCAGCACGGGCGCACTCCGTAAAGATCCCGATACAGGCCGGCGATGGTCATGCTGTTCCCGGCGAGGATATCGTCCCCCAGGCCCGCTTGGCTGTTCCGGGCGTAGCGTTGGTACGAGAGGGCATCCGTCTTGTAGCGATCGAGCAACTTGTTGACGTATTTGAGCGCGAGGGCCGGTTGGGTGGCGGCGTAGGAGCGGACGCCCAGCTCACCCCAAGAGAGGAAAATATCGCCGTTCTCATAGGTGGGAAAGGCGCCGCCGCCGCCCTCGTCGCTCGCGAATGGAAGGACACAGATCGGCCAGTGGAAGAGGTTCTCGTTCGTGGTGCGGGTCTCGATCTCAGCCAGCACCAGGTCTCTCTGCGCCGGGGTGGCGATGCCGTAGGCGACCGCGGCGAAGTTCACCGGAGTGGTTAGATTATCACCATGAATCGAGCCATCGCCATCGCGCCAATAGGCGAACCAGTTGTAGGCCGGGTTCCAGAAGCCGCCTTGGCTTATCGGCAGGATGAACGCAGCCTTGAGCTTCGCGGCCTTGGAGGCGTAGGAAGCGGCTCTGACGGTATCACCCAGGATGGCCTCACGCTCGCTCCACAAGATGAGCGCATTATAGAGCTGGGCATTGACGAAAGCGTTTTCGCCGGAGGCCCAGACGATGTCGATCCAGTCGCTGGATTTGCCGTTGAGGCGGCTGCTATTGAGCATCTCCACCAAGCCGTCGTTATCCGCGTCGCGGGCCAGCAGCCAATCGAGCGCACGCTCGCAGGGTTCCTTGTGGCCTTGCAGCCAGGCGAGATCGCCGGTCAGATCGAACTGCTCGGAAACGTTTGCCACGTAGTCGGGCTGGGAATCGAGCAGGTAGCCCCAGCCGACCTCATAGTAACCCGCGGCCGTGTAGGTGCCGGCGACGATGTTGTCGCTGGTGTCATGGTGCCAGCGCGGCAAGACCCGGCCATCAGGCTTCAAGGCGAGATCGCGCCACGAATCGAGCGTTGCGGAAAAATTCGCGGTGTAGTCGGGGCTTCCCGCGGCGAGTCCCATGATCGCGAAGAAGGGCTCATGCAGACAGAAGAAACCCGTGAGCCAACCGTTGCCTCCCATGAGCTTCTTATCGATCACGCCATAGCGCCCGATCGTGTCGAGGAGATCGGCCACCGCTTGGCCATCGACCCCGTTGAGCTGGCCGCGGTCGCGGAATTCATCGCTCGTCTGGGCCTGGATGGTGACCCGGGTGGCGATCGTGCCCGGGCTTTGGGTGAAGGGTGCCCAGAGATCGGCACCGCTGACGCTGCGGCGGAGATTCTGCTTGGGCAGGAGGGGCGTGGCACTCAGGGACTGCGCGAGCGTGAGCTTCTGATCGGAGCCATGGGTGAAGCGCGCGGCGGAATCGAGCGCTCCCTGCGGTTCGGTCAAGATGCTGAGCCCATCATCCCCTTTCCAGAAATCCACCGAGGAACTATGGGCACCGTAGGAGTAGTTGGTGCTGATATAGCGTGGCCAGGCGACTCCACCGGTATCGAGCAGACCGGCAGTCCAGATATACATGTTCGCGAAGTCCCAGCCCGGGAAGCAGATGTCATCCACGGTCCCGCCAGAGCTGTAGTTGCGTGAAATGTCCCAGAGGATCGCATCCGCCTGCGGGGTGAAGGTCCAAGTGTCCACGGCGTTCACAGGGCCGGAGGAGAGCTGGATGCCGCTGACGGTGACCTGCCCGCCCTGCACGCTGACCAGTGGCGCGGCGGCGGTCCGGCTGGTGACCCAATTGCCGTTCACGCGGAGGCCGGTATAGGCGCCGGTGTCAGTCGCGATCGTTTCGCGGCCATTGACCTGGACACGATCCAGCCTGCACCCCGCGGCATAGTTGAGGCGGATCATCGCGTCTCCATACGCGTCGGACATGACCACGGTTTTGGCCACGGGATCATGCACGATGGGCTGGCCGGTGAAGGCCAGCGGGATGATGTCGCTGGCGTCTTGCACCCGGAAGAAGCGGCGGGGTCCGCCGGGATTAGGGACCGTCGCCGTGGTTTGGACACCGGTCGAATGATAGACGGTATCACCGCCGGTCCACCCGGAGCCAAGGCTCTGCGAGCTGACGATCCGGTAGTCCTTCCCCGCTTCGGAGGCCCAGGTCAGGGTCATCCCACCAGTCGCGGGCGAGTAGTCAGTCGCCAAGACCCGCAGCCGTTTGCTGATGAACGACGGCAAGCCCCTTTCAATCGCAAGGTTGTCGATGGAAGCGAAGGCGTTCTGGACCGAGAAATTGAGAAACTCCTCTGTGAGTTGCTCGGTCTGGAAGGTGCCGACTAGATTCTCGCCGTTGTAGAGGGCCACCCGCGATCCATTGCCCGCGAATGCGGAGCCCGATCCGGAGAGATCGGTCAGCACCATGGTGAAGTGACGATTGTTTAAGGCCGGAAAGTCGACTCCTGCCGCGCCGGTGGTGAAGACTTGGATCGCCTTGTTGATCCGGTAGAGAAACGCGAAATCCGCATCCCCGCCGACCACCGGATAGTAGCTGCCGGAACTCCCCAGACGGACGGATAGCCACCAGCTTTGATCCGACGCTCCAGGGGGGAGCGCGGTGCCGAGATCCATGCTGATGGTGAGCGGCTTGCCCTGTGCCATCTGCTCGTTGACCGGGAGTTGGAGCGTGGCCGCGCCGGTGTAGGCGAGCAGGAGATAGTCCGCATAGGAGGGCGCTCCCTGTTGGCCGGCATTGGTCGCGTTGTTACCGATCTGGCTGTTGAGATCGGCGTTCTGTTCGATGAAGCGCCAAGCGCCGAGCGAGCCGCTCTGGCGGATCTGGGTGGTTGGCAGTGGAGCGCCGTTCGCGGCGGGGAGATGAAGGTTCAGATCACCGGTGCCGGTGCCATAGGCACTGAAGTCATCCTTGAACAGCAATTGGCCACCCGAAGCGTGGCTCAAAGTGCAAGCGGCGGTGAAAAACGCGAATCGGAAGCGGGGAAACATAGCGTGTCGGGTGGCCCGGATCTCTCCGGTAGCTTCCAAGGAAAGCTTGGTAGCCGCGATTTGTAAATGGACGGGGCGCTTGGGCGCATCTGCCGCTGGTGCGCAGAGATCCCCATGAAGCCAGGAGGACTACCTTTTCTCCGAAATCCCCTGATCACTTATTGAGAACAATTTATGGAGATGCTTCAGGGGCGATGCGGCAGCGCATGCCGCTTCCCGGGCGGCCGCGGAATGGATGGCCTAGAATTTTCTGTAGGTAGCCCTATCGGAATGCGGGGCATGCGATTTGGAATCCACGTCTGACTATCGAATCCAAATTGGGGTTCGGTCTAAACCGTTGATCCAGCGTTGGAAACGCGGGGTGCTGACAAAAGAAAGCCCTGTCCCGGGGTTGGCAGACGGGGCCGGGGAGGCTACACCGCCGCAGGTCCATGGCGCACTCCACCCACATCCAGAATCCCGACGCGGTTATTATCGGCAGCGGCGTCATGTCCGCCAATCTCGCAGCGCTGCTCAAGCGCCTGGATCCTGCGCTCTCGATCCAGATCTACGAGGTTACGGCGGAACTGGCGCAGGAAAGCTCGCACGGTTGGAACAATGCCGGCACCGGCCACGCCGGCATCTGCGAGCTGAGTTACACGCCGACCCTCGAGGCCGATGGCACGGTGAAGGTGGGCAAGGCGATCGAGATCTTCGAGCAGTTCGACCACTCCAAGCAGTTCTGGGCCTATGCTGTTAGAACGGGTATGGCAGACAAGCCGCGCGAGTTCATCACGCCGCTGCCGCACATCAGCTTCGTGCACGGCGCGAAGATGGTGTCCTACTTGAAGGCGCGCTACGAGGGCATGGCCGCGCACCATTTCTTCAAGGAGATGGAGTTCAGCACGGACCGCGAGAAGATCCGCTCCTGGGCGCCGCTGCTGCTCGACAAGCGTGGTGATGTGCCGATCGCCGCGACCAAGATGGATGCGGGCACGGATGTGAACTTCGGCAATATCTCGCGCAAGCTGCTGGGCTGGCTGGAGAGGCAGCCGGGCTGCGGGATCGCCTCCGCGCATCGCGTGACCAATCTCACGAAGACCGACCAAGGCTGGGAGGTGGAGGTGAAGGACCTGGCCACCGGCGAGAAGCATCACAACAACGCGAAGTTCGTCTTCGTGGGTGCGGGTGGTGGTAGCTTAAAGCTTTTGCAGAAGGCGGGCATCCCGGAGGCCAGGGGCCTGGGCGGCTTCCCGATCGGCGGGCAGTGGCTGGTCTGCGACAATCCGGAGATCGTGGCGAGGCATGAGGCGAAGGTCTACGGCCAGCCGCTCGACTCCGCGCCGACCATGGCGGTGCCGCACCTCGATACGCGCTATCTGGATGGCAAGAAGACCCTGCTCTTCGGCCCCTTCGCGGCATGGACCACCAAGTTCCTGCACAAGGAGGGCAGTTACCTGGACCTGCCGCTATCCGTGAAGCCGGACAATCTGGCCACGCTGCTCAAGATCAGCATGAGCAACCTGCCGCTGGTGAAATACCTAGTCCAGCAGGGCACGCAGAGCATGGCCGACCGCATGGAGGTGCTGCATGTCTTCTACCCCGGTGCCAAGGCCGAGGACTGGAAGCTGATCGACGCCGGCATCCGGGTGCAGGCGATCAAGAAGACCGATGGCGAGGCCGGGATCGTGCACTACGGCACGGAGGTCATCACCAACGAGGACAAGAGCATCTCCGCGCTGCTGGGGGCATCCCCGGGGGCGTCCGTGTCCGTGAACATCGTGATGGAGGTGATCAAGAAGTGCTTCCCGCAGCTACTGGAGTCCCCGGAGGGCAAGGCGCGGATGAAGGAGATGATCCCGAGCTGGGACGAGGACATCAAGGCACCGGGCATGGCCGGGCGATACGAGGAGATCGAGCGGCAGTCGAACGAGGCGCTGGGGCTGGTTTGAGGCGAGATCCCTTGGAGTGCTGCGGCATGATGCAGCTTTGGCTTCGCGTGCGTGGCTCTTCTCCCCCGCTAGACCGGACCACCCTCACGTGTGTGCCTCCCAAACCGGAGCGTACTCATCATAAACCTTCACGCGATCCACTGGAAACGCAGCGATGGTCTTCTGTTGCGCGGGCGTCGCCTCCCTCGCAAACCAATTGGCTGAGCACCACGGATACCGTGCGGCATCGAGCATCAGGCCGTGCTTCTCCGCATTGCGGTGAACGTAGTTGAGACGTGCAGAATAGGAGGTCTCAAAGGTCAGCAATGTCTCACGGAAGTTGTGTCAGACCTTGCGCCGCGGTGTTCCGTCCAAGCGATTGATCCAAGCGGCGGTCTTCATGTGCAGGGTACCGAGCATTGGGGAAAGGGACGCAGCGCCGCCCTTTGGAGAGATTCCGACAAAGTGATAGTGATTCGAAAACACGGACCACGCTTCCAAGCGCCAGCCAAATTCCTCAGCCACCGCGAGAAGCCCGCGGTGGAGAACTTCCAAGCGTGGATTCTGGCGGAAGCGATGGGCTTTCAGATAGGTTCCCACGGTGACGAAGTAGGTGCCGGAGAGACTCAGGCGATGCTCCGGGGCACGGGGCCAGGAAACGGGAGGACGGGGGTGGATCATGCTGTCTTTTTGAACACTTCTGCGTTCGGGGGCAACTGTATTCCTTAGGGCCCCACCGTTAGGGAAGTTCGGGCCTTTTGAGCTGCGGAGCGTAGCGAAAGCCAAAGCGGCGTCATGCCGCCGCACTCCATAATCCGCAACTTCCGGCTGGCCGGGTGGTTCGCCACGGAGAGAATGGAAGCCGCCGCACTGACCTTCCCGAACTTCCGCATGCCGCCATCACGCCCGATTCCAGCGACCGACAGTGCTGCGGACGGGGATGATGTGGACGTGGCATTGATGCGCCGGATCGCCGAGGGGGACGAGCGCGCCTTCCGGGACCTGGTGGAGCGCCACCAGAATGCCGTGGTCGGCACGGTGGCCCGCATGCTGGGCGACCCGACCGAGGCCGAGGACATCGCCCAGCTGGCCTTCCTGCGGATCTGGAAGCATGCCAAGCGCTGGCGGCCGGACGCGAAGTTCACGACCTACCTTTTCACGATCACGCGGAACCTCGTCTTCAACGAGTCCCGCCGCCGCACCCGGCGCAAGGAGGTCTCCAGCGAGGAGCGCGAGGAGGACAGCGGTTTCCAGATGGCCGCCGAGTCCCGCCACGAGCCGCAGGAGGAAACCATGAAGCTGGAGATGCACCAGCAGATCGACCGCGCGATCGCCACCCTGCCGGAGGCCCAGCGCACCGCGGTCATCCTCTACAGCTACGAGTCCCTGCCCTACGAGGAGATCGCCAGCGTGCTGAATACCTCGGTGTCCTCCGTGAAGAGCCTGCTCTTCCGGGCGCGGACGACCTTAAGGGAGAAGCTGGCGAGTTACTTGGCGGAGTGAACGTCAAAAGATGCCGGGCCAATGCCGGGCTGCGTTGGACAAATGCTTGCCTTGGCCTTCGTCATCATTTGACGACTCGCGTCGTTCCGTCGGAATAGAGAATCACCCTGATTTTTTCCGGCATCTTGTATTTGCCAGCGTACATCGCCCGCATCAGGATGGTATCCTCTTTCAATAAGTCCAAGCCCTTGGAATAAGCAGCTGCGATCGCCTTGTATTCGTTGAAGTCTTGGCGATGACGCCCTGCCTTGATGAGGGGCTCGACTTGCTTCACCTTGAAATCAAGGGAAGTGCGGGACGATTCCACGGCTTTAATGAAGATATTATAGGCCTCGGTATCCGAGGAAGAAGAGCTCTTCATCTTGAGGCTCCATTCTTCGAATTTCTTCCTCAGGAATTCGTCTTGAACCTTGGTGAAATTGCCCTTGTTAAGGATGAGTTCCGCATCTTGGATCGCCAGGTCGATCTTGTCGAGTTGCTCTTGAACTGCATTGATTGATTTCCAATCCAAATTGAGCCAAGTCTTCTCGGTATCCGCGCGCTGCCCGAAGAGGCGTACAGAATCTCCTTTGAGAACGGCACCGGCGGCTTTTGAAGTGGCGGCATCCAAATCGTCCCCTCGGAAGAGTCCGAGGACTGACTCTGTATCCACCCCGATGACCTGACCGCTGTTGTGGTGGTAGATCGGGCTGCCGCTGTTGCCGCGGAAGGTGGGGGCGTCATGTTCGATCCGTAGCGGGCCAAGAAATTTCACGTGCCCTCCCGTGACGGTCAAGGTGCCTCCCCCGAGAGAGTTTCCCACGATAGTGATCTCATCACCCAGCTTTACGATTGACGCAATATTCTCGCTCATCACGAAAGGTTTCACTCCTTCGGGGAGAGGGTCGGTAATGAAGAGAAGAGCTACATCGGCCTCCGAGGCGATCAGGCCACCGGAAGGCTTGAATTCGTTTCCTTGGGAATTGACGATCCGAATATTTTTTTGGCCGAAGATCACGTGTTGGTTCGTCGCAATCACGGTCTTGCCTTTGAACGTTGCGACAAAGCCAGTTCCACTCGAATTACTCGTGGTGATGGTGCACACCGAGTTCTGGAACTCCGCCGGAATCGGCTTGGCGGGCGGCGGCGGAGCGGGTTTCGCCTTCTTTTTGGCTTCGGCCACGGGGGCGCATAGCAGTAGGGCGGGCAGGATCGCGAGGAGGAGGCGCATGGGGACTGTTCTAACGGACAGTTCTCTCCGCGCAAGGCAAAAAGGGTGACAGGGGCCCGCCAGAGCCTATCTCTCCAACAACTCCCGGAACTTCGGCAGGATCTTCTGGAACAGGGAGTTCTTTCCCCCGCGGGCGAGTTGCTCGCCGATCAGGGAAGCGGAGCCGTCCGGATCCACGGGGCCGGGAGATTCGATCACGTAGCCGCCGGCGCAGCACACCCGTCTTGTTAGATAGGGCGCGCCCTTCTCGCGCGAGACACTGGCTTCCGCTCCGTTGCCCTTTAGCGAGACCAGACCGAGAGGGGCGGAGTTCTCATCCGCAGTAAGCGTGGCGATGATCGCCTTGCCTCCCGCACCTTCGAAGGAGAAGCCCTCCTTGTTGCCGCTGCGGTGGCTGGTGGCCAGGTCGAGCTCCATGCCATCGCGCCAACCGGCCTGCACGACCAGCCATGCGAGCATCTGCAGCGCGGTGCTGCGGTGGGCCGGGTGATGGATGATCTCCACGGTGTCCACCTTTGGCAGCTTATCGAGCACCATCGCGTCATCGTAGAGTGCGGCGACCGAGACGCGGAACTGGAAGCTGCGCGTCCATGCCAGGTCCTGCACGATCAACTCGCGCGTGGCACCCTCCACTGCGGCGGAGATCGTGGCGAAGGATTCGATGGGGTTCACCCACTCCGAGCTATCGAAGACAAAGCGATCGACCAAGCTGTAGAGCCGGTCCTCGAAGATCGGCGAAAGCTCACCCTGCCACCAGAAGACCAGCGGCAAGTCCGAGGCGAGGTGGGCGAAGACCGTGTTCCGCAGGCGGCCGGTGGCCCGGCCGGTGAGGGCAAAGGAGATCTGCTCGCAGCAGACCGACTTGCGCCCGTGCAGGAGATGGCAGTGAGCGGTGATCCATGCCTTGATCGAAGCATCCTGCTCGCTGCGGTCGATGCCGATCAAGATCGCGCGGCAAGCGTGCTCCGCGGTCAGCTCGCGCACCGCCTCGGAGTTCTTCTCCAAGGCACCCGGTGCCTCCGAGTAAACCGCCAGGTTCATGAGCGAGGCATTCGTGCGCGCCTCGTCTTCTTCCCAAAGCTTGCGCAGCTCCTTGTCGATCGAGCCGACCGGCACTTCGCGCCCGAGTTCGGGATGCATCTCTAGCGTGGGCATGAGAAGTTGATGGTTGAGAGTGGATGGTTGATGGAAAGAGGCCCGCGGCGATGGTCTTTTGGCTGTTACTATCAACCATCAACCACAGACCATCAACCTCTTCACAGCCGGCGCCAGGAGTTGCCGTCTTGCTTGAGCAGTTCGTCCGCTTCCTTCGGGCCCCAGGTGCCGGCGACGTATTCGGCCATCGGCAATTTGCTGTCGTCGGCGTGCCAGGCGTGCTCGATGTTATCGATGAACTTCCAGGCTTCCTCCACTTCGTCGCGGCGGGCGAAGAGGGTGGCATCGCCAGCCATCGCATCGAGCAGCAGACGCTCGTAGGCTTCCGGGCTGCCCTTGCCGAAGCTGGTGGCATAGTGGAAGTCCATCTTCACCGGCTCCAGGCGCAGGCTGGTGCCAGGGATCTTCGAGACCATGCGCAGGGAGATGCCTTCATCCGGCTGGATGCGGATGACCAGCACGTTCGCGCCGGGCACACCACCCGGCAGCGCATTGAAGAGCACGCAGGGCGGGGCCTTGAAGTGTACGGAAATCTCGGTGGCCTTCTTCGGCAGTTGCTTGCCCATGCGGATGTAGAAGGGCACGCCGCTCCAGCGCCAGGTATCGATCATCAGGCGGACGGCCACATAGGCCTCCGTCATGCTCTCGGGGTCCACGCGGTCCTCCTCGCGGTAGCCCGGGACTTCTTTCCCATCGACGAAGCCCTTGGTGTATTGGGCGCGCACCACGTTCTGCGCGACCTTCTCCGGGGTGTCCCACTGACGGAGCGAGCGGATCACCTTCACCTTCTCATCGCGCACCCCATCGGCGCTCAGGTCGGTGGGCGGCTCCATGGTCACGAGGCTCAGAAGCTGGAGCAGGTGGTTCTGCACCATGTCCCGCAGGGCGCCGGCGGTATCGTAGTAGCCGCCGCGGCCGCCTTCCATGCCTAGATTCTCCGCGCAGGTGACCTGCACGTGGGAGATATAGCGGTTGTTCCAGAGTGGCTCGAAGATCGCGTTCGCGAAGCGCAGCACCATGATGTTCTGCGCGGTCTCCTTCCCGAGGTAGTGGTCGATGCGGTAGGTGTCCTTTTCGTGGAAGGTCTCGTTCACCACCTGGTTCAGGTGCTGAGCGGTCTTGAGATCGGTGCCGAAGGGCTTCTCCACGATCACCCGTGCCCAGCAGCCATCCTTGGCCTTGTTAAGGCCGGCCTCCTTGAGCTTCTCCAGGATCACATCGAAGAACTCCGGCGCGCTGGCGATGTAGAAAAGGCGGTTCCCCTTCCCGCCCCGCTCGCGGTCGATCGCGTCGAGACGCTCGGCCAAGCGCTTGTAGCCGGCGGCATCGTCGAACTCGCTCTGGTGGTAGTAGATGTTGCCGACGAAGTTGCCCCAGATGGTGTCGTCGTGGCCGGAGCGGGAGACCTTGCGGTTCAGTTCCTCCAGGCCCTTGCGGAACTCCTCATCGGATTTCTCGCGGCGGGCGAAGCCGAGGATTTTCACACCGGGCGGTAGCTCGCCGTCCACTGCCAGATTGTAGATGGCCGGCACCAGCTTGCGGTGCGTCAGGTCCCCGGTGGCACCGAAGATCACGACAGTGCAGGGCTCCGGGCGCGAGCGGGAGACGAGGTCTTCGCGGAAGGGATTCGTCATGGCAGGGCGGCGGTTTCGCTCAAAGTCCCGCTCGGGGAAAGCGAAATGGGTATGAATTCTCGTCAACGCGGCCATGACCGCAAATTCCTTTTTGGATTTTTCCCGGCCGTGTGACTCCGAACTTCCGGATCAAGCGCCCCCGCCGCGCATGGCGCCTGGGGGCTTCTCTGCTGGTATTGAATCACCATGGGCAGCCCCAACCGCGCCGGAATCGTCCAACAAACGCTTTTGACGCAGCGGCCGGGAAGCGGCTATCAAGCATACCAAGCCGACGGCGGCAGGCACGCGCTCATGAAATATCCGGAAGAAGGCCACGCCCGGGCACTGCTTGCCAAGCTTGAGCGCAAGCTCCGCGGAATCAGCAACCCTCCCGCGGAGATTTCCATCAGCGGAGGAGGCGTCCATTGGCGGTGCGAGGCATCGCGTGGGGATTCGTCGTGCCGCACCTCGTGTTTCGATATCCGCGGCGTTCCACAGTTACTCGTGTCCTTTGACAGGAGCGGCTCGACGCAGGCTTGGGGTCGCACCTCCACCGAACGGGAGGCGGTTGCCGCCATTGCAGATTGGCTGAATGAGTGTTCGGTCCCGGAACTCCACCATGGGCACGCCTTTGTGGATCGCAGCAAGCGGGCCCTCGCCGTCATTGCCGCTAAGTCGGTGGCCCTTCACCCTGCCCTGCTCAGGTCCGCGCCGCCTGTGATCAAGCCCGGCGGCAGCGATATCAACTATCTCTGGTTTCGCAGCGCCACGCGCTCCTGCGAACTCTCGTTCTGGGGAGACAAGCCTCACCCGGATGCGAAATTCCACTGGGATGAGTGCAAGCTCTTCGAATTCCCGGTGTCCGATATATCCCGCCTGGGTGCCGTTTTGAAGCGCTGGCTGATCGATGAAAGTCCGCCTTCCGTCATGCGGGCTGAGTTCCCTTGGCTCGAGATCGGCCCGCTTGCCGACTACTACGAGCAGGGCAATCCCATCGAAGGCGAATTCCTGCAAAGCTGGGAGCGCATCGAGCGGTTCTATCAAGAACGCAGCTTTCCCCATGCAGCGGAACTCAAGTCCTTCATTGCCGAGATGAGGGAGCAAGGCTTTGACCGCAGTCTGCGCGCGGGCCAGTCCATGGACACCATGGTCCTGTCGCGGGCAAGGCGGCATGGTCTTGAAGAGGAGCACCCCTGGGTTTCCTTCTCCTTTCAGAATGGCCGGATCTCCGCCCGCCACGGCACCTCCGAGGAAGATGGTGCTGTTGAAGTTCCGGCGATCAAGCTCAGCCCTGAGATCGAGGATCTCTTGCGTTGGCTGGAGAGCCAGCCCATCACCTGATGATGAAGCCCTTGCGCTGGCGTCCTTGGGCCGCTGACGGACTATCCTTTTGAACGCCGCGATGAGTGAACCGAACCCCTACTGCCTCGCCTTTGCCGCCGAGGCCAAGCTGTTCCTGGCGGCCTACCCGCAGATCGCCCACACGTGGTCTGTGGAAGCGGACGAAAGCTCCTGCACGCTCACGATCCCGGCGGCCCGTGACGATGGCTTCGATATCACCATCACAGTTGGCGTCGGAGAGTCCGTGATCACTTGCGGCGATTTCCACGGGCATGAGCCGTATGAGGACGGGCCGGAGGAATTCGCGGGTCACTTTGTCGGCTTTCTCTACGATCTGCTCACGCCGCTGATGCGGGTCCGCGAGCAATGCGCAGGAAGTGGCGCTTACAAATGGACGCTGGAATGCTGGCGTGGCGAGAGATGGGAGGATCGCGGCACCATGGGCCTCCTGTTCTTCAGGTATTGGGGGAAGCGCTCCGAACGGATCTATCAGAATCATGTAATCCCCCTGCGGGAGGATCCCTTGTATCAGCCAGAGGAATGAAGCCTCCATCCATCGAAAGGGAGTTCACCGCCCGGATTGTTCCCGCACTTGCCGCCTTGGGCTTCAAGCGCGCGGGCAGCAAGCGTTTTGCCCGGGTGTCGAATGACGTAATCCAACTCCTTTTCCTTCAGGTCCGCAGCGGTCTGCGCCGGGAGTTCATGCTCGAGTACTGCGCCATGCTTGCCTTCGAGCCTCGCAATCACGAGAGCCTGGCCCATGGCGGTGCTTTTCCGGTGGGATCGCGGAGTTCCGTCTGGTATCGGGCGGACACGGAAGAACGTTTGGGCCGCTCCATGGAGTCAGTCGTGGAGAATCTGCCGGAGCTGCTGCAGTGGTTCGAAGCGACCGCAAGCCTGCCCGGTTTCATCACGACCTACGCAGCCCACTCGCGAACCGAGCCGCCGGGCTTCCAGCACAATGGCCACACCTCCTTCACCTTTGCCTGCGCTGCTGCGGCTGCGGGCGACTTGCCGACAGCCAGAACTCGGCTCCAACAAGCGGTGTCCGAGGTTCAAGGCATCTTCCAAGCTTATGCGGCCGAATACCCAAAGTCTGCCAACGAACATTGGGCCCCGGAGAGGCTTGCTCGTTACGAGGAACTTGCCGCAGCGATCCAGAATGAAGGTATCCCCGCCCTTTTCGGGCGCTGGCGGGAGATGTCCCTGGCGAACTTCAAACTCGCCCCCTGAGAGTTAGCCTGCCACCCATTGATCTTGTGGGGACAGCCCGCGCATGTTTCATCGGACCATGCGCGGAGCTTCGCTTCTCACGATTGCCGCCTTGGCCCTGGCTTCTTGTGCCCGTCCGCCTCAGAAAGCCCAAGTAGCCTCACCCTCACCCCCGCTCTCGAAGCCGCATTCGAGTGTGGCTCAGAAAGCGAAACCCAAGGCCAAACCACCGCGCGCTGCCCGGAACGATCCGAATGACATCGAAGGCAAGCGCATTTCCGACGTGCAGATCCGCTACGTCGGAGCTGTCAGTGCAGAAGCACCCCGCCTCCGGAACCTCATCGGCACCCTTGTCGGCGGGCGCTATTCCAGTGAGCAGGTCGACAACGATATCAAGAGCCTCTATGAGAGCGGATACATCGACGATGTGCGGGTGCTGGCTGAGCCAGCGGGAGCCGAGTTGCGGATCATTTACGAAGTCACCTTGCGGCCTCCCATCGGTCTTGGGTCTGGCCCTACAGGTTCCTTTGTCGGCAATACTGCCTTCTCCGACGAGCGTCTGGCCAAGGAAAGCGGACTGGCAGTCGGCCAGAAGCTTACCCCCAACTCGCTTGCAGCGGCACGGAAAAAGCTGGAGGCCTACTACCGCGCCCACGGCTACGCCCAGGCGAAGGTCGAACTCGTATGGGACGGCGAGGACTTCAGCTTCCAGATTGAGGAAGGCCCCAAAAACGACCGTTGATCGGATACCTACCATCGTCCCCCCAAATGGAAAAATTCGCCGGCCTGAAAAGTTCCGCTTGAATTCCCACTACAAGGTATGCAAATTTGCCTCGTCAGCCGCGAGGTCCATCTAACCTGAGACGACCGGACGCGAAAATCGCCACCCCGCGGAGGGGAGCATGTTGGCATGGTACCAGGGCAGGCAACGGACCTCCGTTCGAGTCCCGGTGAATGAATCAAACACCGCTCCCAATCCTCATGACGGCCCTATTTCCTGACAGAGCATCCGCAGCCGCGGGGACATCGTGTTGATGCCATCCGCCGGGGCATGCTGCTAGAGCCACCAGCCCCGCGGGCCCGCTGTGCCTGGTGCCAGCCTCCTTGAAAGCCTGAGCTTTCCCGCAGCCGCAATCCTGTGCCGCGGGTGCTCCACTCCCAGTCATTCATTTTATCTAACAGATCACCCTCACCGTTTCTCCGTTTTATGATCAAGCAATTCGTCAGGGACTTCCAATACGCTCTCAACTCCCGGGAACACTCCTTGTTCAATCACCTGCTGCCCGAGGAAAAACGCGACCGGCTCGCCGCGCATGCCAAGAAGTTCGACAACTTCGTGGAGACCGGCACCTACCTCGGTGAGACCACCGCTGCGATGGCCGCGGTCTATCGCAAGGTTTACACCGTGGAGATCCACCAAGAGCTCTACCGCAAGGCCGCCGAACGCTTTGCCGGAAGGAACAACGTCCAGGCCTTTCACGGCAACAGCGCGAAGGTCTTGCCCGGGATCGTCGCCCAACTGGATGGGCCCGCGGTCTTCTGGCTCGATGCCCACTACTCCGGTCCCCGCACCGGCAAGGCAGGCGCGCGCGAGACGCCCATCGAGGAGGAGCTTTCGACCATCTTCGAAGGCGAATCCCAGGAGCACTTGATCCTCATCGATGACGCGCGGCTCTTCGTTGGAAAGAACTCTTACCCGAAGATCGGCCGTCTGTGGAAGTTCGTGCGGACCCACTCGCCTTACAGCATGACGGTGCGCGATGACATCATCCGCTTGTATCGCGATCCGGAGCGATACTGATCCTCACCCTTTGTTGCGCATGGTGACCGCTCAAGCTGCTGGTGCTAGGGCCCTGCAGCTTGAGCGTATTTTGCTATCCGGGACCACCCCCTTGGCCCGGGCTACTTCTTCGGCACGTAGCCTGGAATCAGCAGTTGGCGGATCCAGCGCTTGATGTAGCGCTTGCGGTAGCGGCCGGCGCTGCCCAGCACATTGTCCGCGTAGATGCGGTTGAAGGCGGCGGATACCGTGAGCACCGCTGGGTGCGTCAGGGGAAGCTCAAGTGGGGTTGTCGGCGCATTCGCCGCATGCAGGCTCCCTTCACCGGTAGTATGGGTTGCCTCGCCTCCGAAGCCGGTGTTCGAGATCTGGTTGACCGCCGGTGCGATGCAGAGCCCCCGGTTCTTCATCACTGCGAAGTGCCAGCGGTAGCCCCACATGCTGGCCTTGTCCCGCACGGAGATCACGCGGTCCCGCTGCGCTTGTTGACGGTAGCGGTCCACGCCTTCCATCACGAAGTAGGACTTTAGGATTTCTTCCGGCGGCGGGATCTCGTAGCGGAACTGCTTCCATGCCCGTGCCCAGGTGCCCCAGCCCCAGAGATCCGGATAGCGGGTGAAGGCGTAGCTGTAGGGAGCGCAGGCGGCGACGGCACGCGGATCGGCATAGGTGTTCCCGCTCACGTGCATCACCTCGGGATGATCCCGGTAGCGTTCTAACAACTCGGCGACGTAGTCGAAGAAGGTGGGCCCCGGCAGGCAATCGTCTTCCAGTATGATCCCGCGGTCTTCCTTTTCGAACATCCAGGTGATGGCGTTGCTTACTCCACGGCCACAGCCTTGGTTGGTATCGGAAAAGCGGGTGAAGACCTCGCAGGGCCAATCGACCAGTTCGGCCAGCTCGCGGCATCTTCGTGTCGCCTCGGCATCCCGTGGATGTAGAGCTGGATCGCGGGGTCCATCCACTGCCAGATACAGGCGCTGCGGGCGATACTCACGAATTCTCTCAAAGACCTGGCGCGACAGCTCGGGACGATTGAAGGAGAGCAAGAGGACGGGCGGTTTGCTCGACATGCCGGATGGAAAAGCGATGGCCGCCGCCTGTGTCGCTCCTCCGCCGAAAATGGCAAGATCAATTCACACTGGGAAGTATGAAATCAGATGCCATCAAGGGCGCGGACGACGAAGCCAAGGTCAATCCCACCAGAAGTGAAACTGGTTGGAGCGCTTCACCTCCTCGAACAGGGAACCCTCCCCTTCCCATTCGGAGACATAGATCTCCAGTCCTGCCTGCATGGCATCTTCCTCATCGGGGAAGAGCGCTTCCATCGCCCGGAGATCATCGTCGGTCACCTGCCGCAGGAAACGCAGTTTCAGCCCGGCAGCGTCGGCAAAGGTGACCTGAGCCGGCACGAGCTTCGCCAAGGCTGTGGCCTTGTCCGCGACCAAGGCAATCGTCGCCTCTTCATCGTAGGAGTAGCTTTCCGCGCCGTGGGAGCCCACTTCGAAGAATTGGACGATATCCGCCACCGGGGTGCCTGCGGGAATGGAGTAGTAACAGTGCCCCTCGTCGCCCGCTTGGTAGCCCTGAACCAGAATCCTGGCAGGATCCGGGGATGCTGGCGGGTCTTCGTAGCGCCTGCCCTGAGACACTGCCTCACCCTTCTCCCAGCCATCGGGAAGCCCTGGCACAAGATCCGACAAATCCATCCCGCAGGCTATGGGCGAAGCCTGTGGTTCTGTCGAGCATCACCCTGGAAAAACGCAAATCGCTTGCAAATGCGATCCTCCTGCGCGAAGCAAGGGCTGTCGGAGCCATGCGCGGATCGCCCTTGCTGAGAACCTTGATCGTCCTGGCGGCACTTTTGGCCACCATCGTGGGTCTCATGCGCCTTACCTCAAGTCCGGTCCAGGCTGTGGTCGCTCCGGTCGAAGCACCGAAAACCGTCCGCGCCGCCCAAGAGATTCGGAAGATCCCCTTCGAGCTGACCCTTTCCGCGAAGGCGGAGAGCGTTTCGGTCACGGGTTGCATCGGCCTCTTCGGCTCGAAGGAAAGCGCTGAACCGCTGACTGGAGTGATCACCGTGGGCGATGAAATCCCGGGGATCTACGTGAAGGTCCACTGGGCCGATTCCAGTCCGGGCCACCGCTTCGCCAAGCTGCGCTTGGAGATCCCCGGCAAGCCAACACTCGAACACGTCTTCGATGCCGCGGGCGATATTGACGATTTTTGGATAGTCGAGGAATGAATCACGAGCATCACGACTGCTGCGCGCACCATGCCCATCACCATGAGTTGGTGATCGAGGGGCTGCAGGTGCGTTACCGGAGCAACCTCGCGCTGGATGGGGTGAACTTCGCCACTTCCTGTGGCAATCGCGTGGCCTTGGTGGGACCGAATGGTGCGGGCAAGAGCACATTGCTCAAGGCCATCGCCGGGCTGGTGCCACGCAGTGCGGGCATGATCAAGTGGCGCGGCACGGCGGTGAAGCGCTGGTCCCGCGAGTTCGCCTACCTGCCGCAGCGGGAGGAGGTGGACTGGTCCTTTCCCATCACCGTGCGTGGCTTGGTGGAGATGGGACGCTATCCGCAGACGGGAATGTTCGGGCGCTTCGGGTCGGGCGATGATGCGGCGGTGGAAGCGGCGCTGGATTCGCTCGATCTCCGCGATCTCCAGAAGCGTCAGATCCGCGAGCTTTCCGGCGGGCAGCAGCAGCGTGCTTTCCTGGCGCGGGCGCTGGCGCAGGAGGCACACGTGCTCCTGTTAGACGAGCCCTTCACCGGCCTGGACCGGAATGCTTCCAAGCAACTCGCTGATCTGTTAGAGCGGCTGGCGCATGAAGGCCGCCTGGTGCTGGCCTCCCACCACGACCTGGCCAGCGCGCCGAAGCTCTTCGATGAAGCGCTGCTGCTGAAGACGCGGCAGATCGGTTTCGGTGCCGCCACCGAAGTGCTGAGCCAGAAGCATTTGGACCGCGCCTTCAAGCACATCAGCGATGCCGAGGACCGGGCCGCGCCCCAGCCTGTAACTTCCGACCTCTGAGCCGCCTTGGACCTGCTTGCCAATCCCTTTTACCAGCGCGCCCTGGCCGCGGCGCTCATGATCGGCTTTGCCAATGGCTTCTTTAGCGGCTTCGTGGTGCTGCGGCGGAATGCGCTCTCGGTCAGCGCGCTCTCGCACACGATGCTGCCGGGCATTGCTTTCGCCATCCTGGTGACCGGTGCGCTCACGCAGGCCAGTGCCTTTGTCGGTGCGCTCTTCGCGGCGCTGTTGGTCGGTCTTGGTTCGGTGGCAATCGCGCGCGGGAATCGCGTAGCGCAGGGCACGGCGCTGGCGGTGATCTACACCAGTGCCTTCGCGGCCGGGGTGGCGATTCTGCCGATCCTCGGCACACGGCAAGAGCTGGAGCACTGGCTCTTCGGCGATATCATGGCGGTGGGCAATTCCGACCTGTGGATTGCCTTTGGTAGTGCAGCCATCACCTTAGTCGCGGCGAACCTGCTGATGCGCCCGCTGCTGCTCACCCTCTTTGAGCCGAATGTGGCCGCGGCCCAGGGCGTGCCGGTGCGGAGCATGCATTACCTGCAATTCGCGCTGCTGATCCTCTCGCTGGTCAGCTCGCTGCAAGCGGTCGGCTGCGTGCTCTCGGTGGGCATGCTGATTGCCCCTGCTGCGACAGTCTCGCTGCTCACGGATAAGACCTCCGCTTTGTTTTGGGGTGGCGGCTTGCTTGGGGCTATCGGCGCGGTGGGTGGAGTGCTGCTCTCCGCCTCGCTTGGGCTGGCACCGGGGCCGGTGATCGTGATGGTGATGGGCTTGATGTTCCTCGCGGCGTGGTTGTTCAGCCCGAAGTATGGAGTGATCGCGGGGCGGCGGGGGTAGGACGAACTGGAAGCCCATGCGTTGAGAGCCCTGCGACCTGCGGAGGGCTTTTCCATACTCCGGATCTTCCCCGCATGAGGCGTCCCTTTGGGACGCAATCCGCGTCGCCGCCGGGACCCGGCACTTCGTTCCTCGTGCCGGGCTATTATAAGTCGTCCCGTTGGGACGAAGACGGTTCCGCGCAGTGGCCCTTATCCAGGACCGTTCGGGTTGCCTTCTTGAATGAGACCGTGCCAACAAAAACCCGGCTGCGATGATCCACCGCAGCCGGGCTTGAACGATTACTGCACGCTCAATTCCGCGAGCGGTAGAATTGCTTGGGCGGAGAGCCCGCCGGCACGGTGTAGGGCGAGGTTGCCCCGGGGACATCCGTGAAGGAGGCTCCGGTCACCCCGAGCGAGGACTGGAGGATTCCCGAATAGGTCACCACGGTACTTCCGCCGACCCTCGCAATCGAGATCTGCGGAGCGAAGCCGGAACCCGCCGAGGTGGCGATGCTGACGTTGTCGATGTCTTGCCGCGCATTGGCACCACCGGTCCGGCCGCCTGCGATGAGGCGGAAGGATTCGTTCGGCAGGTCGAAGCCGGGCACCAGAACGTTCGAGAAGATCTGGCGGACCGTCGCGGCACCGTTCACATCCTGGATGACCTGCATGCTCACAATCGTGCCCGAGGGGCCATTGCTCAACATGGTGATGATCGCCCGGTGGAATTGGTTGCTGCTCAGGGTGAATGGCGAGACGGATTGATGCAGGGCGGTGGCCGGCTGGGCCGGACCGCACATCCGGATGAAGTTCGTATTGTAGATGCCGAAGCCAAAGGCCAGTGCATTCGGGAAGCCGCTGTTCGCCGTGGGGTTCTCCCATGCCTTGGCCGACGCCGGGTTGTTCGCGCCGGTGGTGCCGTAGGTGCCCGTGCGGAAGAGCCCGATGCCGATCCCGTCCGCCACGCTCCCGTTACTTCCGGCGGTCATGCGGAAGTCGAAGCTCAAGCGCAAGGCCTGGGTGGCATTGGGATCGGTCACCTTGTTCCAAGCCACCGAGTTGTTGTTGCTGTTGGTGGCACTGGTGATCTCGATCGCGTTGTTGTTCGTCGCCACGCCGCTGCCCGTGACCAGCGGGGTGAAGAATCCATTCGTGCTGAAGGTGAAGTTGGAGTTGACCTGCGCCCCGTCGAAGTTGTCGCTCAGCAGCGGCGTGTAGGTCAGGTTCGGAATGCTGGAAGCCACCTTCGGATCGCTGCCCAGGGTGACCTCCACACGGTCCGGGTAGCTGTCGCCATCCGTGTCGGTCTTGTTGGGATCGCTGCCTGGCTGGGTGAGACCGGTGGTTGTCTGGGTAGGATTCTCAAGCGCGTCGCCGAGGCCGTCGTGGTCGGAGTCCGCCACCAGCGGGTTGGTGCCGCGGTCGGTCGCACTGACCCACACGCCGGTGTTGGTTTCGACCAGGTCGCCGAGGCCGTCGTCGTCGGAGTCCGCATCCTTCGGATTCGTGCCGCGGCCGTATTCCAGGATGTTGGTCAGACCATCCCCATCGGGGTCACCTGCGGCACCTTCGGTACCTGTGGCCAGGTTCGGGTTCAGGCCGTTCTCGGTCTCCCACTGGTCGGGCATGCCGTCGCCATCGGTATCCGGGCTATAGGCTTCCAGCAGCTCCCAGCGCACGGCAGCATCACTGGTGTAAGAGCCGAGCTGCGTGGCGATCGTCAGCTCCATCTGCTCGTCACCACCGATTTCGAACATGGTGTATTCCACGGTATGGACACCCGGGCTGAGATCCGCGGTGCCGAAGGCAGGCACATTCGCGGTCGGATTGTCGATCAACGTGATGCCGTCCACTCTCAGCCGCTGCCCGTCGTCGGACAAGACGCGGAAGCTGTAGGTGCCCGCTTGGCTGACATAAAAGTTCCCGGTGGCCTGCGCCGCGAAGTTGTCGCCATTCCCGGCGGCCGGGAAGATGGTGTCGTTCGTGAACATGCCCTTGGGGATGTTCGAGTAGTTCACGATGGGAGTCGACAGGGTCACGGAGGTCCCGGCGTTCGTCCCTGCCAGGAGCGAGTCCGCGACGGCGATGGATGACACCGTTCCGCTTGCGGCATAGACTTGGCGGAAGGTGAACTTGCCGCCGCCCTTCACCAAGGGCAGCGTGGTATCGACCGCAATGCCCATGTCCAGTGGATCGTTGCTCACCGGATCGAGCTTCGCGTGGGAAGCCAGTTGGATCCCATCGCCGCTGAAGGTGAGGGTGAGGCTGGTGACCTCTCCCGGATTGACCGTGATCGGCAGCGCGGCGCTCTGCACCGAGAAGCGCGCGGCATCCGCCCCGGTGAAGGCCCAGCCGGTGATCGTCAGCGGCGCGTTGCCGGTGTTTCTCATCAGCAGCGGTGCGGTCTGGGTATTGCCGGCCTGTCCCACCTTTCGTGTGAAGATCGGAACAGGTGAAGGCGCGCCAGACCCGGACAAGTTGTCGTATTCCACGATTGGTGCCGTGGCGTCCAAGCCGATCACCACCTCGTAGGGGCCGCCGGTTCCGCCCGGAGGACCATTGCCCTGGCCCGGAAGCGTCGGGTCGGTCGGCATGTTCCCCGCGTCATCTGCTGCGGAGGCTGTCCAGTTGGCCACCACCACGTAGTAGTTTCCGGGGGCAAGCGCGGTGAAGCTCAGGGCGCTGCTCCGGTTCCCGCCTGCGCGGTCGTCATTGACCGCCACCAGGCTTCCGTCGGGCCCGTAGAGGCCCACTGCGGAATCGAACTCTGTATTGGCGGAGGCATTCTTCACATCCACCGTGATGACCTGCCCGGCATTCGCGGTCAGCTTGAAGAAATCGAAGTCCCCGGTGAAATCGCCTTCTTCACCGGTGCCGTGCAGCCCGTCCGCGCTGTGCCCGAAGGCGACCTTGAGGCCGCTGCTGCCGGCCGTGAGGCCGGTGGGGTTTGCCGTGGCGAAGGTATCGTCTTCCTCGGTCTGGGTGATGGTCTGCGCGGCAAGCGGACCGGCGCTGGCGGCGATTGCGGCTGCCAGCACCCAGGCCCGGAGACGCCGGTGCCTGTGGTGTGGGGAGGATTCCCGCTCAGGTGGAGCGGAGGGGACACTGAGGAGCTGGTCCTTTTTCATATTTGGTTTTATTATGTTGCTGCTAACTTCGGACACCTCCCTTGGATTCATCATGATCCGCCCCAAAGACAGACAGCGGGGGCGTACAGCACGACTGCTGTACGGGGTTCCATCTTGGGAAGGGAGGCGTTCGATTCACGGAGCCCTGCGCAAAGGCAGGTGGGTTGCATCAATGTACGCGAATCCAGCCTCTAGCAGCAGCCACGCCGGAAAGCCACAGCGAAAGCATATTTTTATTACGCCTTCTTGCACGCTGCTCCGTGCCCCCGATGAGTGGCGCGCATCCATGGGCAGAAATCCGGGAATCGGCATTCAAGGATTGCCGGATGCAATGAGCACCGGAGCTGGATAATCCGACAGGATATCATACAGCTATCTAACCATTACGGAAAATCCACCCGCTTCCCATTCTCCGGAAGAGATGAGCGGCACGAGTCGTCCGTTTTCCGGGCAGTGACTCGGAAAGCGGGTCTGCGGCGAGGGAGTATTCGGGCTCTGTCTATTACGTCAGCTCCCGGGGGTGGGTTTATTCGCCACCGCGAAGAAGGCTCGCCCGGCGCCGGATGCTGCGGTCCGCAGCATCCGGAATCAACGCAGTCTCCCCTACTCCGCTTGCAGGCGCAGGAAGCCCTTCGCCGGGTCGAGTGGCAGCCACGCACGCCGGGTCTCGGAGCTCCCCACGGTGGAGATGAGCTCATCGTTCACGGCCGGCACCCAGCCATCGAGCGCGGAGGACTGGAAGGCTCCCAGGGTGGCATCGTCGCGGTCGGTGCGGAGGGTGTAGGTCAGCACGAAGCGCGGTTCGCCGCCGATGGGCTCCAGCGAGGTCTGCAGGGCGGTGAAGGCATTCGGATCGCTGCCGGTCATGTATTCCACCAGGTTCGGCAGGCCGTCATTGTCCGCGTCTGCCGTGGGCTCGCCGCCGCTCACCGGGAAGTGCGCGAGCTTCCATGAAGCATAGCCGCTGGCGCCGCTGCCGGGGCTCGGTGCGCTGGCAGCCCATGCTGCCGGATCGCTGCCCTGATAGTGGATGCCGAGACGGTGGATCGCCGAGCCCGTGCCTGCTGCCGTGGTCGGCCAGGGAGCGGAGGAGGAGTAGTTCACCTCATCCTCGATCATCAGGCCGATGTAGCCTGGCTCCTCCGCCGGTGGCGGCACGCGGCGGCGCAGGCGCACGGTTCCATCGGCATTCGCCAGGCTATCGCCGGAGGACCAAGGGCCGATCAGGCGGACCGCGGGATCCACGCCATACAGGCTGCGGAAGGCCGTGGCTGTGCCCGGTAGGGCCACCGGATCGAAGCTCACCATCACAATCGATTCACCGGAGGCCAGCGCCAGTGAAGACGGGAAGTCGTAGTCCACATCACCGCGCAGGGTCCAACTGCCGAGGTTCTCCGCGGTGCCGCCGGTATTGGTGATCTCCACATACTCCGGCGTGCCGCTGGCGGGGAAGTAGTGGATCTCCGTGGCCTGCACGGGACCCACGCGCGGCGCGGAATTCGCCGCCGCCGGGGTCACCGCGGCGAGCGGGACGAAGGCCCCGCTGCCATCCGGCACGGCTCCGTAAGAGACACCCGGCAGTGTGGGCGTGAATTCCTGCTCCTGCTCGAAGTTCCGCAGCTTGCCGGTGAGCGGGTCTGCCGAGACCAGCCAGAGCTTCCCGCCGCGGTTGCCATCCAGCGGCACCTGGTTCGCCGGGCTGAAGGCCGCCTCGCCGAAGCTGAGGAAGCCACCCGCAGCCAGGATCGTGTTGTCCGGGATGCGGTAGCCCTTGTAGTCCGTGACCGTGGTGGCATCCGCCGGGCTGGCCAGATACCAGCCGCTCAGGTCCACCGGGCTGCTGCCGGTATTGTGCAGCTCGATCATGTCGCGCTGCGGCAGGACGGTGTTCGCCAGGATCTCATTCACCACCACGGTGGAGACGGCAGGCAAGGAGCTGATCCCCGGTTGGCCGTGCACGGCATCGCTGGCGCGCCAGCTGAAGGGATCGCTGTAGCCGCTGCCCGCTGCGGTGTATTCGAGCGCGCTGCCATCGCCATCGGCACGCAGTGGCCAATCGTTCTCGTCATTGTAGCTGAAGGCGGCGATCGATGCGCCACTGCGGTCCCGCAGGTCGATGGCGGCACCGCCATTGTCGAGGCTGGCATCCCCTTCCCAATCGGCCGCGATCCGTGCTGCCGCTGCCGCACCGTAGCGCAGGGTGAAGGCTTGGGTATTCCGCACGATCAGGGCGCGCGCACCCGGGGCCAGGCTGAAGGGCGGCAGGGTCACTGCGGAGACCGGCGCATTTTGGGCAAGCGTGACGCCATCCAGATTGATCGTGCTGGCGCTCTTGTTCTTCACCTCGATCCACTCGAAGTCCGAGGCCACCACCTCCGGCATGGAGGATGACTCCGTGGCATCCGGCTCCAGCGGATGGTAGTTCAGTCCGCTGACTTCCAGGGTGGCCGCGGTGGCGTAGCTTTCATTCACCAGGTAGAGCGCTTGCACCGGGCCGCTCCAGTTTGTGGCCGGGATGGCAAAGCTGCCGGCGCGCCAGGCGCGGGCGGTCAGGGTCATCGTGGAGTTGATAGGGATCGAGCCGCTGTAGAGATGGGCGCTGGCCGAGAAGCCGCCGCCTTCCGCACGCGGGTCCGTGCCATCCGTGGTGTAGTAAACGGAGGTGCCGGAAGGTACGACGATCGTAGTACCAAGCCCCGCGTCCACCGGGCCGGAGGCACGTGTGATCGTGGGCTGAGTGGTGAACTGGCCATCGATCCACGCCGAGCGCGTGGAGAGCCAGGTCTTCATCGCATTGATCTCCGTGGAGATGTTGTTAGAGCCCGCGCCGTACCAGCGGGCGTAGTCGCGCGATGCCGGGTTGTCCGTATCCGCAGGCTTGAACTCCGCCAGGTAGCCGTCGAATACGCTGTTCACGTTCGTGGTGGCCAGCGGGCCGCTGCGCAGCTTCTGCCAGCGGTCCACGTAGGTCTGCTTGAACTCCACGTCATTGAAGAGTTGCTGCCACCAGGCGAAGGTGAAGTAGTTCGTGGAGTCGCCGGAGCCGTTCCAGGTGTTGGGGTCGTTGTCGCGGGAGTCGGTGGAGTTCACCGAGCGGTCGAAGTCCCACAGCGGCCCCGCGAACATCTTGCCGCCGCGGTCCTTGTAGAAGTAGGCGCTGAGCCGCAGGGCATCCACGTTTTTGGTCAGGCCATTGAAGATGTTGTGGTCCGCCCAGGAGGCGGAGTCGATGTAGTTCCGGTAAGTCCGCGTGGAGAAGTTCGCCGCGGACTCGGTGAAGAGCGCATCCTCGAAGCTCTGGAAGTAGCCCTTCATGTAGTCCTTCTGCTCGGTCGAAAGGTCGGCCAGCTTCGGGCGGTGGATCACCAGGTTGTCGCCACCGCTGCCAGCGGGCGGCAGGTTGCGGGTGGTCTTCCACGCGTATTCATCGCCCTCCGGCGAATCGACTTTGAAGATGTAGCCGCCGCTGATGCCGGGCTGGGTCGTCATGCCCGGCTCCATGTCCGCCACATCCACGCGGCTCTCCCCGCGGCGGATGGTCTCGCAGAGGATGTAGACGCCGCGGTAGTCCGCGCTGGTGTAGCTCAGGGAATCGCCGTTCTGGTTGAAGAAGACTTCCACCAGGCGCGTGCGTGCGGACCAGCGGCCGGCCTGGCGGCTCATCTCGTAGATCCAGGCATTCCGCGAGAAGGCGCGGTCGAAGTCGTAGCAGCCGATCAGGGCCCAGTCTTCCCCCGCAGGCATGCCCAGCACGGAGGCATCCATCCCCGCGCCGTTCTCATCGTGCAGCTCGACGCCGTAGGACTTCTTCGGGAAGCCGGCGGAAGAGCGGCCGCGGATATTGATCGCGCCGTAGTAGGTGGACGGCGTGCCGGTGGTGGCGAGCGAGGCATAGCCGCTGGCATCCCGGTCATAGATCTGCATGCGCACGTCTTCCGCCGCATCCCCGATCTCGCCGCCGCCGCGGTTGTTCAGCACCACGATGGGCAGGGCGGATTTGAAGGGCTGGCCGGTGCTGCCGTAGGAGGAAAGGTTCGCATTCAGCAGCTCATAGAAGCGAGCGCCGGTGAAGCCGTAGGCACCGGTGGCGGGAGAGTAGATGCGGGCGCGCACGGTCTCGCTACCACTCACCGCGAAGGGCACCGAATAGGGCGTGGAGGCTGTCGTCGGTGTGCTGCCATCCGTGGTGTAGAAGATCTGCTGCCCGCTGATGGCGCCTCCCAGCGTGAGGCTGAAGCTGCCCGTGAAAGTCCCGGCATTCCGCGAGAAGGTCACTGACTGCGGGATGACCATGCCGGAGGTCCCGGCATTCTTCGCCCCCGGCGTGGGCGTGGAAAAGTAGCCCGGTGCTTGCGAACCGCCGGTCACTGCTACCGTGCCACTGAGCTCCGGCCGCATCAGGAAGTCGCTGGAAGTGCTGCTCTGGTTCAGGCCCTGGATGCAAAGCACGTTTTCGCCCGTAACCAGCAGTCCGGCACTCTCCGTGACGTCGAAGTCCTCAAAGGCGATCGCCAGACTATCGGCGCGGTCGCCAACGGCAACGCTGTTCCAGACAACTGGGGTCGGGCAACGGCGGCGGAGCTGGGTGCCATCGGACATCAGCGGCTGGCCGTTGAGCCAAACGATGAAACCATCGTCATACTTCATCCGCAACTTCAAGCTCATCACTTGAGTTCCTGCCTCCACGGTGAAGGGCACACGGATGTAGCAAGAGGTCTTGCCCGAAATGGCGGACTGGATATTCCCCCCGCTGCCGATCTGCGGCAGGTAGTTCGTGCCGGAGGTATTCGTATCGTAGCCGATCCCCAGCGTGGCGCTGTTCCAGCCGCTGGGAGTGAAGTTGCTATTGATCCAGGTGGCAGGCGGATTGGTCGCAGAGCTGGGCACGATCCACTGGCAGCTGCTGGTTTCCGCCAGCAGGGTGACCGGGGCTTCGTTCGAAGGGATGCCGTAGCTCAGATCCGCGAACTGGCCGGGGAAGGACGGGCTATACTCGGAGACCGCCGTCTGCCCGTCCGGCATGATCAGGCCCAGGTATTCGCCACCCGCGCCGAGGGCGAAGTTCGTGTGCAGCGGCTGGCCCGGAACCCGGCGATTCTTGTCCGAGGCGAAGACCACCAGGTAGCCGTTTGCAGGGATCGTGGTGGAGGGGAAACGCCACTTGGTCTTGGCACCGGCGTTGTCGGTGAGATACCAGTCCGTGAGGATCGCCGGAGTGGGGTCCGGGTTGTAAATTTCCACCCAGTCCGGGCGGTCTCCGTCCTCATCCTTCAGGCCATTTTGGTTGCTGGCACAGAACTCACTGATGACAGGAGATGCGTTTAAAGCAGGGATTAAGAGCTGAATGAGCAGCGTGAGGGCAAGAGCAGGGCGCATGTGGGCGGGTTTAGGTCGGGTGCAACACGCGCCGGGGACCACGTGGTGTGACGCTTACGTCACAATTCAAGCGGGGGTTTAAGCGAAGGCGAACCCGTTTTTTCTAATCCCACTCTCAGGGAATGCGACGCACGGACACAAATTTACGGAAACATACACAAATCAGAGTTGGACTTGGGGCCCGCTCTTGCCTATTGCGGATTCACCCATGGCTTACTTCCCGGACATTCCCAAGATCGCCTTCGAAGGTTCCAAATCCAAGAACCCCCTCGCGTTCAAACATTACAACCCAGACGAGCTCATCGAAGGCAAAACCATGCGCGACCACATGCGCTTCGGTGCGGCCTACTGGCACGTGATGCGCAATGGCCTCGGCGACCCCTTCGGCGGCGGCACGGCGGTGATGCCGTGGGAGGATTACTCCGATTCCGTCGACAACGCGAAGAAGCGCGCGGACGTGTTCTTCGAGTTCCTCGAGAAGATCAACATCGACTACTACTGCTTCCACGACCGGGACATCGCCCCGGAGCTGGGTGACTTCGCCAAGTCCACGCAGGCGCTGAAGGATGTGGTGGCGCACCTCGGCACGCTGCAGAAGGCCACGGGCAAGAAGCTGCTGTGGGGCACCGCCTGCCTCTTCGCCCACCCGCGCTACTCGCAGGGTGCCGGCACCTCTCCGGATGCCCGTGTGTTCGCTTACGCCGCGGCGCAGGTGAAGGCGGCCATGGATGCCACCCACGCGCTGGGCGGCGAAGGCTACACCTTCTGGGGCGGCCGCGAAGGCTACGCCACGCTTCTCAACACGGACATGCAGCGCGAGCTGGACCACCTGGCCGCGCTCATGCACATGGCCGTGGACTACAAGAAGAAGATCGGCTTCACCGGCCAGTTCTATATCGAGCCGAAGCCGCGCGAACCTTCCACGCACCAGTATGACTCGGACTCCGCGGCCTGCTTGAACTTCCTGCGGCAGTATAACCTGCTCGACCACTTCAAGCTGAACATCGAGACCAACCACGCCACGCTGGCCGGTCACACGATGGAGCACGAGTTGACCGTGGCGATGGATGCCGGCGCGCTCGGCTCGATCGACGCGAACCAGGGCGACGAGCTGCTGGGCTGGGATACCGACCAATTCCCGAGCGACCTCTACGGCACCACCAAGGTGATGCTGAAGCTGCTGGAGATGGGCGGCTTCACCACCGGTGGCCTGAACTTCGATGCCAAGCGCCGCCGCGAATCCCACGAGCCGATCGATCTCTTCTACGCCCACATCGGCGGCATGGATGCCTTCGCCCGCGGCCTGAAGGCCGCCGCCGCGATCCGTGCGGACGGCCGCATCGCGGACTTCGTGAAGAACCGCTACTCCTCCTGGGACGGCGGCATCGGCGCGGAGATCGAGGCCGGCAAGATGGACTTCGACCAGCTCACCGACTACGTGCTGCGCAACGGCGAGCCCGTGGTGGGCTCCGGCCGCCAGGAGCTGATGGAGAACATCCTCAACGAACTTCTGTGATCGGCGGTGGAGGGCCGGATCTGATTTCCGGCTCTCTAACAAGGATCACCTTCCAACGGGTGCCAAACGCCCCGGGGCGCAAGTCCCGGGGCGTTTCACGTTCTTGGCGGGTGGTGGTTTGTCAGTCCGTTTGCCTAGGGAAATGAACGGATGAACGGACGGCTTAAGAGCCCCAAGGGGCATGCGCGTCAGGTTAAGGCTTGGGCTTTTTGAGCACCGACTTTGCCGGTTTGACACGTCTCAGCACGAAGGTGTTCCGATCTTCCAGCACCCACT